>ERZ772795.2-NODE-2-length-157987-cov-6.34647_pt1 | contig 157987 bp, 106 predicted proteins | sample MGYA00511346_ERZ772795 | MGnify/ENA primary metagenome ERZ772795 (study PRJEB29015, sample SAMEA2738032) | human oral metagenome | biome: human oral; feature: human-associated habitat; material: saliva | place: China | collected 2245 ... | reverse complement strand
AGACTCCGTGCTCTTATCAGCGTCCTTATCCTGCTGAGTGCTCATAAACCAAGCGCCCTCCTTATACTCCACAACAATCCTCATCGCCTGGCCCTGCGCATCCGCCGCCCCAACCAGGGACTTATCGCGGTTATCGCCCTCCGTCAGATGCCTCTTCCCATTCTGATCAACCAGCGAACGGGCACGCCAGAAATAAAGAATACGGTCACCCTCAATCTGCGTGGGAGTATCCGTCGTCAGATACACAGACATCGGCTCACTCGTATCGTAAATCCAGCCGCGCCCTGTCTCATAGAGCTTAACCATCGGCTCAAGCTCCTTATAGTACTCACTACTAGGATCCGTCTTCTTTAACGGCTCAATATCACCCGTCAACGCCAAATAATTAAAGCTAGAAATCCAATAGCCAATCAGCGCATAAATACCGTCAATGCTCAGCTCCTGCACCTTCTCCGGCATGAGCGGTTTGGGCACGTTCTGCGCCTTCTTCTCAGCCGTGGCAGGAACGTACTCGCCGTTCTTCTCAAAGTTATCGAAAGTGACCTTACCCTTATACGACTTATTCGCAGACGGCAACGCCGGCGAAGCAGACGGGCTCGCCGAAGCACTCGCATTCGCCGATTCAGATTCAGCAACAACCGGCGGATGCACCGTACGCGCACACGCAGACAACACGGCAACAAGACCAACACCGCCCGCACCCAACACGGCGCGGCGGCTCAAAGCGACGGGCTTAAAAGAGGAGCTAGTCATCAGCAGTCTTTCGGTGAGGTCAACGGACAAGTCAACGGATGAGGGGGGGAGTGAGTCGACACCCCCATCATACCGGGCGTACCTTATAGCAACCCTAAAGCGCAGGCGAACAACAAATAGCCCGGCGCACACGAAGAAACCCCGTAGCTGCCACACAACAAAAGACAGCTACAGGGTGAACAACGTAATACGCCTCGACTGAACCGGATGCACCGGCTAACAGAGCAGCTAACGGGGCAGCTAACGGAGCAGATGCGCAAAATTACGGCGCGCCTGAGCCACCTTCGGGCTCACCACAAACGCGCAATAACCCTGCGCCGGATTCAACGCGTAATAATTCTGGTGATACTCCTCAGCCTCATAGAACACGCCCAAGGGCTTAATCTCCGTAACAATGGGGGAGGGGTACAGCTGCTGAGCACGCGCCACCGCACGCTCAAACGCCTCACGCTGCTGCTCATCCGCGTAGAAAAGCACCGAACGGTACTGCGAACCGGTATCCGCACCCTGACGATCCCAGCTCGTCGGATCGTGGCTCGTGAAGAAAATATCCAACACCGTATCCAGGTCAATCACCTGCGGGTCAAAGCTGAGCTTCAGCGCCTCCTGATGCCCGGTCGTACCCGAACACACCGAACGATAATCGGGGTCGGGAGTATCGCCGCCCGTGTAGCCGCAAACGCTCGCCTCAACCCCGCGGAACTGGCGGTACACCGCATCCAAGCACCAGAAACAGCCGCCGGCAAGTACAACATCAGTCATGATTCCTCCTCGAATAGTGAGCCTTGAACTAACATTTAGAAAACCACACTACCTAAAGAACACCGCAGCGCCGCACAATATTCCTGCACAGCCGCAGGCTTCGGCGTAAACCGCCCGCAGTCCCGCCCCCCTGTCCCGCTGTGCCCCCTGTCCCGCCGCGCCACCTGCCACAATAGAGGTATGACTGAAAAACTAGAAACCCCCACCCTCGCAGAAGTCGTCGACGCCTTCCACACGCTCTTCCCGCCGCAGCTCGCCGCCGGATGGGACGCCTCCGGCCTCGTCGCCGGACGTGGCGCCGCTAAAGTGAGCACCGTCCTCTTCGCAGTAGACGCCCTCACCGCCACCGCCGAAGAAGCCGTAGCCGAAGGTGCACAGCTGCTCATCACCCACCACCCGCTGCTGCTCCGCGGCGCAAAGTTCATCCCCGACAGCGACTACAAGGGCAACGTTCTGCACACCCTCATCGAGGGCGGATGCGGCCTGCTCGGCGCGCACACCAACGCAGATGCCGCCGTTGAAGGCGTGAACGAAGCACTCTGCGACGCTATCGGCCTGATTGACCGCGAGCCGCTCACCGAAGCGCAAACCCAGGTACTCGACGAGCAGGAACACGCGGTAGGCACCGGCCGCCTCGGCACCCTGCCCGAAGAAATCACCCTCAAGGAGCTGGCAGAACGCCTCGCTGCGGCACTGCCCGCAACCGCCGGCGGCCTGCGCATCGCCGGACGCGCCGACCAGCCGATCCGCCGCGTCGCCCTCTGCGGTGGTGCCGGTGACTCCCTCTTCGACGCTGTGCGCGCCACCGACGCGCAGGTGTACATTACCGCCGACCTGCGCCACCACCCCGCCAGCGAGTTCCGCGAAACCGCACGAGTTACCGGCAACAATATCGCGCTGATTGATTGCTCCCACCCGGCCAGCGAATCGCTGTGGCTGCGTTCGGCAGCCGACCGCCTGCGCAAGCTGCTCGCCGAGCGCGGCTTCACCATCGAGACGAAGCTGTCCGCACTGAACACCGACCCGTGGGACTTCACCGTCTCTACCGGCGTGACAACCGGTCAGGACGCGCACTCGGCAAGCACCGCCGCAGCCCCCGCGTGGGAACTCTAGGGCGAGAATTCTAGGGGCGAGAACTCTAGAAGAATCCGCGCGGATTCCCTCAGCGCGTAAGAGCCCGGGCACCCCGTCCGTTGTGACGAGGTGCCCGGGCTAGAACCGGCTCGGTCTACTTAGTTACCTGGCCTACTTAGTTAGCAATGCGATACAGACCGGTAGTGATAGGGTTCATCACACGATGCCGGTAATAAAACAACATCCACTCCAACTCAATGCGGGTCACAGCATGATTCGGTTCAAACATGCCGGTCTCGGGAGTAATAACATTCTGCTGGGTAGCCCACAGAATCTCACGATAGAATGCGGAATCCGGCGTAACATCCGGGAATGACGAAACACCCGATACTTCCGGTGAACCAGACGCACGGTAAATCATTGCGGCAACGGTTGCATTCGTGAGACTGTCCTCCGCGTGGAACTTTCCGTCAGGTCCGCCGAAGGTAACACCCTTTTCACGAGCCCAAATGTAGGCGGCGTAGTTCGGATCGTCCGTCTTCACATCCGGCCACGGGGAGACTTCAGGAAGGTCCACCTTGGGGCTGCCCTTCATCTCATAAAGGGCGGAAGCCAGCTCACTGCGGGTGGCGGGCTGATTCCGTTCCTCGTCGTTCAACGATGTCGAAAAGTACATACGTTCCTCTACGGGCACGTAAGCATTCGTGAACCGCTGGACACCCTCAAACTTCAAATCCTGGTGCGCCAAAAGAACACCGCGGTGCTCCGGGGCAAAACCCACCATCGGGGTGATGAGAGTCTTATCCGTCTTGCTGGGGTAACCGTAGTCGCTCCACGCCTCAATGACGTACTGCTTGGACGGATCCAGCGTGTTCGCGGGAATCTTGAGATTGACGAAAGCGAAGCCTCCCTCCAGGCTCGTCTCGTATTCATCATCGCCTTGGACGTAATGCTTCATCTCGCTCATGACCAGGACGGGGGAACCCGTGCCCTTCTCGCGAATGACGTACATCATGCCCTCAGCACCGGGGATGTCAGTCCCTACGAAGCCCTGACCCTGAATCAGCAGCTCCTGATCCTTCGTGGGGTCCTTCAAAGCGTCGTATTTCAACTTAGGTGCGAAGGTATCGAAGTGATAATCATTGGTGCTCAGACCGTGATGCGTCACAACGTTCTTGCGAGCCCAGATATCCTGAACGGTCGACTGCGGCTGGCCCTCGGGCTCGGCAAGGATGCCAACCTCGTAACGCACCTTGTCCAGAGTCATATCCGGGAAATACTCCGTGAGAGTGTAGTAACTCGGCAAAGTATTAGCTTCAACCTTCAGCGGGGCGACAAAGGTGCCGTCATCGTCAATGGTGAAGTCCTTGCCCTCTTCAAACCGCAAGAGGGTATCGGTCACCTGATGGGCGTTGTAGGGGACGTTCTCCTCGGGCGCGATGTAGATGACTACCTTGCCGTGCTGCTTGCGCCACTCCTTGGTGAAGCCGGTGCCCAGAACCGTAATTTTACTGTCCTCACCGGTGTACAGGCCGTCGCCCTCTTGCTTGAAGACGTCACGGCCGTCCTGGTAGTAGTAATCCTCATAGACAACGGTGAAAGACGGCTCATCCGCGACATCCTGAGTTGCAGGGGCGGGGGTATTGGCAGTCGGTGCGTTAGCAACGGGCGCGTTTGCGGTGGGCGCTGCGTCCTGGGCTAACGCCGGGGTCAGCGGCAGGACCATCACGCCCGCCAGTGCGAGCGCGCTACAATTCCGAGCCGCGCGGAGGAATGAAGACTTAGAGTTCGGAAGTGAGGACATAAGACATCCTTAGGGTCATTTCTCCGGGGCCGCGCGAGCTTACCGGCAGGTTGGGAATCGGCCGCAGAATCTGCGCACGCCCGATGAGAAAAGTGGTTGAAAATCCCCCTCGGTTTCGGGGATATCCTCACCCTATCAAAGCGTTGAACGATTGTCAGGAAACACTCAAGGAATACTTTAAGGTTTCGAGAAATCTCATACAGCGGTAGCTGTTAAAAGCTGAACCCCGTGCTCCCGAACAGAAAACCATTCGGGAGCACGGGGAACCAGAGAGCTATCCGATGCACCGCACGCGCCCTCAAGGTAAAACCCGAGGGGGATGCGGGCGGGCTAAACGACCTTACTTAGCGCGAGCCTGGAACGCCTCAATCAGAGTCTCCAACTCACCATGAGTCACCATGTACTGAGCATCGAAAGCGCCGTTAGCGTTCAGCACCACCTTGTTCTGCTGAGCCCACAGAATCTCACGGTAGAACGCCGAACCGGGAGCCACATCACTGTACGGGGAGTCGCCCTTAACCGCGGGCGAACCAGCCGCACGGTAGGTGAACGCCGCAACGGTAGCGTTCGAAATGCCTGCATCAGCATGGAACTTGCCGTCCGACCAGCCGAAGGTAATACCCTTCTGACGAGCCCACACGTACGCGGGGAAGTTCGGGTCGGTGGTCTTCACATCCGGCCAGGGAGAAGTTTCAGGCAGCTTCACCTCGGGGGTGCCCGCCTGAACGTACAGGGCAGCTGCGAGCTCACCGCGGGTAGCGAGGGTCTCCAGCTTCTCGTCGGAAGGATCAGGGCTCTGGTTATCGTTCTCATTGGGGTCCTGAGCGTTGGGCAGGTTAGCATCCCTATAACCGTTCGTGCCGTTCAGGTCCAGGTCCTGCCATGCGAGCAGGGTACCGCGGCCCTCAGTGGGCTTGCCCACGACAGGCGCAATCAGCTCGCCGTTTTCGCCGTAACCGTCATTAGCCCAGACTTCAAGCACATACTTCTTCGAAGCGTTCAGGGTGTTTGCCGGAAGATGCACGTTACCGTACAGGTTGCCGTCACGGTACGCCGAAGACTCGGTGGGGTGGTCAAACTCGATAATGTTGCTGGTTGCCAGAACCGGGGTGTTTGAACCCTTCTCACGAACCACGAACTGAACACCCTTGACGGAGTGAATCTCACCGTAGAAGCCCTGAGCGCCAACGTTCAGATCCTGCGACTTTGCGGGATCAGCCACACTGTTGTAGCCCAGGCGCGGTGCGAACGGCTCCGGCTTCTCACCCAGAGTGTTCAGAACCTGGGTGCTCACCACGTTCTTGCTGGTCCACAGCTCCTGAGTGGTCAGCGGCTTCTGACCCTTCTGCTCAGCAACCACGTGAATCTCGTAGCGGACATCGTACTTGGTGCCGCCGGTCGGATCGTGGAAGTTGTCATCATCAACGAAGTAGTAGGCGGCAAGCTTGTACGCCTCAACCTTCAGGTCAGCCTCAAAAGTGCCGTCATCGGCAATGGTGAAGTCCTGACCCTCCACAAAGCGCAGCATCTTCGAGGTAGGAATCTCGTAGCCGGAGGGCGCGTAGTTCGCGGGAGCAATGTACAGTGCCACGGTACCGTGCTGAGCGCGCCACTCCTTGGTGTAGCCCGCGCCCTTCACGTGGACGGTACCGCCCTCGGTCGTGACGAGGGATGCGTTTACGCCATCGTACTTGTAACCGTCAGGGATGGAAACGTTCAGGGTTGGGGTGGCCGCAGCGACCTGGTGAGCAGCCTGAGGGGTAGCGGCAGCAACGGCGGCATCAGCGGCAGGAGCCACATTCTGAGCCATAGCCGGGGTCATCGGCAGAACCATAGCACCAGCCAACGCCAGCGCGCCGCACCCCTGAGCTGCGCGGAGGAAAGAAGACTTGGAATTCGGAAGCGAGGACATAACACATCCTTAAAATCGTTTCTCGCAGGAATCTGCGGGCTCAACGGCGGGTAGGGAATTCGCCGTTGAATCTGCACACACCCTATGAGAAAAGTGGTTGGAAGCCCCGTCGGTTTCGGGGACATTTTCACCCTACCAAACCCTCAGGTAGATATCAGGGAACACTCAAGGGACGCTTGAAGGTTTTGAGGCATTTCACAGGTTGATCAGCCAATAAAAGCTGAACCCCGCGCACCCGGTGAGAGGAGGACTTCTCAGGGTGCACGGGGTATTCAGATTGGAACTAGTCCGCCTTACTTAGCGCGGTTCTGAAAATTGAACAGCATCTGCTCCAGCTGACCACGATTCACCAGATCCGTCGCATTAAAAGTGCCGAAATCCGGAGTAATGACATACTGCTGAGTGGACCACAGAATCTCACGGTAGAAGGCGGAACTCGGATTAACATCCGTGAACGAAGAAACACCAGAAACAGCCGGGGAACCCGCCGCACGGTAAGTAAACGCCGCAACAGTAGCGTTCGAAATACCGGCATCCGCGTGGAACTTGCCGTCCGACCAGCCGAAAGTAATACCCTTCTGACGAGCCCACACGTAGGCGGCGTAGTTCGGGTCGGTGGTCTTCACATCCGGCCACGGGGAGACTGCCGGGAGGTTCACCTTGGGGCTGCCAGCCTGAGCGTACAGCGCCGCAGTCAACTCGCCGCGAGTAGCGCGCTGCTTCTGCTCCTGGTAGGTGAGCTTCGAGGTCAGGGTCTTGTATTCTCGCGTGGGCGCAGTAGCATCCGTGAAGTCCGGAACACCCTCAAACTTCAGATCCTGACGGCCCATAAGAACACCGCGGTGCTCCGGCGCCAAACCCACAATCGGGGTGATGAGTGGCCTGTCCTTCTTGGTGAGGTCGTAGTCGTAGTCGCTCCACGCCTCAATGACGTACTGCTTAGACGGATCCAGGGTGTTTGCAGGGATCTTGATGGTGCGGTAAAGAGTGCCTCCCTCCAGGCGGGTTACGCCATCGGGACCTTCATAGTAGGACTTCATGTCGCTCATCGCCAGGACGGGGGTGCCGGTGCCCTTCTCGCGAATCACGTACATGGCACCCTCACGGCCAGGCAGCTCCTCCCCAACGAAACCCTCACCCTGGACCAGCAGCTCCTGATCCTTCGTGGTGTCCTTCAGCGCATCGTACTTCAACTTAGGTGCCATGACCTCAGGATGGTAAGCGCGGGTGTACATCGGATTGTGAGCGATAACGTTCTTACGAGCCCAAATATCCTCAATGCTCGACTGCGGCTGACCCTTAGCCTCGGTCAAAATACCCGTCTCGTAACGCACCTCGTCCAGGGTGATACCCGGGAAATAATCGATGGGAGTGTAGAAACTCTCCAGGGCCTTAGCCTTGATGGTCAGCTTAGCCTCAAAAGTGCCGTCATCGGCAATGGTGAAGTCCTTACCCTCTTCAAAGCGGAGCATCGACGTGGAAGGCTCAGCGTTACCGGGACGGTCCTTCGTAGCCGCAATGTAGAAGACAACGGTGCCGTGCTGCTCACGCCACTGCTTAGTGAAACCGGCACCCTTCAGAGTCACGGTGCCGCCCTCGCCGGTGTACAGAATACCGTCATAATCAGCGGAGTATGTCGGCTGCGCCGCTGCGTCTTGAGCAGCCGGCTTGGGGGTCACCGCATTTGCTGCCGGTGCATTAGCAACAGGTGCCGCATCCTGGGCGAGTGCCGGGGTCATCGGCAGAACCATCGCGCCAGCCAGCACCAGTGCGCCGCAACCCTGCGCCGCACGGAGGAAAGAAGACTTAGAATTCGGAAGCGAGGACATACATCATCCTAACGGGTCGTACTCACCGGGATGATGCAGGTTCATAGGGTTCCTGGGGTGAGAAATCTCCGTCGAATCTGCGCCAACCCAGTGAGAAAGTGGTCGATTATCCCCGTCGGTTTCGGGGACATTTTCACCCTATCAAAGGGGTGAACAGATGTCAGGAAACACTCAAGAGAGACTTGAAGGTTCTGAGGGTTTTCACAGGTTGACCAGCCACTAAAAATTGAGCTCGGCAAACCAAACCCCAAAAACAGAGCCCCGTGCACCCGAACAGAAAACCTGATCGGGAACACGGGGTTATTCGTGCGGCTAGACGATAAACAGAGCCAGCTTAGCGAGTCAGCTTAGCGAGACTGGAAAGCAGTCAGAACAGTCTCCAAGTGGCCGCGAGTCAGCAGCTGCTTAGGAATGAAATACTGACCACCGTACACAGTAGGCAAATTCTGGCTAGCCCACACAATCTCACGATAGAACGGAGCGCCAGGCTTAACATCCACATAGGGAGAATCACCCTTCACCGCAGGAGAACCCGCCGCACGGTAAGTGAACGCCGCAACGGTAGCATTCGAAATGCCAGCGTCCGCATGGAACTTGCCGTCCGACCAGCCGTAGCTGATGCCCTTCTCACGAACCCAAATGTACGCAGCGTAGTTCGGGTCGTCAGTCTTCACATCCGGCCAGGGGGAGACTTCCGGCAGTTTCACCTCGGGGGCACCAGCCTGAAGGTACAGAGCCACCGCCAGCTCGCCGCGGGTAGCGCGTTCCTTGCGCTGCTCATCGGTCAAGCTAGGCTTCTTATCCTCAACAACGTCAGAACCCTTAAAGTTCAGGTCCTGAGAAGCCAACAGTTCACCGCGGCCCTCAGGTGCCTTACCTACAACGGGGGCGAGGAACTCGCCACTCTCGCTGTAGCCGTCATTAGCCCAGACCTCCACCACGTACTTCTTCGAAGTATCCAGGGTGTTAGCCGGAACCTTCACGGTGCCGTTCACTACGCCGTTCACATACTCAAAGGCGCGGTCGTGGTGGTTGTACTCAATAATGTCGCTGGTCGCCAGAACAGGGGTGTTCGAGCCCTTCTCACGGATTACATACTGAACACCCTTGACGGAGTGAATCTCACCGTAGAAACCGGTACCCGAGAAATAAATGTCCTGATCAGCGGCAGTGTTACCCAGAGCCTTGTATTCCACCTTGGGAGCAAACGGGCTGGGACGGAACACCTGAGTTTGCACCGCAATACGGCGAATCACGTTCTTACCAGCCCACAGATCCTCAAGGGTCAGCTGGGTCTGACCCTGTTGCTCAGCAACCAGGTCAACCTCGTAACGCACCTCGTAACGCGGGATACCGGGGAAGTAATCGCGAGGCTCATAGTAGCGCTGAAGCACGTCCGGCTTGACCGTCAGCTCAGCGTCCAGGGTGCCGTCCTCAGCAATGGTGAAGTCCTTACCCTCCTCAAAACGTAGCGGCGTATCATCAGCGGGCAGAAGGCTACCATCGGGAACACCCTGAGAAGCGGCCAGGTAAACCGCCACCTTGCCGTGCTTCTCACGCCACTCCTTGGTGAAACCCGAACCCTTCACGTGGACGGTACCGCCCTCGACGGTGTACAGCAGCTGAGCCTTGCCATCGTACAGAACCTCGAACGTCGGGGTATCCTCCTGGGTTGCCTTAGCGCCCGGAACATCAGCAGCCTGCGAACCGTCAGAACCATTGAAGTTCAGCGCCTGAGATGCGAGCAGAGTACCGCGACCCTCGGGTGCCTTGCCGACAACGGGGGTAATGAACTCGCCGTCCTCATAGCCGTTGTTGCCCCACACCTCGACGGTGTACTGCTTCGTAGTATCCAGGGTGTTAGCGGGAATCTTAACGTTACCGTTGAGGAGCCCATGCTGGTACTGGAACGCATACTCGGGGTCGTTGTACTCGATAACGTCGCTAATAGCCAGAACCGGTGCCCTCAGGGTCTTCTCACGCACAACAATCTGAACACCCTTCGGGGAGTTAATATCACCGTTAAAACCCCAACCAGAGAAATTCAGAACCTGATTGTTAGCGGTATCCTTCAAAGCGTTGTAGCGCCAGTGAGGAGCGAAAGCCTCAGCCTCAGCCTTCTGGGCGACAGCAGCCTTCGGAGCAGGGTCAGCCGGCAGAGAACCAGCCGCTGCAGCTACAGGAGCGTCCGCAGCAGCATTCTGCGCAAGTGCCGGAGCCATCGGCAGGACCATCGCGCCAGCCAACGCCAGTGCACCGCAACCCCGTGCTGCACGGAAGAAGGACGAAGCCTTGAAATTCGGAAGAGCGGACATAACCATTCCTTATCGGTCGGACCCATCGCGCCGATGCAGTTTCTAAAAGGTGGTGAGGAATCTTCGTCGAATCTGCGCCAACCCAATGAGAAGTGGTCGAATATCCCCGTCGATCCAGGGGATACTTTCACCCTAGCAAAGGGTTGAACAGATATCAGGAACACTCAAGAGAGACTTGAAGGTTCTGAGGGTTTTCACAGGTTGACCAGCCACTAAAATTGAGCCCAGCAGGCTAAGCCCGAAAAAAGAACCCCGTGCTCCCAAGCAGAGAACCTGCTCGGGAATACGGGGTTATTCGCACGGCTAGTCGGTAAGCAGAGCCAGCTTAGCGAGCCTAGAAAGCCATCATCAGAACCTCCAGCTCACCGCGAGTCACCATATGCTTGGGGTTGAACGTGCCGCTGGTGCTCAGCGCAACCTTGTTCTGACCAGCCCACACAATCTCACGGAAAAACGCAGAATCCGGGGCCAAATCAGTGTACGAGTGCCAGTCATGATCAAGGGTAGGGGAACCCGCCGCACGGTAAGTAAACGCCGCAACCGTAGCGTTCGAAATGCCAGCATCCGCGTGGAACTTGCCGTCCGACCAGCCGAAAGTAATACCCTTCTGGCGAGCCCACACGTAGGCGGGGTAGTTCGGGTCGGTGGTCTTCACATCCGGCCAGGGGGAGGTCTTAGGGAGGTTCACCTTGGGGCTACCAGCCTGAGCGTACAGCGCAGCCGTCAGCTCGCCGCGGGTAGCGCGTTCCTTACGCTGCTCATCAGTCAGGCTGGGCTGCTTACCCTCAGCAGCGTCAGACCCCTTGAAGTTCAGGTCCTGAGAAGCCAACAGCTCACTGCGGCCCTCAGGCGCCTTACCCACCACAGGGCCGGCATTCTCGCCGTTCTTGTAGCCGTTGTTACTCCAAACCTCCACGACGTACTTCTTCGCCGGATCCAGAGTATTCGCCGGAACCTTCACGACGCCGCGTACCTTGCCGTTCTTGAACTCAGAAAAATGGCTGTCGTGGTTATACTCAAAAATGTCGCTCGTCGCCAGAACCGGGGTGTTCGAGCCCTTCTCACGAATCACATACTGAACACCCCTGTTGAAGTTAAACTTGCCGTAGAATCCGGTACCCAAGAAGTAAATATTCTGATCAGCGGTAGTATCACCCAGAGCCTTGTACTCCACCTTGGGAGCAAACGGGCTGGGTCGGAACGCCTGAGTGTACAGCGCACTATGAAACAGCACGTTCTTGCCAGCCCGCAAATCATCAAGAGTCAGCGGGGGCTGACCCTGTTTCTCGGTAAACATGCCAATCTCATAATTCACCTCGTAACGCTTCTCGTAACTCGGGGCACCGGGGAAGGGGGTACGAGGCTCATAGTAGTTCTGCAGCTCACCGGGCTTAACCGTCAACTGAGCATTCAGGGTGCCGTTTTCAGCAATGGTGAAATCCTTACCCTCCTCAAAACGGAGCAACACATCCTTAGCAGGCAGGAAATCACTGTCGTCAGGAACACCCCGAGAAGTAGCAATGTAAAACACTACCTTGCCATGCTTCTCACGCCACTCCTTGGTGTAGCCCCAACCCCTCACGTAGATGGTGCCACCCTCAGCGGTGTACAGCCACTGTTCCTTGTTGTCGTACCGAAACCTGAACGTAGGCTTCTGTGGGGTCTTACCCGGAATATCCGCAGCTGTCGCGCCGTCAGAGCCTTCAAAGTCCAGCTCCTGGGTAGCCAGCAGGGTACCGCGACCCTCGGGCGCCTTGCCCACGACGGGGGTAATGAACTCGTCGCCCTCATAGCCGTTGTTACCCCACACCTCGATAACATAATCCTTTGACTTATCCAGGGTGTTTGCCGGAATCTTCGCCGTACCGTGGATGTAGCCGTCCTGGTAAGCAAAAGCCAGCTCCTTGTGGTTATATTCAACGATGTCGCTAACCACCAGAACCGGGGCGTTCACACCCACCTCTCGCACAACGATTTGGACGCCCTTCGGGGAGTTAATAGTACCGCCGAACCCCCAACCCCAGAAGTCCAGAATCTGATCCTTATCAGTGTTCTTCAATGAGTGGTAGCCCAAGTGGGGATTGAAATCGTCAGAAGTATCAGCGGGATTCTCAGGGACGTGATGATCCGGCTGACCAGCAACAGCCGCCGCAGGAGCATCCGCAGCAGCATGAGCAACCGCAGGAGACATCGGCAGAACAATCGCACCCGCCAGCGCCAGCGCGCTGCAACTACGGGTTGCATGCAGAAGTGAAGGCTTAGAGCCCGGAAGTGAGGACATGGAACATCCTTAGAAATATGTCCCATTGGATTGATTATTGCGTCTTCTATGGGGGATTATCTGTTGAATCTGCGCCGTCGAATCTGCGCCAACCCAATGAGAAGTGGTTGAGTGTCCCCCTATCGGTACAGGGGACACTCCCACCCTAACAAACCTTCAGGTAGAAATATCTGCTTTACTCAAGAGAAACTTGAACCTTCCGGAATATTTCACCGCACGGTATTTTATTGCACGGAAAAACCCCCGCGTACGTAAACGGCCCCGCACTCCCACCAGGAGTACGGGGCCAGCAAACACGCTAAAGCAAAGCGCTAAAACGAAGTGCAAAAACTAGGAAGTGCGGAAATACAGGTACATCATCATCGCAACACGTCCACGAGACGTCTGCGCCGTCGGCTCAAAAGCATTACCCTCAGACACCGTCGACACACCATGGCGAGACGCCCACACAATCTGACGGTAGAACGGAGTCGCAGACGAAACATCGCTAAACGGCGAAGAACCCGACATCTGAATCTTCTGCGCACCATCAGCACGATACAGAAGAGCCACCGCAGAAGCATTCGACAGGCGCGCCTCCGCATGGAACTTACCATCAACCCAACCGGAAGTAATGCGCTCCTGACGCGCCCACAGGTACGCATCATAGTTCGGGTCAGACTCATCAACATCCGCATACGGCGAATGCTCCGGACGGGTCACCGCCGGCGAACCCGCCAGCCTATAGAACATGGTGATCAACTCGCCACGAGTCACCGGATCCTCAGCACCAAAATAGTCCTCAGAAACCGGCTCCATCGTCTGGGTGCGAACAGTCCAACGGATACCCGCATAGTACGCAGAATCCTCGGGAGCATCAGCAAAAATAGTGTTCGCATCCGGTGCAGTCACGGACGGACGCAGAATCTTCGGGCCCTGAGTCGAAGAACTCGACACCACGGTAGAAGCAGAAGTAGCCGAAGCGGTCGCTGGCACAGCAGTATCCGCCGACGAAAGACGCGCCTCCGACGAATCATAGAAAGAGAAAAGAGGGGAGAAAGGCAGATACAAAACACCCGCCAGCGCCACAGCGCCAACAGCCAGTTCAATGCGGCTGCGCCTATGCTTCTTCGAATCAGCCTGGGAAGAAGCCTCGGGGGTGTCCTCCGGTGCCAGCAGAGGTGCAGAAGAATTATGGGCAGTATCAGAGGACTGCTTAAAATCCTGGGACATAAATCCTCAATGTGGTTGATGTATCGGTGTGTGATAGGCTCCCTCTAGTTCCGCGCACCCAGCCGGATAAGGGTGCGCGCTCAAGGGCGCGACAGTCCTAAGCATAAACTACGGCTTGAAAAATATTAATTTACACTCCACAGAACAATCTTTAAAAAGGGGAGCGGAGCACTCCGAAAATCCCCCCAATAGCGGGTACCGCATGAGGTGCGCCCCACATGCGGTACAGCCCACACTAGCGTGTTAATCGGCAAAAATACCCTGAAAAACCGCGGAATAGTAACCAGCAGAAGGCACAGAAAAGCCGGGCCAGCGGCGTTGAAACCAATGTTTCATCGCCGCCAGCCCGGCATAATCCATAGACCCTAGAGGCTAGCTTTAGCGAACCTTATAAAGCCCTAGCGGACCTTGTAGTTCATCAAGAAACCAGCCAGCTCACCACGGCTCACCAGCGCAGACGGGTGGTACTCAGAGCCCGGGAAAACCTGTAGCTTCTGCTGCTTAGCCCAAGTAATCTCACGGTAGAACGCAGAGCCGACCTTTACATCGGTGTACGGCGCCTCAGTCGCAACAACCGGCTTCTTACCATCGAAACGGTACAGGAACGCCGCAACAGTAGCGTTAGAAACAGACGCATTCGCGTGGAACTTACCATCAGACCAGCCGAAAGTAATGCCCTTCTGACGAGCCCAAATGTACGCAGTGTAGTTCGGGTCATCGGTCTTCACATCCGGGTACTGGCTAGTAGCCGGCAGGGTAACCTTCGGGGAACCAGCCATACGGTACAGTGCAACAGTCAGCTCACCGCGGGTCGCATCATCATTAACGCCGAACCAATCCTTCTCACGAGAATCAATCAGCTTCTGATCAGCAGCCCACAGAACAGCCTTGTGGTTCGCGTGAGCAGCCGGAACATCAGCGAAACGCTCACGAGCCTTCTTGTTCGCAGACTCACCGGTCAAAGTCAGGTAATCAGCCGCGATGCGCTCGCTGTCACCATCGGCGTAGTTCACGGTCACGAAAATAGCGTAGTGGCCATCAGCGTCCAGCTTGGTGCCGTCAACGTTAACGGTCGTCTCAAACGCGCCGGTTGCCACGCGGTCAGCGCTCAGAGTGATGCTATCCAGAGCCTCACCGGTCGGGTTGCCGTCAGCCTCAGCCTCAGAGAACAGAACGTTCACGGTAGCGCCAGCCGGAACCTTGAAGTCCTTACCCTTTACACGGATAGTGGTCGAAGAGCTCAGATCAACCTTGTCAGTGCTCAGGGACACCGAAGGCGAAGCAGTCTTAGCGTTCTCGCCGTTCACCGGAACAAACGCCTGAGTGCTCAGTGCCTGGTTGTTCGCCTCATCGTTATCTTCCGGAACATTGAACTCGAAAGTCTGCACAACGTAGGAGCTACCGGACTTCAGGGTACCCGCCGGGATGTCCAGAACAGTCGAGAAGCGGCCGTTGGTGTAACCCATGTACTGGCCGAAGAACGCAGAGTAGGAGGTGAACTTAGCCTCCGACTGAGCCAGCGCGGGGCCGGTCGCCTTGCCGGTCGCCGGATCAACCGCACGAACCGCAACAATCAGCGACTCGCTACCGTTGTACGAAATGTTCTGGAAGCCAGCACCGTTCACAGTGACCTTAGCGTTCTCAGAAGCATTCACCGACGAAGCGCCGTACGACAGAGTCGGGGAATCAACGGTGGGAACATCCGCAACCTTCAGCTCGGTACGAACCTCATCCGCGGGAATCCAGCCGTCTTCAGCGTCATCGCGGTAACCGAGCACAACATCGAAGGACGAGCCATTGGCCTCCAGATAGTTAGCGCCGATAGAAGCAGTCAGATTCACGGAACCGTCAGCCGCAAAAGCGGAGGCGGGAACATCCTGAACATAGAAGGGGTAATCACGCGGGCGGTGCGGCGGGAAAGCAATGCTTTCACCCTTCGGAACAACGTACAGGCGGAACGACTTGCCCTTAACGAAGTCCTTGGAGAAACCGGAGCCGCTAACGGTCACGTTGCCGCCCTTGAGAATATCAAAAGTGCCGGAGGTAACCTGCAGGCGCTGGGCACCCTGAACCTCGCCCTGTGCAACAGCCTGGGCTGCTACCGGAGTAGCAGCAGGAGCCGCAAACGCGGGGGAGAGGGGCAAGAGCATGGCGCCCGCCAAAGTGAGGGCGCAGCCGCTCTTAGCCATGTTTTTGGGTAGCGCAAAGCGCATGTGGTTGGGAAGTGAGGACATTGTTATCCAATCAGTTTTTATCGGTGTCACGCATCGAGTGTGGTGCGCATAAACACCGTAGCAAATAGTTAAGACGTGCTGGAACCTGAAAGGTCATCAGAGCGAAATTGTCTGTGTGTTTTATCGCATGCCTTAAGGTGAAGTATAGCTTTAAAAAGTATGTGCATGACGTGGAAAATATGCCTAAATATTGTGCTGATAAGCACAAATGCTGGTCACCGTACAAAAAAGAAAGCGCAAAAAACCCACCGCATTCGAAAAATTCGCACCTATGCAACCTCTGCAGGTTGAGAATATTCACAATGCGGTGGGCAAGGCAACATAAAAATCACCCACAATAAAAATGGCACATAAACAGAGCCATAAAGTCGCCTATTTGACGAAAGCCAACCAAAGTAGCTATCACCGGGACCAGGCGCTACTTGAGGTGGCTACCGCCGTGCTCCATGCGGTACAGCATCAACGCCAAGTCATAGACAGACGTTGTCTCCATGAAAAAGCGTTCGTGTTCCCAATCCCTGGTGTAGCCCCAAATGCGTTGCTGAACAGCCCACCGAGATTCACGCCAGAAAGCGCTACCCTCCTCCAAATCCAGAACCCATGGGTTAGCGCTCACCTCAGATTCATCCGACCCCGGCAGGCTACCGTTACGAGACTGCGGTGCGGCAGTCGGCAAGCCGGGAGACACCATACCGCGCGAACGCTGATACCTGTACAGGAACGCCGCCGTCGAATAATTGTGCATGTTCATCTCCGGGTGGAAATTCCCATCCGCCCAACCGAACGTAATGCCCTTCTGACGAGCCCAAATGTACGCCGCGTAGTCCGGATCATCCGGAGCGATATCTCCATAAGGGCTCGTCGCCGGAAGCTCAACCTTCGGGGAACCCGCCAGACGGTACAACGCCACCGTCACATCGCGGCGCGTCATATCGCGTCCCTCACTCAAAGAAGAAAACTCAGGAAGAACCTGACGGTGCTTAAACCATGCCCAGGCGGCGTTGACCTCCTTATTCTTCGTAAACTGCAGCTGCAGATCCTTCGAAGTAAGCTGCTCAACCGACTCAACCGTACCGTCCTTGCCAGCAGTCACCTTCTCCAAGAAGAGCCTGTACGAGCCGTCATAATTCAGTGCCTCACCGGGGACGTTCAGCTTCTCATCCACCGTGCCGTCATGGATGCTCTCAGCAGCAATCTCCTGCACCAGCGTCTTCTGACCGGTTAGATGTCCCTGCTCATCAACATACTGCACCGAGAAACGGTAAGAGACCCCAGGCTGCTTCTTCAAGCCGACGGCACGTACCTGAAGGATATTTTCCTCATCATAAGGGCTCACCGTCGTAGCCTTCAGAAACATCTCAGGGCTAGCCGATTCCTTATTAAGCGAACGTACCGGAATGAAATCTGCAACATCATTCAGCAACTCACCGGGGTAATTCTCATCCTCCGGACGGTCTTTACCGTAGAAACCAATCTTATAGACCTTACCCGGCTTAAGCGTTCCCCCAGGAATCGTAATAGACGTCTTAAAATGCCAATTCAGGAAATAAACGCGCTCTCCACTACGGGAAGCCGGGTACGGAATCCGAGTGGTGAATTCGGGTTCGCCTACAATCTTTCCGGTCTTCGGGTCGACTTCATAAAAAGCCAGAAGCGCGGGGCCGTCCTTGCCCTCTCGACTACCGCTCGTAAGGATATGGAACCCCTCAATCGTCAGAGTCGTATCCTTCCACGGGTCATCAATTGCGGGCACACTGAAAATGTACGTCGTCTCGGTAGGCTTAGGGTCCTGCACAACATTAATAGGTGCACGCGCCACAAAACGGAATTCGGACGGCCAAAAATCCTTCCGGTGGCCCTTCTTGTGGTACGTCAGAATGACGTCGAAAAGAGTGCCTTCTCTAGCCTCAATAATGTACGGCCCAATATTGAGGAAGAAGGTGTAGCTCCCGTCTGGGTTTTCTACCATCTGCTTCGGGTTGGGCTCACGGTCAAAGAGGTAGCCAAAGTAGGCGTATCCGTCAATGCGGGCATGCGCGGCTTTGAAGTACGAAGAACCGCGATCAACCAGAGAAAATTCGTAGAATTCGTAATTCTGACGGAATTCAGCACTGAGCGGAGGCGTCGTCAGCGTTACGGTGCCGCCTTGAGAAATGTTGAGAGTCTTGGGAGAGACTTTAAACCCTTCCATTTCAGGGTGGCGATGATCATCCACTTCAGGATAGCGAGAATCATCCGCCTCCGGAAGCGAAGACGTGGATTCGTCAGCATCTTCTTGAGCTGCGGCGGGGGAAGCGGGGGTCGCCTGTATCGGTTGCGCCGGGTGTTCAGGAGCCGCCTGAGCCGGTGTTGCGAGCGCCGCCGGGGTGATACCGGCAAGCGGACTCAAACCCAGCAACAACGACAAGCTGAGCGCGCGGGCGCTCGCCGGGTGGCGCGGGGCATCAGAGCGGCACCGGGCACCTCGTGGTGTGAAGAATGAAGACATCATTATCCCATCTACAAAAAACTGTACGGTGAGTGAAGCGAGCGAGTAGATGAAGAGAGTGAAGAAGTCGAGCGGATAAAGCGTGAAAAGAAAACCCCAAAAAGACAGGGGAGAAGCAGCCCCGTAAAGCCTGGTGTAGGGCACAAGAACTCGCAGAGGCAGGGAAGAAAAACAGAAGCGGCACCGGCGGGCTGAAAAGCCGAACTGTGTCGAGCATTCCAGCCCACCGGTTACCACGACCGGGCGCTACCTGAGGTGGCTACCGCCGTGCTCCAAACGGTACAGCATCAACGCCAAATCATGAGAGGAAACGAAAGACTTATCAAAGTCCTCATAGATGTATTCCTCTTCAACGTGGTAACCCCACATGCGGTGGTCAACAGCCCACTGAGCTTCACGCCAGAAAGCGCTACCCTTACGAACCTTATGCTGCCAGCCGCTAGCACTTCGGGGCGCGTCATTATTGCCCGGCAGGCTACTGTTCTTCGGCAACGAGGCAGAGGTCGGCGCCTTCGGCGTGACCTGACCCATCGCCTTCTGATACCTGTACATAAACGCCACCGTCGACGGGGTCGAAAGCTTCGCCTCCGGGTGGAACTTGCCGTCCGCCCAGCCGAACGTAATGCCCTTCTGACGAGCCCAAATGTACGCGGCGTAGTCCGGGTCGCTCGTCGCTACATCCGCGTAAGGACTGGTTGCAGGCAGCTCAACCTTCGGGGAACCCGCCAAGCGGTACAGTGACACCGTCACATCGTGGCGCGTCACACCGCTATGCCAGGACATCGGCGAAGGATTAGGCAAAATATCACGATCAGCAAACCACTGCTTAGCCGCCTGCAACTCATCCTCACGCGTCAGCTTCAGATGAATATCCTCGACAGCAAGCTGCTCCACCGACTCACCGGCACCATCCTTACCGGGGGTGACTTTCTCCAAGACCAGACGATAAGCGCCCGAATAGCTCAACTGCTGAGCGATCGTCAGGTCCATCTCCACCCTGCCATCCTGGATGCGATCGGCGGGAATCGCCTGCTGGAGCACCGTCTGACCGGTCAGACGCCCCTGCTCATCAACATGCTGCACTGAGAGGCGGTACGACCCTTCACCCGGTGCAGAGAGCCCGGTAATGCGTGCCGTAAACGAGTTCGTCTTTGCGTACGGGTTCAGGCCCCCCGACCCAAGGTGCAGCGCGGGCCCCGTGGACTCCTGCTCGGGAGAATGCACCGGAAGGAACTCAGCAACATCATTCAGCATAGAACCCGGAGACTCCTCCATGCCGGGGTAAGGCAACCCGCCCCCATACATGCCAATAAAGTAGAGCTTGCCCGGCTTCAACGTACCCGCAGGGATCTTCAGCTCCGCACTGAAATAGTTATTGCGGAACCAGCTGGAGTTAACCCCGGAGTACGTGTAGTCCACCTGCTGAGTGAACACGGGCTCACCCACCATCTTTCCCGTTGCAGGGTCAGCCTCATAGATAGCGATGACCGGCGAATCATTAGGAATCAGTTCCCTAGCCTGCACGAGGACATGGCGTCCCTCAACCCGCAGCGTCGTATCCTTCCACGGGTTATCGATAGCGGATTGGCTGAAGGTGTAGGTCCCACGGGTCGGCTGCGCCTCCTGAACCGTATCAATATGGGCGCGGGCATACAAACGGTTCGACCTACTCGAAGGTTCCGGCTCATTTTCATCCAACGGGTAGTACGACATCACCACATCGAAGAGCGTACCGTTGGCAACCTCAAGGTACTGCGGGGGGACCTTAAACGTGTAGGTGAGGCTACCGTCCGGGTTCTCCCGCACCTGATGATCCAAGTCCTTGAGACCCCCGCCGTACTCCTCGAGAGGCGGATAACTATGGTGCTCCTCATACACGTACACCGACCCGCGCGTCACCAGAGCCAGCTCGTAGAAAGCGTACTTCTGACGGAATTCGGCGCTCAACGGGGAAGTCGTCACCGACACCGTGCCGCCCTGAGAAATATTGAGGGTGCCCGAATCGACCTTCAACTTAACATTCGCCGGGTTCTCCCAATCAACAGCATCAACGGCAGGAGGCGCCATCGGAAGCTGAGTGCTCACCGTGAACTTATGGCTACCGTACGAATACTTAGAGTCCGAGAACACCGCACGCACTTCAGCCATTGAACCGCGAGAAGAAGGCCTATAGGAGGAATCACCGTGAACCTTATACTCAACCTCCACCGTCAGAGTGCCGTCAGCGTTGCGGGTTACCAGCTCATCCTGCTTATCGTATTGGCCCGCTACATCATTCCTCGCAAAAGGTGCCTGCTCACCAGAGGTAGCGTTATAAATCGACACAGAATCAAGGTAGTACCCCAGGTCAACCTCGGGTGAAATATTAGAAATAGTCACCTTATAGACGCGGTCCTGACCCGGATCAAAATCCTGCGCAGCAACAGATACCTTCGGCAGGGTATTCCTGAACGAATTATCCTGATACGCCATGTGTGCGGGGTTATTGCCCACCGGAACGAAGGGGAACTTACGCGTCAGCTTAGGCCACCCGTGGGTTTCTACACCGGAAACGCCCAGGGAATACCCCTTACCGGACTTCAAGACTCCCGCGGGGATAGTGACCTTCTTCTGGAAATAGCCATTAGGAATCAGGCCCTCGAAAATGCGCTGATTCTCTTCCGTATCCGGTGCCTTCAGCTCACCAAGCGAAGCCACATTATCGTTCGTGACCTTTCCCTGCTCATCATGCTCGGACAGGGTGAACTTCACGGAGCTGACATCCTGAAAACCGGTACCCGTCAGCGTCACCTCAACCGGCTGACCGGAAGCAATCTGCTCCTCAGAAATAGCCGAAACATCGTAGGTGATGGAGGGAAGGACAGCCTTCGGGAGGTTATACTCCACCGGCAACGTCGCACGGACGCGGTCCTCAGTGTTCCACGCATAGGGGTGCGCATCATCTACGGGGCGGTAGGTGAGAATGACCTCGTACTCCAGGTTTGCCGGCAGGCTATTCGCCGGAACCGTCAGGTCAGCACTGAAACTGCCGTCAGCAGCCGGTTTCGGAGCCTCAAAGATGAGGCCGCGGTGATCGACCTTCTGGTAGGGGTTAGCGTAGGTCGAAGAGCCCTTCGGAGCAATCGTGAGGCTACGCAGCTCATTGTGTGCCAAGAACTCGGGGCTCAGCCCGGTACCCTCCACGTGCACGGTACCGCCGTGAAGAATGTCGAGGGAACCGCTGGACACGCGCAGGGTCGGCAGGGAAGCATCCTGCTTATCACCCTGTGCAGGTTCGTTCTGTGCAGGTTTGTTCTGCACAGGCGCGTTCTGAGCGGGTGCTTCTTGAGGCGCAGCCAGCGCAGCGGGAGTAATACCCGCAAGCGGACTCAAACCCAGCAGCAGCGACAGGCTGAGCACGCGTGCGCTCGCCGGGTGGCGCGGGGTCTCAGAATGGTGCGGGGCACCTCGTGGGGCGAAGAATGAAGACATCATAATCCCATCTACAAAATTTATACGGTGATTGAAATGAGTGAGTAGATGAAGTGAGTGAAGAAGTTGAGCGGATAGAACCTGAAAGCCAGACTAGGGGAGAAGACGCCCCGTAAAGCCTGGCGCCAGGCAAGAGAAGTCGCCGGGGAGGGGGAAACAAAGGGTTGCACCGGCGGGCTGAAAAGCCGAACTACGTCGAGCATTCCAGCCCACCGGTTACCTCTCACCACGACCGGGCGTTACCTGAGGCGGCTGCCGCCGTGCTCCATACGGTACAGCATCACAGCCACCTGACGGTACGACATCTTGAAGCCGCCAAAGTTCTCATAGAAGTAACCTTGATCAGGCATGTAACCCCAGATACGTTGCTCAATAGCCCAGCTAGACTCACGTGAAAAAGCAGTCTCCGGGCTGATCCAGAGCCGCCAATGAGAGCTAAGCGGGAAATGCGTCTGTTTCTTCGGGTTAGAGTCCGGCAGTGAAGGAGACGTCGGTAAGCTTGGCGACGTCTCCCCCTGGGATTGCTGATACCTGTAGAGGAACGCAGCCGTGGAACGATCCGAAAGCGGCTCATTCGGGTGAAAGCGACCATCAACCCAGCCGAACGTAATACCCCGCTGACGAGCCCAAATAATAGCGGTATAGTCAGGGTCGTCCGGCGTAATATCCGTGTAAGGGCTGGTTGCCGGAAGCTCAACCTGCGGCGAACCCGCTAGTCGGTACAATGCCACCGTCACAGAACGGCGATTCACTGATTTCCAATCGTAATCAGTGGGGTAGTCCGGCAGAATTTGACGGTTCACAATCCACTTCCTGGCAGCCTCCATCTCCCGTTCCTGACTGATATCCGAGTCCAGGTCTTTGGAAGCAATCTGCTCAACCGAATCGACACCATCACCCTGATTCGGGGTTACCTTCTCCACAAAGAGCCTATAGGCCACATCAAAATTCAGGGCATAGCCAGGGAGAGAAAGCGTCTGCTCCGTACGACCCTTCTGAATGCTCTCGGCAGGAATCACTTTCTCCCAGGATTTCTGCCCGGTCGGACGGCCATGATTATCAATCGGCTGCAAGGAGAAGCGGTAGTAGCCCTTGGTCAGCGGCGGCAACCCCAAAACAGTCACCTTCAGAGTATTATTCTCGCGATAAGGGCTCACCTTATCTCCTGAGACGTAGATGCTGGTGGGAGCTGCATCTTGCTCCGGGGTACCTACCGGGATGAAATCTGCCACATCGGTCATCCACGCACCAGGGTATTCCTCCGAAGTCGGGTCAGGAAGACCACCGCCGTAGAAACCAATCCTGTACTGCCTGCCCGCTTTGAGGGTACCCCCGGGAATCGTGATAGCCGTACTGAAATGGTCGTTCAAGAAAGTATCACAGTACTGATCACACCTGGTGTAATTCAGGTTCTGAATAAACACAGGCGAACCAATACCCCGACCAGTCACCAGATCAACCTCAAAGAGAGCCAGGACCGCCGGGCCTTCAGGACCCAGAATGGTGCTTTTCGAGAGGATATGGAAACCCTCAACCGTCAGGGTTGTATCCTCCTCCGGATGCTCGATAGAAGGTGAACTGAAGAGGTAGGTGGTCTTCGTAGGTTTAGCGTCCTGCACCACATCGGTAGGAGTACGGGTTATCCGGCGATTCGACCACGTCAACGGATCCGGCGCAAACTCATTCGACGGGTAGTACGTCAGTACCGTATCGAAGAGAGTCCCCTCTTGAGCCTCAACAACCTGGGCGGGAACAACGAGCGTGAAGGTGAGGCTACCATCCGGGTTCTCTCGCACATTACCCTGCTGCTTGAGGTCACTAACCATCCCACCGTACTGAGTGAGAGGAACATAATTATGATGCCCGACATGGACGTACGTGGAACCCCGTTCCACCAACGCGAGCTCGTGGAACGTGTACTTCTGCCTAAACTCGGCGCTCAACGGAGAGGTCGTCACCGACACGATACCGCCCTGAGAAATATTGAGGGGGCCCGTCGTGACCTTCAAATCAACGTTCTCCAGCTCAGAGGTGGGATCGTCACCCTGTACTTGAGGCACCTGACGGGTCGGTGTTTCTTGAGTAGTTGCCTGCTGCGCGGGGGAGGCGGGCGCCGGCTGAGCCGCCACCGGCGTCAAAGCCAGCAACGGAGACAGACCCAACACCAGGGAAGCACCCGCAACTTTTCGGTGCGTGCCACGAGCAGGCTTAAAGAAAGAGGACATCATTATCCAACCTGAATTTTCTGCATGAAAGAGGGCGAATGAGAAAAGAAGTTGAGAGGATCAATGAGTGACAGTCCATCGCACCGAACCCGCACCGAATCCACATAGTAGAGGACCCGTAGCGGCGGCATGCTGAAGTACAATTTCAGCCTACCAACCCGCGTCTTAGACATTCAATGAAAACACGAGAAAAACATTCCAATAAGAGTTATAAGACAAAAAATTCGAAAATTACGCCCCGGTTTTATACAAAGCCCGACCCAAAAAAACTACACAAGAGAGAAACAAAACTGTAAACAAAACCAGCGCTAAAAACGGCACCCAGCAGCGCCAGCATCAGAAAACGGGTACACAAAAACGGGTACACAAAAAAGGGGCGGTGAGAGAAAAACTCTCACCGCCCCTTCTATAGCCGCTATCTTCAGTTGCTGTTCTCAGAAGTCAACTCAAGCTAAAACGTGTAGGGTCAGCCGTCCGGTTCACAGCACCTGCCAAATCTTAAGCATCGATATAAGGGCTATTGGGGATGTCAGTCATGCCCAGCATTGACAGGACACGAGCCAGCTCCTCACGGGTAGCAATCTTAGTCGGACGGAAATCCTTGCTCTTAAAGATAAAGCTCGTATCAATATTCACCGACGAGTGCAGCCACGAGCACTCCACGAAGAACGGGGAACCAGGCTTCATATCGGCAGGGGTGGTCGGATTGTACCAGCGAGTACCGGTAGAGGAGGGAAGATGCTTGTAACGGTAGAAGAACGCAGCCATCGTAGCGCGGCTAGCCACCGCCTCCGGGTGCATCTTACCGTCAGACCAGCCGGAAGTCAGACCATTCTGATACGCCCAAATGTACGCCGAGTAACGTTCATCCTTCGGGGACAAATCCGGGAAGGGAGAACGCGCAGGAAGCTTCACCTTCGGCGAGCGGGCGCTTCGGTAGATAGCATCCATCAGGTCGCCGCGGGTCACCGCACGCTTAGGGTAGAAGCAACGTTCCTTATCGAGCAGCAGAACCTTCGCCTTACATGACCTGTAGATATCGGGAGCGTACTCGCCATCCATATCAATGTCCACAATGAACGGTGCCCACGCGAACTCAGTGTCAATCGTGGGGCGAACTTCAAGAGTGCGCAGAATGGTGTACTGCTCACGGCGCGGACGAAGAGACAGGCGAATACCATAGTTTGCATTCGGGCCGCCGGTGATATCACGATTAATGATGTGGTGCCTAATGTAGACATCATTCTCGATGCGCTTCTTCGGTTCAAGAGCGAAGAAGTAGAACTGCTTGAAGCCCTTCTCCTTGGTGTAGTAGCCGGCCTCGATGTACGGGGTGTACAGGCCGGTATCAAGCACAGCCTGCAGACCGGTAATCTCGTAGCTGAGGTTGAAGCCGCTAATATCAAATGACGCCTCAGTAATCTTAAACGTCAGCGGAGTGGTCTTAACGTCCAAGGTGGCAGCCTGAGCGCTCTGCTCACCGGCGTGGTGCGCACCCAAAGCGCCAGCGACTGTTAGTGCTGCCGCACCCTTAAAAAGGGCGCGACGAGAGGAAAAAATAGACATGATATTGTCCCATCGACGTGTTTCTGAGTGTTCACTTCTACGCTAGCAAACTAATAACCGTTGGTTAAGCCTCTGAGAGTTTGCTGCACGTAGATGGCATGTCGTGTTTCATGTGTGCTGAGTTGGGAATATGAGTGTTTGTGAGTGAAATACCCGCCACCAATGGCGAGCCGTTTAACACTATAAACATTTTTACTCGCAAAAAGAAGGCGGATAGTTGGACACTAACCGCCTTCTCCGCTCATTGAAGGCAACCCCTGAAATGTGGGGAAATGTGGTTTTACAGGGGACGATACGGGTTTAAGCCCCTAGAAAAATAGTTAAAAAATTTTCAATATGATGCAAAAAATAGGCGAAAACAAATAGTTGGGCGACCTACTGCTCATGCACCAGCAGAGTCAAAACGCCCGCCTTACGCGCCGTCGGCAGGGTACACTCCACTGACCAGTCCTCGCTGACCGCCTCCAAAAATTCGGCAATACCCGCCGTAGAGCCGTCAACAGGACGAGCCGCCAAACCCGACTGAATCAGGTAGCGCGCAAACAGGCCACGGTAATGCTTCGCCATGTGCGAGACGACCTTACGCGACCCATCAGCCGCCACACGCTCCACACGAACCGCCAGAGTCTGCGCCGGGGGAGTCACCCACGACTTCGCGTACGCGGCAGAACGGCAATCCAGAATCAGCTGGTCCTTCGCGGTCGCCTCCAGGGCGGTACCCAACGCACCCTTCCAGAAGGAGGCGAGCGCACCCACCGAACCCAGCTTCACGCCCATCGACAGGCGGTAGGCGGGGATCGCGTCCTCGGGGCGCAGAATACCCCACAGTGCCGAAGAAATCAGTAGCGACCAGTGCGCGGCATCGCGTTCGGCGGGGGAGAAGCTCGCATAATCCAGCGCCTCAAAGAGTACGCCCGTGTAGGTGCGGATCGCGGGCTGCGCCGGTTCGGTGAGCAGGCGCGTGTTGCGTTCCACCTCTGCTTCGAGGGATGCACCCACCTTGAGCTCCGCCAGGGCGTCGGGTCCAGAGCTGACAGCCGCCAGCTCCTCCAGGACGCTCTCACGCTCAGCCGTCAGTTCGGGGAACGAGAGGTCAGCAAAGCAGACGGGTGCGTTGCCTGCGGGGGCGGGAGTTTTACCTTCAGAGGGGGGAAGAAGAATCAGCATCTCTCCAGTGTACCCGCGAGGCGCAGAGTAGCTGTGAGGCGCAGTGCAGCTGCGAGGCGCCAGAATGCCCTTGGAGTGTCCCTGCATGCCTCAGTACGCCCCTGCGCACCCGTGGGGGAACCCGAGAAATAGTCACCGCCGGGGGTGTGCGTATAATGGGTTGGGTGAAACGGGCCGTCCGGGCAATCGCGAGGCACACGTGCTTCGAGGAAAGTCCGGGCTCCACAGCACAGGATGGTGGATAACATCCACTCGGGGTAACCCGCAGGCCAGTGCCACAGAAAGTAAACCGCCACGGTTCGCCGCGGTAAGGGTGAAAGGGTGGTGTAAGAGACCACCAGCGGGCGCGGTGACGTGCCCGGCTAGGTAAACCCCATTCGGAGCAAGGTCAAACAGAATACGCCATGGTAGGGTAGTGCGCCCGATCCCCGTCAGCTTCCTTCACGGAGGTGGGGTGCGTATTCGGGTAGGCTGCTTGAGACGTGCGGCAACGTACGTTCTAGATAGATGATTGCCTCGAAACGCCCCTTCGGGTGGCGTTTTAGACAGAACCCGGCTCATAGGATGACCCGTTTCACGCTACCGTCGGCTGATGAAAAACATCATCGGCTGATAGAAAACGAAGACCGCGAATGCGCTTGAGAGTGCATTCGCGGTCTTCGTTTTAAACTTCTCGAAAGGTCGGTATGACCTTCAGAAGAGCTGATTAGTGGCCGAACGGATCCGGATCAACGCCGGGCATCCACGAGTTACCGTCGACGGTCCAGCCTTCCTTCTTCACGACCTTCTTCATCTTGCTGGTCCACTTTTTGTTCAGACGGTTCACGTACAGCTTGCCGTCCAGGTGGTCGGTTTCGTGCTGCATGCAGCGTGCGAACCAGCCGGTCGCTTCAAACTGGACGGGGTTGCCGTGCTCGTCAAGACCGTTCACGGTCACCCACTCGGCGCGCTTGAGGGGGAAGCCGTAACCGGGGAAGGACAGGCAGCCCTCTTCCTCCTCGTAGGGGTCCGGGTCGGCGGTAGAAATCTTGCCCAGGGTCAGTACCGGGTTGATGATGCAGCCGCGCGGGGGAACGCCGTCCTCATTCTCCATCTTGTAGGTGAAGATGCGCAGACCCACACCAATCTGCGGTGCAGCCAAGCCCACACCGTTGGATGCGTCCATGGTCTCGTACATGTCAGCCACGAGCTCCTTGAGCTCATCATTAAACTCGGTGACGGGTGCCGCGGGGCGGTGCAGAACGGGGTTGCCGTGAATAACGATGGGGCGAATAGCCACGGAATTATCCTTTGCTTGTGTTGAACGGGAACTGTTGGGCGGGAACTTGCCGGGTGTGCCTGCCTCATGAAGGTGTGCTTCGTGAGGATGCACTTCGTGAAGATGTGCTGCGCCCCGTTCCCGCTCGCTGGTTTAACGTGCGGGTGTAGAAGCTCTGTTCCGGTACGCCGTGTGCGGGTGAACCGTGTACAGGCAAACCGAACAGGGGGTAAAGCGAAAGGGCCGTTACGGATAACCATAACGACCCTTTCCATCGGGGTGATCGACGGGGGTTGAACCCGCGACCTCCTGGACCACAACCAGGCGCTCTGCCAACTGAGCTACGACCACCATGTGCTTCGCTTGGTTTCCCTTGCGATATGCAACGGATACTACTGTACAGGAGATTCAGATACCTGCCAAGTTGAAAAGCCGTGATGCTCGTTACATGCCTTGCTTACGCCTCGGATGCCTCAGCCGCCTCAGAAGCGGATGCCTCAGCCTCGCGCTCAGCCGCCTCGCGTGCGGCACGCTCAGCCTCCACCTCACGCGCAATCTGCGCTGAAGCAATCGCATCAGGGCCCTGCGGCACAAAAATAGCGCGGCGGTAATACTTCAACTCATCAATCGAGTCCTTGATGTCACCCAGTGCGCGGTGGTTACCGGTCTTTGCCGGGGCGCTGTGACGAGCCGCCGGGTACCAGCGCGCCGCCAGCTCCTTAATGGTCGACACATCAATCACACGGTAGTGAAGATGCGCCATGACCTCGGGCATGTAACGCTCCAAGAAGCGCTTATCCATGCCCACCGAGTTGCCGCCCAGCTGCGCCTTGCCCGCCACCGGAACATACTTCTTGATGTAGCGAAGCACCTGCTCCTGCGCGTAATCCATCGACACGCCGTGCTCAATATCGGGTAGCAGACCCGATGCCTCATGCATCGAACGCACAAAGTCATTCATGTTCTCCAGCGCACCGGCAGGAGACTCATCACCGGGCTTAATGACGAACTCAACGCCAGAACCCAGAATGTTCAAATCGGCATCCGTGACCAGAACGCCCACCTCGACGAGAGCGTCATTCTCCACGTCCAGGCCGGTCATCTCGCAGTCAATCCATACAATACGTTCACTAGAAATACTCACCCTCCCACTCTACCCCCAAACGCCGCCGGCCCGGCGAACAGCACGTCACAAAAGGGCACAACAAGGCGCATCGGGCATAAGAGGATGTGCAAACGGGCAACAGTAGGAGAGAATCGCACCAGTCTGCGTGCCCTCCGGTATGCCCTGCGGTGTGTCCATAAGTGTCTTCGCGGCAGTGATTCTCGCCAGCGCGTCCAAGGGCTCCGGTATGATAAAAACCAGAACGACGATGCAGACAGAAAGGGAGTTATGCGCGCACCAAAGGAGCTAGCACACCGGCTCACCACACCCGGCGCACACGACGTACCCCTCTCACCCAAACTCCTGGATTACGTCAATAATCACCGTCTGCGCACGCTGATTATCGGCACCATCGGCTCCATCATGGTCACCCTCGGCTCCTACGCCGTCGGCTGGCTCGCCGACAGCTCCAGCTTCTGGCGCTACGACATTATCCGCGCCATCCGGTTCGAAGCCGCATGGGTCATCACCGGCATTATCATGCTCGCCCTCGGCGCCATGATCATGTGCCGCGAATGGCTGCGCATCTACCAGAAAATGGGCGACTGGAACGAACCCAACACCATGCGTTGGATGATTGCCGTCATCACCAGCTGGTCCCTGCCGCAGGTCTTCGCCTTCACCATCTACAGTCGCGACATGTTCTCCTACTACGGCCAGGGCATGGTCATGGCGCACGGCCTCAACCCGTACAAGCACGGTGTCTCCGAAATCTCGAACTTCATGCAGAACGGTGCGGACCCCATGTGGGCGGAATCCCCGCCCCCGTACGGACCGGTCTCCCTCAAACTCGAAGAGTGGATTGTGCGCCTGGCGGGGGAGAACATCGACCTCTCCCTCTTCTACTTCCGCCTGCTCTCCGTGCTTGCAGTCATCGGCATCCTCTTCTACGTGGCAAAACTCGCCCAGGCACACGGCTTCAACCAGGTCCGCGCCCTCTGGCAGATCGGCCCGAACCCGCTGTTCATCGCATCGTTCATCGCCAGCGGCCACAACGACTCGCTCATGACCATGTTCATGCTCGGCGGCCTCTACTACGCCAAGCGATACCGCGACACCTGGTGGGGCGGCCCGCTCGGCGTGACCTTCGTAGCTCTCGGCGTTGCCGTCAAGCCGCTCGCCCTCGTGGTGCTACCCTTCGTGGGTCTGCTCTGGGCGGGTAAGAACGCCTCCTGGCCGCGCAAGTTCATCTTCTGGGCGCTCTCCGGCGTGCTGCTACTCGCCGAAATGGCGCTCATGGGCTGGGTAACCGGACTGGAATTCGGCTGGATCAAGGCGCTGTCCACCACCGGCGGCCAGTACATCTGGTACACCCCCTTCGGACTGGTCATCGGCGCCGCCTCCCTGTTCGTTCAGGGCGACGCCTTCGATGTGATCCGCAAGCTCATCGAGACCGTCGGCAAGGGCATCGGCATGCTTGGCGCCATGGCAATGGCATTCGTCGGACGCGACCGCAACATCGTGCGCCACGCCGGCCTCGCGATCCTGTTCATGCTCCTGTGTAGCCCCATGATTCAGCCCTGGTACCTGCTCTGGGCTATCCCGATGCTCGCCGCAACCGGCCTGCGCTCGCACTTCCAGCTCATGTGGTACTTCATCACCACGCTGTTCTTCATGGCGTACGGTGTGAGCGACCAGCTGAACGTGTCACCCTACCTGCGCGATTTCAACCAGGACATGGGTCGACTCATCGCGACGGTCATCTGCCTGGGCTACATCATCTACCTGGTCGCCCTCGACCCGGCAACCCGCCGCCTGGTGTACGTGAGCCTGCACCCCACGCAGATTCGCCGCACCACCATCCGCCTGTGGTGGCAGCTGTTCCCCGGCGCATCAAGCCGCCGCGCACGCCGCCGCGAGGTGAAGAAGGCAGAACGAGAAGCCGCCAAGGTAGGTTCCTAGCGCGAACATCCGGCGGGGTAGCCCCTACCTGAGACGTGCTGTGCATGAGAAGCATAAATTCTCATGTACCCTAGAGGAAGGCCTCAGTAGCTCAGAGGATAGAGCAGGAGCCTTCTAATCTCTTGGTCGGGGGTTCGATTCCCTCCTGGGGCGCCACATGCAAAAACCGCCCCGCACCCAAAACTTAGGGTGCGGGGCGGTTTTCTTTATGCTTTTACGTTGGTGTGCCGAGAGGTGCCGGGAGGCTACTTCTTATTCTTCGTCGGGTTGGTGTCCTTGCAGGAGTTGAGGACGCGCTCCATAACCTTCTTCTCGTCCGGGGTCACCCACAGCTTGTACTTCGCCTTCACGTGCACCTGGCGTGCCACGTAGGTGCAGCGGTAGGCGGTGTTGCTCGGCAGCCAGTCGGCGGCGTCCGCATCGGACTTCTGCTGGTTCGCCGGGCCGTCTGCAGCCAGCAGGTTCTCCGGGTCGTTCGCCAGCTGGCGGCGCTGCTCTGCGGTCAGATCCTGCGCGCCGGTCTGCCATGCGTTCGAAAGGGCCACCACGTGGTCAATCTGCACTGCCGAGGAGGTCTTCTTGCCGCGCTTGAACTCGATGGTCTTGCCGGTGTACGGGTCATTCAGGGTGCCGCTGATTACGGTGCATGCGTGGGTCCTGACCTTGAAACGAACATTGGTCAGGTCGCGGCGCAGAATGTCGTCGCGAGTGTTGCACTTGTTGCCGTCAACGTCATCCCAGGCGGGGCCGAACTGATCACGAGAGTAGCCATTCTTCGAGGTGCGTTCCTTCACCTGCAGGGACGCCAGCTCGCTCTTCGCGGTCGCCAGATCCGGTGCGAGCGCGGTCGCGGGATCAACCGCTTTGTACGGGTTCTTGACCTCGGCGAGGGTTTCCGTCTGAACGTTGGTCTCTTCGTCATCGGTGGCGGAGGTGCTCTTATCGGAGCCGAGCAGGCCGTCCACGCCGTTCTTGCTCACGTAGACCAGGCTAATAATCAGCACAATGACGGCAAGCACGGCGAGCAGGCCGTAAATGAGGCGCTTCTTCTGCAGGTCCATCGAATCGGGCAGCTTGGGCAGGTTGCGTTGCAGCTGCTGAAGTTCCTGCAAAGAAGGCAGGTTGTTGTTCGCGGGCTTTTTGCTCACGGATTCTCCAAGGCGGGTAGACGGGATGCGGCTGAGTGCACCGCATCATCAAGGATAGAGTGCGCGGGGCTGAAATAGTGAACTTGAGGGCAAAAATAGCCGCCCCGACGCTGAGATACCTATCACGATGCCGGATGGGGTGGAGTTTTGTGGAGGCGGCTTTGGGGACGCGGGCGTGATGGCGGCGGGGGAGTAGCTGTCATATTTCTGCAGGGAGTGTGTTTCCCGCGGGCAAATTTTGAAAAAACGGGGCAAAAAGTTCAAAAATTTTATCCACAGGCGGCGCTCAAAACCGCAAAACGCAAGGTTATCCACAGATGCAGTGGTCAGCGGATGCAGGGTCGGCTCAGCCCTGGCAGGGTGGAGGAACCCCATCCACTAGTTTCTAAGGAGAAACCATGAGCGACACCATCCTGATCCGCGGATTCACCGCCTCCGACCCGGCACTGAGCACCCTGCCCAACGGGGTGCCCGTCGTGAACTTTCGCCTCGCCAGCACCCCGCGCTGGCAGGACGCCACCGGCACCTGGAAGGAAGGCACCACCAACTGGTACACCGTGAAAGCCTACCGCCGCCTCGCCCAGAACATCGCCACCTCCATTGAGAAGGGGCAGCCGCTGGTTGTGAGCGGCCGCCAGCGCATTAGTCGCTGGAACCGCGAAGACGGCACGCAGGGCACCACGGTAGAAGTGGATGCCCTGGGCATCGGTCACGACCTGAACTACGGTACGAGCACCTTCGCCCGCACCGTGGAGAAGCGCACGGTCAACGAGGGTGCCATGCAGGGGGCACCTCAGCAGAACGCAACGCAGCAGGACACGCCTGAGTATGCGTCTGCTCAGGAGGCGCCTCAGTACGCGCCGCAGTATGCCCCGCCGCACGCACCTCAGCAGAACGCGGAGGCGCCGGGCGTGACCGCGCAGGGCGCTCCAGTGCAGAACGGGGAAGCGCAGAGTGACGAACCCCCCTTCTAAAAGTGCTCCCCGGATGCTTGCATAAACGCGGGTGTATTGGGATAATGGAGCATTGTGTTGACATCGGGCACGCCCCTGCCGCAGGGGGGAGAGCGACCAACGATGTCAACCTTCGGGCACCAATCCTGTCCGAAGCATGAGGTTTTCTGTCCCGCAGTGGGGCAGAGCAATCTGAGTCTATTTGACCTGCGGCAGATGACTCTGGAGATCTACAACTATGCAGACTCTTGACTTCCTCGACAAGAAGTCCCTCCGTGACGACATCCCCGCATTCGGCCCCGGTGACACCCTGAACGTTCACGTTAAGATTGTTGAAGGTAAGAACCACCGTATCCAGGTCTTCAAGGGCTTCGTCGTTGGCCGCCAGGGTGCAGGCGTTCGCGAGACCTTCACCGTCCGCAAGGTTTCCTTCGGCGTTGGTGTTGAGCGTACCTTCCCCGTTCACTCTCCCTCCATCGAGAAGATCGAGGTTGTGACCCGCGGTGACGTCCGTCGTGCAAAGCTGTACTACATGCGCGACCGCCACGGTAAGGCTGCTCGTATCCGCGAGAAGCGCGAGTTCTAATCTTTATAGATACAGAATTCTGTTGCAAACCGCTCCCCAACCGCATTCCGCGGGCAAGGAGCGGTTTTTGCATATTCTGAGAACCTTGCCGCTCTCAGAAAATAAAAGCCCAAGAGCGCAAGCACTCTCGATACAATAGCTAGGTACCGTTTCACTCGAGCTAGGTATCTCTCAAACGAAAGGCTCACTCCAGCATGGCAGACGACAAGAACACTGCGAACACCAGCCCCTTCCCTGAGGGATACCAGCCTCAAAGCCGCCGTGAGCGCCGCGAAATGGAAGAATACTTTGCGCGCCTCGCCGACGAAAAGGCGGCAGTAGAGAACGCGAACGCTGAGAAGGCCGCGACCGAGAATGCTACCCCCTGGACGGCATCCGCGGGCGCTACTGAGGCGACCGAAGACGATACCAAGAGCACCCGCGAGGTGGTAGCTAGCGCCGAGGCGAGCGCCGCCTCCACCGGTGCATCTGAGAGTGCCGCCGCAGCTTCTTCCGCCGCGAAGGATGCGAAGAAGAGTGCCGCAGTGAAGAATACCGAGGGCGAAAAAACCACCGATAAGGAGAACGCTGCAGACGTGGAAACCACCAAGGACTTCTCCGAAATGACCCCCAAGGAACGCCGCAAGGCTAAGCGCGCCGAACAGGCAGAGCTGACCTACTCCCAGGCACAGGAAGAAGGTCGCCTCGGCGAATGGTTCTGGGTGCAGGCACGTGAGGGCGGCACCGTCATCCTCTACGCGCTGGTCATCGCGTTCCTGGTCAAGACCTTCCTGCTGCGCGGCTTCTACATTCCCTCCGGCTCCATGGAGCAGACCCTGCAGGTCAACGACCGCGTGTTTATCAACGTGGCGGGCTCCTACTTTGGCGAACCTAAGCGCGGCGACGTCATCGTCTTCAAGGACTCTCAGGGCTGGATTCCCTCCACCCAGAAGACCAGTAGCCCGCTCAAGGACGCCCTGTCCTTCGCGGGTATTCTGCCGGATACCTCCTCGAACTTCCTGGTCAAGCGCGTTATCGGCACCCCCGGTGACGTGGTCGAAAGCGACGGCAACGGCAAAGTCAAGGTCAACGGCGTAGAAATCACCGAACCGTACCTGTATCCCGGCAACCCGCCCTCGGAGGTCCCCTTCAAGGTGACCGTGCCCGCCGGCAAGTACTTCGTGATGGGTGACCACCGCAGCAACTCCGCTGACTCCCGCTACCACATTAGCGACGGTACCGCGTTCATCTCCAAGGACGACGTGCAGGGTAACGTGTTCGTGGTGGCGTGGCCGCTGAATCACTTCGGTCTGCTGCAGGATCAGAGCTCGGTGTTCTCCTCGATTCCCGAGCCGACCTCCACCCCGAGCGAGTAAGCGAGCTTGGGAATGATGGTGAGCGCTCAGAAGAGCGCAACGAAACCCGCACAAGCTAAGCCCGCGAAAGCAACCCCGCCCGCCGCCGACCTCGAGTACGAGCAACAGCTCTTCGCCTCCGGCGCCCGCACGGTTGCCGGAATTGACGAGGTGGGCCGCGGCTCCATGGCGGGCCCGGTCACCGTGGGCGTCGCAATCCTCACCCCGGACGCCACCCTCGAAGTGGGCGGGCTGATCGACTCCAAGGCACTCTCACCGGCACGCCGCGAATCCATGGTTCCCGAAATCCGCCAGTGGTGCGCCGTGGCGGTCGGGCACGTGGAACCGGCAGATATTGACCGGCTCGGCATGACCCTCTCGCTGAGGCTTGCCGCCCAGCGTGCGCTCGCCGAGCTGGCGCGCCGCGGATACCGTGCCGACGCCGCCCTGTTGGACGGTAAGCACGACTGGTTCACCCCTCCGCAGGAGGACCTGTTCAGTGCGCTGGCACCGGATCCGGCGCAGGCACACTACAACGCGCTGCTCGCCCAGGCGTGGGAGGGCGCAGGTGAGCCCGCGCAGATGCCGGTGACCATGGTCATTAAGGGCGACTACAAGTGCGCCTCCATTGCCGCCGCATCGGTGGTTGCGAAGGTGGAACGTGACGAGCTGATGGTCCAGCTGGATGCCCGCTACCCGGGGTACGGCTGGGCAAAGAACAAGGGCTACGGGTCCGCCGCTCACCGCGAGGCGATTAGCGTGCAGGGCCCCAGCCCGCAGCATCGACTGTCATGGTCGCTTCCTGCGACTGCCGAGCAGATTGAGGCTGCCGCGGCACAGCGCGGCTAGAGTGCGGCTAGGGTGCGTGGCACTCCTGAAGACCGCGCCTCCGAAGGCTGCGAAAGCCTAACGTGCTACCGCTGAATCAGTACTAAGAAAGCCCAGGAAAGGAAGAGTAGTGAGCGCAGAAGACCTCGAAAACTACGAGACCGACGCCCAAATGGCGCTCTACCGCGAATACAAAGACGTCATGTCGCTCTTTAGCTACGCGGTAGAAACCGACCGACGCTTCTACCTGGCAAACCAGGTGGACGTCACCCCGCACGTGCAGGACGGCACCCTCTACTTTGAGGTGAGCATGAGCGACGTGTGGGTGTGGGATGTATTCCGCTCCAACCGCTTTGTGAAGAAGGTGCACGCCTACTCGGTGCGTGACGTGAACGTGGAGGAGCGCCTGCCCAACCAGGAGTTCACCGTGCCGGAAATGCCGGACTTCAACGCCTAGCTCACGAACGCCTAGCTCACGCCCGGTTCACCGCCTTGCCGGTGGTAAGCGCGGCTGACGAGCTGCCGGGCGGCAGCGCTTAGGTGATGAAGCCGCGTGATGCAACTGTGCGATGAAACTGCGTGATAAACCCGCGCGAATATGACGCGGCGAATCGGCACCCGAGCGGTGTTTTTGAAAAATATGCCCCAAAATTTCAAATAAACGGCTGTGGATAACCTCTAATTCTCTCTGGGAGCCGAGGTTATCCACAGTTTTTCGTTAACCGCGTTCGGGTACGCGCGCGGCGGGCACAGTAGAAGCACTACCGCTATCTACCGGGGGAGAGACCCATGACAACAGCCCGAATAACAGCCCGCGCCGCAACCCGAAGCGCACCCAACAGACCCCAGCTCCGCAGAACCCCACCCCGCGCCCACAGCGTCGGTAGGTGGGGCGAGGAACTGACCGCCCGCATCCTGGAAGCGAACGGCTACCGGATTCTGGAGAGGAATTGGCGACCGCCCGCCGGACTGGAACACGAGCAGATCCGCGGCGAGCTCGACCTGATTGCTATCGACCCCGAGGACGAACTGGTTTTCATTGAGGTCAAGACCCGCAGTAGCGAAGACTTTGGGCACCCGTTTGCGTCCATTGACCGCGATAAGGCGCGCCGCACGCGCTCGCTGGCGATTCTGTGGTGCAGGCTGCGCGAGAACCTGGATTTTCCACGCTTTCGCATTGACGCAATTGCGGTGACCGGGACCTGCGAAACCTTCACCTTTGAGCATCTGAAGGCGGTGGCGTAATGGGATTTGCACGCACCTATTCCGTGGCGCTCGTGGGTTTGCGCGGGCACATCGTTGATGTTGAGGCTGATATTTCGCAGGGTCTACCCGGCTTCGTGCTGCTGGGCCTGCCCGATACCGCGCTCAACGAATCCAAAGAGCGTGTGCGCTCTGCGGCGAAGAACACGGGTATCACCCTCACTCAGCACCGGCTCACCGTGAACCTGACCCCGGCGACCCTGCCCAAACGCGGCTCGGCGTTCGATCTAGCCATTGTGGTTGCGGCGTTGCAGGCGGAGAAGAAGCTGCATCCCAGCGGCGATAGCGTCTTCCTGGGTGAGCTGGGTCTGGACGGAACGCTACGCCCCGTGCCGGGCATCCTGCCGGCGGTCAAAGCCGCCGTGGATGCTGGACACCACCGCGTGATTGTGCCCGCCGAAAATGCTGAGGAGGCGGCGCTCATCCCCGGCGCGCAGGTGAGCGGTTTCCGCTGCCTGGCTGAGGTTTTTGCCGCTCTTGGCGCTGAGAGTCAGAAGCTGACCTACCCGCCCGCCCCGCAGACTGAGGCGAGCGCACCGGCGGTGAAACCGGCTGAAATTCCCTCGGATATGAGCGATGTTGCCGGTCAGTCGCAGGGGCGTTTCGCCCTGGAAATTGCCGCTGCGGGTGGTCACCACATGCTGCTGACCGGCCCTCCCGGTTCGGGTAAAACCATGCTGGCGGAGCGCCTGCCGAGTATCCTGCCGACCCTCGACAACGATGCCGCGATGGAGGTGACCGCGATTCGTTCCCTCTGCTCGGCGGGGGAGCACCTGAGTGAGCTGGTGCGTCAGCCTCCGTTTGAGGCGCCGCATCATAGCGCCTCCGCGCCGGCGATTCTGGGTGGTGGCAGCGGTATTCCCCGCCCGGGCTGCGTGTCTAAAGCGCACCGCGGCGTGCTTTTTCTCGACGAGGCGCCGGAGTTCAAACGCACGGTGCTCGATTCGCTCCGCCAGCCCCTGGAATCGGGGACCGTGACCCTGGATCGTTCGAGCGCGTCGGCGACGTATCCGGCGCGTTTTCAGCTGATTTTGGCGGCGAACCCGTGCCCCTGCGGCATGAACGTTGGCACCGGTACAGAGTGCACGTGTGCCCCGCGTGAGCGTCGCGCCTATTTTGGGCGGCTGTCTGGCCCGCTGGTGGACCGCATTGACGTGAATGTGACGGTTCCGAAGGTGTCGTCCACGGAGCTTGCGGGCGGTCAGGTGAATGAGAGTTCGGCGCAGATTCGCGAGCGCGTCATGGCGGCACGGCAGGCTCAGAGGGAGCGCCTGGAGCCGTACGGGTTGAAGACGAATGCGGAGATGAACGGCAAGATTTTGCGCGGTCCGCTGCGTCTGGATGCGAAGCTCACCGGCGAGCTGAACGCCGCTGTGGATCGCGGAACGCTGACGGCTCGCGGCTACGACCGGGTGTTGCGTATCGCCTGGACCCTCGCCGATTTGGAGGGTGCCGCCTACCCGACCCGGGAGCACCTGGATGTGGCGCTCTTTTTGAGGCAGCAGGGGCAGCTGAAATAGAGACGGCTGAAATAGTGTACTGACGCTTTGAGCGCCGAGGCGTTAACGAAGAAGTGTTCACGACATGAGTCACTCACGAGAGGAGAAGAACATCATGAGTGAGAAGAAGCTCAGAAAACGAGCTGAAGAGGCCGAATTGAAAGAAAATGGGCTGAAAGAAACAGCACCGGAAGAGCGTGTGCCAAAAGAGCATGTGCTTGAGGAGCGCGCGGCGGAGGATTTTGTGCAGGAGGAACTGCAGATCCGCCTACCCGGTCACACCCTGGATGTGCACGCCCTGGTGCGTGAGAGGGTGGCGCATATTCTGTCGCTGGGGCAGGAACCCTCGCCGAGCCCCTATAACGCGGCGCGGTTGCCGGGGTTCCTCGCCTCCTGCCTGAATCCGGTGTACCTGGATGAGGCACTGGAGCCTGCAAACCAAGAGGATGCGGTATCAGCAGCCAAAAAATCTGCTGATACCGCAGACGCAACCACCCCCGTAGCTACCGCACCGCTCTTCAATCCCGCCCTCAGCGCGCAGGAGCTTGAGGCGGCGTGCCGCGAGTACATCCGCTGCTGTACCGCTCAGCTGATGCGCTATGCCGAGCCTGCCGATGAGCTCGTGGTCGAATCCCTCGCCAACCTGGGTGCGCCGCTGACCCTGCACTACCTGCTGACCGGGCACATCCCGGATGAGCACACCTGGGAGCACGGCGAACCGGACGAACAGCTCAGTGAATTTCTGCACTCGGTGGGTGCGTCCGCCGAGGGGGAGTCCACCCTGTTTTTCAGCGCGAATGACTACTACACGCCGGGTGAGCATCAGATGAGCCGCGATAAGTTTGGCAAGGTGCTCGCGACCCGCCGCCTGCGTTGGAACCGCCGCATGGAACGCACCCTGAATGCGGAGGCGCACATGGCGGCAACCTGCGGGGCGTGGCTGGTCACTCCCGCCGATCCGCTGTGGCCGCCGCAGCTGAACGATTTGGGGCCCGCCCGACCGTACGGGCTGTGGTGCCGAGGCGATTCGCGGCACCTGCTGGATGTGGCGTCTGCCCCGAGCGTGGCGCTGGTCGGTTCGCGCGACCCGAGCATCTACGGTACGGAGGCGACGACCCACCTTGCCGCGGAGCTGGCGCGCCGCGGGTACACGGTGATTTCTGGTGGCGCGATGGGTATTGATATTGCGGCGCATCGGGCGGCTCTGACCCAGCAGGGTAGCGACCTGCCGACTATCGCCTTCATGGCGGGTGGGTTGGATCGGCTGTACCCGGCGCAGAACTCGGATGCTCTGAACATGATTGTTGACCGTGGGCTCATCATGAGCGAGGTGAGCGTGGGCAACACCCCCACGCGGTGGCGTTTTCTGGAGCGTAACCGCCTGATTGCGGCGTTGGCGCGGCACACCATTGTGGTGGAGGCGCGCTGGCGTTCCGGTGCACTGAATACGGCTCGTCACGCGATGGAGATTGGGCGTACTCTTTGGGCTGTTCCGGGGCAGATTAACTCGCCGAACTCGGTGGGCACGAACCGTCTGCTGCGCGATGGACTAGCGCAAACACTCACCGAGGCCGCCGACATTCTCGAGTACGATGCCGCCGCGGGTTTTGAGCTGGGCACCGAGCACGAGAGCGAATGGGACCGGGCTGCCTCCTCCAGCGCGTTGGATGAGCTGACCGAACGACAGGGTAGGGTCTGGGATGATTTGAGCCCGCGCTCCTACCGCGGCGTGGACGAGATTGCCGCCGCCCTCGGGTTGAGCGCTCGCGATGTGATGGCTGACCTGTTCCACCTGGGGCGCTGCGGTCTGGCGGAGAGTAGCGGAACGAGCTGGAGGAAGGTCCGCCCGGCTGCCGCAGCGTAGGAGAGCCACTGAGCACCCCCGCTATAGCGGGATGCGGTGGTCAATCATGACAGGACGGCACGTGGGGGAGGCTGAACCTCTCTACAATTGGGGGTAGGCTTGCGCGTACTGGCGCGGAGCCTACCCCGCCGCTCTATCCCTACCTCGCCGCCCTGTCGGCAGATGCGCCCGAGATAGAAATACAGCCGGGAATAGAAATACAGCCGGGGACAGAAATACACCGTTGAGAAGCATCAACGCCGCTAGAGGCAGGAACCAGAACCACGAAAGGAGGGACGCATGACCCCCGCCCGCCAGCACGAAAACCAAGCTGAAAACCGGAGCGAGAGCCGGGAAGAATACCGAGATGAGGCTCCCTCCGCGACCCTGCCGGTGACCTATACCCGTAGCCTCGCCGCCGATCATCCCGGACCCCACGCTGAGGGTCCAGAATCTGCCCTGCCCGGCTCTGCTCTACCCGATTCTGCACTGGGCGTTTCCGGCGAGGTGTTCCGCCCCGTCCTGGACCGTTTTGAGCGTTTTCTACGCTATGAGAAGCACCGTTCCGAAGAGACGATTCGCTCCTATATTTCGGATTTGGAGGGTTTCTTCGGCTACATGGCGCGCCGCGGCGTGCGGCATCTGGATAGCATTGACGCGTCCCTGATTCGTGAGTGGTTGGGTTCGTTGCATTTGCGGCAGGCGGCTCGTTCTACGGTGGCGCGCCGCAGCTCGACCCTGCGCACGTTCTTCACTTGGGCTCAGGAAGAGGAGCTGGTGCACGCCAACCCCACGCGCGGTATGCGCACCCCCAAGCGGGAGAATCACCTGCCGCCGGTGCTGAGCCGTGAGCAGATGAACCAGCTGCTGACTACCCTGCAGGAGCGTCGGGCGCAGAATCCTCGTGATGCACGCCTGCTGCGCCTCGAAGCCGTGGTTGAGGTTCTGTACGCCTCGGGCATGCGTATTTCTGAGCTGACCGGCCTGGATTTGCAGAGCGTGGACCGGGCGAATAAGACGGTGCGCGTGCTGGGTAAGGGCAATAAGGAGCGCGTAGTGCCGCTGGGCACCCCGGCGCTCAAGGCGTTAAATCGTTGGGTGTCGTATGGTCGTCCGCAGTGGATTCCGGAGGGCGCTCAGGGCGTGACGGCGCTGTTTATTGGCCCTCGTGGTGGGCGTGCGAATGCCCGTCAGATTCGTGAGGACCTGACCCGCCTACTGCGCACGGTGGAGAACACTCAGGCGTCGGGCGCGCACGTTTTGCGTCATTCAGCGGCGACTCACCTGGTCGATGGTGGTGCCGATATCCGTTCGGTGCAGGAGCTGCTGGGTCATTCATCGTTGGCGACCACGCAGATTTACACGCACGTGTCGATGAAGCGTTTGGCGGAGACATACGCGCGGGCGCATCCGCGAGCCTAGGGGTGGCAACCCGAAAGTTAGCTGTCTCTCTATTTGAACCTTGCCCGTTCGGGTTGTGCGAATGGGTGAATTCAATCTAAGCTATACACTGTTCAACCACTGTCTGAGCTCCCGGTGCACCCCAAAATTCTTGCACTGCGATGTTTATGCAAAGCGGCTGAACAAGGTAGCATAGGTAACAGACTAGCCGTGGTCTCCGTCTCTGCGGAGGCACCGCGTACGAGTACTAAAAACCAGAAAGGTCGCACCGCATGCGCGCACTCGTTTGCCCCGGACAGGGCTCCCAGAAGAAGGGCTTCCTGAGCCCCTGGCTCGAGATTGAAGGTGTGCGTGAGCACCTGGAACGACTCTCCGAAGCGGCAGGCATCGACCTGATTCACTACGGCACCGAAGCCGAAGAAGAAACCATCAAGGACACCGCAATCGCCCAGCCGCTCATCGTGGCTGCTGGCATCGTCACCGGTCGCCTCGCACTGCGCGAACTCGACGGTGAAGAGCTCATCTTCGCGGGCCACTCCGTTGGCGAAATCACCGCAGCAGCCCTCGCGGGCGTTCTCAGCGACGAAGACGCAATGCGTTTCGTGCGCGTGCGCGCCAACGGCATGGCGGAGGCGGCAGCCGCCTCCCCGACCGGCATGGCTGCAGTACTCGGCGGCGTTGAAGAAAACGTCCGCGAAGCCATCGACGCAGCAGGCCTCGTCGCAGCAAACTCCAACGGCGGCGGCCAGATCGTAGCCGCAGGCCCCATCCCCGCCATCGAAGCATTCGCTGCGAACCCGCCCGCACGCGCTCGCGTCATCCCCCTGAAGGTCGCTGGCGCATTCCACACCGAGGCAATGGCACCCGCCGTGCCCGCCCTGGAAGAGTTCGCCGCATCCCTGCAGGTATCCGACCCGACCTCCGCACTGCTGACCAACCGCGACGGCTCCGCCGTGGCATCCGGTGAAGAGTTCGTCAAGGCCCTCGTCTCCCAGGTGACCAGCCCCGTCCGCTGGGACCTGTGCATGGCAACCCTGCTTGAGCGTGAGGTCGCTGGCATTATCGAGGTCGCCCCCGCAGGCACCCTGGTCGGCCTGGCAAAGCGCGCGATGCGCGGTGTGCCCGGCACCTCCATCAATACTCCCGAGGATCTCGCCTCGCTGAAGGGCTAAACGCTGGGGGAGAGCACCCCGCCCTCCCCACGCTAGGAACCCTTCACACTAGACATGCACTTTAGACCTGCGAGGCACACAGTGTCTTGCGAGCATCAGCACTAAGGATTGAATACGTGACTACCCTCAAGCAGTACGAAATCAACCGCTACTCCCGCATCCTCGGTTACGGCGCAGCCCGCGGTGAGGTCATCGTCCCCAACGATGACATCGTTGAGGCAATCAACTCCTCCGACGAGTGGATTAAGCAGCGCACCGGCATCGCAACCCGCCACCGTGCCAGCGAAAACCAGTCGGTAGCCGACCTTGCCATCGGTGCCGCTAAGGACGCCCTGGCAGCATCCGGTGTGGCCGGTGAGGACATTGAGGCGGTCATCATCTCGACCATCTCGCACCCCTACGCAACCCCCTCCCTGGCAACCCTGGTCGCCGACGCAATCGGCTCCAAGTGCCCCGCATACGACATCTCCGCAGCGTGTGCAGGTTTCTGCTACGGCATCGCCCAGGCAGACGCCCTCGTCCGCGCAGGCACCGCAAAGCACGTGCTGGTCATCGGCGTTGAGAAGCTCTCCGACTTCATCGATAACACCGAACGCACCATCTCCTTCCTGCTCGGCGACGGTGCAGGCGCAGCAGTCGTAGGCGTCTCCGACGAACCCGGCATCGCCCCCACCGTATGGGGTTCGGACGGCTCCCGCTGGGGCACCGTCGGCATGGACCACTCCCTGCTGGACATCCGCAACCGCGACTTCGTCGCAAACCCCGTGCAGGAAGGCGAAAAGATCTGGCCCACCCTGCGCCAGGACGGCCCCTCCGTCTTCCGCTGGGCAGTATGGGAAATGGCGAAGGTCGCCAAGCAGGCACTCGAAACCGCCGGCATCACCCCCGACGAGCTCGGCGCGCTCATCCCGCACCAGGCAAACGCCCGCATCATTGACCAGATGGTCAAGACCCTCAAGCTTCCCGACACGGTGGCAGTGGCACGCGACATCGTCGATGCCGGTAACACCTCCGCCGCATCGGTTCCCCTCGCCGCACACCGCCTGCTCAAGGAGAACCCGGAACTCTCCGGCAAGTTCGCCCTGCAGATCGGCTTCGGTGCCGGCTTGGCATTCGCAGCTCAGGTAGTCGTCCTTCCCTAAGGAAAACCACCGGAGCCCGATGCTCACCGCTCCTCACGACCAGCACCACGCCGGTACACGAGAAAGAAAATAAAGCGGAAAAGCATCCCCACAAACTCCGAGTTGACCCATGCGTACACCACGCAGACACGATAAACTCGGTAATGCACGCGTACCCCCACCCGGCGGGTGCGATGACCATCGAAACAACAAAGGAGCCCCTGAATGGCTAACAAGGAAGAGATCCTCGCAGGTCTGGCAGAAATCGTTAACGAAGAGACCGGCGTTGAGGTTGAGGACGTTCAGCTGGACAAGTCCTTCACCGAGGACCTGGACATCGACTCCATCTCGATGATGACCATCGTCGTGAACGCTGAGGAGAAGTTCGAGGTGACCATCCCGGACGAAGAGGTCAAGAACCTCAAGACCGTTGGCGACGCAGTCGAGTTCATCGCGAACGCTGCCTAAGCTATAACCAATAACGAGGCGGCGCGGGCTCTCACCGGCCCGCGCCGCATCGCTATTCACTCTGCTTCATTTCAATACACTCCGGGCTCCCATAGGGGTGTTCCCTACATGCAGTATCAGCCCGGACCCCACAGGTTTATATCCACACACCACCGGATAAACCACCAAATCGACCACCGAAGAGAAAGTGCCACAATGTCTCGAAAAGTGCTGGTGACCGGCCTCGGCGCGACCACCCCCATTGGCGGCGACGTCCCCACCACCTGGGAAAACGCAACCAAGGGCGTATCTGGTGTATCCACCCTCGACCACCCCTGGGTCAAGGAATACGACCTGCCCGTATACATTGCAGGCCAGCTCGCCGTGCCCGCCCTCGAATCCGGCCGCCTCACCAAGGTAGAAGCAAAACGCCTGGATCCCTCGGGCCAGCTCGCCCTCATCGCCGCACGCGAAGCATGGGAAGACGCAGGATTCTCCGGCCCCGACGCCGAATCCGCAGAAGAAGTCGACCCCGAACGCACCGGCGTAGCCTTCGGCACCGGCATCGGCGGCGTGTGGACCCTCCTCGACGCATGGGACACCCTCCGCGAAAAGGGCCCCCGCCGCGTCCTGCCCATGACCGTCCCGATGCTCATGCCCAACGGCAACGCAGCAGCCGTCTCCATGAACCTCAAGGCACGCGCCGCAGCACAGACCGTCGTCTCCGCATGCGCATCCTCCACCGAAGCCATGCAGCTGGGCGCCGAAATGATCCGCAGCGGCAAGGCAGACGTCGTCATCGTCGGCGGCGCCGAAGCAGCAATCCACCCGCTTCCCATGGCAGCCTTCGCCAAGATGCAGGCACTCTCCTCCCGCAACGACGAACCCGAAAAGGCATCCCGCCCCTACGACGTCGACCGCGACGGCTTCGTCATGGGTGAAGGCGCAGCAGCGCTCATCCTCGAATCCGAAGAGCACGCCAAGGCACGCGGCGCACGCGTCTACGCGGAACTGGCAGGCACCGGCGTCTCCGCCGACTCCTACCACATCACCGCACCGGACCCCGCAGCACTCGGCGCAACCCGCGCACTGCGCGAAGCCCTCGAAGACGGCAACATCGACCCGAAGACCGTCGTGCACATCAACGCGCACGCCACCAGCACCCCCGCCGGTGACCTGCCCGAAGCAACCGCAATGCACGAAACCTTCGGCGAACACACCAAGAACATCGCCGTCTCCGCAACCAAGTCCATGACCGGCCACCTGCTCGGCGGCGCTGGCGCCCTCGAGGCTGTGCTGACCGTCTTGGCTCTGCACCACCGCACCGCGCCCTGCACCATCAACCTGGACAACAAGGACCCCCAGATTGACCTGGATGTGGTGACCGAGGCACGTGAGCTGCCCGCCGGCGAGATCGTGGCGCTGTCGAACTCCTTCGGTTTCGGCGGCCACAACGCAGTTGTAGCATTCCGCTCCGTAGAGGACTAATACTTTAGGGCTTCTAGCCTTATAAAGACGTAACGCTCCCTCAATCTACTACCTGTAGATGGGGGAGCGTTACGTTTTCTGGATGCGTTTGCGAGAGGAGGGCATACCGGACGCCGCTCGCGGGGGAGTGCGGATTCTGTGGGTTAGTTGTTTGAGAGGTTGTACCGGACGCCGCTTGCGGGGGAGTGCCCCCTCTTCAGCGCCTGGGGGCGCTTCGAGGACGGAGCCCCCCGCTTCGCGTGTCCGGTACGCCCTCTAGGTCGCCTATCCCTCGGGTTGATTGATATAGGGGTTGGTCTGGGGTTTCCTTCTCTGGTTAGCTCGCCTCAGGCTGGGGTATGTGAGGTTGGTCTGGGGCTGAGTTTCGTGTGCAGCTCGCCTGAGTTTGGGGTGGACAGGGTTTTACAGGTTAAAAACGGGTGGCGTATCCGCTCCGGCACTGCGAATACGCCACCCAAACACACCACACTCCACAAGACAATGCAGAGCGCGCGGGATCAACCATCCCGCAAGGTTCCCGTAACCCCCCATCGCGCACCACGGTAGGCGACGACAGAAGAACGGGAGCTTATGACCGTTTGACACGCACAACGCCCCCTCATAGAGGTTTACAAAGGCGCATACCGTGCGATCTTCCGGAAGTTTATTCGGAAGAGCTCCCACGCCGGTTCCGTTGAGAAATAATTCGGTGTGGTTGCCTCCCGATGGTGAAGCACATCAACATCGTGCGCCGCAATACTGCGCAATCCAGTACGCGCAGATGCTGCGTGAAAACCATCCGGGGAATGCAGTCCGCGGGCCAGTTTTCCAGCTTCAAATGGCAGAAGCTTAAGGGTTTGATGTGAGTGCTCGGATGGTCCGAATCATGTCGCTCTCAACGGAACCGGTTTATCGGTGATGGGAGCTCCTGTAGATAAGAATAACCTTAAATCACCCCTGGAGTAAACCTTAAACCAATAATTTAACCTTATTGTTATAATTCCTTGTCATAAAGGTATTGACGGGTGTTCAATGTGTCTTGAATGACCCCCTGGAGGTCCCCGTAACCCTTTGGTCTGTTTGCTGCTCTCCACCGTTATGAAACCGTGATAAATCGTCCCCGAAAAATGAAGGATTGGGTTCCAAAGCGGTCCTGCGGGCGGCTACCGCGGGCAGTCGCGTAGGGGGCGTGAAGCCGCACTGCGGGCACAGTCATAAAACGTCATCTTGTCACGGAAGTTATCCCAGAGAAAACAAATTAAACCAGCTGCGTGCGCTGTGGCATAATCGATATCGACATCGTGCTCCGGGGTCGGTGAAATTCCGAACCGGCGGTCACAGCCCGCGAACCGCTCTCGCAGGCAGGCAAAAATCGTACGAATCTTCGCATCCGCGCAGGACGCCAAGACTCCACTGAGACGCCCGCCCGCAAGAGAGGCCGAACCGGTGAAAATCCGGTGCCGACAGTACAGTCTGGATGGAAGGTAGCACGAGCAGAAAAAGGCAGGAGCGCACTCCGTCGCACCTCCCGGGAACCGGGATAGTGTGTAGGGTGCACCGAAGCAGTTGTTTGAGAAAACTGTTGCGTGAGAAAACTATGCGGTTCACGAGCACACTAGTTTTGGGCACAGTGGTTTTCTGCGCGACAGGGGAGAGGCGCCTCCGAGGCGCCGGTACGTTATTCCCCTCGACCGTAGCCGGCTGATTTCAGCCGCGGTTGGCTGATTCGCCGCTCCCGCCTCACCACGGATACCGGGCACTCCCTAAGATGCCCGCGGTAGCCGCCCTTTTCTGTTCCTCTCCCCGGAGCCGCCGCAGATGCGCACCCCGCGCATCCGACACACGGTCCAACTCAGAGAGGAAAGAAACAATGGACATCTTGCGGTGGCTCTTCGACGCACAAATTCACGTGGGGGACCAGTCCCTCCTCGTGCGCGAAGTTCTCGGAAACGCATTCGGCCTGGCATCGGCGCTCGGCGGTATGCGACGCAAAGTATGGGCGTGGCCCGTCGGCATTCTCGGCAACCTGCTGCTCCTCACCGTCTTCCTGGGCGCCCTCGTCGGCAGCCCGCACCCCGTGACCATGCTCGGCCAGGCAGGCCGCCAGATCATGTTTATTGCCGTGTCCATCTGGGGTTGGCATCGTTGGCGCGCAACCCGTGCCGCCGGTGGTGACGCCTCCGAAGGTGCCGCGGTAATCCCCAAGTGGGCTACCAACACCGAACGCGCAGGCTTGGTTGTCGCCATGGTTGCAGGCACCCTGCTGCTCACCCCCATCTTCCGCGCCCTCGGCTCCTACGAACCGGTCTGGTCCGACGCCTGGATCTTCACCGGCTCGCTGCTCGCCACCTACGGTATGGCGCGCGGCTGGGTTGAATTCTGGCTTATCTGGGTTGCTGTCGACCTGGTCGGCGTGCCGCTGCTGTGGAGCGCAGGCTACTACGCAACCTCCCTCATGTACGTGTTCTACGGATGCTTCACCCTGGTCGGTTTCTTCGTCTGGTGGCGCACCCGCAACCTGGAGGCGCAGAAGACTCGGGTACAGACCCAGTTCCCCGACGTCACCGTGGACGTGGCTGATCTATCCTCCGCCGCCTCCGTTGCCGAGTGCGAAACCGTAACCAAGAGCGCGCCCAAGAGCGAAGCCGCGTAGAAGGGGAATTATTGCCATGACCTCACATAACCGCCAGCACGAAGCTCAGGGGCCTGCGGGCACCCTGCCCGAGTCCATTGCCGCCGTGCACGAGCGCCCCATTCCCGAGGACACAAGCTACCTGCCGAACCTCAGCACCCCGCCCGTTGCCCTACCGGTTAACGACTTGGATTACTCCGCCGCAGAGTACGGGCACCTCGCCGGGTTGCCCGCCGCACGCACCCTCCAGCTGCCCGACCCCGAGCAGACGCTCAGCCACGCAGACGCCATGACCCTGGCACTGCAGGCGGCACGCCAGGGCATCCGTGGCGCGAACCCCCTCGTCGGCGCCGTCATCACCGACGCGCACGGGCACCTGCTGCACGTGGGCTACCACCGAGGCGCAGGCACCCCGCACGCCGAAGCCGACGCCCTCGCCTCCGCCCGTGCCGCGGGAACCGACCTTACCGGCGCGCGCATGTACGTGAGCCTTGAGCCCTGCAACCACACCGGACGCACCGGCCCCTGCTCCCACGCCGTCGCCGAAGCGGGCATCAGCGAACTCTACTACGCCTACAGCGACGACACCGAAAACGCAGCCGGAGGCGCCGCCTACCTGCGCTCGCAGGGTGTCACCGTGCACGCCATGGAGGAGTTCGCGAACGCCTCCTACCTGCTGAATGAGCGCTGGTTCATTGCCGCCGCCGAACGCCGCCCCTTCATCACTGCAAAGAGCGCGTCCACCCTGGACGGGTTCATTGCGGCTGCTGACGGTACGAGCAAGTGGATTACCGGCCCCGCCGCGCGCATTGACGGGCACCTGATTCGTCACCGCGCCGATGCCGTCATGATTGGCACCCGAACCACCCTCATGGACGACCCGACCCTGGACGCACGCGACGCCAACGGGGAACGCTTCGAGAAGCAGCCGCTGCGCGTGGTCATGGGCAAGACCGAGATTTCCGAGAACTACCGCGTGCGCGGCCTCAACCCGCCCGAAGGCGTGGAGGCGGACCCGCAGAACTTCCTGCAGATCTTCACCCACGACCCGCGCGAACTGCTCGATGAGCTGTACGCCCGCGGGGTGCGGCACCTCATGATTGAGGGCGGTCCCGGCATGGTCGGCCTCTTCGCCGGTGAAGACCTCATCGACGAGATGGTCTGGTACCGCGCCCCCATGATTATGGGGCAGGGCAAGAGCGCCGTGTACCGTCTGCTCGTGGACACCCTCGCGCAGGCGCCGCGCCTGCAGCTGGACGACCTGGGCATGTTCCCGGCGGTGCGCGTGCTCGGCAATGACACCGCAACGCACCTGGTGCCGGCGCCTCGCGGAACAGCGGAGGAGCCCGGTGAGCGGCGTACCCTGCCGAAGCTGGACGCCTGCCACGCGCCGGAACCGCGGCTGGATTAGCTTCGCTTGGGTTAGCTGCCCTTGGACTAAGCACGGGCGGGGGAGTAGCACCTCAAGGCTCCCCGCCCGCGCCCGGCTAGTTTGTACCGGCTGATTCATGCCGACTGGTTCGCATGCTGGCACAAAACCTCCCCGTCACGGGGAATATTCGAAAAATACGTATAGTTATACCGACGAACAAACCATCGCCGCCCGTCGCCCTCAACGACGACGCCCCGGCGGACACGGCGAGAAAAGGAAAAGCACACATGTTTACCGGAATCATTGGCGCCCTCGGCACCGTAGAATCCATCACCCCCATCGAAGGTAGCGACGCAGCTTACCTGACCCTCAACGCCGGTGACATTGTCGCCGACCTCGAACACGGTGGCTCCCTCGCCGTCAACGGTGTATGCCTCACCGCTATCGACCTCGACCAGCTGCAGCCCGGCCAGTTCCGCGCCTACGCGATGGGTGAGACCCTGCGCCGCACCAACCTCGGCAACCTGAACCCCGGCGACACCGTCAACCTGGAGCGTTGCCTGCCCGCCGGTGGCCGCCTTGACGGTCACGTCGTGCAGGGTCATGTGGATGCGGTGGGTACCCTCGCATCCGTCACCGCGCACGAGGCGTGGAGCACCCTGCGCTTCAATCTGCCCACCGACCTGGCGCCCCTGCTCGCTGAGAAGGGCTCAATCGCGGTTTCTGGCGTGTCCCTGACCGTCACCGCGGTATCTGAGCCCGGCGAAACCCCCGCATGGTTCGAGGTCGGCCTGATTCCCGAAACTCTGAAGGCAACGAACCTCGGCGCCCTCAAGGTCGGCGACAGCGTGAACCTTGAGACCGATGCGCTCGCTAAATATGTGCAGCGTCTGACCGCGTTCGCAGGCGTGCCCCAGGATTCTTCCTCCGAGCAGGTTGCACCGCGCCGCTCCGACGCCGCAAGCGTCCTCGACAGCGTGCAGACCGCGGTGGACGCTATCGCCGCAGGTCGCGCCGTGGTCGTCGTTGATGATGAAGACCGCGAAAACGAAGGCGACATCATCTTCGCCGCCGAGCACGCAACCCCCGAGCTGATGGGCTTCATGATTCGCTACACCTCCGGCGTGGTCTGCGCACCCCTGAGTAACAAGCGTGCCGACGAGATGAACCTGCCGCCCATGGTCACCAATAACGAGGACCCCAAGGGCACCGCATACACCGTCTCTTGCGATGCGGCATCCGGCGTGAGCACCGGCATCTCCGCGGCAGATCGCGCACGCACCGTGCAGATCCTCGCGGATGCCTCCTCCACCCCGGCTGACATTACCCGCCCGGGCCACATCTTCCCGCTGCGCGCCGTTGACGGCGGCGTGGCGGAGCGCCCCGGCCACACCGAAGCCGCGGTGGAGCTCTCCCTCGCGGCGGGCCTGTCCGGCGTGGGCGTTATCGCCGAGGTCGTGCACGACGACGGCTCCATGATGCGTTTCGACGCCCTGCGCGCCTTCGCCACTGAGCACAACCTGCCCATGATCTCTATCGAAGACCTCATCAAGTACGTAGCTAAGGCGTAGGAGAACGCATGAGCGAAACCCCTAACACCCAGGCAACGCCGGGCACTTCCGCAGAGCCGGTTGAAGCGCAGGCTGAAGAGCTCAGCGCCGAATCCCTGCGCATCGCCTCCCAGCTCGCTGAAGGCTACCGGGTCAGCCCCCTCGACATGGTGCCCAACCCCAGCCTGCTACTGGTCGAAAGCACCGAAGAGGTCGCCGTACCCACCCCGCAGGGCCTGTTCGGTTTGCGCGCCTGGCGATTCGCAGACGGCGCCGAGCACATCAGCGCCCGCGCCCTCGACCGTGACGGCACCCCCGTACCCGCCGAGGACGGGGGAGCACCCGCGGTACGCATCCACTCCGAATGCGCCACCGGCGACATTTTCGGTTCCTTCCGATGCGATTGCGGCCCCCAGCTGGAGAACGGCCTGCGCATCATCAGCCGCACCGGCGGGTACCTCATCTACGTGCGCAACCACGAAGGACGCGGCATCGGCCTGGTCAACAAGCTCCGCGCCTACGCACTGCAGGATGCCGGACTCGACACCCTCGACGCGAACCTGGCGCTCGGCCTGGACGGCGACATGCGCGACTATTCGCAGGCGGCACTGATTCTGCAGGAACTCGGCGTGAACGAGCTGAGGCTCGTGACCAACAACCCCGCCAAGCAGGAGGCGCTCGAAAGCCTCGGCCTGCAGGTCACCGAAATCATCCCGGACGAAATTCCCGCCCGAGTCGAGAACGCACACTACCTGCAGACCAAGCGTGAGCGTATGCGCCACGTGCTCAAAAGCGCGTAGCGGCACCCCTGCACACTAAACTTTTCAAAAACCACAACCCACAAGGAGAACACAATGAGCGGCGTAGGCGCAGCAGACACCACCCTCAACCCTGAAGACTACAAGGGCTTCAAGCTCGCAATCGTAGCGGCAAGCTGGCACACCCAGGTCATGGACGGCCTCATTGACGGTGCGCAGCGTGCAGCACGCGACGCAGGCATCGAGCCGACCCTCGTGCGCGTTCCCGGCACCTTCGAACTGCCCGTCGCAGCAACCCGCCTCGCCGAGAAGTTCGACGCAATTGTCGCGCTCGGCGTGGTCATCCGCGGTGGCACCCCCCACTTCGACTACGTCTGCCAGGGCGCAACCAACGGCCTGACCGACGTGTCCGTGCTGACCGGCCGACCCATCGGCTTCGGCGTGCTCACCTGCGATAACGAGCAGCAGGCACTCGACCGCGCAGGCTTGGAAGGCTCCAACGAAGACAAGGGCTACGAGGCGACCGCAGCGGCACTGCAGACCGCAGCAACCCTCAAGCAGTTCAGCAACTAATACGGCTGAACGGTATGCGGCTCAGTTTCACGAAGAGAACTATTGACTCTTCACCGTGGAACTGGGCCGTAGCACCGGTTAAACTGAAACAACCCGCGCACCGGGCTTACCGGGCCTTATCAGGCATGATCGGGCGTGATGAATCTGGGCAGTACGCGCCAGAGAAATACACGCCAGCACATACGGTAAAACCCTCATGCACCGGTAAAACCCAGCGCGGCAGCTAAGGGACCCAGCGCACCGACGCGCTCCCAACCCAACACAAGGAGTACAGCAATGCAGGATTTGGGCACCATCACCCCCAGCCTCGAAGAATTCCGCGCCCGCGCAGCCAGCACCCGCGTCATTCCCGTACACATCAAAATCCTCGCCGACTCACTCACCCCCATCGGCATCTACCGATCCCTCGTACTCCAAAACGACCAGGGCGAACCCGTCGAAGCAGCCCACGGCACCTTCCTGCTCGAATCCGCCAAAATCTCCGCAGAAGGCGAATCCGCAGCCTGGGACCGCTACTCCTTCATCGGCGCGTCCTCCCGCTCCACCCTCACCACCGTTGACGGCGCAGTCCACTGGCAGGGACGCACCCCCGCCGGCGCACCCGTCGACGGCGACCCCGTAGAAGCCATCGCCAAGACCCTGCAGATGCTCTACACCGAACCCGACCCGACCCTGCCGCCGCTCACCTCCGGCCTGGTCGGCTACCTCGGCTGGGACGTCGTGCGCCACTGGGAGCACCTGCCCTACCCGCCCGCAGATGACGTGAACCTGCCCGAATTCGCGCTCAACATGGTCTCCGACATGGCAATCCACGACAACAAGGACGGCACCGTCCTTCTCGTCGCCAACGCCATCAACTTCAACGGCACCAGCGAAAACGTCGACGGCGCCTACGAGGATGCCGTAGCGCGCCTGCACAGCATGCTCCGCCGCCTGCAGCGCGGCGCCGCAGCCACCACCTCCATCCTCTCCGGCGTAGCAGACGTTGACCGCAAGGTCCGCGAAGACGTCACCCTCACCTGGAGCGAACAGGGCTTCAAGGACGCCATCGACCGCTCCAAGAAGAACATCATCGACGGCGACGTCTTCCAGATCGTGCTCTCACGCCGATTTGAAGCCGAAACCAACGCCAAGGCACTCGACGTGTACCGTGTACTGCGCCAGTCCAACCCCTCGCCGTACATGTACCTCTTCAACTTCGAAGACAGCAACGGCACCCCCTTCCACATCGTCGGCTCCTCCCCGGAGGCGCTCGTCACCCTCAAGGACGGCATCGCCAGCACCCACCCCATCGCCGGCTCCCGCCCGCGCGGCGCAACCCGCGAAGAAGACCTCGCGCTCGCCGAGGAACTGCTCGCCGACGAAAAGGAACGCTCCGAACACCTTATGCTCGTCGACCTGGCACGCAACGACCTCTCGCGCATTGCCAAGCCCGGCACCGTATCCGTCGACCAGTTCATGATCATTGAGCGTTTCAGCCACATCATGCACATTTCCTCCGCCGTCAGCGCCGAACTCGACCCGCAGTTCAGCGCCTACGACGTGCTGCGCGTCGCCTTCCCGGCAGGCACCCTCTCCGGCGCCCCCAAGCCGCGCGCTATGCAGCTCATCGACGAATACGAACCCACCCGCCGCGGCGTCTACGGTGGCGTATGCGGCTACTTCGACTTCGCCGGCAACATGGATATGGCAATCGCCATCCGCACCGCCGTACTCAAGGAAGGCACCGCCTACGTGCAGGCAGGTGCGGGCCTCGTCATGGACTCCAACCCGGACTCCGAAACCCTCGAAACCGTCAACAAGTCCGCCGCCCCGCTGCGCGCCGTGCTGACCGCCTCCGGCCTGGCACCGCTGGACGCAGACGCAGCCGTCAACGCCACCAAGTAACCCAAGGAGACACCATGAGCACCGTTCTCGACGAGATCATTGTCGGCGTCCGCGAAGACCTCGCCGCCCGCGTACAGCAGGTTCCCCTCGAGGAAATGAAGAAGCGCGCCCTCGCCGCTGCACCCGCCCGCGACGCGCTCGCCTCCCTGCGCGGTGAAGTACCCGGCGGCGGCAACGGCACCACCGCACGCATTATCTCTGAGGTGAAGCGCTCCTCACCCTCCAAGGGTGCGCTCGGCGAAATCCCGGACCCCGCCGCGCTTGCCGCACGCTACGAGGCAGGTGGCGCCGCAGCAATCTCGGTACTCACCGAACAGCGCCGATTCAAAGGCTCCCTCGCCGACCTCGACGCAGTCCGCGCCGCCGTGAACATCCCCGTGCTACGCAAGGACTTCACCGTCGACGAATACCAGATTTGGGAAGCACGCGCACACGGTGCCGACCTGGTACTACTCATCGTCGCAGCCCTCGACGAGCAGACCCTGCGCGAATTCCTCGAACTCACCGAATCACTCGGCATGAACGCCCTCGTCGAAACCCACACCCCCGAAGAAATCGAGGTCGCCCAGCGCATCGGCGCCAAAATCGTCGGCATCAACGTGCGTAACCTCAAGACCCTCGAAGTCAACAACGAACACTACGCATCCCTCGCAGCGCACCTGCCCAACTCCGTCATCAAGGTCGCTGAATCCGGTGTCGCCAGCATCGAGGATGTGCGCGCCTACGCCGGTGCCGGTGCGGATGCGATCCTCATCGGTGAAGCGCTGGTTCGCTCCGGCGACCCGGAAGGTACTGTGCGTGAATTCTCCAAAGTGCCTGTAGTCCGATAAGGGTTTTTTCTGATTGTGAAGCCGGTGTCTGCTCCCTCGCAGACACCGGCTTTACTTTCATACAGCGTCATATTACCCGCAGGCAGCGCGTTCACATTGAGGCGCAGTCAGTTCGTTGATAGTCTACACATGGATATTTCACCAAACTGCACTACTCATATCGGTCGAATAGTATACGTTGCATCTAATGGAAACGATCCAATAGACGCAGCACCGGAATATCTATCATGCGTCCACACTAAACTCACGAGAACACTATATGGCTAAGCCCTCAGGAAACCCTGCGTCCTTCATCGAACGTGACCTCTCATCCTGCTCCTCCATCGGTACCGCACCCACCCTCAAAGCGGCACGTCCCTCAGCTGAAACCCGGGTGCGTAACACCCATAACACCGAGTTCACCCGCAAGGTAGTGTCTGCCGTCCCCCAGAAACTGGCTGCACGGCGTACATGGATCCCGGCGCTACTCATCTGGATCTTCTCCTGCGCGGTCCACTTCGGTATTTTTGCTCTCGCTCTCACCCGAGACCTGCACCAGCCCATGAGCAAAATTAACCGGAACCTCGACTATCTGTCCTACCTGAACATCTGGGACGCCCACTTTTACGAACGTATCTACACACAGTGGTACCCCCAGGAGCTGCCCCTCCTTCCCAACGGTACGGTCAACCACAATACGTGGGCTTTCATGCCTCTGCAGTCAGTACTCAGCGGAGGGGTGGCAAATCTGTTTGGCATCGAGTACCGGCTGGCATCGGTGCTGGTATCCTGCGCAGCCGGTTGTGCGTTGGCTCTCGTTCTTTACCGTCTTTTTGTGGGCTCTCTGAACTGGCGTGCCCGAGGCATCTTTGATACCCGCCCGCAGGTGGGGGATGAGTCCCGTAATCGCCTGGCGCTGTGGGCGCTCGCGGTGTATGCGTTCAGCCCCGCGAGCCCGATCTTCGTCACCGGTTACGCCGAGGCCCTTTCCACTCTGCTCCTTGCCTTGAGTGTGTGGTGTGTGGTGCGTGGCCGCTACATCCTGCTCCTTCCCGTAGCTCTTCTGGCGGCGCTGTCTCGCCCGCTGGGTGTTCCACTGGGTGCGTTCGTTGGCCTCTGGTGGTTCTGGTGCACTGTATCTGATTACCTCGCCCGCCGCGCTGGTGAATCATCGCAGTCTGTCCTGTCGGATGCGTGGGCTGCGTTCCGCGGACGCTTCGGTCAGCTCCTCAGCGCACTGCTGGTGTGCAGTTTTGCGTTCGTGCATCCCCTGCACGCAGCAATTCGTACCGGACGTCCCGACGCGTACCTCGCCACGGAACTCGGCTGGAGCGGTCGCAAACCCGAAGACGGTCACCTCATCTTCACCCAATGGGTTGAACAGTGGGACGAATACCTTGGCGGATCCCTGCCACCGACAATCGTGACGCTATTCTTTGTAGCGCTCATTCTGGGCTTCTACTGGTGGATGTCGCAGAAGTTCACCCGCACCCTGCTGCATCCCGCCCTGTGGTTGTGGACCGCCTGCTACGCCGGGTACCTGTTCATCTTCTGGCTCCCCATCACCTCTACACCCCGTATCATCCTGCCAATGTTTACCCTCTCTCTGCTGGTAGCCGCCTACCTGCCGAAGAGTCGTGTCTACCGCCTGGGGCTGGTTGTTCTTGGGGCGCTGGCCTCCGCCGCTTGGGTCCACATGTTCTGGGGAGGCCCGGACACCATCAGAAACATTTGGTTTATCCCCTAGAATCTATCCCCTAGAATCGAAAATATTGTGAAAGCCGGTGCCTGCTTCGTAGCAGACACCGGCTTTCACGCATCTCTTTCGTCATAATCAGTAGGAATAGCGCGTTCACATTGAGGCGCAGTCAGTTCGTTGATAGTCTACACATGGATATTTCACCAAACTGCACCACCCCTGTGGATCGGGCAGTACCCGCCGTATCTAATAGACACGATTCAATCGATACGGCGCTGAATATCCATCATGCGTCCACACTACACTCGCGAGAATACTATGGCTCAATCCCCAGAAAAACCTGCGTCTTTCATCGAACGTGACCTCACTTCCGGCTCCTCCACCGGTCCCGCACCCACCCTCAAAGCGTCACGTCCTTCCGCTGAAACCCGGGTGCGTAACACCGAGTCACCCAACCCCCAGAAGCTTGCCGCCTACCGCACCTGGATGCCCGCCCTCATCATCTGGGCACTAGCCTGCGCAACCCACCTCGCAACCTTCGCATACTCGCTCGCAGAAGACCAGCGAAACCCCCTCAGCAACGAAAACAAAGACCATCACGGCCTTCTCTCCTACCTCAACATCTGGGACGCCGGCTGGTACCGGGGCATCTACAAAGAGTGGTACCCCACCGAACTGCCCCTCCGCGCCGACGGGTCCGTATCCTTCAACTCATGGGCGTTCATGCCCCTCCACTCAATGATCAGCGGCAAAGTCGCTGACATTTTCGGTATCGACTACCGCCTCGCCGCAGTCGGCGTCAGCCTCGCCGCCGGTCTCGCCCTGGCAGTCGTACTCTACCGCCTCTTCATCGGTAGCCTGAACTGGCGTGACCGCGGCGTCTTCGACACCCGCGCCCTCGTTGGCGATGAAAACCGAAACCGCATCGCCCTGTGGGCGCTCGCCGTGTATGCGTTCAGCCCCGCAAGCCCCATTTTCGTCACCGGTTACGCCGAAGCCCTTTCCACTCTGCTCCTTGCCCTGAGCGTTTGGTGTGTGGCGCGTGGCCGCTACATCCTGCTCCTTCCCGTAGCTCTTCTGACGGCGCTGTCCCGCCCCCTGGGTGTGCCGCTCGGCGCCTTTGTAGGCCTGTGGTGGCTGTGGTGCACCGTATCTGACTACCTCGCCCGCCGCACCGACGAACCCTCACAGTCCGCACTGTCGGATGCATGGGCTGCGTTCCGTGGACGCTTCGGTCAGCTCCTCGGCGCACTGCTGGTGTGCAGTTTTGCTTTTGTGCACCCCCTACACGCGGCCCTGCGCACCGGACGTATGGATGCGTACCTCGCCACGGAACTCGGCTGGAGCTTCCGCAAGGTTGAAGACGGCCACCAATACTTCGCCCAGTGGGTCCACCAGTTCAACCTCTACTTCGTAGGCTCCGTACCCGCCATCATCATGTGGGCGGGCCTGGTGCTCCTCATCCTGAGCTTCTACTGGTGGATGTCGCAGAAGTTCACCCGCACCCTGCTACACCCCGCCTTGTGGCTGTGGACCGCCTGCTACGCCGGGTACCTGTTCATCTTCTGGCTCCCCACGTCATCCACCGTGCGTATTCTGCTGCCGGTGTTCCCCCTGTCGCTGCTAATCGCAGCCTACCTGCCGAAGAGCCGCATGTACCGACTCCTGCTGGTGCTGGCGGGTCTGCTCGGATCCGCCCTGTGGATGCGACTGCTCTGGGGCGGCCCGGACGTTATTGGGCCCGTCTGGCTGTTGCCCTAAAATCAAAATAGATGTATAAAGCCGGTGCCCGGTTCCTGTCACGTCACAGGGACCGGGCACCGGCCTTTCTATTTCTCCCATAAGATTCCATATAGTGTGTGATGTAAATCTATTCTTAGATGTCAGGTCGGAGAGTTGAAATATTCTGTCTGAGTATTAGCTAGTTGGTATCCTGGGAGAGACGTTTCATAGAAATGCACTGTCTGCACCCAGGTCGATAATATGCACCAATCGCCCCGGGGACAGCGCCGAAACACACCACCATTCGCTCACTGACACATACGGAAACACCATGGCTGAACACTCTGGACGAGCCGCACGCTCCTCCAACCTGTACCACCTCTTGCACGGCTTTATTGCTGGTCCTTTACCGACCCTAGAAGCCCCCCGCTCCTCAATTAAAGGCATCGGTCACAGCGCTACCTCCGCCCCTGGCCATTCAGAGCTACTACCCGCCCACCGAACCTGGATTCCCGCCCTGCTCATCTGGGGCATTGCCTGCGCGGTGCACCTCTTCCTGTTCACTATCGCTCTCGAACAGCATAGGAATCATCCCCTCATCGACTTCGGCCAGCATAATGACCTCCTCGGGTTCCTCAACAGGTGGGATGCCCTCCTCTATGAACGCATCCACACCGACTGGTACCCCCAAGAACTACCGATGCGCCCCAACGGCACTGTGGACAATAACACCTGGGCGTTCATGCCGCTACAGCCCCTCATCGCCGGTGGAATCGCTAACGTATTCGGTATTGAGTACCGCGTCGCAACACTTGCCCTGACCCTCGTTGCAGGCTTCGCACTGGCATACGTGCTGCACCGTCTTTTCATCGGCTGCCTCAACTGGCGTGACCGCGGCGTCTTCGACACTCGCGCCCTGGTAGGCGATGAATCCCGCAACCGCCTCGCACTATGGGCTGTCGCCGTGTACGCATTCAGCCCGGCCAGCCCCGTCTTCACCACAGGCTACGCGGAAGCACTATCCGTCCTACTGATTGCCCTAAGTGTATGGTGCGTACTCCGCGGCCGCTACCTCGTGCTACTCCCCGTAGCACTCCTCGCCGCACTATCCCGCCCGGTCGGCGTACCCCTCGGTGCCTTTGTTGGTCTGTGGTGGCTGTGGTGTACGGTGAACGACTACCGTCGCCGTCGTATCGAGGATGCATCGCACTCTGCACTGTCAGATGCGTGGGGCTCCTTCCGGGGCAGGTTCGGGCAGCTTATAAGCGCGTTGTTCGTCTGTTTCTTCGCGTTCGTACACCCTCTACATGCTGCTCTGCGAACAGGGCGTATGGACGCATATTTTGCGACGGAGCTGGGATGGAGTAACCGCAAACCCGGCGAAGGCCACCAGTTCTTCATTCAGTGGATTCTGCGCATCTACTACTACCTTGGTGGTGTGCTTCCCAAGATTGTTGTTGCAATAATCGTTATTATGGCAGTGGTGGGTTTCTATTACTGGATTTCCCGTAAGTTTAGTCGTTCCCTAATCCACCCCGCTCTGTGGCTGTGGACCGGATGCTACATGGGGTATCTTTTTATCTTCTGGCTCCCCATATCCTCAACCATTCGTATCCTGCTTCCGCTCTTCCCCCTAGCATTGCTTGTAGCAGCCTACCTGCCGAAGAGCCGATGGTACCGCCCCACACTAGTGGCGCTTGGACTCATCGCATCAATCCCGTGGACCCTGATCCTCTGGGGAGACCAGATGATGTTCGGTACCGCCGTACTCGTTCCTTAAAAGCGGGGTAGCTGTTTGAGATGGCGTACCGGACGCCGTTTGCGGGGGAGTGCCCCCTCTGCGGCGCCTTAACCTCCAAAGAACCCAAGTCGCCTTGAGGACGGAGCCCCGTTGCGTGTCCGGTACGCCCTCTAGGTCGCCTACCCCTCGGGTTGGTTGAGATAGGGGTTGGTAGGTGGTTACCTTCTCTGGTTAGCTCGCCTCAGTCTGGGGTATATGAGGTTGGTCTGGGGTTGGGTGCTGCTGCCAGCTCACCTCTCGTACACATAAAGCCGGTGCCTGGTTCCTACCTACTCAGGAGGAACCAGGCACCGGCTTTTCACTTGTTATTGAGCTTCTATCGGCCTGTATAGTCCGCGTCCGCAATATCCTTCGGCCAGCGCGCCTTACGGAACGGCGCCCACGTAAACGCCGCCGCCACCAACAACAAACCACTGATAATGAACGCCGGAACAAAGCCCCACGCATCCGCAATCAAACCAGCCACCAGCGGACCCAAAATCATACCGAAATCACTAAACATCTGATACACCGCCAACACCTGACCACCACTGCGGCGAGTACCAATCACATCAGACACCGCAGCCTGAATCGACGGGCCCATAAACGCCGCACCAATACCCAAGCACGCCGTCAACGACACAAACACCCACGCCACCGGCGCGAAACCCATAAACGTCACCGCAGAACCCGCCAACAGCAGACCCGAAAACGCCATCACACGGCGACCAAAACGATCCGAAAAACGACCCGAGAACGTCTGCGTCAACGCATTACCAAACGAATTCGTCGCCATCGCCAAAGAAGCCAACAACGTACCCGCAACCGGATCCGACATATCACCACCGGTCGCCAAATACGCCGCCGCCAACGGAATAATCGACGACTGCACACCAAACACCGACCAGCCAATCGCCCAATTCGAAACCAACGCAGAACGGTAATTCGAGAACTTCAACGCATCACGAACCGTCATCGCAGGAAGATCGCTCTTACCCGAAGAAGACCCAGGCTTAGCCCCCTGACCGGATGCACCAGCAGGCGAAGGCGCCGCCGACGGCAACACCCCGGTGCCCTTACCCTCAGCCAGCGCCGCCGCCTCCATAATCGCGTCACGCTCCGCCTCCAACGCCGCCTGCGACGGCATCAAAAACCACACAATCAGGCCCGCCGCCAACAGCGAAAAACCATACACAATGAACGGCGCACGCATACCAAACGGCGCAAGCGCGCTCGCAATTACCGGGCCCAGCAGGTTACCCAGCAGGAACGCCGTCGCATAATAGCCAGAAATACGGCCGCGCATATGCGCAGGGGACAGGCGCACCAGCAGACCCATCGCAGAAACCGTGAACATCACCGAGCCGATACCCGCCACCGCACGCGAAGCCAACAGCACCCAATAATCCCAGGCAAACGCAATCATAAACGAGGTGATTGACACAATCAGCATGCCAATCGTGTACACCGGACGCTCACCCCAACGGGTAATCAGCTGACCCGCCGACGGCGCAAAAATCAGGCGCGTAATCGCCAATGCGGAAACCACCATCGTCGCCATAGTGACCGTGGCATTAAAATTCTGCGCATAATTCGGCAGCACCGGCGCCACCAAACCAAAACCCACCGCAATCATGAACGACGCAACAATCAGAACCTTCAAACCAGTCGGCACACGGTTCGGGTCAATCGTGCGCGGGTCAAAAACAGGCGGTGTTGTGGCAGGGTTCCTCATGTTCATCCTCGAAATCGTGCGGTGCCGTGCGGCAGCCGCAGGCCCCACCCGCAACTGCCCAACATGTGTTCGGCTAAAAAACTTAACAGTGTCCAGTCTACTCCGCCGACAGCCGGGTATGCGCGTAATCTCGACCAGCCAAACCGCCCAAACCGGTAAGCTAGTAGTGTGAATGAAACGATGATGATAATCTGCGCAATCGTGCTGGGTGTACTGGTGATCGCCGGTGTACTTTTCGCCGTTCTGCGCCGACCCAAGAAGACCGCGAACCTGCAGTCTTTGCGTCAGGAGGCGGCAGAAGCCTCCGGCGGATCGGCGGAAAAACCCGAAAGCTCGGCACCTCGCGCTATTGAACTTGATATGCCCGACCCGTCCGCGGGTCGCCTGGTGCGCCTACGTGCCCGCCTGGCACGCTCCAACAACATGCTCGGCAAGGGCCTGCTGGCTCTGCTCTCCCGCGACCGCATCGACCAGGACGTCTGGGACGAGGTCGAAGAAACCCTGCTGCTCGCTGACCTCGGTTCTGAGCCGACCACCCGCCTGGTGGATGCGCTGCAGCAGCGCGTGCGCGTTGAGGGTACGAGCAACCCCGCCGCCGTGAAGAAGATGCTCCGCGAAGAGCTCGTGAAGATTGTTCGCCCCGACATGGACCGCGAACTGAAGACCGCCGGTAGCGACGGCAACCCCGGCGTGGTGCTGGTCGTTGGCGTGAATGGCGTCGGTAAGACCACCACGGTCGGTAAGATTGCCCGCGTGATGGTCGCTGACGGTCAGACCCTGCTCCTGGGTGCTGCGGATACGTTCCGTGCGGCCGCGTCTGAGCAGCTGACCACCTGGGGCGACCGTGTGGGCGTGAAGACCGTGCGTTCCGAGAAGGAAGGCGCCGACCCCGCATCCGTCGCGTTTGACGCCGTGAAGGCTGGCAAGGAGCAGGGCGTTGACACCGTGCTCGTGGACACCGCGGGCCGCCTGCAGAACAAGTCCGGTCTGATGGATCAGCTCGGCAAGATCAAGCGTGTTATCGAGAAGGAAGCGCCGGTCACCGAGGTTCTGCTCGTTATCGACGCGACCACCGGCCAGAACGGTATGGTTCAGGCGAAGGTCTTCGGCGATATCGTGGACGTCACCGGTATCGTGCTGACCAAGCTCGACGGCACCGCAAAGGGCGGTATCGTGGTCGCTATCCAGGAGGAGCTCGGCGTTCCCGTCAAGCTCATCGGCCTGGGTGAAGGCCCGGACGACCTGGCACCGTTCGACCCGGAAGCATTCGTGGACGCGCTGCTGGACTAAGTTCCCTTTTGCGCCGAGAAGCCACATGTGTTGTGAACACATGTGGCTTCTCTGTTGAATTGGCCTGATATATTTTGGGGATGCACAGAAAAGCCTCGAGAGAGTGCAAGCATTACACTCCCTCGAGGCTTTATCCCTATATGTTTACTGGCAGAACAGGACGTCGCGCTGTGATGACTTCAAAATAATGTTGAGGTACGCGCGATTTCTCTCTCAATATCTCAGACGGAACGCCTGACTCCTCGATGAGACTAATCGCATGAGGAATTAGGGACGGTTCTTCGAGAGAAGAAATAAGACCTGGTTCCTTAGCGCGCCATCCGTTACGAGAAACGGTAACCATAGCGTTTCGGTAGGCGTCATCTGAAAGGCGGCCCAGTTCTTTAGCTCTATACAGAAGAGCTTGCATACTGATGCCCCAGTATTCCTTAAGCTCCTTCAGCTTCATCCAGCCTTGACCGTTCATGACTGTAGGCAATTCATCCTGAATGCATGCACTTGGTGCCAAAAATTCTGCGGCAAATGCATGAGCCTGAGCCTCAAGAACCTTATGACCAGGATCAGCATCAGCATGCATTACTAGGTGGCCTAGCTCATGGGCGGCATCAAAGCGTTGGCGGTAGTAATCACCCTTTGTCGGGTTCAGAACTACTACTGGAGCCTCGCTACCAAAAGTGGAGTATGCATCAATTGCTGCACTATGGAATGGTGCAAAGACAACGACAATACCATGGTTCTCCATAGCGCGGACAACATGCTGGATGGGCTTATTTCCTAAACCCCAATCTTTACGAACCTGCTCAGCTGCTAGACGAGGGATCTCAGAACCGGGAAGGTCAGAATCAGTCGAGATACTGGGAAGTACCAGGTCCGGGAAATCGACGTACTCAGTCATTGTATGCACAACATCCTGGACAACCTGCGTATACGCTTGAGCCTGGTTGCGACTAAGCTGAGTTGTTGAGCGTAAGGACCTAAAGTGAGGTGCGCCAGAAATTAACGGGGCTTCTGAGAACTGACTTTCAAGAAAAGACGGAGCAACGCCAAGAGTTAGAGCTAGTGCGTAGACATTATCTTTAGTTGGGTTTCGGTTACCCGATTCCCAATGAGTAATAGTGACAGCACTAACTCCAAGACTCCTAGCCAAATCGCTCTTGCGGACACCTTGAAGTTCTCGAGCTAACGTGAGCCTCCTTGGGTCAAAGGAGAGTATGGGAGAAGAATCTTGTACAGACATAATGCTTTCGCGGACAAAGAGTGTGGTGAATGAGTCATAACAGCTCCTACTCAGCTGCCTTCTTCAGCTTAACATGAGCGTCAGGAACTGCCGGGGCCTCAGAAGGGGTCGTAGACTGAACTTCCTGTGCAGAATCGATGGCGGCAAGGAATTCGGGCGATGTCGCGTGTTCGAGTACATCAATAGTCCATACCCAAGGGCTCTGGCTTCGACGTTCGACCGGAGCCGGTAGACCGAGGGTAAACTCCTTGAGTTCACCTTCGGGTGAAATATTATACGCTACTACCAAAATGGGGAGACGCAACGGCAAATCTTCGACGAGATCATCCAACCCCGGAATATCGAGAGTGTCCTGAACGTAGTGATTCGTTGCTGAAATAATTCGCTTTTTCGTGCTGCTTTCCCAGCGAATCTTGTCAATGCCGCCGAAGCGGTTAGCGCTTTGCATGACCAGGGAGCAACAGGTGCTGACCTCCCAAAAGGGCATGTTCTTGTACGAATCGCTTCGGTAAAGACCACGCCGACGCTTCAGTGCCATGAGAAGCGGATATGCTTCCTGCGGAAGGTCAGTTGCCAAAGCGTTGAGATTCTTCGTGATAGGTTCATTTTGAAATGAGACAAACTTATCACCGGTAAGGGTGACACGATTAAGATTTTCTGCAACAAGCTCGTAATGGTTCATGCCCTTGCTGGCGTTCCGCGCATGTTCAGGGTAGTCCGGATTATTTGCCGCATGCTGGATAATCCTTGCCGCAATTGCCAACGTATACAAAACCCCAAGGTCTTCAAGCCAAGCCTTCATGACCTTCTTGTTGCTATAGGGAGAGTGGGGCATTGTTAACTCCTTTGAAAAATATTGTTTGAAAATTAACTAAATAATACAGTGCGATTCTATCATTAACAACTGATGGATGCTCGTATGTGTCAATGGGGCCATGAGGAACGCAATCAAAATACTCTGAAGCCCATAATGACCGCGGGCAGTACACGATTCGGAGCTCTGGGATATTCTGAAATCAGAAGATGTGCCAGGTGCTCCGACCCGTCAGACGGCCCCGCGCATCGCACACCGTACAACCCAATTCACCCCGAACCTCAGCGAAGGAGCCACCATGACAGCCACCAACCTCCCCGGAACCCTTCCCACTCCCAACTACCGGCCCACCTACCGCTCCAACGGCGTGTGCGAGGACCTCGCCGGGCTCGTTGCACCGTACAGCCTGTCGCGCGCCCAGCTCGCTGAGGCTACCGGCATCGCTGACGAGGCTACCGTGAACAGCTGGGTTGAGCAGTCCCGCCCCGACCTCGCGGCGGATGCGCCCGCGCCCCTCGAACCCGTGCTGCGGTACCTGGACGAAACCTACCTTCCCGACCCCGCAAACTGGCCCGGCGACAACGCCTACGATGAGTTCGTCCTCGAGAACATTGCCGCCCGCATGCTCGCCCGCGTTGTTGCTGAGTCCTTCGGCGCTGACCATTCGGGTGACTACCGCGACCTGCTGTCGCTGATTGCAACCCTCGTGCTGATTGCCCGCTACTGGGAAGGCACCGATGAGGCTTTCCTGACCTTACTCAACGCCGAGCCCACCGCGGAGGCGGAAGAGTACCTGCAGGAGGCTATCGCGAACGCCCCCGAGTCCCTGCACCCCCTCCTGAACGAGCTTCTGCTGCCCGCCCTGCGTGAGGCGCGCGGCACCTTCACCGCCACTGAGGCGCACCTGCTAACCGGCTACGCGCTCGCCGCCGGATACTTCGCGGGTGAGCATCCGCACGAGACTCTGAACAGCATCCACGTGTCGCTGGCAGATGCAGACCGCGCACTGCCCGATGATGAGCTGATGAGCCGTGTTAAGGACGTCCTTAAGGCTAACTTTCATGCCGCTCGAGCGGGAGCCGGTACTGCTGACGAGAACTCTGAACCGCGCCACTTCGTTCTGCCCGACAACCAGGACGGCTACGAAACCGCCGCGTACCTGATTGCCGCCCTGCCTCAGGCACACAACGTTATCGCCTTCAGCACCCAGCCCGGCGAAGGAACCAGCGCGCTCGCTGACGACCGCCGCGCCGCCTTCACCCTGTACCTGTGCTACCTGCTTCTGGGTGATGACGATTCCTTGGAGCAGCGTGCCGCGGAGCTGTACCGCGCCAGCCGCGAAGGATAGACGCTAAGAAGCCACATGTGCATCAAACACATGTGGCTTCTTAGCGTTAACTGTGGTTAGTGTGGTGGGATTATTCTCGCCGGTGACTTTACGTGGTGGCTTTACACAGCGTTTTATGCCGTGGCTTTACACAGCTACGGGCTGTTCCGCGCGAATCGCACTATAGGTAGCGTCGCTGACGGTCACGCCGTACTGGTTGGAGGCGAGCCGCAGGATCTCCTCAACGGTGTAGATGCGGAACACGCCGCCTCCGGTTGCCTGCGCGTATTCACGCAGCAGCTGACGGTTCGCCAGCTGGCGCACGGGTTTGCCACCCGATGCGGCGCGTACCTGCTGACCGTTGCGCAGCCAGGTGTCGCGCACACCGCCGGTGACGAATACGCAGTCGGTGCCTTTCACGCGGGTGGTTGCTTCGGTAAGGCACTGGTTCCAGAGCGCGAAGTCGGCGTCAAAGCTGGCGTTAGCGAGCAGCGGGTGGCCCTGTTCGAGGGCTTCACGGCACTGCTGTTCGTGGCGTTCGGGGCTGGGGGCGGCACCTACGTGTCCGGTGAAGATGCGGTTCAACCTCGGCAGGATCGTGTCGTCTTCGCGGCGTGCCACGTTGATGGATCCGGTGTCGGTGGTGGGTTCGAGAATCCTCATGATCTGCGCGATGGAGTGGTCCAGCTGGTGCGCGACTGAACGCAGAGCGCTCCAGGGGGAGTTGCGTTCTTCGGGAAGGGTTTCTTTGAAGGACGCGAGCGCTGAGCGGACGCGGTCTGCGGCGGCGGGTACGGGGGAGGCGCCGTCGAGTGCTGCCCAGAATTCTTTGAGTGCCTGGTGGGGGAGGAATGCGTGTCCGCGAAGCTGGGAGTAGACGCGGAGGATTTCGTCGCTGATGTGGGCTGGGTAGTTGTAGAGGCATGCAAGCGCGGTGGAGTCGAAGGCGACGAGAATTCCGGGGTGAATGGAAGTCAGCGGGGCGCGATCGAGTTCCTTGTACTCGACGAAGTCTGAGTACAGGGTGCGTGCTTGACGGGTGATTGACATGAATCCCCTCCGGGTATCGAGTATGGGTGGTCAAATGCGAGTGCCGGAGAAGTCGAGGAGAATAATCCATTCCAGTGTATCGGCCTTCTTTGGCAGGTGATGGAGTTTCGGTATAAATATTTTGTTTATTACGTTTGTGTCTAACCCGAGGGCGTGTTAGTGCATGTCAGAGTCATTTTCGGGTCTATGTTTTAGGTGTGAATTTCGCCGCGTGACGTCTATATTGTGTGGTTTTTCTTTGTTGTTATAAGCAGTATAGAACAAAAATATGCATGAAGGTGCAAAATCTGCGTGGCGGCTCCAAGATGACACAAGAAAACTCCTCCCACCTGCATATAGGGCGCATATAACACGCGGGGGACAGGGCGAGAAAGTAGATGAACATTTATTCCCTCCTGTAGACTTTAAGTGATTCAATTTGATAAGGAGAAGAGTAATGTCAGAGCTGACCACTCAAAACCAGGCGGAGGAGCAGGGCCCGGCCCGTACCGTCGTCGTGGCAGAAGACGAGGCACTGATTCGCCTCGACATCGTCGAAATTCTGAAGGACCAGGGTTTCGATGTCGTTGCAGAAACCGATAACGGTAAGACCGCCGTCGAGCTAGCGCAGAAGCACCGCCCCGACCTCGTCCTCATGGATGTGAAGATGCCGATCATGGACGGCATCACCGCAGCTGAAGAAATCGCGAAGGAGCAGATCGCTCCCGTCGTTCTGCTGACCGCATTTAGCCAGAAGGAACTCGTCGACCGTGCCGTTGAGGCAGGCGCTATGGCGTACGTCGTCAAGCCGTTCTCCCCGAACGACCTGGTCCCCGCAATCGAGGTGGCAATCAGCCGCTACGAGCAGATTCGCGCTCTCGAGAAGGAAGTTGGCACCATCCGCGACCAGTTCGAGACCCGCAAGCTGGTTGACCGCGCAAAGTCGCTACTCATCACCAAGATGAACCTGACCGAGCCGGAAGCATTCCGCTGGATTCAGAAGACCTCCATGGACCGCCGCCTGTCCATGCGCGAAGTCTCCGACACCATCATCAAGCAGCTCTCCTAAATGCGAGACGTATAAAGTACATCACGGTACAGGTACGAACGCACGCTACGGCGAAGACTAGGATTCGCCCGTATGCGCTTTCAGTCGGTCAGCATCTGGCCAGCACCTTTTCATGACACGCTAACGCCCCATCCCTCACAGTGAAGCTGAGGGACGGGGCGTTAGTGTTTAACCTCTGAAGCGCGCATCCTGCCGGGGCAGTCGGAGCGTTTCTAAGCCCGGAACGTTTATGCGCCGGTGTTGCGGGCAACCCAACGCTGCAAGAGCTGCAGCGCCAGATAGATTTAGCGCAGGCAGGCTTAGCGCATGTAGCGGTTGAAATCGTCTTCGTCATTGTTGGGGCCGCTAATGGGACGGTCCGTGGGGGAACCCGCCCAGAGCATACCGCCGGTACCGAGCATCACGCCCAGCCACCAGAAGCTACCGGGGTTATTGATGGCGGTCACCAGGCACACCAGCATCACACCGATTGCGATGGGCAGGACAATGCGCTTGGCGCGCACAATCTTCGGGTAACGCTTGAAATAGGGGGTGCGCTCGCGGGCCATGGTGCTCCTTCTGGTCGTACCTTCTGGTGGGTGTTGGCGGGGTGCTGTGTACCCCGTGCTTCTACGATTTTAGGCTACTTGCGTAGGCTGTAGGACTTTATACTGCGGGAGATTATGCAGGGGAGTTTATGCAGCGGGGCGGGGGATCAGCATGTTGGTGATGCGCGCCGTGCAGGTGGTGCGGCCGCGCTCATCCACAATGTCGATGGAGTGGATGCACAGGGTGCGTCCGAGCTTGACGGCGGTGCAGGTTGCGGTGACAACGCCGGAGACTGCCGGGCGCACGTGGGTTGCGTTGATGTCCACGCCGACTGCTACGAGGTTTTCGCCGCCGTGTACGCCCGCGGAGAGGGAGCCGAGGGTTTCGGCAAGGACCACGTTGGCGCCGCCGTGCAGCAGGCCGATGGGCTGGGTGTTACCGGCAACGGGCATGGTTGCGACGGTGCGTTCTGCGGTGAGTTCCTGGAACTTAATGCCCATGGCGGGGATGAGTTCGCCCAGGCCGCGGGGGAAGTAGGGGTGCAGGTGTTCGGGGATTCCGCTTTCGGTCAGCTGCGCCTTGATTTCTTCTGCGGTGAGGGTGGTGGGGGCTGCCGCGCGGACGGGTGCGTGCTGTGTGTTGTTTTCAGTCATGACTTCCAGTGTACTCCTCGGTTAGGGTGCCTTTGACGCGATGGTCGGTTTCTTGTCCAGCCTCCGGGCACGGTTCAGCCCCGCCTCCTGAACTCAGGAGACGGGGCTGAAAAACGCTATGGAAGCTTACGCGAGGATTAGGCGGAAATAGCTTCTGCCTTTTCAATGTCCTCGTCGCGGATTTCCTTATCGGGGTTCGCTCCGATTGCTTTGGAAATACGCTCGGTCAGGGCTGCGATGGTCGCGTCACCGGTCACGTTGGTTGCGGTGCCGAAGGAGTCCTGAGCCAGGTACAGGGCAATCATTAGGGCGATCATGGAGGAGTCAAAGCCGAGCATGGACTCGAGCAGACCAATTGCGGTCATCACGCCACCGCCGGGAACGCCGGGAGCGGCAACCATCATCACGCCGAGCACCAGAATCATGGGAACCAGCGAACCGAAGTCGGGGCTCTTACCGGTCATGAACAGCACAGCCACCGCGCAGGAGGTAATGGTAATCATGGAGCCGGAGAGGTGAATGGTTGCGCATAGCGGAATCGCGAAGTCCACCACGCGAGCAGAGATGCCAGCTTTCTTTGCCGAACGCACGGTCACAGGGATGGTAGCAGCCGAAGACTGGGTGCCGATTGCGGTGAAGTACGCGGGCATCATGGTCTTGAGCATCTGGATGGGGCTACGGCGAGACACCGCGCCAGCCACCGAGTACTGCAGGGTCAGGGTGACCCAGTGCAGGATAATCACCATGACAAAGACCAGACCGAAAACGGAGAGGATCTTGGCAACCTGACCGGCGAGGGTCATGTTCGCGAACACACCCACAATGTGCACGGGCAGCAGGGGGATAATCACGTAGCTAAGCATCTTCTCAACGATGACCTGGAAGTCCTCGAAGAGGTTCAGCATCGCACGGGTCTTCAGCGCGGTAATACCCAGACCCAGAATGAAGGAGAGAACCAGCGCGCTGAGCACACCCATAATCGGGGGCAACTGAATGGAAACATAACCGGCGGAGAGCGCATTCTCCGGGTTATCGAAGGATGCCAGCTGCTGACCCTTCAGGATGATGGGGTAGAGCAGCAATGCGCAGGTCAGTGCCAGGAATCCCGCAAGGATGCTGGAGAGGTATGCCAGACCCACGGTGATGCCGAGCATCTTGCCCGCACCCTGCGCGAGGGAACCAATACCGGGCACGATGAAGCCGATAATAATCAGCGGAATCGCGAAGCTCAGGAAGGCACTGAATACGGTGGAGAAGGAGACGAAGAGCTGCACAATGAAGTCGGTGGGGATGGCTGCGCCGGTTGCGTCATTGATGCCGCTAATCATTCCGGGGGTCAGCATGCCGATGAGCACACCCGATGCAATCGCGATGATAATCCACGCGAGGAGGGGAAGTTTTTTGAGTGCCTTCATAGTTTCCTAAATGAGGGTTCGTTGTGTGTTGGAGCGCGGGAGGTGCCCTCACGGTCCGGTGAATCCTGTCGGTGAATTCTGCCAGTGAATTCTGGGTAGAGTTCTGCCTATGAATACACGGGGTGTGGGGGTTTCCTACACTGGAGGCGATAATAAGGTTATATATTATCTGGAAACTGTATTATTATCCACCTTACATAGTGGCTTGGGGCACATTTTTGGGAAGAAAACTCACCAAACGCACCCCACCGGCACTTATATATGAGGTAAAACTCTTTCCACACGCCCCCTAGTTCCGCTATATGGCACAGCACCGGCACTCAATACAGCACCGGTACCCAACACGGCGCGGGCGCCTCCCCGTAGGACTGACCAGCCCAAGGCAGACCCTCAGGACTGACCGGCAGTCGTCACAAAACCACCCGTCACGAAGCCACCCGTCACGGAGCCCGCCACCGAGCAAACTCAGACTCGATACACTAGAAGAGTGACTACAGAGAACAAAACCCTCCTGCTCATTGACGGACACTCCCTCGCCCTACGCTCCTTCTTCGGCATCTACACCATGGCCGAAAAGACCGGACAGCACATCTTCGTGCGCAGCGACGGCCAGCACACCGAAGCCGTCCACGCCTTCCTCTCCACCCTGCTGAGCATCATTAAAGACAACCAGCCCAGCCACATTGCCGTAGCCTTCGACCTGCCCGGCGGCACCTTCCGCACCGCCGAATACGGCGAATACAAGGGCGGCCGCAACGCCATCCCCGAAGCCTTCAACGGCCAGATCGACCTCATCAAAAAGATGCTCGGCGCGCTGAACATCCCCGCGCTCACCTACGAAAACTACGAAGCCGACGACATCGTCGCAACCCTCACCCGCCGCGGCACCGAAGCCGGCTACAAGGTCCTCATCCTCTCCGGCGACCGCGACATCTTCCAGCTCGTCACCGACGACGTCATCCTGCTCTACCCGGTCACCACCGGCCCCTCCAAGGGTATTCAGCGCATGGACCCCGCCGCCGTCGAAAAGAAAACCAAGGTACCCCCGCACATGTACCCCGACCTTGCTGCCCTCACCGGCGAGCAGGCGGACAACCTGCCCGGCGTACCCGGCGTGGGCCCCGGCTTCGCCGCCAAGTGGCTCGGCGAGTACGGCTCCCTCGACGCCGTCATCGAAAACAGCGACAAGATCGGCGGCAAGAAGGGCGAAGCACTACGCGAAAACATCGACAACGTAGTGCGCAACCGCCGCCTCAACCAGCTCGTCAACGACCTCGACCTGGACATCACCCTCGAAGACACCGCATTCACCCCCGACCTGGACGCGCTCAACACCTTCTTCGATGAGGTAGAGTTCCGCACCATCCGCAAGCGTGCCGCCGACACCCTCGGCCCCATCGTGCGCGCCGCCGGAACCGCAGGCTCCGCAAGCCCCGCCGCAGAAGCAGGGGAGGAGGGCGCCACCAAGAAGGCACCCACCGGCCCCGTCTACGCACCCATCAACACCAGCGCACCCACCAAAAACGCAGACGCAGCAGCATTCCGCGCCTTCTGCGCCGCCGCAGCCGAAGAAAACTACGGCACCGACGAACAGGGCGCGCCCATCGCCGTACCCGAACGCCTCGAAGGCGCCGTGACCCTCTACCCGGTCACCAACCTGCCCGTAGCACGCCCCGCCATCGGCGACGCACCCGCCGTCAAGGTCACCAAAACCAAGATCCGCGCCGCCGAAGAAAACCCCGAACTGCTCGGCGTGCTCCTCACCAGCAAGAACAACAGCCTCTGGATCGACACCCGCACCATCGACCCGGACCTCGATGCCGCCCTCGCCGCCTGGCTCTCCGACGAAGCAGCCCGAAAAATCGTCATGGACCTCAAAAACCAGCGCAAACTCCTGCGCGCCCACGGCTACGAACTGGCCGGCGCCGTCGAAGACCCCGCACTGTCCTCCTACATGTGCGGCTTCATCCCCACCGCAACCCGCAAGCTCTTCTCCGAACGCATGGAAGACCTCGCCGAACGCTACCTCTGGATCCCCAAGGATGCCTACGCGCAGCTCGTCTTCCAGCCCGAAGAAGAAGAGGCAGAACCCTCCCTCTTCAGCATGCCCGGCGAAGCCGAACCTGTCGAAAACCTGCGCTACTTCACCCAGATCAGCCGCATCATCCACGAGCTCGCACGCCTGCTGCACTTCGAAATGGAAGAACACGGCCAGCTGAAAGTCTACGAAGAAATCGAACTGCCGCTGCTCTACGTCCTCGCAGACATGGAACAGGCAGGCATCGCCGTCTCCGACGCGCTCCTGACCGAACTGCACGACACCTTCTCCGCACGCGCAGCCCAGGCACAGGACGCCGCACGCGCCATCATCGGCGACACCGTCGAAACCGACGACGGCGAAGAACCCCTCAACCTCGCCTCCGTCAAACAGCTGCAGACCGTGCTCTTCGACAAGCTCGCCCTGCCGCACACCCGCAAAATCAAGTCCGGCTACTCCACCGATGCCGAATCCGTCACCGAACTGCTCTCCAAAATCTCCCCGGAGTCCGACGGCGCCGCATTCCTCGGTGCGCTCGCCGCCTACCGCGACAACATCAAACTCGTCCAGACCGTCGAAGGCCTGCAGAAAGCAGCCGCCGACGACGGACGCGTGCACACCACCTTCCAGCAGGGTGCCGCCTCCACCGGTCGACTCTCCTCAACCGCACCGAACCTGCAGAACATCCCAATCCGCACCGAAGAAGGCCGCCGCATCCGTGGCGCCTTCATCGTCGCGCCCGCACCCGTCGACGGTGTGGAGTACGAGGGTCTGCTCACCGCCGACTACTCGCAGATTGAAATGCGCATCATGGTGCACCTCGCCGCCGATGAGAAGCTCATCGCAGCCTACGAAGCGGGGGAGGACCTGCACCGCTATGTCGGTTCCGAGGTCTTCGGCGTCACCCCCGAAGACGTCACCCCCGAGCAGCGCTCCAAGGTCAAGGCAATGTCCTACGGCCTGGCATACGGCCTGTCCCGCTTCGGCCTCGCCAAGCAGCTGAACATCAGCTCCGACGAGGCAGGCGAACTGCGCACCAACTACTTCAAGCGCTTCGGGCGCGTGGGACGCTTCCTGCGCGGCGTGCTCAAGCAGGCACACCAGGACGGCTACACCGAAACCATTTTCGGCCGCCGCCGCGTGCTACCCGACCTGGACTCGCCCAACCGTGTACGCCGAGAAGCCGCCGAACGCGCCGCCCTCAACGCCCCCATTCAGGGCACCGCCGCGGACATCATCAAGATCGCCATGATCAACATTCACCGCCGCCTGCGCGAAGAGGGCCTCAAGACCCGCATGCTGCTGCAGGTGCACGACGAAATCATCCTCGAAGTTGCCACCGGCGAGCGTGAAGCCGCCGAACGCGTGCTGGTCGAGGAGATGAGCGGTGCCGCTTCCCTGCGTGTTCCTCTGGATGTGCAGGTCGGCTGGGGCAAGTCCTGGCAGGAGGCGGGTCACTAGGCTTAGCCCCTCAGTTCCCGCGTGGAAAACGGCGCTCATCCTGGGTGTCGCTTGGAAAGGCGGTTATCGTCCTCGTTCCTACAGATATGGGGGTGGGTGGGTACGCTATACCCTTCCTCCGCTCCTGCAGGGGAACCCACCCTCTCGGGCGCTCCGCTCTCTCCTTGCTTCGCTGCGGAGAGCACCCGAGAGGGTACCCTGATGTCGCTTCCGGAGGGTATAGCTACCCCGCGCTCCTGCTAGGCTTGGCGCCTCGTGCGGAGGGGCGGTGTCGTCCGTAGTGACATCAGGGTGCCCGAAGCGAAGCGAGGGTGGGTGCCCCTGTAGGAACGAGGACGAACGCCGTCCCGCAGCTTCGCAGGCAAACAAAGCAAACAAAACCGCAAATAAGTACGGGAATTCCGGGCGCGTAACCATTGACGACACGCCCGGGATTCCCGTACACTATTAATCGCGTGTACCAACGTACGGGTTTTCTATGCTCTTTTTCTCCTTAAGAAAACGGGGAGAAGACGGGCACAGATCGCTCGTACACCCTGCCTTAAAGCATTCGCTTCCGGTGGGCGGTACACATTGTAAGTATCCGTCAGCTCGACGTTTCCTCACCCCGTTCAAAGGCGTTAGCGGCCCTATGCCGTGCACGCCGGGGTGAAAAAGCGAGCCGGTTAGCGCCTCCGCCCGGGGGTGTTGAACGGCGAACCGGCAGCGTCGACCTATTAGAAATCCAATTGGAGCCCTCACTACATGAGCACCAACATCCCTCAGGTCGCAATCAACGACATCGGCGACGAGCAGGCATTCCTCGAGGCAGTCGAGAAGACCATTAAGGTCTTCAACGACGGCGATCTCGTCTCCGGCCAGGTCGTTAAGATCGACCACGATGAGGTTCTGCTCGACATCGGTTACAAGACCGAAGGCGTCATTCCCTCCCGCGAGCTGTCCATCAAGCACGACATCGACCCCTCTGAGGTTGTCGAGCTCGGCTCCGAGGTTGAGGCACTCGTCCTCACCAAGGAGGACAAGGAAGGTCGCCTGATCCTCTCCAAGAAGCGCGCACAGTACGAGCGTGCATGGGGCGACATCGAGAAGGTCAAGGAAAACGACGGCGTCGTTACCGGTACCGTTATCGAGGTTGTCAAGGGTGGCCTTATCCTCGACATCGGTCTGCGTGGCTTCCTGCCCGCATCCCTCGTTGAGATGCGCCGCGTCCGCGACCTCGCACCTTACATCGGTCAGCAGATCGAAGCTAAGATCATCGAGCTGGACAAGAACCGCAACAACGTTGTTCTGTCCCGCCGTGCATACCTGGAAGAGACTCAGTCCGCTGTTCGCTCCTCCTTCCTCAACGAGCTGGAGAAGGGTCAGGTCCGCGAGGGCGTTGTCTCCTCCATCGTCAACTTCGGTGCATTCGTGGACCTGGGTGGCGTGGACGGTCTGGTTCACGTTTCCGAGCTGTCCTGGAAGCACATCGACCACCCGTCCGAGGTTGTCGAGGTTGGCCAGCCCGTTACCGTCGAGGTTCTCGAGGTGGACCTGGACCGCGAGCGCGTGTCCCTGTCCCTCAAGGCAACCCAGGAAGATCCGTGGCAGGCATTTGCTCGCACCCACGCTCTGGGTCAGATTGTTCCCGGCAAGGTCACCAAGCTCGTTCCCTTCGGTGCATTCGTGCGCGTTGAGGACGGCATCGAGGGCCTCGTCCACATCTCCGAGCTGGCAACCCGCCACGTTGACCTGGCTGAGCAGGTCGTCTCCGTTGGTGAAGAGGTCTTCGTTAAGATCATCGACATCGACATGGACCGCCGCCGCATCTCCCTGTCCCTCAAGCAGGCAAACGAGGGCGTTGACCCCAACGCTACCGAGTTTGACCCCGCTCTGTACGGCATGGCTGCAGAGTACGACGAGGCTGGCAACTACAAGTACCCCGAGGGCTTCGACCCCGAGGCTAACGAGTGGCTGGAAGGCTTCGACGCACAGCGCGAGGCTTGGGAAGCACAGTACGCAGAGGCACAGGCTCGCTTCGAGGCTCACAAGGTTCAGGTTGCTAAGGCTCTCGAGGCTGACGCAGAGGCTGCAGCAGCAGCTCCCGCAGCAGCTGAGCCCGCACCGACCTCCTACTCCTCCGAGGAGCCCGCTTCCGCAGGTACCCTCGCATCGGATGAGGCACTGGCTGAGCTCCGCAAGAAGCTGACCGGCAACTAATCTGCCGCTCAGATGAGCACTCATCAGGCGTAATAGCCGATAGGTAACCCCCGCGTGGGGTGCCTTAGAGCAGAGGAACCCCCTCATCTCCCGTTTGGGAGGTGAGGGGGTTCTTTGCGTTATTGGGGATTTGGGTGAGGGGTGTTGCCGGGGAGGGTTTTTAGGCGGCGATCATCTGCGCCCAGACGGTGCGCACCTGCTCGGCTGTCTCCTCCAGCGAGCCGCCGTTATCGATAATCCAGGTGGCAATAGCTTCGCGCTGCTCGTCGGTTGCCTGTGCGGCGATGCGGGCGCGCGCATCCTCCTCACTCATGCCGCGCGACGATACGAGGCGTTGCAGGCGAGTCGCCAGGGGAGTGCGCACCACGACCACGCCCTCAAAGGCGGACGGGTCGCCGGTCTCCACGAGCAGGGGAATATCCTCCAGCACCACGCCGCTAAAACCGGGCTCGGACTGTGCCTGCTCCACCAGCTGCGCGGCACGCTCACGAATGGCCGGATGCACAATCGCGTTCAGACGCAGGCGCGCCTGCTCATCATTGAACACGATCCGCGCCAGGGCGGGGCGGTTGAGGCGACCGTCCTCGTCGAGCAGATGCTCGCCGAACTCCGCGACTGTGCGGGCGAGTACCGCCTCGCCGGGCTCCATGAGGGAGCGGGAGATAGCGTCCGCATCCACCAGGAATGCGCCCTGCTCAACGAAGAGGGAGGCGATGGTGCTCTTGCCGCTGCCGATACCGCCGGTGAGGGCGTAACGGCGCAGGGCGGTAGAAGCGGGGGAAGAAGACTGGGACATGGACGGTGCTCCTGACGGGCTGTGCCACAATAGATAGGTACTGATTAGAGGAGGACACATGCAGGAAGAAACTCGCGCCAACCGCTACCTTGTGCCGCGCGGCGATGAGCCCTATGAGAGCCTCCTCGAAATTAAGCGTAGCGAATTTATTGGTCACATCAAGCGCGTGAGCACCGTTGAGGAGGCGCGCGCCTACATTGAGTCGGTGCGCAAGACCTACCACGATGCCCGTCACGTGTGTTCGGCGTTCATTATTGGTGCTGACCGTGATATTCAGCGTTCCTCCGATGATGGTGAGCCCGCCGGTACCGCCGGTGTGCCGATGATGCAGGCGCTGCTGGCGCGTCAGACCCGCGAGGACGGCACCACCGACCTGTCGGATGTGGTTGCGGTGGTCGTGCGCTATTTCGGCGGCATTAAGCTTGGCGCCGGTGGTCTGGTGCGTGCCTACACTGATTCGGTGGTGCAGACCCTGGATGGTGCGCTATTTGATTCGCGTGAGCGTCTGTGTGTGGGTCAGGTGCCCAGTTCGCATGCGGATGCTGGCCGCCTGGAGAACGAAATCCGTGCCGCCGGTCTGAACGTGCTGGGTACCGAGTACGGTGCGGAGGGTGCCACGATTTCCCTGGGCGTGTTTGACTGCCCGGAGGAGCTGGAACGTGCCGAGGAACTGGTGGTGAGCTTGAGTTCCGGCGCGGCGAGCGTGACCTGGGGCGATACGCAGTGGGTGGATTTGCCGGTCTAGGTTACCGGCCCCTAGATTCCAGATCCTGGATTCCCCGTCTTAGATTCCCGCTCCAGATTTTCCGTCCCTAGATTTCCGTTCCTCCCGGATTTCCGGGCTAAAGCGCCTACGTAAAGCTCTCAAAACCTGAAACATAGCTCAACCTTAGTTAATAGTTACTCTAACCCTAGTAATTGCCCGCTAAAGCTGATAGCCTAAAAAGCGTTGCGGAACGCACGCGCCCCTCCACAGCATGGGCAACGGGTTCATCACCAGCGGTAACCCAGCCCGGCGCCTCCACGGGGAGCGGGTGCGCCCGCACTGACGGGCAGGCTCAACGCTGACATCTCAGCGCGGAGAACTGGGTACTATCTCAGCGCTGAGGTCCTGATGCTGACGTCTTGAAGCTATAGCTTAGTTACTCAAGGAACGAGGCACAGCTGTATGCCGGTACTATACGATCCGGCAGACGGTGGTGTGTGTGCGAACCATCTGCTGGTAGGCGCCGAGCCCCGCCCGTCACCTATAAGAATCAGCTAACGAACGCTCTGAAGAGCTCAAGGTCGTGAAAACGTGACGCAGTCGGGAACCTACCATCAACAAGTAGGCGAACAAGCAGGTAAAAACTCATCGGAGCAGTCCGCGGGTAGCCGCGGCGGCACCGCAACCCTCAACCGCGCAGGAACGCGCCTCCACAAGCGGAACAGCGCTGAGCAGCTTGAACCCGCCACCGTCGCCCAGCTACTCAACGCCTACCGCCAGCAGAACCTCGGCACTCTGTTGAGCGTGCTCACGCAGCGTCCGGCGGAGTTTGCCCGTCAGCTCGGCAGGCTCTGCCGCGTCTTCCCCGAACATGTTCACGCTATCGCCCAGGCGTTCGGCGCCGTGGGCCGCGCCCTGCCCATTGACGAGCTGGTGCGCCTGCACAACCGCTACTCCAACGCCGCCCGCGGAGTCGGCGAACACCTGAGCCTGGATAATTCCGGCGTGGCGCACCTGGTTCAGAGCCCTGCACTGAGCCGTGAAGGTGCGGGTCACCTGCTCATGGCGGTTGAACTCTGCCTCGCCGGCAGGATGCGCGGGCTCACCATCGCGATGCCCTCCACCGAGGCGTTCACCCCGGCTGAGCAGGCGCCGAGCCTCGGATCCTGCAACCCCGCCCTGGACGGGGCCCTCAACGCGTTCGAGCCGGCAGGCTGGGAGCCGTTCCCCCTGGACAGTAGCGAAGTGCTGCTCGCGACCGGTGTGCGCGATGTACCCGACGGCTACGAGCTGTCCCTCTGGCTGCTTGACGACGACTACCAGTGCCGTGCCCGCATTGAGCGCGGCGCCCCGCAGGTGTGCGTGGCAAGCTTCTACGATGAAGAAGTCATCACCCGAACCGTGGAAGAAACCGGCTCGGGCGAAGCCGGCCTGGTCGAGAACTACCGCGTGGAGGAGTACGCGGAACTGGACTTCCTCAACGCTATGGACCGGCAGGTACGCTACGTGGCGGTCACCGCCGCCGTGGGGGAGCCGCTGCTGTCTGTGCTGAACGAGAAGAGCGCGGTGCCCAATAGTATTCCCGACCCTGCCGCTTTTGCGAACGGTGCGGGCGCCTCCCGGTTTGAGGGGAATATCCGCCCGGATATCCGCAGCGCCGCCGTGGTTGGTAAGGGCCTGCGCACCGTCAATCACCGCGGCATGCTGCCGGTGTTGGGTGTGCCGAACCGCACTGTGTGCGCGGTGATTGACCTGTATAAGCAGCGCATCTGCGTGCCGGGTGTGGGTATTCCGCGCGGGCTGAGCGTGGAGGATGAAGAGCGCACCATGCAGCTGATTTTGAGCGCCCTGAACGGGTACCTTCCGCTGACGAACCGGTCGCTGATGAGCCTCGCCGGAGCCACCGTGGAGGTGCGCTAACGCGGCGGTCAACTAACGCTGAACTCAACTAATACAGCGGCACCCCACGGCTACAAACCAAGAAAATACCGCCCGGAACCATGCTGCGAGCACGGTCCCGGGCGGTATATGTTTAACGAACTAGTCGGTCACTAACCGGTTGCCAGGTGAGCTACCGCCAGGCGAGCTAGTTGCCGGATTAGTTAGTTGCGGGATTAGTTAGTTGCGGGGCCCTGACCATTGATGATGCGCTGCGCCTCATCCTCGGTCAGGTTGTAGCCGTAGAAGGTCGAGTAGAACTCGCGGGTCTCCTTCACCAGGTCAACATCGGTGAACTTCTCGGGGTGGAACAGCTTTGCCGCCCACAGAATCTGCAGAGCCTCCTCGGCGGAGTAGCGGTCCCAGTTGAAGGTGCCGACCGGGTTCTTAATGATCTTGCCGTTCTTCACCGCCGGAACGTCAGCCCACGCGGCGTCAGCCTTAATCGCATCCACACCCTTCTGCGCATCCGCGCCGCCAATGATGATGTACTCCGGCTGCGAGGCAATAATCTGCTCCAGAGAAATGTTCTTCAGATTCTCCACGCCGTCCAGGGAGTTCTTCGCACCCGCAAGCTTCATCCACTCGCCAATCAGGGAGTTCGAGCCGTCCACCTTCGTCAGGTCAGAACCGCTCGCAATGTGCAGAACCTTCGGGGAGTCGGTGACGCCCTGCAGGCGCTCCTTGATGAGGTTCTCATTCTTCTCCAGGTACGCCAGGTACTTCTCGACACGCTCAATCGCCTCATCGGTGCCAATGACCTCGGCGGTCAGCTCAACGGTGCGCTTGAGGTCCGCGAAGTTCTGGAACTCAACGTGTACCGCCGGGATACCCGCCTCGGCTGCCTTCGCAATCTGCTCCTTCGAGGAGGCGAGCAGCACCTCCGGCTTATCGGCAAGCAGCTGCTCCATGTTCACGTCGGTGCCCTTTACCGGCGCGTCAACCTTCTCAATACCGGGGTAGACCTGCTTGAACCACGCCAGGGACTTCACGTTAGTTGTGGTGGACACCAGCTTCTCAGCACCGCCGAGCAGCAGAACCACCTGGTTGTTTGCGTGCCACAGGTCGGCGATGCGCTCCGGGGTGGTGGGGACGGTGACTTCCTTGCCGTCAATGTCCTTGATGACCTTGGTGCCGTCGCCGTTATCCTTCACGAAGAAGCTGGTGTGCTTCTTCGCGGAATTACTCGAAGCTGAGACTGAGGTCGAGCTCGAAGCCGAACCCGAGGAGGAGGAGGTGTTCGCGGCACCGCAACCGGTCAGCGCAGCCAGTAGCAGGGAAGTGGTCAGGGCAACGCCGGTGTGGAACTTCGTAATCTTCATGGTGTGTCTTTCTATGATGTATAACGGATAGTTGAATAACCCGGCGGCGGCCTGGGTGGGGTAGGCGTGCTAGGGATACGCCCCTCACAAGACATAGGGCACCTCTACCGCATCTCTTGCGTGCCACCCAAACCACCGCCGGAAATCTAAAAGCTGCGGAGCCTCAGATATCGAGGCTCGTCATGTGCACGCTGGAACGCCCCAGCTCGGGGGAGTAGGCCACCGTCAGGTCGGTATTGAAGGTGCGAGAAAGAACCTCGCTCGTGAGCACCTCCGAGGCGCGGCCCGTCAACAGCTGAGCCGGCGCATTCGCAGATACCTGCAGCACCGCGTTTGGTGCGGTATCGGGTACCTCGTGCGCGCCAAGCAGGGCGACGGTCGCATCCAGCAGGAGGGCGTGATCCGGGTTGTGGGTCGTAAAAATAACCCCGTACCCGGCATTGCGCAGCTGTCGAATCTTCCGCAGAACCTTCGCCTGATTCGCCACATCCAGGGCGCTCGTCGGCTCGTCCAGAACGATGAGCGGGGCGTCCTGCACCAGGGTTCGGGCAATGCCCACCTGCTGACGCTGACCGCCGGACAGCTGATCCAACGGGGAATGCGCCAGATCGAGCAGACCTAGCTCCTCCATCACGGTGTGCACCTGCTCACGGTCACTGCGCGAGGGCGAAGAGAACAACCCGATATAGGGTGCGCGACCCATCAGCAGGTACTCGGTCACGGTGTAGGAGATGCCGCGACCCTCCATCTGCGGAAGGTAGGCGATGCGGCGGGCACGCTCAGTTGCGGTCAAAGAATCCAGCGGCTCACCGCCCAGGTGAACGGTGCCCTCGGTGAGTGAGTGCAAACCGATCAGGGAGTTCAACAGGGTGGACTTACCCACACCGTTGCGACCCAGAATCGCGAGCACCTCACCGCGTCGCACCTGCAGGTTTACGTTGCGGAAAATCCAGCGGCTGGAGTGGTGCCCGGAACGGTGCAGACCGGCGCCGCGGCGATTGAGGTGCTTGCCCCGGTGGCCGTAACGGAAGCCCGCATCGTCCAGGCGTAGCAGAACCTCTGCGCTCGCACCCGTGCGGTGCTGAGTATCGGGAATGGAAGAGGACATTACTTCACCCGGACCTTTCCAAACAGCAGCAGCGCCACGTACAGCGGTGTGCCGATGAAGCCGGTCAGTACGCTCAGAGGCACCTCCGCACTGGTGAGGCTACGCGCCAGGGTATCGACGAGCATCATGAACGAAGCACCCATCAGAATGGACAGCGGCATGAGCTTGGTCGTGTCGCTACCAACCAGCAGGCGGCACAGGTGCGGAATGACCAGGCCAACCCAAGAAATCGGGCCGCCAATACACACGCTGGTCGCGGTTACCAGGGTTGCCAGCAGAATGGTGATACCGCGGGTGCGGGTCAGGTTAATGCCGAGGGTGCGCGCCTCATCGTCACCGAGCGAGAGGATATTGATGCGCCAACGCATCGCCAAGAGCAGCAGGATGCAGGGCACCGCTACCAGCGCAAACTGGGTGAGTGCGTCCGCGCGCACGTCCTGCAGGGAGCCCATCTGCCAGAACACAATCTGCGCCAGCTGAGTTTCGGGGTTCGCAATGAACTTCAACGCACCCAGCGCGGCGGTGCCGAAGCCACCCACAATCACGCCGGAGAGCACCAGCATGAGCGTGGACTGATTCTTCAACAGGCGCGGAATGCTCACGGTCAGCAGCACTGCCGCTATGCCGCCGGCGAGGGCGGAACCCTGAATGGCGATGCTCGTACCCACACCCAGCAGAATGGCGGAGGCGGCCCCCACCGACGCACCCTGCGAAACGCCCAGCAGGTACGGGGAGACCAGCGGGTTACGGAATACCGCCTGGAAGGTAGCGCCCGCAATGGCAGGGCAGCACCGATGAGCCCGGCGGCGAGCAGACGCGGAATACGTACGGTCAGCAGCATGTTTTCGGCGGGCTTGAAGACTTTCAGGTCCATGCCAAACCAGTTCTTACCGAGAATGCGGAAGAGCTCGTCCAATTCGAGCGGGTACCTGCCGGTGATGAGTGAGAGATAGGCGACGCCCAGCAGAATGGCAAGGGCGATGAGCATGATCAGCGGGTACGAGGATGCGAAGAGGCGACGCTCGGCCTTGGCACCCGGTGCGCCGCTGGGGTTCGCCTCCGTGGTCGTGCTCATGGAGTCCTTCCGTGTGCTCTTGTGGTCCCGTTTTGTCTGTGTATGCGCTCTAAACATATGTGAGCCACATCAAGGAGGCAAAGGGTGTGGGGGTGGAGCGCCCGTCATAAGTCTTTATGTGTTGCCGCTTATCTTCTGCGGTGCGGTGCCCGTGAACGATGGCGGCTGCGGGGGAGAGCGGCCGCACCTAAGAGCACCGTCCCTATGGGCGCCGTGATTGTGCGGGAGAATGCTCCCGCTCGGTTCCTGCCCGGTAGCGCATATGAACCGCTCGAATACCCCTTATCTTTTGCGCTTTCTCTTCTATGAACTTGGGCACTTTCAGGGTGATGGCTTGTTACCTGCCGTGTCTGGCGCTATTGCGCCAGTAGAAAAGGGTGACCAATCCGGGCGCGCATCGGGCGGCTTTCCCCTAGGATGGATACATGAGTTACGCACCCCAGATTAACCGCATCGTTGCCCCCTTTAAGGTCATTAGCCCCTTCCAGCCTGCCGGTGATCAGCCGAAGGCTATCGCCGAGCTCACCGAGCGTGTTCAGAACGGTGAGAAGGACATTGTGCTGATGGGCGCTACCGGTACCGGTAAGTCCGCGACCGCAGCCTGGCTGATTGAGGCGGTGCAGCGTCCGACTCTGGTGCTCGTGCAGAATAAGACTCTGGCGGCGCAGCTGGCAAATGAGCTGCGCGAGCTGCTGCCGAATAATGCGGTGGAGTATTTCGTCTCCTACTACGACTACTACCAGCCTGAGGCGTACGTGCCGCAGACCGATACGTTCATTGAGAAGGACTCCTCCATCAACGAGGAGGTGGAGCGTCTGCGCCACTCGGCGACGAACTCCCTGCTGACTCGCCGTGACGTGGTGGTGGTTGCGACCGTGTCCTGCATTTACGGCCTGGGCACGCCCGAAGAGTACATTGAGCAGATGGTGACTTTGCGTCGCGGTGAGGAGATTGACCGCGACGAGTTGCTGCGCCAGTTCGTGGCGATGCAGTACGCGCGTAACGACATGGACTTTCACCGCGGCACGTTCCGTGTGCGCGGCGATACCGTCGAAATCATCCCCATGTACGAGGAGAACGCGATCCGCATTGAGTTCTTCGGTGATGAGATTGAGGCGATTTACACCCTGCACCCGCTGACCGGCGAGGTGATTCGCGAGGAAGAGGAGATGTACGTCTTCCCCGCAAGCCACTATGTTGCTGGCCCGGAGCGTATGGCGAAGGCTATTACCTCCATTGAGGATGAGCTGCGCGAGCGCCTGCAGACCCTCGAATCCCAGGGCAGGCTGCTGGAGGCGCAGCGTCTGCGCATGCGCACCACCTACGACCTGGAAATGATGGAGCAGATGGGCTTCTGCAACGGCATTGAGAACTACTCGCGCCATATTGACGGTCGTGCCCCCGGTAGCGCCCCGAACTGTTTGCTGGATTATTTCCCGGATGATTTCCTGCTGATTATTGATGAGTCGCACGTGACGGTCCCGCAGATTGGTGCCATGTATGAGGGCGATATGTCCCGTAAGCGCACCCTGGTGGAGCACGGTTTCCGTCTGCCGTCGGCGATGGATAACCGCCCGCTGAAGTGGGAGGAGTTCCTGGAGCGTATCGGTCAGACGATTTACCTTTCGGCGACCCCCGGTAAGTATGAGCTGTCGCAGGCTGATGGTTATGTGGAGCAGATTATTCGCCCGACCGGCCTGATTGACCCGGAGATTGTGGTCAAGCCGACCAAGGGGCAGATTGATGATTTGCTTGAGGAGATTCGCGTGCGCGTTGAGCGTGATGAGCGTGTGCTGGTCACGACCCTCACCAAGCGCATGGCGGAGGATCTGACCGAGTATCTGCTGCAGCACGGCGTGAAGGTGCAGTACCTGCACTCCGACGTTGACACTCTGCGCCGTGTGGAGCTTCTGCGCGAGCTGCGCCTGGGTACTTTTGATGTGCTGGTTGGTATTAACCTGCTGCGTGAGGGCCTGGACCTGCCCGAGGTGTCCCTGGTTGCGATTTTGGATGCCGATAAGGAAGGTTTCCTGCGTTCGACCACGTCGCTGATTCAGACCATTGGTCGTGCAGCGCGTAACGTGTCCGGTCAGGTGCACATGTACGCCGATAAGATTACGGATTCTATGCGCGTGGCGATTGATGAGACGAACCGCCGCCGCGAGATTCAGCAGGCGTACAACCGTGAGCACGGCATTGACCCGCAGCCCCTGCGTAAGAAGATTGCCGATATTACGGATGTTCTCGCCCGCGAGGAAGAGGATACCCGCGAGCTTCTGCAGCAGCGTAAGAGCGGTAAGAAGGGCGCCCGCACGGTGAGTGCGGGGGCGAAGACCGGTTCTGCGACCTCGTCGAAGATTGCCACGAGCACCCCGGAGTCGGAGGAGCTTCTCGCCCGTGCGGAGGCGCGCGTTCGTGCCGACGGCCTGGCGGCGGCACCTGCCGAGGACCTGCTGGATTTGATTGAGCAGATGAACGAGCAGATGCGTGTGGCGGCGGAGAACCTGCAGTTTGAGTTGGCGGCGCGTCTGCGTGATGAGCTTGCCGATTTGAAGAAGGAGCTGCGTCTGATGAAGGAGGCGGGTCACGCCTAAGCCCGGTGTTCTAAGCCCGGCGTTTAGGGGCCGACGTGGGTTTTTCGCCATGAGGTAACTCATTGTTCATGAAGTTCTACTGAGTGCAGATACATGCTGTACACTATCAAGGTGTTTTACGTGTCAAATAAAACCTTGATGCTTCCGAACGATAAAGAAAAATCTGTGACTATTTCGAATAACTCTTCAGACGCACACACCACGGGAGCTCGTTCCGTTACCCGCCGCAACCTCACCCGCGGCGCGCTCTGGGCTGTGCCCGCTATTGCCGCCTCCACGACGGTGCCCGCATTCGCTGCTTCGGCTGATGATTGCAAGACAGTACACGGCCCGGACTTCACCCAGGTCGGCGGCTGGATGATTACCAATCCCGCCAGTGGCGCCCTGCAGTCGCGCACCAAGAACAAACCCGTGACTGCGCCGGAGACCGGTCAGGCGTGGTGGTCCATGGAGAACGCAACCTCACCGAACCCCGCAACGATTCGCCTCATGTCCGTGTACGAGGCGACTCACGGCCCCGAAGGCGACCTCAACCTGAACTGCGGTGAGTTCGTGATGACCTACAACGTCTCCGCCCTGGAGGCGACGACCGGCACCACGCACCTGCACCCGTCCATGGACATTTACTTCTTCTCGCCCGAGGGTAAAATCATTGACCGCCAGATTTTCACGACTGACCCGACTGGCAAGGCAACCGTTATGACCCGCAACGGCAAGACTCAGACCGTTCAGGGCCAGGTTATTCCCTTCGCGTCGAGCGTGAATGATAAGGCGACCGGCATCTCCGCGCGTTTTGCGTTGCGTGGCAATACGCTCATGGAAGGCATGTACCAGTTCGAGGTGGTTATTACCGTCCCGACGATTCAGGAGAACGGCACGGTGGATACGAACAAGCAGGTCAACGCGATTGCTTTCACCCCGCCGACCTTCAACACGGTCTCCTAAATTCAACCTGGTCTCCTAACTGAATGAAATATAGAAGTAGCCCTCCCCGTAATAGTTCACGGGGAGGGCTACTTTTATGTGGGCTTGCGGCGCGTGCTGGTCTGCGCGGTGTCAATCTGCGCGTGCTGGTCTGCAATGCGCCGCGTTCTATACTGTGTCTTTTTTACGCTGTGCCTTTTATACGTCGCCGTTCTCTAGTGCGGCGGCGTCGTAGCGCTCGCGGGCTTCGAGTACCGCCTGCATATTGTCCTGCGCCCAGTGACGCAGGGCGGTCATCGGCTCAATGAGGGTCGTACCGAGCGCGGTCAGTTCGTAGTCCACACGCGGCGGAATGGACGCGGTGACCCGGCGTTCCACCAGGCCGTCGCGTTCCATAGAGCGCAGGGTCTGGGTCAGGACCTTGGGGGAGACGCCCTGAATCATCGCCTTGAGCTCACCGAAGCGGGCGACGGGCTGCTCGGAGAGCGCCGCAACAATGAGCGGGGTCCACCGGTCGGTGAGGTGGCGCATCACGGTGCGGGAGGGGCAGGCGCTGGCGAGAATATTGGCGGGCAGGTCGTCCTGCGGGGTGCGGGTGGTTTCTATGGTTTCGCGTGTGTCTGTGGTTTCTAGCGTGCCTGTGGTTTCGCGTGTGGGGGAGGTGAGCGTGGTGGTCATAGCTGCGGTCTTTTCAATCTGCTGAGGGGCTGTTTTATGGGGTGGTGGGGGTGCGAAAAATATTTTTAAATATTTTCTCAAAGCCCCTAATAGTTACCTTGAGGTACCCGGTTTCTAATAGATACTATAAAACCATCACGCGGAACACCGCAAGAAAAACTACAGAAAACGTACCCGAAAGGAACCCCTCATGAACATCGCAATCATCGGCGCAACCGGCATGGTCGGCGCACGCACCGCAGCAGAAGCAATCTCCCGCAGCCACCGGGTCGACGCCTACACCCGCTCCGGCAAGGCACCCGAAGGCGCTACCGCCCACAGAATCGACCTTGCAGACACCGCGGCACTGGTCGACATCGTCAACACCCACGACGTCACCATTGTTGCCGTCCCTGGCGGTCGCGGCACCTCCGCGCAGCCGATCATTGACGCACACCGCGCACTGATCGCGGCGGCACCCACCGGTCGCCTGCTGGTCGTTGGCGGCGCTGGCTCCCTCGAGGACGGCAACGGCAACCGCTTCGTTGATGGCGAAGGCTTCCCGGAAGATTACAAGCCCGAGGCGAAGGCATTCGCCCAGATTCTCGACGAGTACCGCGCATCCGAGGGTCTGAACTGGACCATGCTCTCCCCGGCGTTCGAAATCGCACCGGGTGAGCGCACCGGCAAGTACAACACCGCGCTGGACACCCCCGCAGGTGAGTTCATTAGCGCCGAAGACTTCGCCGTCGCACTGATTGACGAGGCGGAGGAGCCCAAGCACGTGGGCCGCCGCTTCACCGTTGCCAACTAGACAGTGCCAACTAATAATGGCGCCAACTAAAGACTGCGCTCATTGGACACTGCATCAGCTGATTATTGCAGCGCATTTAACTCCAGCTCTAGTTCATCCTGCTGGAACCATTCATAACTACTAATAGAAAACTACAGTACAGAAAGAAGACATATGCCTAAGGCTCTTATCGTCTACGGTCACCCCACTCCCGAACTCTCGACCGCTAACGCTGAAACTCTCCGTGTTGTCACTGAGACCCTGGGAGAAAACGTAGAGGTGCGCGAACTCGCATCCCACCGCGTCAACGGTTCATTTGATATCACTGCAGAACAGCAGGCTCTCATGGAAGCGGACGTTATCGTTCTGCAGTTCCCCGTCTTCTGGTACTCGGTTCCCGCTTTGCTTAAGCAGTGGCTGGATGATGTTTTCACCTACGGATTTGCCTACGGGAGCGACGGCGATAAGCTTGCGGGTAAGACTCTCGTAGTTGCCGCAAGTGCCGGTGCAAACGCAGAAATCTATGCGGAGAAGCTGCCGAACAACTTCCCTGAAATCTTCAACCCCTTGGAGAATACCGCTGCGTTTTCACGTATGAAGTGGGCGGAACCCGTGTACGTTTACAGCGCATTGAGCATGCCGGGCACCGAAGATATTGCTCGTTCTGCAGGTGTTGACCTGGGCCAGCAGCTTGTAGCACGTTTGCGTGAATTGAATATCTAAACCTATACCGCTGTTTTTAAACCGTGGAGGCTCTTCACTTGGAGAGGGGTTCGGAGTGGCAACTTCGAGCCCCTCTTCGCGCGCGTGTGGAGGTGCGTGTACTGTGCGGACACGACCTTTGGAGCCCTAAAGCGCCCTATAAATACCGGTGAATCCTTACCCTTCAAGCCGCCTAATAAACCGCCAAAAATATAAAAACTTCACTGGACCTTCATGGAATCATGAACCCTAAGGTATAATCGTTCACCGAGCAAGGGAGTATCCCACCAATCGACTCATCGTCAGCACGTTAGCCGAAGGCGCCTAACCGGTGAATCGAGCCGACCTCCATTCAGGCCGGCGGGAGAGACTTGTGGTCCTGTACGCACACCACAAGAAAGGCTCCCCATGGAAGTTACCGGGTTGCAATGGTTGGTTACTATTCTCATCATCGCGGGTCTGTTGGCCTTCGACTTCGTGTTCCACGTTCGTAAGGCGCACGAACCCTCCGTCAAGGAAGCGGCCATCTGGTCGAGTATTTACATCGGCATCGCGATGCTGTTCGGTCTGTACATTTTCGTGACGAACGGCCCCTCCGCCGCCACCGAATTCTATGCAGGCTACATCACCGAAGAAGCTCTCTCGGTCGATAACCTCTTCGTCTTCATGATCATTATGGGCACCTTCCGTGTCGCCCGTGAGAATCAGCAGAAGGTCCTGCTCTTCGGTATCGTCTTCGCGATCCTGGCGCGCGGTACCTTCATCTTCGCCGGCGCAGCGATCATTAACTCCTTCGCCTGGGTGTTCTACATCTTTGGCCTGGTCCTGCTCATGACCGCAGGTAACCTGCTCAAGGACGAAATCACCGACGGCGACGGTGACGACGAAGCGGACAACATCATGGTCCGCCTCGCCAAGAAGTACCTGAAGACCAGCGACCACTTCGACGGCGACAAGCTCTTCACCATCGAAAACGGCAAGCGCGTCATGACCCCCATGATGCTCGTCATGGTCGCTATCGCCGGTTCCGATCTGCTCTTCGCACTCGACTCGATCCCCGCGATCTTCGGCCTCACCCAGTCCGTCTACATTGTGTTCACCGCGACCGCGTTCTCCCTCATGGGTCTGCGCCAGCTGTACTTCCTCATTGACGGCCTGCTGGACCGCCTCGTCTACCTCTCCTACGGCCTGGCGACCATCCTCGCGTTCATTGGCGTGAAGCTCATCCTGCACGCAATGCACGAGAACAACCTGCCGTTCATTAACCACGGCGAGCCCGTGCATGTGGTTGAGATTACCACCGAGATGTCCCTGATGGTCATCGTGGGCGTCCTGATTATTACCGTGCTCGCCTCGCTGCTCAGCCCCAAGGGCCGCGCACTGCAGACCATTCAGCGTGTTCAGGCGCTCTCCGAGAAGTACCTGGCACTGCCCGAGGATGCACCCGCCGCCGAGCGTGCGGACATCACCGCCCGCTGGCAGCAGGAAACCGAGAAGCTCAAGACTATTCCGCAGAAGCTGCGTGACGAGCTGATCGAGAAGGAAGACGAATACCACGCCCTCGTGATGCGTGCCCGCACCGCACAGGATGCGCACGCTTCCTCCTCGAAGTAGTAGTTTGAGCTACTAAGCTTGCGGCCTCACCAGGCTAAGCGCTAACACTAAGGCCCCTCACACCGGATCAACCGGAGTGAGGGGCTTTAGCTATATCAGAGATATTTCAGAAGAATTACTGGTTGTGAACCTCAGCCAGCATGTTCTTCAGGTGACCCAGAATGGTCAGCGAGTCAGAACCGAAACCGTCGTGGTGGTGGGTCTTCGAAGTCCACACGTGGGTGTTACCGACCCAGCGAGCGGTCTCCATGGAGTGCTCAAAGTCCACGTATACGTCCGGGTTGTACGCCGCAGCCACCACGGGAACCTCGTTCTTGTGCAGCTGTGCGTGGTCGTACAGGCGGCCCCAGTCCTTCTTCTCAGCCAGCAGGTTTGCAACCTCAGCCAGCGGACGCAGCGAGGGATCCTCCTCATAGTACCAGGGGAAGATGTGCTCGCCGGTGAAGAGCAGACGGTCCGCATCCGGTGCGAACTCGGGGCGGGAAGCCGCCACGCGAGCAGCAGACCAGTTGGTCGGCGCGGGGGAGGGGGACAGCTCGTAGCCGGGGATGCCGGGCAGAACGCCGTCAGCGGGGCCGTCAGCGTAAATGGTCTCGTGCATCAGGGCGTACAGCGGGTTCGCTTGGAAGGTAACCTCGGCACCCATAGCGGTCAGGAACTGATCGGACAGGTGGTCGTTACCCTCAGCGAAAGCGGTCTCCAGGAAGTAGTGTAGACCGCGCTCGCGCCAGCGGCCACCCAGGAAATGGCCGGCCATCTGGAAGCGGTGATCGGTCAGACGCTCACCGGTGGGCAGGTACTCCTTGTGGGTGCGCAGGTGCTCAGCAATGCGGGTAGCGAGCTCAGCGTCCTCGGGGAACCAGCTGTAGTACTCCTCAACACGTTCCTTCATGCGGTCGAAGGTGTGCTGGTAGACGTTGTCCACGGAGGTGCGAATCGGCGCCAGGCCCGCGGTGATGCGGCAGTCACGCAGCGACTGCGGTGCGAACGACAGGTAGGACAGGGTCAGGAATCCACCGAAGGACTGACCAATGGTGGACCAACGCTTGTCGGCACGGTCAGCCAGCAGCACCTCGCGGACAGCCTCCGCGTCAGCGATGATGGAGTCCGCACGGAACAGCTCAGTGTATTCAGCCTGAACCTGCGCGTCACCCACAGCGGTGATGTTGCGAGCAGACAGCGGGGAAGACATGCCGGTACCGCGCTGATCCAGAAGAACCACGCGGTGAGTCTTCGCCAGCTCAGCAATCCAGCCGCCAATGGAGCCGGTCTTCGGCGAACCGAAACCGGGGCCACCCTGCAGGTACACAATGTAAGGACGCTTATCAGCCGAAACGGTCAGAGTCTCGTTGGTGCTCACAACCTCGCGGGCGAACACGGTGATGGTCTGGTCCGCGAAACGGGAGGAGAGAGCGGCATCCTTGCCCTTGGAGAAAATCAGACCGTGGGTCAGGGGAACCTGGAACCAGTGGTCGGTAATCTCGTAGCCGTCGTGCTTGACGACCGAACCCTTGCGGTACTCAACCTTGGGAAGCGAAGAAACGGTCAACGGTGAACCTTCTTTCATTCAAATAGATAGATACTCTGTATTCTAGCCCACTACGGGCAACATCGTGGCAGAGCCTCGGGCGGAGTCTCTTTCGGAGTCTCAATCGGAGTCTTAGAACTCGCCCACGCTCAGAATCTTCAGCACCGGGTAACCCGCCTCATCGGATGCCGCCAAATCAACCTCGGCACGAATACCGAAGTCAAAGTTATCTTCGGGGTCGGCGAAGCTCTGCTGAACCTTCCACACGCCCGGGTGAGCGGCGGTGTCCTCATCCATGCTGACCAGGCGAGGCGAGCGCGCGTCGGCGTCCGTGTAGATGTCGTCGTAGGTGTCGAAGTAGTCGTCCATGGCGTCCGCCCAGCGGTCGGCATCCCAGCCGCACCACTCGTCCAGGGCGCCCAGGGCGCGGTCACGCTCGTCAGCGAAGAGCTCCACACGGCGGAAGAGGGCGTTGCGCACCATCACGCGGAAGGCACGCAGGTTCTGCGTCACGGCGGGAGGCTCTTCCTCCTCGATGGAGGCGTGCTCGGCCGCAATGGTCGCGGTGTCTTCGCCGGCAGCCAGCTTCTCCCATTCGTCCACCAGGGAGGAGTCGGTCTGGCGTACCAGCTCGCCGAGCCACTCGATGATGTCGTCGAGCTCGTCGGTCACGGCAGAATCGGGGATGGTGTGGCGCAGCGCCTTGTATGCGTCAGAGAGGTAACGCAGGAGCACGCCCTCGGCACGTTCGAGCGAGTAGTACTGCACGAAGTCGTTGAAGCCCATCGCGCGTTCGTACATGTCACGCACGATTGACTTGGGGCGCGGCTCAAAACGTGCAACCCAGGGTGCGGACTGCTTGTAGGTCGTGTACGCCTGATCAATGAGCTCCGCCAGGGGCTGCGGGTAGGTGACCTTGTCCAGCTCGTTCATGCGTTCGGTGTAGTCCACACCGTCCGCCTTGAGCTGTGCCGACAGCTCGTTCTTTGCCTTGCGTTCCTGTGCGTACAGCACCTGGTTCGGCGATTCCAGGGTTGCCTCAATGAGGGAGAGCGCGTCCAGCGCGTAGCTGGGGGATTCGGGGTCGAGCAGTTCCAGCGCGGCGACCGCAAAAGCGGACAGGGGCTGGTTCAGGGCAAAGTTATCCTGCAGGTCCTCGGTCAGGCGCAGGTAGGAGCCGTGCTCGTCCGGGGTGTTGGTTCGCTCAATCACGCCGCCGGTCAGCAGCTCCTTGTAGATGCCGATTGCCTTGCGCAGTAGCTCGCGGCGGCGCGCGGGGCTCTCGTGGTTCTCCTGAATGATGCGGTACGCGGCAATGACCGGGTTCTCCGGGCGGTGCATCAGGTTCAGCAGCATCGAGTGGGTGATGTCGAAGGAGGAGGTCAGCGGCTCCGGTGCGGCTTCTACCAGCTGCTCGAAGGTCTTCTCGGACCAGCCAACGAAGCCTTCCGGCGCCTTCTTACGTTTGGAGGACAGCGACTGGTTAATGCGCTTGGTGTCGTCACCGAACTTCGCCTGAGCCTTAGCCAGCAGGCGAGCGTTCTCAATATCGTGCTCGGGTGCCTGAACCACCACGGTGCCGGCGGTATCAAAACCGGCGCGGCCGGCGCGTCCAGCAATCTGGTGGAACTCGCGGGCACGCAGGCGGCGGCTACGGGCACCATCAAACTTCGACAGCGCCGTAATCAGCACGGTACGAATCGGCACGTTAATACCCACACCCAGGGTGTCGGTACCGCAAATGACCTTGAGCAGACCCTCCTGAGCCAGCTGCTCCACGAGGCGGCGGTACTTGGGCAGCATGCCCGCGTGGTGAATACCGATACCGGCACGCACCAGCTTATTCAGCGCCTTACCGAAACCCGGACCGAAACGGAACTTCGCAATCAGCTCCGCGATGCGTTCCTTATCTTCCTTCGAGGCAATAGCCACCGACAGCAGCGCGTTCGCCTGCTCCAGCGCCGCCTTCTGCGAGAAATGCACAATGTAGACCGGAGTCTGCTTGGTCTGCACGAGTTCCTGCACCGTCTCCTGAACCGGGGTGGTGGAGTAGTAGAAGTGCAGCGGAATGGGACGCTCAGAATGCGCCACCAGGTCACTCTCACGACCGGTCAGCGCCGTCATCTCCTCCTGGAAGCGAGTCGTATCGCCCAGGGTCGCACTCATCAGCAGGAACTGTGCCTGCGGAAGCTCCAGCAGGGGAAGCTGCCACGCCCAGCCGCGCTGCGGATCAGAGTAGAAATGGAACTCGTCCATAATGACCTGGCAGAGGTCCGCATCCTTACCCTCGCGCAGGGCAATATTGGCGAGAATCTCCGCGGTGCAGCAGATAATGGGCGCCTCCGTATTAATGGCGGAGTCGCCGGTAATCATGCCCACGTTCTCGGCACCAAAAATATTGATCAGGTCAAAGAATTTCTCAGACACCAGCGCCTTAATGGGGGCGGTGTAGTAGGAGCGCTGACCGGTCGCCAGGCCCGTAAAATGCGCGGCAACAGCCACCGTGGATTTACCCGAACCGGTCGGGGTTGCCAGCACCACGTTATGCCCGGCGGCAATGCTCAGAACAGCCTCGTCCTGCGCGGGGTACAGGGTCATGCCGCGGGTCGAAATCCACTCGGTGAACGCCTCATAGATTTCTTCGGCGGTGAGGGGGTTGCCCTTGAAATCGCGTCGATTGTAGTCGCCGGGGTTCTCACCCAGCGAGGGAGAAAGAAAATTCAAAATACTCATGAGAATTCCAGTCTATCGGGAATAGGGCGGGCGCGGGGGCGTTATCGTTACGAGGGAACAACTCGGCAGGGGCGCGAAGGCGCGTGCTCTCATGCGGGAAACCACAAAGTTCAGGTAGGGTAGAATAAAGCGCTTTAGGTGCAGGTTAGGTGCAGCGATGCACGACCCCGTACTCAGAAAGTCTGCGTTCAGAAGGTTGAAGGCACAGACAGGGCTCTATGCCGCTGGGCTCCACGACGTGAGGCTCCAGGCTGTGGGGGTTCCATACCGCATCAATGACCGCGTAGGTTCAAGTCCGCCGAGTGATGCCGGCGCATATTGCGCGGTTGATACACGCCCCAGATACGTTGCACAAAATAACGACACGCCCCACTAATGCACTCATAGTGTTGCGTGCCACATTGATAAAGGAATAGGGTAAGAGAAAGGAGAGACGTTGAATGACTGAATACAACGCTGACAAGGCACAAGAAAACGCTGCGCGTGAAGAAGCTACGCATGAAGAATCCATGCATAACAAAACCACGCAGGAAAAAGCCGCGCAGAAAAAAGCTGCACCGGAAATAACCGGCAGCGAACTGCGCAAGGCTGAAGAAGAAGCCCTCAAAAAGCGCCTCGCCCTGCGAGTCACCGCGCCCGGACACAAATACCCCTGGCACCGCTGGGTAATCCCCATCCTCGGAGAAACCACCGCAGGCATCGGCGCAATCCTGATCCCCGTCATGGTGGGTCAATTCATCAACCAGCACATCGCCGGTAAGGCCCCCGACGCCTGGCCCATGTTCTGGGTCGTCGTCGTCGCTATCACCTTCATCGTGATTAACGAGTTCTTCGGCTGGGGTACCTCCATGACCCTCAGCGCGGAACTCGGCCGCGACTGGCGCGCCTACATTAACCGGCTCATGGGACGCACCCGCACAACCGTTGACGCGGGTGAAGCAGTCACCGTTATGAACAAAGACGTACGACGTGTTACCAACGTCTACTTCTCACTGCCGCTATTCGTCGAGGCCATAATCATCGCATCCCTCGGTGCCGTGCAACTCTGGCTCATCAACCCCGTCACCGCGGTCGTTACCCTCATCGGTACGCTCATTGTGGTCGGCGTGATTGCCTGGTACTCGTCCTTCCTCGAATCGAAGATTGGCGACTACCGTGAGAAGGACGGCGAAGCCTCCTCGCGCGCCTCCGACATCGCCACCGGTCTGCGCACCATCGCCGGCCTGGGCGCTGAAGAGCAGATGCGTGAACGCTACCACCGCGGCACCGACGAAGTCTTCGACAGCTACATGCGCTACGAAAAGACGCACCGCTGGATGTACCTCATCCGCGCGCTACTCGGCGGTGCCGTGACCCTGCTCGGCATCGGCTTCGCCCTCACCGGCCACGTCGAAAACGGCCGCTGGGTCTCCGACACCCCCGCCGCGTCCCTGGTGACCGTCGCCTCCATTATCTCGATGATGGGCGGCCCCATCTGGATTACCCAGAACTTCCTGACGGAATGGCGCTACGCCAAGATTGCGCTCGCCAAAATCGCCCGCCTCGAAGGTCACGCGGGCGTACGCCAGGGCGTGCTGAAGAGCCCTCGCACCGACGAAGAAATGGCGCAGCTGGCACGCGCCGAACAGGCAGTCGAGGCGAGCACCCTTGAGGTGCCCGTACCCGTCGCCCCCGCCGGTGCCAGCAACCCGCGCATCGTGTACGTCAACCCGCGCGACTACAACCTCACCGCGCAGGACTACGCCGAGGCGCTCGCCCGCACCCTGCGACGCGGGGGAGAGGACCTCAAGGACGCTACCGGCCGCCGCGTGCTACTGAGCGAACCGAACCCCATGATTTTTGCGGGAACCCTGCAGGAGCACCTGCGCCTGGGCACCGTGCCGAACCCCGACGAGGAGCTGGCGCAGGCAAAGGACCAGGAGCTGCTGAAGATTACCGACTCCCGCGAAATCGCCTACCGACTGGGCGGACGCAACCCCGAAGACTACTTCGCCGCCCGCATCACCACTGAGGGCGCGAACCTCTCCGGCGGTCAGCGTCAGCGTCTGGCGCTCGCCCGCGCACTCGCACAGGATGCGCAGGTGCTCATCTTGACCGAACCGCTGAACTCCGTGGACGAACCCAGCCAGCGTTACATCTACGATGCGATGGAAACCCAGGTCGGTAGTGACCGCCTGCCCGTCGGCTACCCCGGCCTGCTGCAGGATTTGGAGCAGGTCTACGTTGTCTCCACGACCGCGGAGACGACCCGCCGTATGGAACGCGACGGCTACCCCGTCACCGACTCGGGAACTCCCTCAACCACTCAGAATCAGGAGGTGAACTAGCATGGCAAAGCAGCTTCCCATTGAAACCCCCGCCTACGTGGCGCGCCGCATGTGGCGCTACCTCGCGGCGCATAAGGGGCGAGCCCTCTACACCTTCGTCATCTACATGGTCAGCACCCTCATGGGCGCGGTGGTGCCCCTGCAGATTGGTGCCACCGTGGACGACGTGGTGGCGGGCAAGTTCGCCAGCTACCCGTGGCAGCCGATTCTGATTATCCTGGCGGCGTTCATCGTGCAGGCGGTGACCCTCATGGTCTCCTCGTACAGTGCTGCGCGACTGGGTGCACTCGTTACCCGCGACACCAACCAGGACACCCTCGACGGCACCCTCGACCTGGATGCGCGCACCGTGGAAGAAGCCGGCAGCGGCGACCTGCTCACCCGCGTGACCGACGACCTGTCCTCGGCAGCAAGCTCTGTCAGCACAGACCTTCTCGGTGCAATCTACGTGGTGCTGTACTTCGTTATCTCCACCATCTCCCTGGCGTTTGTGAGCCCGGCTATGGGTCTGATTATGCTACCCATGATTGCCGGTCTTGCCCTCATCATGTCGAAGATGCTGCCGCTCATGGCGGCACGCAACCAGACCGCCCAGGAGTGCGTGAGTGACCTCAACAGCGTGCTGACCGAGAACATTCGCGGCACCTCCACGATTCGTGAGCTGGGCGTTCACGCCGCCCGTGAAGAGGTTTTCTCCGCTGAGAACAAGGAACGTTTGTTTGGCGCGCAGCTGGGCATGGTGCGCATCCGCCAGCTGTACTTCACCGTGGACGCTATCAACTCCTGGATGCCCACGATTCTGTGTATGCTCTGGGGTGCCGCCTGCGTGGCTCTCGGCTGGGCAAGCTGGGGTGCCGTGGCGACCGCCTCGGTCATGGTGTTCAGCCTGCGAGTCCTCACCGACATGCTGAATCACCACGTCAGCAACCTGCGCATCATGCTCGTGAACATGGGCCGCGTGTTCGGCGTGGTGTCCCTGGCGAAGAAGCAGCGTGAGGCGCGTGCACAGCACCGTGCCGAAGCCTTCGCCGCCGTGTCTGATGAAGCCGTGAAGAACCCGGAGTACGCCATTGACTGCACCGACATCTCCTACGGCTACTCGCCGGACGCCCTCGTTCTGGAAGACATCACCCTGAAGATTCGCCGCGGTGAGGCGCTCGCCCTGGTGGGCCGCTCCGGCTCGGGTAAGACCACCCTTGCTCGCCTGATTGGTGGTTCGCTGACCGCCCTGGACGGCACCATCAGCGTGATGGGTCGCCCCGTCGGTCACGGCGACTTCCCGACCGATGCCGCCGCTGACGGCCGCCCGCGCCTGCTGGTTTGCACCCAGGAAGCGCACGTCTTCTTCGGTACTCTCGCCGATAACTTTACGGTGGTCGTGCCGGATGCAACCGTCGAGCAGATGGGCGAGGCGCTGGACGCTATCGGTGCCCGCTGGTGGCGCGATTTGCCGCAGGGCATGGATACCGTCGTCAGCGGCGCGGATTCGCCCCTGACCCGCGACCAGATTCAGCAGCTGGCGCTGGCACGTATTGTGCTGGCTGACCCGCACGCCGTGATTCTGGACGAGTCCACCACCCAGCTGGAACTCGCGGACGCCACCGAATCTCTGCGTGCCGTGTTGGCGAACCGTGCGGTGCTCATCATTTCGCACGATGCACGTATCGCCTCGCTGGCTGACCGTGCGGTCCTGCTGCACGAGGGCAGGATCATTGCGGAGGGTTCACCGGCAGAGATTTTCGCCCTGACCTAAGCCCGGTGGATATGTCCGGCGATATGCCCGGCTGATAGTGCCCGGTACTGCGTGAAGCGGTGCCGGGCACTACGTGTTTAACGGGTGGTTTTCGAACAGGGGAGCCCTGAAACCTGAGCTGGAAAACCTGAATCGGGAAGTCCATACAAGAAAGCCAAGATTCAAACGAAAATTTTGGAGAGAATCACTTGCCACCCGCGAAACTTTCAGCTCCTGAGAATCATTGTGATAACCTGGCAGAGCGATATGGGGTGCCTTGAGACGCCCGCAACCCGCTGACCCGCCCAATACATGCCCAACACCAGCCCAATGAAGGGCATACGGGGCATACGGCACAGCGTGCGGAACGACGTAAGAACACTCAAGGCTGAGAGAATCACCCATTGAACCTGCTCTAGTTCGAACTAGCGAAGGGATTATCGATCATGGCAGAGCAGCCTAGCGCGCCCTCGTGCGCACCCACCAACCCCTCCAACCCTGTACCCGGCGCGAGCGCGTCCGGGGCACCTGGGACCTCTAGGGTGCCGAGGGTTCTGTCCATTGCGGGAACCGACCCCTCCGGCGGTGCGGGTATTCAGGCGGACCTCAAGTCCATTACCGCATCCGGCGGTTACGGCATGTGCGTGACCACCTCACTGGTCGCCCAGAACACCTGCGGAGTGCGCGAAGTATTCACCCCGCCCTTGGAATTTTTGACCGCGCAGCTTGCCGCCGTTTTTGATGACGTTACGGTTGACGCCGTGAAGATCGGTATGCTCGGCGATGCAGATACGATTCGTACCGTCCGCACCTGGCTGAGTGAGCACCCCGTGCCCGTGGTCGTGCTCGACCCGGTCATGATTGCTTCTAGCGGTGACCGCCTGCTGCAGGCGGAAGCGGAGCAGGCGCTGCGCGAGCTCGTGCCGCTCGTGGATGTGATTACCCCGAACATTCCGGAGCTTGCCGTGCTCTGCCAGAAGGAGCCCGCCCAGACTTTTGATGAGGCGCATGAGCAGGCGGCGAACCTTGCGGCGGCGACTGGAACCACCGTGATTGTGAAGGGCGGCCACCTGTGCGGTCAGGACGCCGGTAACACCGCGGTCTTCCCGGACGGAACCTGCGCGCACGTGCGCACCCCGCGCCTGGACAGCCGCAATACGCACGGCACCGGATGCTCCCTGTCCTCCTCGCTGGCAACCCGCCTGGGCGTGGAACTGCTCCAGCACACCGAAGCCGCAGAATCTTCTGAGGGCGAGAAGAATGCTCTGACCAGCGAAGACACCCACCGCGCCCTGCAGTGGAGCACCCGCTGGCTCCACGAGTCCATTGCCGCAGGTGCCGGGTTGCAGGTCGGCTCCGGTGAGGGCCACGGCCCGGTGGACCACGCCGCTCGTGCCCGCCGTCTGGAGGCTGCCGCCTCCGCGTATCCGTGGCATCATCTGCTCGCCACCACCGACTCTGAGGGCAATACTCTGGACGGCACCAGCCCGGAGCGTCTGCTGCCGGTCAGCCCCGTACCCGCCGGTGAAGCCGTCGTAAAGCCCGCCGGACCCTGGACCGCCGCCCTCTGGGCAGCCGGTGGCGAAACCTGGCGCCAGATTCTGGATCTGCCCTTCGTGCGTGCTCTCGGTGACGGCACTCTCGATGAGGACCTGTTCGCCTTCTACCTGGACCAGGACGCCCTCTACCTGCGCGACTATTCGCGTGCGCTCGCGACTCTCTCGGCGCGTGCTGATACCGCTGCGGCGCAGGTGCACTGGGCGGCCGGTGCGCACGAGGCGATTGCCGCCGAATCGCAGCTGCACGAGGGCTGGCTGGCGAACCGTGCGCGTCTGGGTGGTCCCTCGCCGATTACGATGGGGTACACGAATTTCCTGCGTGCCTCCGCCGCCGGTGATGATTACGTGGTCGGTGCCGCGGCAATCCTGCCCTGCTACTGGCTGTACGAAGAGGTGGGTGCTGTGCTCTCCTCGCAGAATCACGCGGACCACCCGTACGCGGAGTGGCTGAGCATGTACGGTGGCGAAGAGTTCGCCGCTGAGGTGGCGCGTAGCCTCGCGGAGGTGGAGCGTGCGTTTGAGACGGCTTCACCGGCTCAGCGTGTGCGTGCGGCGCGGGCGTACCTGTCGGCGTGCGTGTATGAGCGTGAGTTCTTTGACCAGGCGCACCGAGCATTGCGTTAGTTTGCTGGGCGCTACGTTAGCTGACGGGTGCCGGCGCTAGGGGTTGCACTGTAGCCAGCGCGCAGGTGCTTGAGGTACCGGTGCTTTAGGCGCCGATTCTGGGCTGAATACCGCCCCGGCATGGCGTGAGATGGGTGATTGATGCTTCACTCAGACTGCCGCCGGTTCGGGGTGTGTGCCGGTTATGCTTAAGGCGTCGGTGAAAACCGTTTGCGGTAGGATTCCGGCCCTCACCCAACCGGCTGATGTACCTGCCGCGCCCGCACCTCTACGGTGTGTAGCCGACCTAGGAAAGTTTGGCCCGTCGCAACCACCTCATCCAACCCCCGCGGCGGGCCAAACGCCTTCCTTCCCGGGTTTTCCTCCCGGGTTTTCTTCTGGGGGCTCCGTTTGAAAGCATTCGGCTTGAAAGCGTTTTGCGTATGAATCCCGCATAGAAATATCCCGTGCAGATACTCTCATCTGCACGGGATATTTCTATGTTCACCGCTGCGGGTCAGCCGCCGCGGCGGGTACTTCAGGCTAGTACATCAGGGAAGGGGAGTAGCCTACTTGCTCTCGCCCTTGAGCGCACCCATGAGCGGGCCAATCACGTCCATGGGCAGCGGGAAGACCACGGTCGAGTTCTGGTCGGCGCCCAGCTCCAGCAGGGTCTGCAGGTAACGCAGCTGCAGGGAGGCGGGGGACTGGCTCAGAATGTCGGATGCTTCCTTCAGCTCGCTCGAAGCCTCAAGCTCACCGCGTGCCGAAATGATCTTTGCGCGGCGCTCACGCTCAGCCTCAGCCTCGCGAGCCATGGCGCGCTGCATAGCCTCGGGAATCTCAACGTCCTTAATTTCGACGAGCTCCACCTGAATACCCCACGGCTCGGTGCGCGAACCGATGATGGAACGCAGGTCCTCGTTCAGGTCCTCGCGGTGTGCGAGCAGGGTGTCCAGGTCAACGCGACCGAGCAGGGAACGCAGGGTGGTCTGCGCAATCTGGCTGGTGGCAATCGGGTAGTTCTCAACCTCAAGCACAGCGTTCTTGGCGTTGGTCACGCGGAAGAGGACCACGGCGTTCACGCGGGCGGGGACGTTGTCCTTGGTGATGACTTCCTGCGGGGGAATGGTCAGGGTGATGACACGCATATCAACGCGCTGCAGGGAGTCAACGAGGGGGAAGACGACGTTCAGGCCGGGCTTCAGCTCCGAACGCAGGTGGCCGAAGCGGAAGGAGATGCCACGCTCGTATTCGGGGATGACGCGGAACATACGAATCAGAATAAAAAGAACAATGACGGCAACTGGGATGAGGATAGTTGCCAAAGTGACGGGATCCATGGTTTTCCTTCACAAGTATTGGGGGAGGACGGTATGTGTGCCCACCTGCCCGCGCCTCATACGGTGCAGGTAGTAGGGGTGTGTAGTAGGGGTTGCCCGGTACCGGGCTGTGTGTGGGGGGAGTTTGGGAGGGGAATTTTCCGTTCCGGCACACGTCGCGGCGGGTCGGCGCCCCGGCGGCACCCCGCATGGAAAACTCACAAGAGAAATCCACACGGGGTAGCCGCCGAAGCTAACAGACGGGACCAGCCAGCCGGTCAGCCGCCGGAACGGAAAAACCTATGCAGCGCTACTTCTTCGCCATTTCCTCCGCGGCCTCAACCTCAGCCAGGTTCTGCTCCTGCAAGACCTCGTTCGTGGTCTTGTGCAGTCGCTTAACCGAGGTGCCGGTACCGCTCCATGCGGGGCGGTCCGGGTCGAGGGCAGAGGTACGGACCGGCAGGGTTGCCTCCGCAATCATCTGCTTGCGTGCCTGATCGGTACGGCGCTTACGCTCATTCGACACGCCACCCCACTTCGCCGCGAAACGATCCATCTTCACGTTCACCGACTCATCAGCGGTGGAAGCGTGAATATGCTTCGGATCGTTCTCGAAGTTCGCGGGGGAACGCATGAGCTTCACAGCCAGCGGGTAGGTCAGCGACAGGCAGACCACCGCGGCGGCACCCTCCACCAGAAGCTCCAGCGGGGAGTGCCAGACGATGGCGGCACCAATCAGAATGATCACGCCCAGCAGCGACACGGCAACCGCCAGCCCGCGGTGGAAACGACCCGACTCGGAGTAGGGCCATTCGTCCACTTCGCGGGTGAGCTCGCGGCCGTTCGCGGAGACGGTGCAGCTGTCCTTGATCGGGCAGGTGTTGCACACGCTGGGCTTGGCGCGGTAACGCATCACTCGGTTATCCGAGTCGAAGGCAGTAGCCCACAGCCACTGGTCTTCGGGGCAGAGCCACGCGTCGCTCTCTTCGTGGTAGGTGAACCCGAAGGTTCGCGCCGCCACCATGCGCTGACTGGTGCGCTTGGCGAGAATATCGAAGCCCCAACCCACGGCGACCAGGCCGAGCGCGTACACGCAGGCCAGCCACACGAGGAAAGAAACTCCAGCAATCTGCTCAGGCATGATTAGCCTCGACGATCGCTACGGTAGGGGCTGGTCTGCTCGGGCAGCTCCTCGGCAGCCTTAGCGCCGGCAAACTCTGCGATGCGAGCGTCCTCAACCACCTCGTACAGCGGCGGCTCGGGCAGCTCCAGGACGGTCTCCTTGCCCTTCTTCGAGAAGATGGCCTGGAGAGCCAGCAGAGCCAGCTTGATCAGCGGGATGATGCCGACCAGGAAGATCACGTCACCGGGCATACGCATCCAACCCATCACGGCGGAAGCACCGTCGTGAATGAACGCGAAGGAACGAGCCTCGTAGTAGCCCTCACCCACGGACTTGTACAGCTGAGCAATACCCAGCGGCAGCAGCGAGATGAAGGACATCCACAGCAGACCAATGTTCAGGGTCCAGAAGGAGAACTTCAGACCCTTCTCAGGCCACTTGTCCTCGGGAATCAGGTAGCGCAGACCAAACACCGCGAACGCGATCGCGAGCATACCGTACACACCCATCATGGAGGCGTGAGCGTGGTTTGCGGTCAGCGCGGTACCAATCTCGAAGTAGGACACGATCGGCAGGTTAATCAGGAAGCCGAACACGCCAGCGCCGAGGAAGTTCCAGAAGCCCACAGCAATCAGGAACATGACAGCCCAACGGTGCGGGAAAGGCTTAGTGCGGTTGGAGTACTGGCGAGCACCCAGCTGCATGAAGCCCCACGCCTCAACGGTCAGGAAGGTCAGCGGAATAACCTCAGCAGCCGAGAAGAACGCACCGAATGCCATCTGCTCGGAGGGGGTACCGACGAAGTAGGTGTGGTGCAGAGTACCGATCACACCACCGACGGAGTAGAGCACAGCGTCCATCATGATGATGGAGATTGCGATGCGCTCGCGGACCACGCCGAGCAGCACGAAGATGTACGCCACCATAACGGTGGTGAACAGTTCGAGGAAGTCCTCCACCCAGAGGTGAACCACCCAGAATCGCCAGAACTCGGCGACGGTCACGTGGGTACGCTGACCTGCGAGCAGGCCGACCGCGTAGAACATGGGGATGGCCAGGCCGGAGAAGAGGAACAGCCACGGCAGGGAGGTCTTCTTCGAGCCCTTCAGGCGGGAGGAGAGGGTACGCCAGACGATGACGATCCAGATGAACATACCCGCGGTGAGCAGGATCTGGAAGAATCGCGGCAGGTCCAGGAACTCCCACTGCTGCGAGAAGAAGCCGGTGAGTTCCTTGGGGATGAGGCCCTTCTGAGAGAACCATTCGTTCAGCAGCGAGCCGAGGACCACGAAGACCACAGCGCCGATGAGAACGTAGGTGAGCAGACCCTGCTTCTTGGGTTCGCGGCGGGTAATCAGCGGGGCGATGAAGATACCGCCCGCCAGGAACGCGCCTGCGGTCCAGAAGAGGGAGAGCTGAAGGTGCCAGGTTCGGGATACCGTGTAGGGCAACAGCTGGCCCATGTCGATACCGAAGAAGCCGGTGAGTTCTTCACGGTAGTGCTCGGTGAGGGCACCCACCAGAGCCTGCAGGAGGAACAGCACCAGGATCGTTGCGAAGAGCAGGCAGGCTGCCTTCTGCGAGGGGGTCAGGCGAACTTCGTCGGGCTGACGGAAGTCGAGGACGGGTGCCTCTTCCGCGTGCCAGCCGATAGCGCGGGACCAGCGGCCGTAGATGGCGAACATCAGACCGGTACCACCAATGAGGGCAATCAGGGAGAGTGCCGACCATACCATCAGATCCGCGGTGGGCTTGTTGTCCACGTTGGGTTCGGAAGGCCAGTTGTTGGTGTAGGAGTAGGGCTGGTCGGGGCGGTCTGCCGCCGATGCCCATGCGGTCCAGCCGAAGAATGCGACGAGGTCGTGCAGTTCTTCGTCGTTCTTAATGGCGTCGGGGAACAGGCCCTGCGAGGTGTCACCCTTCATCAGGGTGTCGCGGTAGTGCTTGAGCATGAGCTGGTAGCCCTTAGTTTCACCAGCGGACCAGGTGATGGTCTTGGTGTGCTCGTCGTACTTGTTCTCCTTGCGCCACTCGTTCTTGACGAGTTCGCGGGGGTCCTGCTTGCCCTGCTCACGGTACTCCTTGACGGCGGCATCGGTGGTCAGGCGCAGGTATTCTGCAGTGTAGTCGGGGCCGAGGTAGGCGCCGTGGCCGAGCACGGATCCGTACTGCTGCAGGCCGCGTCCCTGGAACAGTTCCTGACCGTGCAGGATCTGTTCTTGGGTCGCGATGACTTTGCCGTCATTGCCGACAATTTTGTCGGGGAGCGGCATGGAGAGTGCGTAGGTGCGCATTGCAAGGACTGCCATGATGGTGAAGCCCAGGAGCATCACAAACGCAACAGCCTGTACCCAGCCTTTTCCGGCATAGGCACCGACCGTGTCTGAGCGGCGGGCAATCTTTGCTGCCTGCGCACGCGAGACGGGTTTTGTAGCCATAGTGTATGTCTCCAGTGTGCGTGGAATTTGTATGTGGAGTGGCTCCGACGCACATCCGCTGGAGGGGCGGCTCACTATGTTCGGGGTGAATCGTCCTTGAGGGAGGTGCGACAGCCCACCCTGCCTTTTATTCTTGCATATTAAATACGCATTTACGAAACTTTGCTGACGTAGCGTCACAATGTGACGCGGCTACTTTTCTGGAAAATCTGCAATCACACGGCGGAAAACCTGAAATATTACGTTGAGGTTGAACCCTTAGCTTTCGCACTGCCGCCCTGCGCTGCCTCACCGCCTGTAACGGAGGGGGAGGCGAAGGTTTCGGTGTTCCAGGGTATTCCAGGGTGTTCCGGCGCGGAAGGGATGCAGGCAGGCGCATCCCAGCATGTGGAAGGGGAGCGCGGCGCCCCTCACGTTCCTACACCCGGGTGTGGAATAATAAAACCCGGTACTACTAAACACAGTACAAATTTTTTTTCAGTACAGATTCTGTGCACCCGAATGGCACACCATCTGAAGGGGTCACTCACCCCGCATCCACGGCGGACCGCCGCCACGGCCCGCAATCTATCGGCACCTCAGGAGAGTTCACGTGCTTCTCTACAAATCCACCCAGAAAGCAGTCACCGGAATCCTACGCACCGTCTTCCGCGCCCGCGTGACCGGACTCGAAAACTTCCCCGCCACCGGCCCGGTGATTGTCGCCTCCAACCACCTGTCCTTCCTGGACTCCATCATTATTTCCGCCATGATGCCGCGCCGCGTGGCGTTCCTCGCCAAGGCTGAGTACGTGAACACCCCCGGCCCGCGCGGCAAGATGATGAAGGCGTTCTTCGAAGCCGTGGACATCATTCCCGTGAACCGCTCTGACCGTTCCGAATCGCTCAAGGCGCTCGATATTGCCCTGGAGAAGCTGCAGGAGGGTAAAGTCTTCGGCATTTACCCCGAGGGCACCCGCTCCCGCGACGGCTACCTGTACCGCGGCAAGATTGGTGTGGCGTGGCTGGCGCACATGACCGGCGCACCCGTGGTTCCGGTCGGTCTGATTGGCACCGACCGCCTGCAGAAGCCCGGCTCGAACATGATTTACCCGCGCCGCTTCACGATTCGTGTGGGCAAGCCGCTCTACTTTGAGAAGACCGGCGAGAAGATGACCGGCAAGCAGCGCCGCGTTACCACCGACGCGATCATGGATGAGATTGCTCAGCTGTCCGGTCAGGCACGAAAGCACGAATACAATGTTTCGCCCTCAGCCGCACGTGACGCAGGCTAGGGCACGCGCCGCCTATACCGCGTAGACTTAAACCGCGCATTCACGTACCGACCCCCGCGCTTCGGGGAAGATTGGTGCAGGATGCGCGGTTTGTCGTATGCGCGAGCCCGAGATGACCCCGGCAGCCCAGCAGAAAGCCCGCGCCGACCCCCGTAGAGAAGCACCGTAAAGCCCAGTAGAGCGAGGAGAAAGTACCCATGGCAGAGCCTTCCAGCTACCGCCCCGCCCCCGGCGAAATCCCCACCGACCCGGGCGTTTACCGTTTCCGCGATGCCGACGGCCGCGTCATCTACGTGGGTAAGGCGAAGAACCTGCGTAACCGCCTCAACAGCTATTTTGCGTCCCCGCAGACGCTGAGCCCGAAGACCTATGCGATGGTGCATACGGCGGCGAGTGTGGAGTGGACCGTGGTGGCGAGCGAGATGGAATCGCTGCAGCTCGAATACACCTGGATTAAGGAGTTTTCGCCGCGGTTCAACATTGCCTTCCGTGACGATAAGTCGTACCCGTACCTGGCGATTACGGTCAGCGATGTGTACCCGCGCGCGATGGTGACTCGCGGTGAGCGCCGTAAGGGCGTGCGCTATTTTGGCCCGTATTCGCAGGCGTGGGCGATTCGTGAAACCCTAGATGCGCTGCTGCGCGTGTTCCCGGTGCGCACCTGCACGAATGGCGTGTTTAACCGCGCGAAGAATAGTGGCCGACCGTGCTTGCTCGGTTATATCGATAAGTGTGCGGCGCCGTGCGTGGGCAAGATTAGCGCGGAGGAGCATCGCGAGTTGGCGCGCGGGCTGACCCGGTTCATGGCGGGTGGTGCTGAGAAGCATATCGCCCAGTTGACCGCGGAAATGAAAGCCGCCGCGGCTGATATGGATTTTGAGCGCGCCGCTATTCTTCGCGACGATATTGCCGCGCTGACTAAAGCGTTTGAGCGTAATGCCGTGGTGCTCGGCGCGACCGTGGATGCCGACCTGTTCGCCTACGCTGAGGATGACCTGGAGGCGTCCGTTCAGGTGTTCTTTGTGCGCGGCGGCAGAATCCGCGGCCAGCGCGGCTGGATCGTGGAGAAAGTCAACGACAGCACCGACGCGCAGCTCATTGAGCAGCTGATCGCGCAGGTGTACAGCGATATTGCGGCGAGCCTCGCCTCCCAGAAGGACGCCGAGAAGAGCCTGAATAGCTACGATATTCCGCGCTCCGTGCTGGTGCCGGTGGAGTCTGAGAATAAGGAGCAGCTTGCGTCCTGGCTGGCGGAGGTGCGCGGTGGCCCCGTGGAGATTAGCGTCCCGCAGCGCGGCGACAAGGCAGAGCTCATGAAGACGGTTGCCGAGAATGCGCGCCAGTCGCTGACCTTGCACAAGAGCCGCCGTGCCGGTGATTTGACCACCCGTAGCGCCTCCCTCGTGGAGCTGCAGGAGGCGCTGGAGCTGCCCGACCCGCTGCTGCGCATCGAGTGCTACGACATTTCGCATGTGCAGGGCACGAACGTGGTTGCCTCCATGGTTGTCTTTGAGGACGGCATGCCCGCAAAGAACGCCTACCGCACCTACAGCATTACCGGCGACGCCGCGCGTGACGATACCGCCAGTATGTACGACGTCATCACCCGCCGATTCAAGAGGCATCTGGCGCAGCAGGCGGAGCGCGAAGCAGCCCCCGTGCACTCCGGCGAGATTGACGCCTCCACGCCCGAGCCTGCTAAGTTCGCCTACCCGCCGAACCTCGTGCTCGTGGACGGTGGCCCGCCTCAGGTGGCTGCCGCCTCCGCCGCGCTGAGCGACCTGGGCATTACGGATGTGTACGTTGCCGGCATCGCTAAGCGCCTGGAGGAACTGTGGCTACCGGACGACGACTACCCGGTCGTGCTGCCGCGCACCTCGCAGGCGCTGTACCTGGTGCAGCGCATCCGCGATGAAGCGCACCGTTTCGCCATTACTTTTCATCGGTCTAAGCGCGGTAAGGCGATGGTCGCCTCTGCCCTGGACGAGGTGCCCGGTCTGGGTGAGGTGAAGCGCGCCGCGCTGATTAAGCACTTCGGGTCGGTGGCTCAGATTAAGCAGGCGAGCGCCGAGGAGTTGACGGCGGTGCCGGGTATTGGTCCGGCGTTGGCTCAGAAGATTCTGGCGGCGCTGACCTAAGCAGTGCTGATCTATGCATCCGGTGGTGCCGGGTGAAAGCCCGCCCGGGGTATGAACGCAGCGTCCCGCCTCGTAATAGCGCTTAACAAACGTGTCATAATTGAAGGAAACCGTCATCATTACGAGCGCGCTATGTTCGCGCGCCCTCAACCAGTAGAGTGGAAACCGTGAGTAATAACCATCTGCGCCTGTTCACCAGCGAGTCGGTGACTGAAGGCCACCCCGATAAGATTTGTGACCAGATTTCTGACGCCATCCTTGACGGCATCATCGCCCAGGATCCCGCAGCGAACGTTGCTGTGGAGACCATGGTGACCACCGGTCAGGTGCATGTTGCCGGTGAGGTGACCACCTCCAGCTACGTCGAAATCCCCTCCATCGTGCGCGAGACCATTCTGGGTATCGGCTACGATTCCTCTACCCGCGGCTTCGACGGTGAGTTCTGCGGCGTGTCTGTCTCCATTGGCGAGCAGTCCCCGGACATTAACGCTGGCGTGTACGAGTCTCTTGAGGTTCGTCAGGGCATCGCTGCTGACGAGTACGACCGCCAGGGTGCGGGCGACCAGGGCATCATGTTCGGTTACGCTTCCAACGAGACGAACGTGCTGATGCCCGCCCCGATTTGGCTGGCGCACCGCCTCTCTGAGCGTCTGACCAAGGTCCGTAAGGACGGCCTGCTGACCGAGTTGCGCCCCGACGGCAAGACCCAGGTGACCCTCGGCTACGATTCGAACAACGTCCCCGTCTCCGTGGACACCGTGGTTGTTTCGAGCCAGCACACCGCAAGCTACGACCTGGCTGACCTGCGTGCAGACATTGAGAAGCACGTGATCGCACCGGTTCTGGGTAGCGTCGATCTGGATTCTTCCAACGCTAAGTTCATTGTGAACCCCGCTGGCCGCTTCGTTCAGGGTGGCCCCGTGGGTGACGCAGGCCTGACCGGCCGCAAGATTATTGTGGACACCTACGGCGGTTCGGCTCGTCACGGTGGTGGCGCGTTCTCCGGTAAGGACCCGTCGAAGGTGGACCGTTCCGCAGCGTACGCAATGCGTTGGGTTGCGAAGAACATTGTGGGTGCCGGTCTTGCTGACCGCGCCGAGGTTCAGGTTGCGTACGCTATCGGCCAGGCAGCGCCGGTCGGTCTGTACGTTGAAACCTTCGGTACCGAGAAGGTCGACCCGATCAAGATTGAGAAGGCTGTGCGTGAGGTCTTCGACCTGCGCCCGCTGGCAATCATTAACGAACTGGATCTGCGCCGCCCGATTTACAAGAAGACCGCAGCTCACGGCCACTTCGGTCGTACCGAGCCGGAATTCACCTGGGAGCGCCTGAACCGCGTGGATGCACTGCGTTCGGCAGTGTCCTCTTCCTAATATCTGTCAGGGTAGAGGAGCACGCTGATTCGGGTGACTCAGAGCAGTTCTGAATCGAACTCTTCGGCACCGTTGGGTGCCCAGCAGGAATCCCTGCAACAGCTTGACCTGTTGCAGGGATTTCCTGCTCTTCGTGATGCCCTGATTCCGGCTGCCCCGGAGCCGGTGAATGTTGCCGCTGAGCTGGAGGCGAGCGGCGTGCCGAACCCTGTGGCGCGTGTGCGCGTGGATAGCACCCTGCCGCAGGTGGACCGCACGTTTGATTACCGCGTGCCCGCTGAGCTGAGTGAGGATGCGGTGCCCGGCGCCCGCGTGCGCGTGCTGTTCAACGGTCACGAGCTGACCGGTTACATTGAGGAACGCGCCGCCACGACCGATTGGACGCGTACCTCGTTGCTGCCGCTCAAGTCGGTGCTGTCGCGTGTGCCGGCTGTTGCGCCTGAAATTTTTGCGCTCGCGGAGGCGCTTGCCGACCGTTACGCCTCCACGGTGGCGAACGTGCTGCGCCTGGCGGTGCCGCCGCGCATTGCCGCGCTGGATAAGAAGTACGCGCCCCTTCTACCGGGTTACGAGTCAGCGTATTTGGGTGATTCTGCTCCGGTAAGCACTTCCGATGCTCCCGAGAGCGCGGCTTCCGAGCATGTGGCTTCCGAGAGCACGGAATCTGGGCCTTCTACCGCCTCCGCTGCCTCCAGCGCCGCTACTTCCATCGCTACCGACCCGTACGCGTGGCTTGCCACCCCCGGCGCTCCCGCACCCTTCGTGCTGGACCCACCGGCGCTGAACCCGGACGCGCCGGATGCCGCCTCCGTCTTCTCTGATTACGAGAACGGCGCGGAGTTCATTGAAGATGTTGCCGCCGGTGCCGCGACCCGCGCCGTGATGACGGTTCTTCCCGGTCACCTGGAGCACACGTGGGCGGATGTTTTGGCGACCGCACTCGCGGCTGCTGCTGCCAGTGGTCGCGGCGCTATTGCGGTGGTTCCGACCGCTAAGAACCTGGATCTTCTGGAGGCGGCGCTCGCCGAGCGTCTGCCGGCTGACTCGTTTGTGCGTTTGAGTTCTGATTCGACTCCGCATACTCGCTATCACGGGTTTGTGAAGGCGCGCTTGGGGCAGGTGCCGGTGGTGATTGGTACCCGCGCTGCCGCCTACGCGCCGGTGGCGAACCTGGGCCTGGTGGTGTGCTGGGATGACGGCGATTCTTCGCTGGTGGAGCAGCGCGCCCCGTATTGTCATGCCCGTGATGTGTTGCTTCTGCGTGCTTCTGCTGAGAATACTGCGGCGCTGTTTGCCGGGTTCAGCATGAGTAGTGAGGCGGCGCGTCTGGTGCGTACACGCTGGGCGTCTCATGTGCGTGCGCCGCGTGCGTTGGTGCGTGATTTTTCGCCGCGTATTTTTTCGACGGGTTCGGAGTTTGAGTTGGCGCGTGACCCGTTGGCGGCGATGGCGCGTATTCCTCACCTGGCGTTTGAGCATGCTCGTCGGGCGTTGGCGCGTGGTCCTGTGTTGGTGCAGGTGGCGCGTAGCGGTTATATTCCGTCGTTTTCGTGTGAGCGTTGCCGCATGCCGGCGCGTTGTGGCGAGTGTAGTGGGCCTTTGTCGGTGGCTTCGGGTTCGTCGGTTCCGTCGTGTTCGTGGTGCGGTCATTTGGCGCAGCAGTGGCGTTGTTCTGAGTGTGGTTTTACGCATTGGCGTTATTCGGCGGCGGGTGCGACTCGTACTGCTGAGGAGTTGGGCCGTGCGTTCCCGAATGTTCCGGTGATTTCTTCGGCTGGTGACCATGTGCGCGCGTCGGTTGGTCCTGAGCCTGCGTTGGTGGTGGCGACTCCGGGTGCTGAGCCGGTGGCTTTTGGCGGCTATGCGGCGGCGCTTCTTCTGGATGCCGATAAGATGCTTCGTTTTGATTCGTTGCGTGCTCCGGAGGCGGCGTTGCGTCGCTGGCTGAATGCGGCGGCGTTGGTTCGTCCGGCGGCTCTTGAGGGTACGGTGGTGACGACTGCTTCGCCGTCGCCGGTGGAGCAGGCGCTGGTGCGTTGGGATCCGGCGTGGTTTGCACGTGAGGAGCTGGAGGAGCGCGCTCAGACGGGTCTGCCTCCGGCGGTTCGTACGGCTGCGGTGACCGGTGCGGAGGCGGATGTTCGCGCCTTCATGGAGGAGTTCTTGGGCTCTTCTGCGCTGCCGGAGCGGGTGCGTGAGCAGTTGCGTATTGTGGGTCCGGTTCCTCTGGATCAGGGGTATTTTGCCTGGTCGGAGTCTCTTGAGGAGGATTCTGAGGAGGCGCCGGTTCAGGGCGATTGGCGTACCCTGATGTTTTTCTCGTATGGCATTGCTCAGCAGGTGACTCGTGAGTTGCGTGCTACGCGTGCAACGATTGCGGCGTTGAAGAAGAACGTGGGGGAGCGCCCGGTTCAGATTCGCTGTGACGGCTTGGACGTGCTGTGATTTTCTAGTCGTGCTGTAGTGTTCTAGTGAGGGGCAGGTTTGTCCCGGGTTGGGCGTTGGCACGCGGGTTTGCGGGTGCGCTGTGCGCAGAGGCGAGGAGGTGAGAGGCATGTCGAAGGTGCCTCATCTGCTGAAGGGTAGTGCGCTGCCTGACGGTGAGCAACGGCGGCTGGCTGAGTATGCTTCTGCGCACCCGAAGAGTGCCCTGCACCGCAAGGGTCAGCATCATGATGCGGCGGTGCTACTGGTTCACGGTATCGGCTACCAGAATCACGGCGAGACGCTCGCGTATTTTGGCAAGCCGGTGGCGCATAGTGTGCAGACTCTGCTGGCGCTGAACACGGATTCTGTCGCGCTCTCCGAAGAGAACCCCGCCGCGGAGGATTCTGCGCGGGTTCGTGTTGAGGCGATTCCTGACGGCGATACCCTCCCGCTTGCCGCCGAGGTGAACCCGCTGAGCCACCACAGCGAGTTGACGTATTCGTTGACGATTGAGCGCACGGAGTACCCTGCTGACCCGGTTGAGGAAAGCCCTCAGGTTGAAGAGAACTCCGCGCAGGAAGAACCGCCGAAGCCTCCGAGCCCAAAGAATCTACAAAAATCAGTCTGCCGAAAATTGAACTTCCGAAGGTGGAGCTGCCCAAAGTGGAGTTGCCCAAGGTGGAACTGCCTAAAGTGGAGCTCCCTAAGATTGATCTGCCCAAAATTGAGCTTCCCAAGGTAGAGCTCCCGAACATCGAACTACCCAATATTGAGCTGCCCAATCTTGAATTTCCGCGCCTGCCTCAGCCGAAGCCGCGCCCGGTGCGCACGGTCACTCGCCGTAGCCTCCTCTTTCAGGAGGGCTTCTGGCGACCCAGACATTACCGCCCGTTGAAGGAACATTTGCCCTGGTTGGCGTCGGTTTTGCCGCTGTTTTTGATGTTCTGCTTCTACTATGAGCGCCCCGGCGTGACCTGGCGTGAACGCGCCGGGCACCTATTGCGTTCTATGGCGCGGTTCATGAACGTGGCGCTGTGGCTGGTGCTGGCGGCGATGACTGTGATGACCTTCCGTGATGCTTTTGTGGCGTCCCTGGGCACTGCGCAGGGTGCGTTTACGGCTCTTGCAGCGGTGCTCGGTCTGGGTATTGTGGGCTGGGTTTTGGCTCGTCGTGCCCGTGAGCTGTGGGCGCTGGTGAAGGCTATTCCTACGCAGCTGATTCAGACGGCGACCAGCCCGGATTCACGCGATTTGGAACGTATTTATGCGCGTCTGGATCGTCAGCTGGATGATTTGAGTTCCCGTAGCGATGCGGTGGGTATTATTGCCCATTCGCAGGGTGGCTACCTGAGCTATGAGCTGCTGCGTCGCCGTGCGGCGGCGGGTAAGAAGCCGATTCGTTTCTTCTACGGCCTGGGTAGTGGCGTGGTTCCGATTAGCATTATCGCTAGTGACCGCAACGACATCCCGGAGTCTTTGGATGCCGCGGGCGGCTACCGTAACCGCGCCATGCTGCTGTGGGTGAGCGTGATCGCGGCGTTCTCGTGGCTGGTGGAGGCGTCCCTGCTGGCAAGCCCGTACCGTTTGCTGCTGCATCATGCGATGCTGGTGCCGCTGGCGTTGAGTGTGGTACCCCTGGTCGCGAGCGTGCCGGGTACTTTGAAGGGGCGGGCGCGTATCGGCCGCAAGAGTGCTCGGGAAAGCGCCTCCGCAAAAACCTCCGCAACTACCTCGGTAAACACCCCGGAAGATGTGCGCCTGGTCAACCCGTACGGCACGCGAGCCTACGTGAAGTGGTTGATTCCGCTGCTCTTCGTGCACGGCGTTTTCATGCTGTACGCGGTGTTCATGCTACTGCTGGCTCAGCTGCGTGTTGAGGGCGCTGTCCCTGAGCTGACCGCCGCCTCCGTGGCGTTTTGGGGCGCGCTGATTCTGGCGCTCATGATGTCGGTGCGTAGCGCCTGCCACCTGTATGTGCGCGCCTACGCGCCGATGCTGCAGGAGCTTGATGTGGCTGACCGGTGCGAGATTTCCGCTCGTGGTGACAGTATCGGCAGGTCGAATATTACTCAGCCCGCCGGTGTGGATGTCAGCTTTGTGACCCTGCCGGGCCCGTCGGTGAATAGTCACATGCAGTATTTTGATGCGTGTTCGCCGGTGCCGTTGATGCTTTCGCACCGCCTGGTGCCGCACATGATGCCGGCGGGCGAGCAGGCGCAGAAGGCGGCGGCTTTCACCGATATTGGTACGGAACTGAACCACGGTTTTGCGCGCGTGAAGAAGCTGATGCGCACCATGCATTACGGGCTGTATGCGGTGCTTCTGCTGATGCTGTCGGTGCTACTGAATGTGGCGTCGCCGGTGAGCCTGTCCGCGTTGACGGGGCTTGATACGTCGCGCCTGCATTCGGAGGGCATCGATCGTTTGGTGGCGGATGCTCAGCAGTTGCGTGAGCAGGCGGGTTCTTCGGATCTGCTGCTGTGGGTTCTGATCGGCATTTTTGTGGTGGAGGCGCTGCTGATGTTGGTGCTCTCGCCGTGGACTCAGCGGCGTTTGCAGCGTGCGTTCATGATGCGCAAGGTGGACCGCACCGGTCAGCTGGGCGAGTTCAATCCTCTGCCGATGGTGACGGCTCTTCTGGGCCTTGATGGTGACGAGGACGATGAGGATGAAGTCATGGCGAGCGCAGGGGAGAAGGGCACATCTCAAACTTATGCATCCCAGGCCAGCGCGGCACAGGCGAACGGGGTGTAGATTAGCCTCGCTCGGTGTGGGCACACATCCGCCATTTTATGCACCTTTGTGCATCTAGTGGCTGATGGTAGCTCTAGGTGCCCCTAATTAGCGTAGTCTCCGTATCCACGGTAATATATTCAGCACTGCGGATACTATTTCGGCGCATGTCGAGGTGGTGTTGGCAGTATCTATCACTCAACTTCGCGCATGCCTCACAACCGTGCGCACCAACGAAAGATGAATACTGGTGACTCAGACTATGATCACCCCCGCATACGAACCTGCATGCGGCGGGTCTGCTTCTGTACACAATTACGGCGTCATGCACCCGGACCCCGTGTTGCTTTCCGACATGACCAGCGCAGAACGAGGAGCTGTTTACCGCTACTTGGCGCGCTTCGCTGAGCTGGATGACGCAAAGATTTTCTACGCGTACGGTCACGCTTATGAGCTGGCTCGTAAGGATGCCGAGCGCGGTCTCTACGCAACTATGGCGTAGCCTGCATCGTTAGTTTTTAGAAATGCTGTTGCACTCTCTGTGAGTGCGGCAGCATTTCTGCTTTTCGGGCTGGCTTTCAGGGTAGCTTTCAGACAGGCTTTAGTTTGGTTGGGAACTCGGGGGCATACGCCGTTATGATGCCCCTGATTTCTTCCGACAACCGGGGACGCGCGTCCACTATGGGGGAGTTCCGTAATGGTTCTTGAACATTGGTTAGCTCTTGGGTAGTTTAGAGGTATCACAACCGCTACTGCGAAGAGACTTCCTGTTATCTCCGTAGGTTCTTTTCGCGGTGTTACCTCCGGCAGTGCCTGCATTGTTGCGGCGCTCCACTCAGAAACGCCCCAAGGAAAGGTACTCACCGATGAGCTTTACCAATATCACCTCTGAATACGAGCCTGAGCTCGGCAATTCGGCACCGAGCCGCGACAACGGTATTACTCACCCGGATCCTGTGCTGCTGTCCTCGATGACGAAGGCTCAGCGTGGCGCGGTGTGCCGCTACCTGGCTCGTTTTGCTGAGCTGGATGACGCGAAGATTTTCTACGCGTACGGTCACGCGGATGAGCTGGCTGCGAAGGAAGCAGCCCGCGGAGCTTACGTATAAGGATTTTTGCTTCGGTGTGATGCGGTGAGGCTGCACCTTCCGGATGCGCCCTCAGGGTGCCCGAGCTCTGCGAGGGCGGGTTCCCTGCGTCGGCGCGGAGGAAGTGTGTAGCGAACCGCCACTGTGCATCGTTGCTGTACGCCGCATACGCCGCCCAGTGCGCACGAATTGAATACGAGAATGCCGCCGCACCCTCCCGAGTTTCGGGGGAGTGCGGCGGCATTTCTGTATCTAGCGCCGTACTGTGCCTAACGCCGTAATTTAGCGCCGCGTTGCATACGCCGCGCGCGCTTTAGAGCCCGCGCACGACCTTCAGCAGCTTGAGCGCCGAGTCGCGCCAGGAGTAGCGGCGCACATCCGACAGGCCGTCAATAATCACGCGCTCGCGAACGGCGGTGTCCTCCAGGGAACGGATAGCCTTCACCCAGTCGGCGGCGTGCGCCTCCGGAGCACCGTCAACCGGCGCGAATACGGCGTGCGGGGCAATCTCACGGAAAATCGGGATGTCACTAATCACCGCGGGGCAGCCGGCAGCCTGCGCCTCAACCACGGGCAGGCCGTAACCCTCCTCGCGGGAGGCAGTCACCAGGGCGTGCGCCTGGCGGAGCAGCTGCTGATACTCCTCATCGCTCACGCCGTTGTGCACCTCCACGTTCTCACCGATGAGGCGTTCGTCGGTGAGCTGCACCAGACGCTGCGGCGGCATCTTCGACAGTAGATGCAAGCGGTAATCCGGTAGGGAACGCATCGCCAGCAGCAGGGTTTCAACGTTCTTGTACGGCATGAACGAACCCATGTACACCAGGTGCTTGACGGGCTGCTCCTCGCGGGTCGTGGCGCGTTCCAGCGCGGTCTGGCGGGAGACCACACTGCCAGGCTGCGGGGCGTTGGGCACCACGAACAGCGGCTTGGTGGTCAGCTCGTGTTCACGAATCAGCGAGGCGGTCGACTCAGAAACCGTCACGACCGCGTCGCCGTGATTGAGCAGAAAGCGCTGCGGGGTGTAGGTCTTGTGGAAGAGTCGCCAGCCCACGCGCACCGGTGCGGGCAGGAACCCGGGCGGGGTCGGGTGCGAGTAGTAGATCAGGTCGTGCAGGGTGAGGATCAGCTTGAATTTGCGTCCGGTGGAGCCGATGGTCTGCATGGGGGAGAACACCACGTCCGGCGCGTACTTGTTCAGCTGCAGCGAGGCGGTCGGTTCGAGCGGGCCGGTGGGCGAGCAGATTTTCACGTGCGGCAGATCCGGTAGCATGTCCAGCTGACGTTCGTCGCTAATGATCATGGTGAGGTCGAGGTCGGCGGCGGCTTCGTCACCGGTATCGATGAGGGTTTTGAGCGCGCCCAGCAGGGACGCAGTGTAGCGGCTGATGCCGTCGTGGAAGCCGATACGGGTGTATCGGGCGTCAACCATGAGTTTCATGTTGGTTCCTTACTTCTCGTTCCCTGAGTGGTTGGCGGCGAAATCGGCGATGAGTTCCGCTGCGCGGCGAGGGGTTTCGTAGTGGATGAGGTGCCCGACTTCGGGGATCATGTCCAGGCGCTCGCGGGCGCCGGACGAAGATGCGGGCAGGTCGCGGGAGGTCAGCGTCGCGTACATAGCGCGCGCCGTTTCGGGGGTACCCAGGTCGTCGTCTTCGGCGACGAGCATCTGCACCGGCACCCGGATTGCGGCGGCGTATTCGGCGGCGGTGTGCGTAATGGACGCTTCGTAGGCGCTGAGCACTCCGCGGCGGGAGCCGAAGGAGCCGAAGTATGCGGCGTGCTGGCCGTTGATGAAGCGGCGCATTGCCTTGTCTTTGGTGCGCATCATGACTTCGCTGGAGGCGCGGGTAATCAGCTGCGAACGCAGCAGCGGGTAGCCGATTTTTTCGGGTAGTGCCGCGCCGGCGCGGTAGTAGAAGGAAGCGAGGCGGGAGGCGACGCGCTGGCTGCCTTCGAGCGCGGGCTCGCTAATCGGGTTGATGAGCGAGAGCAGTGCGAGCGAGTTCGGGTGTGCGGCGGCGAAGGCGCTGGTGACGATGGAGCCGAAGGAGTGACCGACCACATGCAACGGCAGTCCGAGCGGGTTGGTGCGCTCCACAAAATCCTGTAACCAGGCCACGTACGCGTCGATGCTGTCCTCGTCCAGGGTGCTTTCGGGCAGGTCTGCGGAGCGGCCAAAGCCGGGCAGGTCGGGGCTGATGATACTGACGTTCGGGATGAGCTTCAGCAGGTAGTTCGCGATGATTTCCAGGCCGTGGTGGTCGCCGCGGAAGCCGTGCACGAGCAGTACGGGGTAGGAGCCTTCGGGGAAGGTGCCGTCGTTCATGCCTTTGCCGTACTGCCAGTAGCGGGTCATGACTGCCTGCGCGCCGTCACCGATGAGGGCGTCGTGGCGGGTGCCGGGAATGAGCGGGCCGGGCACGCCTTCAAGAACTGAGGTGTTGGGGGAGTGCGGGGTAACGGTGGAGGTCATGGGTACCTTTCGCGGGTTGGGTACTGGGACGGCGAAGTCCCGTTCTTAATTCTAGGGGAGAAGCCTGAAAGGGCTCTGAAACTTCCCTGGCGCATCGTCAGCTGGGCGGGTGGTGCCGTCCATTTGGTAGTCGGGGCCGCCTCAACTCTGGCGCGGTGCGGGTTTCGCGTTACACTTGGAGGGTTAAGTTTTTATCAACCTGTCTTTATTTAAGGAATCGCTGTGTCTGCTCAGGTAGAGACCGAACGCAACGAAAATGCGTACGACTTCCGCGCTATGGAAGCCAAGTGGCGCCCCTACTGGGACGAAACGAAGGTTTTCCAGCCCACCGGTGACGCCCCCAAGGGCCGCAAGTATGTGCTGGATATGTTCCCGTACCCCTCCGGTGACCTTCACATGGGTCACGCGGAGGCATTCGCTATTGGTGACATGAACGCCCGCTACTTCAAGCAGTGCGGCTACGATGTTCTGCACCCGATTGGCTGGGACTCCTTCGGCCTGCCCGCTGAGAACGCAGCCATTAAGAACGACACTCACCCCAAGGAGTGGACGTACAAGAACATTGAGACTCAGGCTGAGTCCTTCAAGCGTTACGCTATTGCCGCTGACTGGAGCCGCCGCCTGCACACCTCGGACCCGGAGTACTACAAGTGGACTCAGTGGCTGTTCGAGCAGTTCTACAAGAAGGGCCTGGCGTACCGTAAGGACTCCATGGTCAACTGGTGCCCCAAGGACCAGACCGTGCTCGCAAACGAGCAGGTTGTGAACGGTGCGTGTGAGCGTTGCGGTACTACCGTGACGAAGAAGTCGCTGAACCAGTGGTACTTCAAGATCACTGATTACGCACAGCAGCTGCTGGACGACATGGAGCAGCTGGAGGGCAAGTGGCCCGACCGCGTTCTGCTCATGCAGCGCAACTGGATTGGCCGCTCTGAGGGTGCTGAGGTGCGCTTCGAGATTGAGGCGACCGAGGACCAGCCCGCTGAGTCCTTCACCGTGTTCACCACCCGCCCGGACACCCTGTACGGCGCAACCTTCATCGTGGTTGCTGCGGATGCGGCGTTCGCCGAGCAGATCGTGGCACCCGAGCACAAGGCTGCCCTGGAGCAGTACCGCGAAGACATTAAGGCACTGAGCGATATTGACCGCCAGTCCTCCGACCGCGAGAAGACCGGCGTGTTCACCGGCCGCTACGCGATTAACCCGCTGACCGGCGCGAAGCTGCCCGTCTGGGCTTCTGACTACGTGCTCGCTGACTATGGTACCGGCGCGATTATGGCTGTGCCCGCGCACGACCAGCGTGACCTTGAGTTCGCCCTGAAGTTCGACCTGCCCATCGTGAAGGTTCTGGACGTTGAGGGTGCTGAGGACCCGGCTACCAGCGGTATTGCTGCGGCTGGTGACGGCGTGCTCATCAACTCCGGTGAGCTGACCGGCCTGCCGAAGGCTGAGGCGCTCGCTAAGGCTATTGAGCTGGTTGAGGCTGCCGGCACCGGTGAGGGTAAGGTCATTTACCGTCTGCGTGACTGGCTGCTGTCCCGCCAGCGTTTCTGGGGTACCCCCATCCCCGTGATTCACTGTGAGGATTGTGGCGAGGTTCTGGTTCCTGAGGATCAGCTGCCGGTGCTGCTGCCCGATAACCTGCGCGGTGAGCAGCTGGCTCCTAAGGGCCAGTCGCCTCTTGCCGCTGCCGATGACTGGGCGATTGTGCCTTGCCCCGAGTGTGGCAAGCAGGCTCGCCGTGACTCGGACACCATGGACACCTTCGTGGATTCCTCCTGGTACTTCCTGCGTTACGTTTCCCCGAACTACGATGAGGGCCCCTTCGACCCGCAGGCTATGAGCGAGTGGGGTGCCGTCGACATGTACGTTGGCGGTGTGGAGCACGCTATTCTGCACCTGCTGTACGCCCGCTTCTTTACCAAGGTTGTTCGCGACCTGGGCCTGATCAAGCACGATGAGCCGTTCAAGGCGCTCATGAACCAGGGTCAGGTGCTCAACGGCGGTAAGGCTATGTCCAAGTCGCTGGGTAACGGCGTGAACCTGGGCGAGCAGCTCGACAAGTTCGGTGTGGACGCTATCCGCACCACCATGATTTTCGCGTCCCCGCCCGAGGATGACGTGGACTGGGCGGATGTTTCCCCGTCCGGTTCGCAGAAGTTCCTGGCTCGCGCATGGCGTGTGGCTCAGGACGTCACCAGCGAACCCGGTGTTGACGCAACCACCGGTGACCTGGAGCTGCAGAAGCTGATTGCTCGCACCGTGCACGAGGTTCAGGGCCTGCTGGATAACGGCAAGTTCAACGTGGTTGTTGCGAAGACCATGGAGCTTGTGAACGCTACCCGTAAGGCTATTGACTCCGGTGCTGGTGCGGCTGACCCTGCTGTCCGTAAGGCTGCTGAGACTGTCGCTATTCTGCTGTCTCTGTACGCACCCTACACCGCTGAGGATATGTGGCATGCTCTCGGCCACGACACCCCGGTTCTGACCGCGGGCTTCCCCGAGGTTGACCCGGCTCTGCTGGTGGATGACACCGTCACCGCTATCGTTCAGATTAAGGGCAAGGTCAAGGCTCGCCTGGAGGTTGCGAAGGATATTTCCGAGCAGGAGCTTCAGGAGCTGGCTCTGGCGGATGCCGCTGTTCAGCGTTCGATTGGTGACGCCGAGATCCGCAAGGTGATTGTGCGTGCGCCTAAGCTCGTGAACATCGTGATCTAAGCTTCTTAGATAAAGTACAAGCCCCGCTGTGACTTCGGTTCGTTCAATGGAACGAACCCGGAGGTGCGGCGGGGCTTTGCTGTACTGCGGTAGTGATGAGTGCCATAATGTTCAGGGAACGCTAGGAGAGGGTTCGTCATCGAATCACGCACTGACGAACCGGAAGAAGGGTCGGAATATGGAGCGAGAGAACAATGCAGAGAACCGCATTGCCGTGGTGACCGATAGCGCCGCCGCCCTCGACCCGGAGCTGGTGCAGCACCTGAGCGCTCGCGGTAATTTTGTGGTGGTTCCGATGCCGGTGACTATTCGCACGCCCGGTGAGCCGGATCGTCAGCTACAGGATTTGACCGCCGCCGAGGTGGATGAGGCGATTATGCTTGCGCACGTGATGGGTCAGACGGTGAGCACTTCCGGGCCCGCGCCGGGCGTGTTCGCTGATGTGTATGACGAGTTGGCGTCGCGAGGTTTTACGCACGTAATCTCTGTGCACCTGTCCGGTGAGCTCTCGGGCACGGTGGAGGCGGCACGCACCGGTGCCCGCCTGAGCCGCCTGGGTTCTACGGGCGTGAGCGTGGTGGATAGCCGCACGGTCGCCGGCGCCTACGGGCACGCGGTGGTGCGTTCCCTGGAGGTGCTGAACTATGCATCCTCCGGCTCGAGTGTTGAGTATCCGAGCCCCGCGCAGCTGGTGGACTACATTCAGTCCGTCTGCGAGCAGTCCACGCTCTACTTTTATATCCCGACCCTGGATGCTCTGCGCCGCGGTGGCCGTGTTTCCCCGGCGTTGGCGATGGTGGGTCAGATGTTCCAGATTAAGCCGATTGGCACGATTACCGAGGGCAAGTTGGCGTATGTGGAGCGCCCCCGCACTGCGGCGCGCGCTCTGGAGCGCCTGGTGGAGGTGACCGTGCAGACCTGCCGTGAGCATCGGCATGCGGCGGCACTCAGCTCTGCTTCAGGGGGCTCTGTCGCCGCCGACCCCGCTAGTTATTCGCTTGCCGCATCCCCGCGCGGTGAGGTGGTTGCGGTGCATCATGTGGGCAATGCGGCGCAGGCGGTGCAGCTGTATGATCAGGTTCAGCAGATGCTGGGGGAGAGCTCCCTTGTTCATGATGCTGCCGTTTCTTCGGCGCCAGAGTTTTTGGTGAGTGCGCTACCGCCGGTGCTGTCGGCTCATTCGGGTTTGGGCGCTGTGGCGCTGGTCGTTTATTAGGGTCGTGTACTAGTCGCCCCTGTTGCGACACGAAAACTGTACGCCGGGCGCACGTTTAACCCGTTTTAAGGCTGTGGTGTGTCTTACGTTGGGGTCATCTGTTTTCGGGTGAGAATTTGCACTGCGTGCGGGCGCTAAGGGCGTCATTGAAACCCATTCGCAGGTGAAAGGGTATTTTTTACCCTCAGATTTTGCCTTGATACGGCGCGGTTTTTAGTAAATGTGCGTTTCATGTGTGTTTATGTTGCCGTGACCGTATCGCAACATTTTCTAAGGGTGAACACAACGTAAAACAACAGAAAACAACGGTTTTTTACCGGTTTTTATGGCGCAACTCACAAAAATTTCTCGATAGAACACACCAAAACACACACAAACTAGGGTAGGATTATTACCAACAACGGCGGAACGCACCGGGCAACATAGAGCACGGACGAATCCGACAAACCAGAGCCTGCAAGGCATCGGATTTGTACACCGCCACCAACGCACTGACAAGGAGATACTCCAGTGACTGTACGCGTAGCAATCAACGGCTTCGGCCGCATCGGCCGCACCTTCTTCCGCGTGGCTCAGACCGAGGGCGTCGGCTTCGAGATCGTCGCAATCAACGACCTCACCGATGTTGAGACCCTGGCACACCTGCTCAAGTACGACTCCATCATGGGTCGCTTCAACGCAGAGGTCGAGGTCAAGGAAGGCGCACTGGTTGTTGACGGCAAGGAAATCAAGATCCTCGCTGAGCGCGACCCCCAGAACCTCCCCTGGAAGGACCTGGGCGTTGACGTAGTCCTCGAGTCCACTGGTTTCTTCACCGAAGGTAGCAAGGCAAAGGCACACCTCGAGGCTGGCGCTAAGAAGGTTATCCTCTCCGCTCCCGGTAAGAACATTGACGGCACCTTCGTCATGGGTGTGAACGACGACCAGTACGATGCAGCTAACCACCACATCGTCTCCAACGCATCCTGCACCACCAACTGCCTCGCTCCGATGGCTAAGGTTCTGAACGATGCATTCGGCATCAAGCAGGGTCTGATGACCACCATCCACGCATACACCGCTGACCAGCGTCTGCAGGATGCTCCCCACCGCGACCTGCGCCGTGCACGCGCAGCAGCTGTGAACATGGTCCCCACCTCCACCGGTGCAGCAGCAGCTGTTGGCCTGGTTCTGCCCGAGCTGAAGGGTAAGCTGGACGGCTTCGCAGTCCGCGTTCCCACCATCACCGGCTCCATCACCGACCTGACCTTCACCGCTGAGCGCGAGGTCACCGTTGAGGAAGTCAACGCAGCAGTCAAGGCAGCAGCTGAGGGCCCCCTGAAGGGCATCATCAAGTACAACGAGGATCCCATCGTGTCCAAGGACATCGAGGGTGAGCCCATCTCCACCGTCTTCGACGCACCGCTGACCAAGGTCATCGGCGACCAGGTGAAGGTTATCGCTTGGTACGACAACGAGTACGGCTACGTTGCACGCCTCGTGAAGTTCACCAACAAGGTTGTGGCTTCCCTCTAAGCCCCAATAGGCTTACGACGCTCACCGAGTGTAAGCGTCACCCCGCGTAACTAACGCATAGTGAACCCCGGCACCACCGCATTAAGCGGGGGAGTCGGGGTTTGCTGTACCAAGACTCTTTATGAGGGCCTTGAATAAAACCCCAAAAAACGTATAAACATACTATTTTCCGTCGCCCTTTTTGGGTCAAAAGTACCGTAAGAAAATAGCTGATAGAGTGTGCGAATATCCGCGATATTCTGCGGAGAAACACCATATAAAAGCTATTTTTTAGGCTGTCAAACACCCTAATGTTCGGTATGATGGAAACGGTATATAAACCCACCTATCCAGGAGGAATTCCTATGGCTAAGGCACTGTCCGAACTGCTCGAAGAAGGCGTCGCAGGCCGCTACGTTCTCGTCCGTTCCGACCTGAACGTACCCCTGAAGGACGGCGTTGTCACCGACGACGGCCGCGTCCGCGCATCCCTGCCCGTCATTGAGAAGCTTGCCAAGGCTGGCGCACGCGTTATCGTGACCGCACACCTGGGCCGCCCCAAGGGCAAGGTTGATCCCCAGTACTCCATCGCACCGGCAGCTGCACGCCTGGCTGAGCTGGCATCCGTGCCCGTGAAGGTTGCAACCGACCTGGTAGGCGAGGACGCAAAGGCTAAGGCAGCAGCCCTGGCTGACGGCGAAGTTCTGGTCGTTGAGAACGTCCGCTACGACGCACGCGAGACCTCCAAGGACGACGCAGAGCGCGGCGAATTCGCTGACGAGCTGGTCGCACTGACCGGCGAGAACGGCGCATACGTGAACGACGCATTCGGTGCAGTTCACCGCAAGCACGCTTCCGTCTACGACGTTGCTAAGCGTCTGCCCGCATACCTGGGTGACCTGGTGAAGAAGGAAGTTGACGTTCTGGCTAAGACCCTGAACGACCCCGAGCGTCCCTTCGTTGTGGTCATGGGTGGCGCTAAGGTTTCCGATAAGCTCGCCGTGATTGACAACCTGATCGGTAAGGCTGACACCATCCTCATTGGTGGCGGCATGGGCTATACCTTCGCATACGCACAGGGCTACGAGGTTGGCCAGTCGCTGCTGGAGAAGGACCAGGTCGAGAACGTTCTGCGTTACCTGAAGGAAGCTCCCGAGAAGGGCACCGAGATCATCACCGCAGTGGATGTTGTTTGGTCTGACGCATTCTCCGCTGACGCTAACACCGAGATCCGCCCCGTTGAGGATCTGACCGGCGGCAAGCTGGGTGCAGAGGCTGAGGGCCTGGACATTGGCCCCAAGACCGCTGAGATTTTCGCTGAGAAGATCAAGGGCGCAAAGACCATCTTCTGGAACGGCCCCGTTGGCGTGTTCGAGATTGCTCCCTTCGCTGAGGGTACCCGCGCGGTGGCACAGGCTATCGTCGACTCTGACGCATTCTCCATCATTGGTGGTGGCGACTCCGCTTCTGCAGTCCGTAACCTGGGCTTCAAGGATGAGCAGTTCGGCCACATCTCCACCGGTGGTGGCGCTTCCCTCGAGTACATTGAGGGTAAGACCCTGCCCGGCCTGGAGGCGCTGGGCGCCTAATCTGGGTGCACAGATTTAGTACACGGTTTTAGTGTAAGGAACCCCCGTCGGGGCGGTATTTCGGTACCGTTCCGGCGGGGGTTTCTGCATGCCCACTCATGCCCGGATAATCCTGCGCGGGCAGGGACGGGGCTGTTTCCTGGCTATATGCTGTGGATTCCCTGGGTATGCGGCTTGTGCCGGGGAGGCTGAGGAGTGGCTTTACTAGACTGGAAATGTAGAGGATTCCAAACCTGCAATCTCAAGACGGTTGCGGGGGAGCGCACGCACCTCTACAGACAAGCGAACACGGACGGGCGAAGACGCCCAACCGTGGAGCCCAGCTACCCGCGAGTAGCCCAGAACCATCTCGGCAGCTCGCGAAAATGGTAGCTAGTGAACATTGAATCCAGGGAGGGAAAGAATGACTGTAAACGCTCAAATGCTTTTTGACGAAAAAGACTACACCGGAACATACCCGTATGTTGCCGACCACGTGATCGGGCCTTACACGCCCGCAAACCGGGACCACCCCGCCTACTCGGCACCCGCACCGGGGGTGAGGTACACGTCGAGTGCTTACAAGGTGTCAAACCTGCGTCCCTACCTGGGCTACTACTACGCCTGCCAAAACTACATGATTCTCGCCTCGGAACCTGCCGTTCTGCGGATGGACAATATCAGCGAAGAAATGTTCTTCCCAGCCATTCAGGACCTCTACGAAGAGGGCAGGGGCTGGGTCATTACGCCCAATCCCAAGATTCTGACCATGAACCTGCTGGAGGGGCAGCCGCGCCTCATTGACGAGACGCTAAAAATTGTGGAATGGAATGTGCGGTTCGATATTCTTCCCGAAGTTCAGGTGTACCGCAAAGACACGAACCAGGTGTACCCCATCACCGATTTTGATACGCGCGGCCTGATCCGTGACGGCGCAATACACGGGGCTCTACGCACACAATTCACGAATGAGTGGAGGCCCGTCCAATTTATTTCAGAAAATAGTTTGAGTTAGGGGAGGGGAGAGCAACATGACGAATAACTTTGGTGGACCAGGATACGGCGGACCCGGATATAACGAGCAACGAGCGTACATGAGGCGTGTGATATCTCGCGCCAGGTTTATACGGGCTGGCGTGTTCGCTGGCGCCGCCCTCGTCGCGATAGCTTTTGGCTGGGGTACCAAACTGCTCAACGGGACGGGTTCGGAGTCCCAAACCGATAAGAAGCGTGACCAGGAGTTTGTGCGCCTGGAACCCACGGAGAAGTACGATGAGCTCCGTACCTTGGGCCCTTCCTCCGGGCCGCTGGTTTACACGGCGTTTGAGCGTAAGGGGCGTTTCATCCCTGCCACCGAGGCGCAGGCGGCGCAGAACGTGCCGTACCCTATTCAGCAGCCCGGAATGGATAACTACGACCGCGGCGGCTTGTACGCGTTCTTGGCGTACTTCTTTGCGTCGATGAACTACTTCTACCACACGGGCGATACGGAGCCTCTTTCTAAGGTCACGGACCCGGAAAAGGTGCTACACCCCGATATTCTTCGACTGTACAGGGAGAAGCGCGGATGGGTTATTTCGGCTGATAAGAATGTGCTGAGCGCCAATGTTGTTGATAATCTTGTTGCGGGTGAAAAGGCTAAAAATACGAGCCGAAATATTCTGGTGAGCACCCTGTACACGACTAAGGCTAAGGACCTTGCGTTTTATGTGACTGAGACGGGTGAGAAGCAGGATATCCGCAAATATTTGAAGTACCTAGGGCGTTTCTCGTTGGCTGTGGAGCATCTGCGTGGGCAGTGGGTGATTGTGGTTGACCGCGACGGCTACAGCAACCGTAACACCTACGAGCCGATCTACCCGCGAGGATTTGGGCAGCTGTAGCTTTCTCCATGTGGCTTCTTTCGGAACCCCCGCCGGGCAGTACTTTCGGTACTGTGCTGGCGGGGGTTTCTTGCTGGGCTTTCCTGGTGGGCTCTTCGCGGCTGGCTAGGGGAGGTGGAAGCAATGGGAGATGGAATCCGTCCTGCTGGGTTCGTGCGTAGAGTGTGCGTGTGTTACCTTGAGGTGTGGGCGAGGATGCTCGTTCACCGTCACATCAACTTCCGGAAGTAAATATATGGGTAACGTCCACGCTAATACTGAAGCTGTTCCTTTTGACTTTGAGAGCGCTGAGGCTCTCAAAACGCATTTGACGCATCTAACTCAAGTAATCGAGCATCAGCTCCCTGCTCGCTATGGCGCCGACGGTACTTGTGGTGCCGCTCAACTCGCCCTGGAGGGGTTCACCGGTGGCTATGCACGAGTGTATAGGGCAAAGCTTGCTTCGTCATTTGCGCTGTTGCGAGAGTTTAAAGAATGCTTCAGCAATGCAGCTCGTAATATGGAGACTTATATTAAAGCTGCTCGTGAGGAAGAACGTATTCGTCGAGAGATTACTGAATGGGAGAAGCTCAACGCACGTAAGCAAAGAGCTCGTGATCTTGAGAAGCTTGAGTATGACCTTCAGAATCAAGGCGCGTATAGCGTCGATAACCCTGACCTCAACCTTGAGGTTCCCCCTCGTCCTATGCCTTCCCGCCCCCCGCATTTTGAGGTCTACACACCACGACCTGTAGCTGACCCCTTCACTGGTGCTCAGGGTAACTCAGTTTCTTCAGGAGTTTCTCAAAGCGCTCTCGGACAGTTTGCCGAGGCAAACTCTTCTGCACAGGGTACTCAGCATTTGAATACCCAGATTGCGCTTGCTTCTGGTGGATCTACGGTTTCTATCGTGCCGCACAATGCGTATCAGCATCGTCAGGTTAATCTTTCTATGAATGCTGAACTTGGTCAGGCGCAGCTTCGCGTAGCGTCCACCTATGCTCAGTTTCGTTCGAATACTTCATGGGGAACTTTTAACGCTGATTCTTTGATTGCTGCGTTGCACACCTGGATTGAGGATGTCGATGCAGACGTCCATTGGCTGGGTAAGCTTGCTCAAATAATGTTTGATGTTGCAAGTCGTGGTTACTTGGAAAAACCGGCTATTGAACATCACGAAGAACTTTCAGGACCTGGGGCAAAGGCTCAATTTAGCCTCGATATGAATCTTCTGAATGAGCTGATGCATGATGATATTCCGATGCATCACCTACTGCAGGTTCCCGGCATGAGCATTACCGGTGTAAATATCTCATCCGGCTACGCAAATGACCCCGTCAACGTTGCAACCGGTAACTTCATCGAAAGTGAAGTTGACCTTCGCTCTCGCGTAAACTCGGTGCTACGTCTTGAACGTACCTACAACAGTGTTCTCGCTGCCCTCTCGAATAGCCCTCGTGGTGCTTTTGGTAAGGGTTGGTCAAGCACGCTGGATAGCCGACTTCAGCAGAACTCCGATAGTATCTCATGGCACACTGCCGACGGTCGTGAACTCGTCTTTGAACGTGATACGAACTCGGCTAGCGGGTATGCCCGGACTCCCAACGCTCCCTACTGGCTGGAGAAGGTAACCGAGTCGGCTCTAGACGAAGCACCTACACATAATGTGGAATCAGCCTCTGCGCCCTTCGAAGAAAATACCGAAGGGCAAGAGGCGCTTTGTCGCGCCCTGTACTCTGCTGTGAATAAAGCGGTCAAGTCTGCCCATCGTCTACTGCCGTCATCCTTTGAAGTAACGGAATCGTCTGAACCCACCTACTACTGGTCAGTTACTAACCATTCTGGTAGCCGTTATTTGTACGCTCCTTCGGGTGAATTGGTTGCTTTCATGGAGGGGCACCCCAGCTCAGTTGTAGTTGCTCTTTACAACCGTGGCTCAAAGGCTAATACCGGTGGGGAATTCGTAGTTCAGCGACCGAGTGCTTTGATTCAGCCTCTTAGTGCGCAGGGTATTGTTGTCAGCTACGACGCCCAGGGTTTCGTATCTGCTGCATCTCTCGTCAACTTCAATGAAGGCTCCTCTGAAGAACATTCATCAGCACAGGTCGAAAGCCAGCTGAACGCTGTGCGCTATATTTACAATTCTGCTGGCGTGCTTTGCGAAGTTCAGCGGCCTGATGGTACCCGCCGTTATGAGCAGACGGAAGATAACCTCATCTACCGTGTCTGGAATGAAACGGGATATTGCGAGGTCGAGAATAGCTATGACGCTGACGGCCGCATCGTAGCTCAGAAGACGGAGCACGGTCGAAATATTAGCTACCGCTATGAGCACGGTCTAATGACCGTGATTGAAGATTCCGGAACCGGTGAGCACGCTAATATTTGGCGTTCAAATGAACACGGTCAGCTTGTTTCCCTCGTGGCTGGTGACGGAAGCCGCCAGTCCATGCGATACAACTCCTACGGTTACCGTACCTATATCTGCGAGCGTGACGGATCTGTGACGCATCGTAGCTATGATGAACGTGCTCGCCTTGTCTCGGAGAATACTCCGGAAGGTGCGGTCCACCGTTATACGTGGGATGAGTACGACCGTATGCTTGCCCACCGAATTATGAATAAGAATCGGCGTGCAGGCATCCTTGCTGAAACACGCTATACCTACTCCCAGAATCCGCTGGACTCTAACCCCCTGACTATTACCCGTAACGGAGGTAATACAACTTATCTTGAATGGGACAACGCCGGTCATTGCACCGCCGTCACTGATGAATCAGGATTCAAGCAGCACTTTACCTACAATGACCGTGGGCAGCTTCTGAGCTCCACGGACTCTAGTGGTGCGCAAACGCAGTACTCGTATGATGCTGCCGGCAACCTGCGCTCAGTAACTAATCCTCTCGGCAATACCCAGTATTTTGAGTGGGATTCGAGTGGACGTCTCAGCACGGTAGTCGACGCGATGGGTGCTCGTTGGGGTTTGTCCTACACAGAAGCAGCTCAGAATGCTACGCCGACCTCCGAGCAACACTTGACAGCGCTGACCGACCCTGAAGGTAACATCACTACTTTTGAATACTCAGCTGGTCACCTAAGTGCTGTGGTTGACCCTATGGGTAACCGAACCAGTGTTGAACGCGACACCTGGGGCAACGTTGTCTCCATGACTGATGCCACAGGAGCCCAGACCCATTATGAATACGACGAACTCTCGCAGCTCGTCGCTATCGTTGACCCCTGCGGGGCTCGTACCGAATACGAATATTCTCTAACTGGCGACCTGAGCCGCATTGTGGACGCTACTGGTGTGGCTTTGAGCATTACCCACTCGCGCGCTCACGGTGAGTATTCAATGCGAGTTGAGGGTGCGCCCGGTAACTACGCCGCTGTAACCGACGCCCTGGGACGAGTTGTCTCTGCATCAAATTCTCTGATGACTATGGTGCCGGGCCTGGGTCCCGCTGGGTCTTTGCACTCTGATTCTTCTCTAGCGGGGCTTGCTTCAGCAGGTAAGCAACCTTCTGAGCGTCCTGCGGGTCCTTGGGCGTCGTGGAGCTTGGTGCAGCCGGAACTTCGTGTTCCCACTATTCTGGGTTCCCGCAATAACGTATCGCGAGGCGATAGCGCCCTTACTGTTGCTCATCTTCCGTCTGTTATGACGATGTTTGAGAACCGTCAGGATATGGCGGCTCTCTTTGGCGTGCCCGTTCCTAAGTTGAACATTCCGGATACCTCCGCCCTTCTCAATTCTTCCTCAGATACCTCTGCGCAGGCTGGGTATAACGCTCACGGTCAGATCGCTCAGATTAGCTCTGCCGATGGAGGGGTAGTTAGCTTCGAGTATGATTCTCAGGGGCGCATGAGTCGTAGCATTAGCGCAGCTGGTCGAGAGACTTTCTTTGAATATGACGCGGCGGGCCGTTGTACCAGCCAGAAAACCCTCAAGAAAACGAGCGAGCTCGATGCTGATGAGGGTTACCTGGAGACTATCTTTACTTACGATCTCGCAGGTCGTTTGTTGGAGAAGACCATTAGGGATTCTGCAGATGCTTCAACTGCCCCGTCGCGCCTTGTACAGTACACCTACGATGCTGCTGGCCGACGCACTAAAGAAGATACGGGGGAGAAGGTTACCTGCTACAGCTACACTTCACGTGGACTTATTGCACGTATTGAAGATAGTGTTGATGGTACTCGTTCTTTCTCATACGATGCGGCAGGTCGACTTGTTAACGTTGAAGACGCTTTGGGTGGCACCTCCCGCTGTGAGTATGATGCCCTCGCACGTCCTCTGCGCTGGATTACGCCTGCGGGTATCGTAACGAGTTACGAATGGGATGCGGCAGGACGCCTTCTACGTGAAGAACGCTCGGCTACAAGTTTTACGGTTGAAAGTGCAGCAGATTCTCTCGTGCGTACTTTCTCCTACGATGCTGCAGGGCGTCTTCTTACGGTGAATGACGGTGAACGTATCCGTTCGTTTGAGTACGACTATGCTCGCGGTGGTGTGCTCCGTTCGGTCACTGTTAATGGTGAACTCCAGGGAACTTTTGAATATTCCTTGATGAATGGACGTGGTTCGCTACAGGGCACGCTGAAGGTTTCGGTAAATGATGCAACGGCAGAGCACATCTATGAGTACTCTGCATCTGGTAGGTTGCTGAGCCGTACTCGCGTACCCCATGGTGATATGAGCATGAAGCGCATCTCAAGTACGGTGTCTATTGCTGATCACATCACGGGTATTCTTCGCGCCCCGGACGCGAACCAGCGTACTCTCCATGCCTTGCAAGCGTTTAAGCAGCGCGGTGAGTACACGCTGAACTATACCTATGACGCTGATGGTGTTCTGGTAATGAGTAGCAACCCGTACGGTTCAGTCCGCTGGATGCGTGATGGTGCGGGTCGAGTGCGCCATACTCAGTCTAAGGACGTTTTTGCTCGCACCAGGGAGATGGAATTTACCCATGCTTCATGTGGTGCTTTGACCTCGATGAGTACAGAAGACACTCACGCCGTGTGGAAACTCGATCCTGTTAAGAATGTTCCCGTGGGGTACAAGGTAGAGCGTAACGGCACCCGAGGAACGGGAAACGGTACTGCAACTATGAGCATGTTTGCCGCCGGTGTGGAACGTGATGCTTCTTCTCAGGTTGCTGTTTGCACGCTTGAAGATGCAGGAAATAAGTTTGAGGCACACACTATGAGGTATCGCTATGATGCTTCTGGTGCTCTCGTCTCTGTTTCGGATGGTATTCAGGAACGAACCTGGACCTACGAAAACGGCATGATGGTCGCTGAAGCATTGTATATGCGTAATTGTGAGCAGGGAGATAACGCCCTGCTGCTGGAACGCGCCTTCAGCCATAATTCAATTGGTCTACTCAGCGCTGTTTCTGAGGTGCAGTATGGTACCGATGGGACTGTGCAGAATCGTTCTCGAACTGAGTATTTCTATAACGCTGCCGGTGAACGCGTCCGTGAGGTGACCACGGACGAGCTGACTGGACAGCACCGTGAGCGTACCCTTGGGTGGGGCAACATGGGGCAGGTGAATGCTATTCGCCTGGACAGCGAAGAGTGGGAGCTACACCATGACATGACTGGTGAGCTTGCCTCAGTGCACGCTAATACTACGGTTGATGTCCCCAATGCATCTATGCCTTTGGTGTGGGACGCTGTCTCATCCGTACCTATGGTGCTGGGTGTGGGCGGAATGAGTGCTGGATCTGTGCTGGAGAATATCTCTTCTGCAGAGGAACTGGGCTATGGCTTGGGCTGGTCTATGTCTTCTAACCCGTGGGAAAGTGACGTAGTTACTGTTGCTGCTGTTCCTGGTCTTGGCATGGTTAGTGCTGGTCCGGCAGCTTCCTCAGTCAATATTGCTGGTCTTGATTTCATGGGTTTCCGTGTGGCTGATGCTGGCGTGCGCCGTTTTGTGTCCACTGATGCTTTGAGCTCGGTGCCGGGTATTGTGCACGGTATGGATACGAACTCTTTTGTAGGCTGGAACCCTATTTCCCTAGCTGACCCGTGGGGTTTGCGCCCGATGTCAGTGCAGGAATTTAGGGACTATCAGGTTCGAAAAACAGAGAAGAAAAATCATGATACATCTGAGATTATTAACGAGATAAAGTATAGTCCTGGTGCCCAAATACTGTTGTTTATAATGGGGATAATTGATTATTCACCACTTTCCCCCTTTGGAATATATAATTACTTTAATAAAGATCCAAAGATTGAGGATTTGAATGTTCAGCGGCAGCATGGGCATAGTGGGGATATTCCTCCTGTTCCTCCGCAAAATATTCATCAAGTGGCGCAACGCATGAATTCAGTTAATGACAATCAACATGTTAAAGACATGGAGAAATCGCAAGGAAACGCAGGGTACTCAGCCGTTCAAATTGACGTTTATGAAGGGAAGAAGCCTGATGATTCGAAGGAGAAGGTTGCATATGTTTATATTCCCGGCACTGATTTTGATTTTTCGATAAAAGGTGGAAAAGATGGTGAGATTGGCTCTATAGGAAATAATCTTGGTCTGGCTGGTAATACCTCTGATAAACCTGTTGATGATTTGTCGCCCTACCACCGAATGGTGGAAAAGGCAATGAAGGATGCTAAGCTACAAGACGTAGACCGAGTAGTAATGGTTGGTCACTCTCAGGGCGGTGCCGTGGCGTATTCACTTGCTAATAATAAGGAATTTAATAGTAAATATAAGGTATCTAATGTTGTAACCTATGGTGCACCGACCAGCAATCTTGAGGGACAACGAGATGATCTTGACCATCACTTTAACTATGTGGCTGTTGTGAACGAGAATGACGTGGTTCCTGGCCTAACACCTGGAAAGCAATACGGCGAGCCCGCTAATCGTGTACATGTCGTCGAAAGTGATAAAGCTAGGGGGGGGCATGGATTCTCACGGTATGAATATTTATGTCGATGCTACTCAGCGTTATGTTGCTAGTGGCTACGGTGATGATGAAGGCGTTGATATCGATGCACAGGCGTACAGCGCGCAACAAGAAGTGCAAGGAGTAGAAGAAGGAACTGGGCTATATACCGGTAGAAATACTTCTAAGACTACTTATTACAATCGTGCGTTACGAGAAGCCCTTCGGGGAAATACGTTTTAGGAAGGAGAGAATATGACTGTCGACCCGGAGTGGACTAAAAAATTCTTCAACCAAGAGGACTATAGGGGAGCATACCATCTTGTCGATACTGACATGATTGGAATTTATACCCCAGCAGACCAGCAGCACCCTGCATATTCTGCGCCGCCGCCAGACTACAGCTATACGTTTACTAAATTTCTAACGTCCGCTGATTTGAAATTCTATAATAGCTACTATTATCAATGCCAAAACTATATGCTTTTGGCATCCGATTCGCGCCGCCTCGAATATGCAATGACCGCCGAAGAACTATTCTTTCCCGCCATCCAAGATATCTTTGACGACGGAAAAGGGTGGGTCATCACCCCCAATCAACAAATCTTGACCATGCACATTCTCGAAGCACAACCGCGCATCCATAACGAAGAACAAAAAATCTTCGACTGGAACGTCAAATTCGACATCCTTCCCGAAGCAAAAGTCTTCCGGAAAGATACCGGGCAGCTACAGCCCATCGCCGAATTCGACACGCGCGGACTCCTTCGCGACGGAGCAATCCACGGGACCTTGCGCTCGCGTTTCCTCGATCCCGGATGGGATATTCACTTCATCCCTGAAAAGGAGGTATAACCATGGGACCCCAACGTAAGGAACAGGAGACGAGCATCCAGCAGAACTCCTCCCAGGAAGCTCATCCGGTATCTTCTGGCCGGCTACTCGCTCACCAGCAGGAGCCGCGAAAGCCCCGTTTTTCTCGTCGTACCCTCGCAATAGGGGGCGTGGGAGTCCTCGGCGCTCTCTTCGTTGGTCGACAGGCCGGTATCCTTGCCACCAATGAGGAAAAGCAAGAAGTGCGTCTTCTTAAATGGGATAGGGCACTGATTGCTCTGGAACCTGATGAGAAGTTTGATGCTGGTTACGTAGACCGTGGAAGCGCAGCGGGGTTTATGGTGTACACCGCCTACGAACGCAGCGGAAGGTACGTGCCCGCCACCGAAGAGCGCGCCGCCCAGAATGTACCCTACCCTGTTCTGCAGCCGGGAATGAATGAGTATAACCGCGGTGGTTTCTATATTTTTCAGGCGTACTTTTATGCCGCCCTGAACTATTTCTACTACACCGGGGATACTAAGCCGCTCTCTGAAGTGATCAACCCCGAAGAGATTATTTCTCCGGAGCTTCTTCGGCTGTACCGGGAAAGCCGCGGCTGGCTTATTGCTAATCAGGACGTGTACCGCCTGCAGGTTACCACCGCCGGTATTAATGACCGCAGTAAGAATGGTCGGCAGATATTGAGATACCAGGCAAGGCGACGTATTCGTGATGAGGCCGTCTTCTACGTACCCCAAACGGGGGAGAAGCTACCCATCGATAAGTTCTTGAAGACCGGTGAGGAAGAGTACGCGTTCCTCTGTGCGGAGCACCTGCGCGGCCGCTGGGTGCTGGTGGAAGACGATAAGGACGCCACGCCGCTGTACCCTCCGGGATTCTCCCTCGAAGGGCTAGAGGTATAAGGACCCGCCTTCCCGGTAGCCGCACGCCCTCACCGATAACCACACCACACCAACCACAGCTAGGAGACATATGGAACAGTCGCCCCAGAATCCCGGAGCACCCGCGCAGGATAGCACCATGCAAGCTAGCGCCGTGCCGGGTAATACTGCACAGGGAAACGCTATGCAGAGTAATGCTTCGCAAGGCTATACCGTGCAGAACAACGCTGCAGAAAGCACCGCGGTAGAAGCCACAGCGGCACCTACCGCAACCGCCATCCAGAGCCCCGAACAAGACCCTGCTCTAGCAGACACCGCCTCCGTGGCTCCCGCCGAGGCGGTAGCCCCCGCCCCCGCAGAGCCCAAGCGTATGGGTCTGTATGCACTCGTATGTATCCCGGCTGCGGTTCCGCTTGGGGTGTCTATCGGCGGGATACCTCTAATGTGGCTGTACCTGACGTATACAACAGGTCCTAACGCGCCCCGGCTGATTATCATGACCATCATTATCTGGGCGTGCATTGCGTTCGCATACTGTGCACTCGTCGCCTGGATCACCGAAGCAATCGCCACTCGCAAGCTACCCTGGGCACAGTCTCTCGGCAAATGTGCACGAGCGATGGCACTCGATACGATCATTATCACCATCATCATTTTCTGTCTGACTGCATCTGTCGTAGGAAGCCGCTTCTAACACACCGCAGACAAACACCACCGGCAGAATACCGGCAGGGTAGAGCCCCCTAAGCTCCGCCCTGCCGGTACTTCGTATCCGGGCTCAACACGATCAGCGAACGCGGGGTGAGAATAGTCAACGTGGAGCATAAAACCGCGCCGAACCAGTGAAAATATGCCGCCAACCCTCTAAAATAGAAAAGGAAAATTCCGAACAACAACCCCGCACGGCATACCGCGCGGGATAGCTAAGGAGCGAACTATGTCGCGTAAGCCCCTCATCGCAGGCAACTGGAAGATGAACCTCAACCACGCAGAGGCAGTCACCCTCGTCCAGAAGCTCGCATGGACCCTCGACGACGCAAACTTCAACTTCTCCGCAACCGAAGTAGCCGTCTTCCCGCCCTTCACCGACATCCGCTCCGTGCAGACCCTCGTCGAAGGCGACAAGCTGGACATCCTCTACGGCGGCCAGGACCTCTCCGTCCACGACTCCGGCGCATACACCGGCGAAATCTCCGGCGCATTCCTCTCCAAGCTCGGCGCAACCTTCGTGCTCGTCGGCCACTCCGAGCGCCGCACCTACCACCACGAAAGCGACGAGCTGTGCGCAGCAAAGGTCCAGGCAGCATACAAGCACGGCCTGACCCCCGTCCTCTGCGTCGGTGAGCCCCTCGAAATCCGCGAAGCAGGCACCCACGTCGAGTACACCCTCGAGCAGCTGCGCGGCTCCATCGCAGGTCTGACCGCAGAGCAGGCAGAAACCCTCGTCATCGCATACGAGCCCGTCTGGGCAATCGGCACCGGCAAGGTCGCAACCGCAGACGACGCACAGGAAATGTCCGCAGCAATCCGCGCAGAAATCGCTAAGCTCTACTCCGCAGACGTTGCAGAGAAGGTCCGCGTTCTCTACGGCGGCTCCGTCAAGTCCTCCTCCGCACCCTCCATCATGGGCAAGGAAGACGTGGACGGCGTGCTCGTCGGCGGCGCATCCCTGCAGGCTGACGAATTCGCAGCAATCGCACGCTTCGACGCATAAAACCCCGACGCACCATAGCGTCTCATAGCGTTACAGCGCCCGGCGGGTACCCACCCGACCGGGCGCTGAACCATTTAACCGCCACCGAGCAAGCAGCGAGGGCAAGGGGCGGGCGTAGAGGCTGGTGTATGAGCCAACTGTAGGAGGCGGGCGCGTTCGCCCCTAACCGCAAAACCCGCCCAGAACACGCCAACCCCGCAGTTCGCCCCGTACACTTAACGGCATGTTCAGCTTTGGTTTTTCCCTGGTCGTCGCAGCCCTCCTCGGCATGATTCTCTACAGCTACCTGCGCAACCGCAAAGTGAGTGCCCCGCGCCTACCCGGCAACGACGGCGGCAACATCGGCTACGCAGGCGGCGCAGAATATCGGGAACCCTCGCCCGAATACCAGTACTTCGAGAGCCGCCGAGAAGCATTCCTCGACCAGCTCTACAGCCGCACCTCCTCACCGGAAATCCCCGTGACCCTCACCCTGCGCGACTGGGTAGACCAGGGCTTCTACGCTGAAGGAGGCGCCTACTGGGCAGCCGCTCAGCAGTTCACTTACTACCTCATCGACGGCGGATACGTGCGCGCCTACGACACCGAAGGCGACGAACTCACCGCCCAGCGTGTGCTCACCGACCGACCCGCAGCCTTGCAGCTGACCCCCAGCGAATATCAGCGCCGCAGCAACCGCGCCGCGTAAAAAGCCGCCTCAACGTGACCGAATGGCGGCGGTAGCGTATAGTTAAACCCGTCTGTCTGCGCCCCGCAGCCCAGGCACCCCACCAGAAGACAACGAAGGAAGGTCCCCATGGACGTCATCATGAACGTACTCATGGTCATCATCGCCATCACCAGCGTGATCGCAGTGATGCTTGTGTTGCTCAACCGCGGTCAGGGCGGCGGCCTCTCCGACATGTTCGGCGGCGGTATGACCAACTCCCTGAACTCCTCCGGTATGGCGTCCAAGAACCTGATTCGCCTGACCGTCACCGTGATCGTCATCTGGGTTATCGCAGTGGTCTTGTACGGCCTGGCAATGCGCTTCAACGGCCAGATTGTCGTCTAGCCAGAGCCTCAGCTAGAGCCCGCGCCCACCCCATCGAGGGTGAGCCAATAGAGCTTCTCCCCGGCACTTCTCAACCGAGAATGCCGGGGATTTTTTATGCACCAAACGGCAATGACGAAAGCGGTAGCGGGGCGCGAATCTTTACGGCATGATAGGACGTATACACCACATACGAAAGGCAAAGAAGCCATGAGCGCCTACACCCTCGACTACACGTACACCGCCCCGTCAGCCCTCATCGACGGCGCCGACTCCCGCGCGCTCAGCCTCGCCACCAGCGGCGGCAGCACCCCCGAAGGTGCCGCCTCCCACCCGTACTTCTTCTCCGGGTTCCTCGAACGAGCAGACGTCTACGCCACCGCGCTACTGGTCGTCGCCAGGGTCGCCCGCACCCGCTTCTACGTGCCGCCCAGCTCCCTCGCCGGAGCCCTACGCGCCGCAGACCCCGTCGTCACCAGCACCGCCGAAGGCCTACGCTTCGAATCCTTCAGCGCCTGCTGCGGAGTGTACGCGCGCCTCGACGTTGACTCCAGCGCACTCGACGCCAGCCACAGCGCCGTAGGCGTCACCAACGTAGACGTCAACCCGCCCCTGCGTGCCGCGCTCGCCTCCCTCAGGGCAGGGGAGCCCATCCACCTGAACGTTGGCGACGACGGGCTACTCACCACCACCCTTGACGGCTCCGTCATGGAAGAAAAAGTGCCGCTGCCCATCCGCTGGCTCAAGGGCTTTGCAGAAACGCAGATGCTCTCATCCCGCATGAGCCCCGTGCACAGCCTGGACGCTGCCGCCGCCCGAACCTTCATCCACTCTCTGCCGCGTAACTCCAGCACCAAGGCGGTCCTGTGGGCAACCCGTGCCGTGCGTTCCCTGCGTCTTGCCACCCGCGCCACTGCCGGATCTGTATGCGTGGCGGGCCCCGAGCGTCTGCGCGTGCTTGAGCCGCTCATCCGCCACATTCAGCGCCTGGACGCGTACAGTGAGCCCGTGAGCGCCGGTAACGCGCCCGTGCCCAGCGTGTGGGTGGCGCACCTGCCCGGCGCACGCCTGAGCATTGGTCTGAGCCCCGAAAAGTCACGCGGATTCTCCGGTGAGGGATCCGTGCTGCAGGCGCTGTCTAACCCGAACACCGCCCAGAACGCTGACATGCTCAGCGTGCTGCTCTCCTTCGAGCCGCGCATTGACGTGCCCGTCATGTCTGCTCGCGCCGGCCTGGACGAGGCGGCAACCCGCGACGCCCTCGCCCTGCTGGCTTCCTCCGGTCAGGTTGGTTTTGACGCGCACGCTGGTGAGTATTTCCACCGCCCGCTGCCCGTGCATCCGGAGGCGCTGACCGCCATGCACCCGCGCCTGGTCGGCGCGAAAAAGCTTGCCGACTCCGGCGCTATTGAGCGGGTCGGGGCGGGGGAACACGGCACCGGTGAGTACAGTGTGCGCAGCGGCGCGAACACGTACACCGTGGTGCTGCCCGCCGACCCGTACGCCGTGGAGGGGTACCTCTGCTCCTGCCCCTGGTGGTTGAAGTACCGCGGTACGCGCGGCCCCTGCAAGCACGCGCTGGCGGTCAGCATTCTCTACCGCGAACACGCCGCCGGATAGGGTAAACGCCCCGACACACCACGCACCGCACTAAAAGACGACGCCCCAAAAGCTCCCCTCAGCTTCTTCACGAAAGACCACCATGAGTAAACACCCCGAGACGCACACCTTCCCCGAAGGTGTCATCACCGAGCCGCTCCCCGGCGAAGTCATTTACCCGCTCACCAGGCAGCAGAAAACCTGGAGCGACATCATGCACTTCAACCGCAACCTCGCCAACATCCTGGCGGTTGGCGGCACCCTTGAACAGATTTACCGCCGCTGGCAGTACTTCGACATTGTCACCACCCCCTACGGCTCCCAGCTCGGCAAAAACACGCCCGGAACCGTCACGCAGGACCGCGTCAAAGCCTACGCAGAGTTCGGCTGGTTCACCGGAAGCGTTGCGATGCGCCTAGCTGAGCTCTACGGCGGGGCGCGCCTCGAACACAACGAGGAATACTACACCGCCCTCATCAACTGCGACCGTGAGCTGATCCTTCCGCTGCTGCGTGAAGATCAGCAACTGCGTGAAGAGCTTATCTGGGGCATGCTCGCCGTCGAAGGTAACCGGGACGTATCCCTCACCCAGCGCGACTCCTACAAGCCCGGGCAGAAGGCCAACAACCCCGGCTGGTCTTGCGCCCTCATCGAAGCCACCGAAACCGGGCTGATTAGCCGTGACCGCCTCATTGACGCGCTCCTAAGCTCCCTCATGAGCGACTTCCCGGCGTACCGGGTTGGCTGGTTCTCACGCCTGGTCACCGGTCTCAAACTCACCGCCGAAGAAATCGCGGCACGTCAGAGCGAATTTCTGACGCTTTTCTCCTCGCCCATCGGCCCGAGCGTAACCCTTGGCGTGCAGCATATTCACCGCCTCTGGACCAAAAACCCGCAGGTGCTGGATGCTACCGCCTTCGCCTACGCGGCACCCGCCGTATGCGCCGGAACCAAAGCAAACGCACTCAAAATCCTGACCATGCTCCAGGCGCTTTACCGGGCGGGCACCCTCGACGCTGCCGCCTGCGAAGATGCGGTGGTCATGGCGCTCAGCCACACCCACGCGCAGGTTCAAGCCGCCGCCCTCACGCACCTCGAAGAATGGGTGCAGGCGGGTGCCGCTGAGGACGCGAGCGCCGACGTTATCGTGTTCGCAGAGCGTGCCCGCGAACTCTACCGCGACTACGGTTCCCAGCTCGATCCGCTGGTTGTGGCGCAGATTCAGGAGAACGGTTCGCCGCTGCTAGAAGAGACGCGCGACCCGGAGAATGGTCAGGGGAGCGGCGAGGAAAGCGTCCTCACTGAAGCTACAGGCATTGAGGCCGCCGCCGCGGAGGCGCTCGCCGCCTCCCGCGCCGTCATCCACCGGTACTGGGACACCCCCGTGCGCCCCGTTACCGCATCTGACGTGCAAGAACGTGCCCGTGCGCTCCTGCACCATCAGGTTGCGCCCTGCGCCACCCCCGATACGCTCAACGAAGCAGACCAGCCCGAAACGCACGCCGGATGCGAGCTGGAACTGGAACTGCTCACCGCCTACCTGCTCAGCGCCGACGGCGTCGCGCAGAGCCCCAAACTGCTCGAACAGCTGGTTCCTATCTGCCTGAAAAAGCTGAACCACTGGGGTTTGACATGGTTCGACATGCGCGCGCACTTGACGGTTCTAGCCGCCGCCGGGAAGCTGCGTGAGCGCCCGAAGGCGTCGGAGATGACCCCGAAGGAAGACCCCGGTACGGTACCGAACCTGCACACCATGTACTCCCGCCACGCCGCGTTCTTCAGCACCGGCTTCAAGGATGCCCTCGGCGTGTTGAAGAGCAGGCAGAGCTACACGCCGCTCGCCACCCCTGAACTGTTCGGTGGGTGGGTGCATCCGGATACCCTGGTGCGCCGGTACGTCAAGAACCTGGCTGATGGAGCCCCCATCCTGCGCCCGGATTTCACGGCGGCGCTGTTGCGTGTGCGTGTGCCGGAAGTGTTGCCTCCGTATGCTACCGATGAGCAGCGGCAGGACGCACAGAGCCGTCGCGCTGAGGCGCTGGCCCTGCTTGAAAGCCTCGAAGAGCGATACGTGAAGAACGCTGATCAGGATGCTCCGCGCTCTGCCCCTACCCAGGTTCGCGTGCTCCGCTCCGCCCTTGACGGCACCCTCGCCACCGGGCGCGTGAACCCCTACCTGGAATCCATCACGGTATCCCAGCGGGAAAAGAGCTGGGGCCTTCAACTGAACGGGGTGATGCACGGTGCCTCCACCCCGGAGCTGAACGCTTTCCGCGGACTCGCCACCGCCCACCACGACGAAGAAGGACAGTACGCCCTGCTCTACCCCTCACGGGCAGAACCGCTGGCGTACTACTGCGCTAGTAGCAACTGGTACACCTTGGATCACAGCGCCTTCGACCGGAGCCTGTATCTGGCGTTGGCAGCGCACCCCGGCGCGTGGGGTCCCGCCTGCGCGTTCGTGTTTGCCGCGGGCTTCTCGGAGCAGCGCGTCGAGATTCGTTCCCTCGCCGTGGAAATCATGCACCGCGTGCTGGATGACCAGCTCAGCCTTAAGGACGCCACGGCAGGCTTCGTGAATTTTGTGCCGCTGGCGATGCTGAACCGTTGGGCGCTCGCCCTGACCGACTTCGCCCAGCTGGATGCGCGGGCGGCGGTGCGCTTCTTCGCGCGCCTCATACCGCATCTGGATGTCGGGGCGAACTCGCTCGGTAAGCTGCTGGGCGCTTTCAGCCAGGCGTTGGCGACTCTCGACCCTGCCACCCGTGCGGAGCTTGTGGATGAGCCGCTGCGTGCCTGGTTGGGTACGCTGACCGGTTCTTCGCAGAAGGCGCGGTACGCCCGGAATATCCTCAGCCAGGTGCAGGGCTAACCGCTCAGCCGGCCCCCGTTCAACACTTCCGTTCAACTCTTCACGACCATTCACCATCAACTCTGAAAGCAGGTACCAATGACTGATACCGCCCAGCCGCATAACCCTAATGAGCGCGGCGCCGGTGAGCACAACCCCGGTGAGCACAATGCAGGTGAGCGCACTCTCGAAGAGCGCCGCGCTGCCCTCAAAGCCCTCATGGCGGCAGAATCAACTGACGTGCAGGAATACCACGCCGTCATCAGCGGCTCCACCGAGGAGGAACGCGCCTCTCTCGCCCGAACCCTCACCCCTAAGAGCGTGATCGGTAGCGACTACATTAACCGCACCCCGCTTGCCGCCTACGTTGCCGGGGCGCTCGTGCGCACCCCCGACGGTGACCCGTGGGAATACCACCGTTCCGCCGGTCGCGCCATGCGCACCCTGCTCTGGGACGGTAAACCCGATCAGCAGCTGATTGACGCGTTCCTGCTCGGCGCCACCGAACGCCCCGAGGAGTGGATTCTGCGTTTTATTGAGGGCCTCCCGAACTCTTGGGCGCGCTCGAAGAAAATTTGGGAAACCTGCTACACGCTACTTCGTGCCCGCAACCTGAGCTGCGATGCCCCCGAATACCTGGTCCTTTTCCTGCACGAAGCCCTGCCCTGCGTGAAGAAGGGAAGCGCCAGCAATCACGCCCAGCTCAAAACCTTCTTCACCCGTGACATGACCCTGCTCGACCAGGAGTTTTGGGCGGTTTTCCGCACTGAAGGGGTGCTCTTCAAGGGCTATGGCAACTACATGGGCGAAAGCGCGGAACTGTGCCGCCTCATGGGCGAATACTTCGACATTCGCGACGAGATTCTGGACGCCCTGCTACGTGGCCTGACCAGCGATTTCAGCGCCTTCAACTCGGCTGCGTTCCACTCCGTCTACACCGATCTGCAGCCCACCGACGCAGAAAACCGGGCACGCTTTGCGCAGCTCGTGGCTGTCCTCACCGCCGAACCCAGCGCATCGGTTGGTTTCGCCCAGACCATGCTGCAGAACGTGCTCAAAGCCTGCGCACCCGCCGCCCTGCAGAAGAACGAAAACGCAGAGCTGGCACCGCTCGAACAGGTTGAGCTGGAACAGCTCATCGACGCACTCGGCGCGAACCTCTACCGCACCGAAAAGAAGATTCAGCGCGGCGCCCTGCGCCTGCTCAAGCTCATCGCCACCCAGTACGCTGGTTTGAGCAAAGCCAAGCGCAAGAAGGCACAAACCGCCGAGCAGCTGGCGCTCGCCAACTACGTTGCTGAGCGCATCCTCGAAGCCTACGAGGTGCTGCCCCTGGAACTGCGCGGTGCCGCTGAAGCCTGCCTACCCGAAGACCGCCTACCCCAGGCGGAAGAGGCGGCGGCGGGCGCCTCCGTAGAGGTACCGCCGGTGCTCTTGCCCGGTACCCCGCGCTATGAGCCGTTCACCCCCATTGCGGATCTGAACGAGTTCTGCACTCTCATCACGGAGGAGTCGAATACCACCTCCGGCCGAATTACCGGGGACGAATCTCCCCGCACTAGGGGAGAGAACCTGGCTCGTCTTTACCACTTTGCCGCGACCGACAAGCTGGCACCGGCGGAACAGCAGCAGCTTCGTACCCTGCGCAAAATTGCTGACCATTACAGCTACAACAACGTCGCGTACATGCCTGCGCTCTGCGCCGTGTTGGAAGCTAACGCCGAGGCCGCGGGATACAAGTCTGAGGAAATTTCCGAAATGGCTTCGATCATGCAGCGTTTTGAACGTAGCCAGCTGATATGGCGGCGCTCCAGCGACCATAGCAAGCTCATTTCTACAGAAGAGATGGTGCGCCTGGTCGTCCAGAATAAGCACCACCTCTGGGACCCTGGCTACACGTCGCTAGAAGGCTACCGTGACCTCTACAAGATCTTCCGCGAGCAGATGCGTGCCGTCGCCGCCGGGGGAGAGTACCACACAGAAGGTCGCACGGTGCGCCTGCTGAGCGCACCACTACCCGCCCGTCAGCTTACCTACAGCGACTGGACTTATCGCACTGTTTCTGCCCTGGATATCCCCTGGAGCCTCTACTATTCCGGCCTTAATGACAGCAAGGTTGAGGAATACCGTAAAGCTAGCCAAGCGGGAGAACCCACCGGAGAATTTGTTGCCGCCGACTTTGTTCGTCATGAACCGATGTGGCAGGTCGAGAGCGATATCACGGATACCGTGGATGAGGCGCGCGAGGCGCTGAGCCACGCAACCGCTAGCATGAGCCCCGAGGAGACCATCGCCTACGAGGTACTGAACACCGCGTTCATTCCCTTCACCTTTTTGCCGAATGCTTCTGAATCGTACGGCTGGCAGGGCGACTTCATGACGGCGCTTACCGAATGGGCGTCCTGGCTGCTTCAGAACAACCCGGACCTACTCTCTGCATACTTCCTGTTTGCCGCTTCGGAGTGCGTTGAGGAGAAGACCGTCACCCCCATTCCCGTACTCATGCGCGCGTTGAGGGAATCCACCGTGCAGGTGGGCGCCCCGACCTGCACTCTGCTCGGCTACGTGGCGAGCGCGAAGAATCCTGAGTACCGTCTGGCGGCGGCAGAGACCATTGCGGCACTCTTTGAGGCGGGCCTGCTGGATACAGGAACCTTCGCGGAGACCCTGAAGTGGGCTCTGGAGGACGGGATGGTTCTTCCGAATCGTCTGGTGGCGACCCTGCGTGAGGTGTCGGCTATTAGTCCGCTGGCGGGTTGGCGTGTGTTGCAGGTTCTGCGCATGCTGCTGCCGATGGTTGATGGGCTGACGAAGGGCGGCGACTATGTGCGTCTTGCCGTGGAGCTTGCCGAACTATACGGTGTGGCTGTCGAAATCCCCGCCGAGCTGGAACCGAAGATGAAGGGCTCCACAGTCATGGCGAAGGCACTACGCGCCCTAGCCGCTGTGCCTGCCCGCGAGACCGAAGAGGCGCTTGCCGCCCGCGAAGCTGCGCTCGCCCTGCTGGGGGAGAGCGATGCCTAATACTGTGCCTATTGCAGTGTCTGAAGGTGTGCATCCCGCGGTGCCTGCGTGGAGTGCCGAATACCTGCAGAATTTCCTGTGGCGCCTAGTGCCGGGTCGTTCTATGCGCTCTATGGATGATGAGGCGATTGCCGATTTTTTCAGGGAGCACCCGGAACACTGGGAAAAAGTCTGGGCGCTGTTTACCGTGGAGGGTGCCTTGCCCTCGAATGGTCTAGCGATCTGGTTTATTTATGATGCGCAGCTGACCATCTGCGGTCATGATTTCCTCGTGTATTTGGCGGAGCATTTTCCGCAGTATCGCGCCCGGATTGAGGAGGAGTGCGTTCAGGCGTTGCTGCGTGATTATGCGCCGCAGAACGCCCGCGTTTTCTCGCGTGCCTTTGAAGCTTTGACGGCGGTTCCGAAGGGGCTGCGCGGTGCTGAACGTCAGCAGGCTTTGGCGGGCCAGGCGCAATCCTATGCTCGGCTCGGGGCGCTGATTCCGGCGTTGTTGGCTTCGCCGGTGGCGACCACGGCTGCTGTGGGTGCGCAGATGTTGCAGAGTGTTCTGCAGGTTTGCGCGCCCTCTGGCGGTTCTGCTCCTGCCGGTCAGGTGCCGTTGACTGCTGGTGGGCTTCAAACCCTGGTGGCGGAGGCGCTACCTGCCGCCGCGCAGTTGCTGTTCCGGCGCGAGAAGAAGCTGATAACCGCCGGTTTGAAGGTGCTTGAGTTGAGTGTTCGGGCGGTGCCGGGACGTGCCGTTGAGGTCTCTGCCTATGTGCAGGATGCTGTGGAGGTTCTTCCTCTGGAGCTCAAGGACCGCGCCCGGAAGCTGTGCCTCGGCACTGCGCCAGCACAGCCTAGCTCGACTCAGCTCGCCTCCGCCCTGCCTGCATCAGATCAGCAGCCCCGTAGCGTGCAGATCCCGGATGTCCCTGCCCTTGGGTTCTCGGCCTCTGAGCTGAATGCCGCCCTCAACGCGGCGCCGCAGGCTGGGCGCGCCTCCGAAGCTACCCGGGATGCTATTCGCAACGACCGGGACTGCGAAGAGCTACTGTTCGCCCTCTACCACCTCACCGAGAGGGAGCAGTCTGTCCGCCGAATCCCTGCGCTGCTGAGCTACCTGCACCGGGCGCATCAGAAGGGGCGAATCATTGAGTTCAGCCCCGCTTTTCAGAAGCATCTGCGTCGCTACCTGAGCCGTGCCTGGCACGACGGTCGCGACCAATTGCGGTACCTGGCGTACCGTCTGCTGGTTCAGCATGTGCACGCCGCAGACTCTGACCCGCAGGCGGCACTCGCCGAGCACACGGGCCGTTTTCAGGGTGCTGATTTTCATTTCAAGGGGTATCCGCGCAAGGGTAGCGAATATTGGGCGTACCGGTCGCCGACGGCACTATTCCACGAGCAGTTGCGTGTTGCGTTCGGGGATCAGCCCTATAGTAGTGAGGGCGCGGCTGGGCAGGGCTTTGCGCCTCTGCTGGCGGAGCCGCTGCCTGCGGTGGAGCGTGTTTTTGAGCGCACGGTGATTCATTTCAAGTCGTACCGTGAGGCGCTTCCGAAGGTTCTGCACGGTGAGTATGAGGTGAACGATTCCACCTATGAGCTGTGGCAGGTGCCGGGGGAGGAGCCTGCCACGGAGCGGAGCACGTTCACCGCGGCGGCATACACGGTGGCTGGTGCCCGTGTGGAGTATCCGGGGCGTTCCCTGGAACATACCGAGGTGCCGTCTGTTGCCCTGGTATGCGGCTGGTACGCCTGGGCGATGCGCCACAACCCGGACCTTCTGGCGGCGCAGTATAAGCCGCTGCTGAGCGTGTATCAGTTCTCTCGTCTTCACGGTTTTGAGGAGGTTCTGCAGGCGCTCGGTACGGCTGAGCGTGCTCTGGGTGTGCCGTCGTATAACTTCCTGGCGTGGGCTTCTGTAGTGTACGCCCCGGAACGTCGCGCGTTGACGGCGGAGACTATTGCGTTCCTCATAGACCGCGGCAACTGGGATGCGCGCCTTTTCGCCAGCGAGCTCGGGTACCTGCTGGAACACGGCTGGTTCGGGGCGAATCGTCTGGTGCAGACGCTGAACGATGCCGCTTCGCTGAGCCCCTTGGCGGGGTGGTCTGTCTTCCAGACGGTGCGCCAGATTCTTCCGTTGGCTCCGCAGATGAAGCAGGGTGCGCCCCTTGTGAAGCTTGCCGTGGAGCTTGCCGAACTATACGGCACGCCGGTTGAGATTCCTGCGGAGCTGGAACCGAAGATGAAGGGCTCCACGGTGCTGGCGAAGAGCCTGTGCGCCTTGGCCGCGGTGACCCCGCGCGTGACTGAGGAGGCGCTTGCCGCCCGCGAAGCTGCGCTCGCCCTGCTGGGGGAGTCCTAGCCCGAAAAACCTACCTGCCGGTGAGGCTACTTGCCCCTTAGCTAGAGCCTCACCGGCGGGTAGAAACCCCCTAGTAGAAACCCCCGAGCATGCTTCGGTGACGAAACGGCTTGACCACCGTCGCGGGGCGGGAGTAATCTATAAGTAATGGCGGATCATGAAGAGTCCTACTTTCTGAAATATCTTTTTCTTATATTTGTCGGATTCTTCGCTTCCCGCCATTTTTCTTTTAACCCCCGTTCCCGCGCGGCCGGCAGGATAAGCGACCGACAGATAAGCGGCTGATGGACAAGCACGCGGCGGATAAGCGCCGCCCCGGCTCCGCGATACGTAACGGTCGGTTGCTCCCCGCGAACATTTACCCCGCAGGTCACCGATGACCAAACCCAGCGACAACTCGCGCCCACACCGCTACGATAAGAAAATAGACCACCACCGACGGTGACAGTCGGGTGAGACCAACGGAAAGGACGACCCGTGACCACTCCCTACGACGCATCCCCCTACCTGCAAGAATCACCCTATTTCAACGAATCCACCTACCTTCACGGCGAAGCGCCCGAGGGCCTCACCCCCCTCGTGCGCCTCATCCTGATGCGCCGCTACGGCGTGTACGTCTTCACCGACCTGTACGGCCCCTACTACCGCTCGAACTACTCGAGCATTAACGAGCTGCACCACTCCGGCGCATTCGACACCGACCTGGGGCGAGTATCCGTCCTGAGCAATTGCGGTCTGACCCTCAGCCCTGAGTCCCTCGCCCAGGCGCTGAACGCCAGCGCCAACGAATTTGCCCTGTTCGCGACCATCTGGTCCTACGAATACGGGTACCGTCCCGGCCGCGTGTTCCGCCGCGACTTTGATCTGCGCGCCCTGACGCTCACCGACGAGCAGCGTTACACCGAGCAGATCATGCACTACCTCTCCAACCCGTACTACAACCCGGACGGCACCGAGCGCATCCTTGGCGGTCTGCCCGAGAACTACGTACCCTACGAGTGGCAGCAGCCGATGAGCCGCTCCAACTTCACCAGCATGGAACGCAACCGCCGACCCCTGCAGATGGTCAGCGGCGTGCAGAACGCCCTGATCATGGCGGGCGCCCTCTACCAGCAGCTGCTCGGTCAGCAGCAGGCGTACAACCAGACCGACCAGCGCGACCTTGTGGCGTTGCGCCGTTTCCTCGCCCAGCATGACGCTCTGCCGGGTGCCCATCCGGAGAACACCAGCCGCGAGAACCGCGTGTTCATCGCCGCCTGCCTGCACCCCGAAGACGCTGAGCGTCTGCGCACCATGAAGGAGGCGCTCGCCCTCGCCGCCGCATACTCGCGTCTGCGTTTCAACGGCACGGTGGGGGACCTGAGCCTGAGCATCGCACCGCGCCTGAAGCTGCGCCGTAGCGAACGCACCCGCATCGCACACCTGCTCAACCGGGTGCTGGAGGCTGACCCGGTCGGTGCCCGCTACGACAGCGCACCCAACGCCGAAATGTACAAGCGCCTCGTCAAGGCGATTCATCCCGGCGACTACCCGTCGCTGACCGCGCTGAGCCGCTGGGCTGACGACCTGTACCGCGGTGAGGTGTACAGCTTCGAGTCGCTGGTAGACCGCGCCTACGCAACTAAGGATGCGCAGAACGTGGCGCGTCTGCTCTCCACCCGCCCCGGCGTGTTTGCACGCCAGCTGGTGCGCGCCCTGACTGCGTTCGAGGCGCCGCGCTACGGTATCGACACCGCGCCGAGCCCCGGCCAGCAGGTCATCTTTGACGCGTTTGCCGCCGTGGCGCCGCGCGTTTCCGCGCCCATCCTGGTGCAGATCCGTAACCTGGTGACCCTGCAGCGTAACGCGCTCGCGAACCCGCCGAAGGAGCGCCCCGCTAACCCGGTGGCGGTGCAGGAGGACCGGGAGCTCGCTGACTACGCGCGCCGTAACCCGGAGGGTGTCGCTAGGGTTCAGAACCTCATGCAGAATGCGGGTATCCCGAACCCGCTGGGCTCGTTCTTCGGCGCGAATTCCGGCCCGGAGAACCCGCTGCCTTCTATTCCTGTCGGTTCCGAATCTGCCGCGCGCCAGCGCGCAGAGCGTCGCGAGGCTTCCGGTCAGAAGGCTCAGCCTGCCGTCCCGCAGCGCATGAACCTGTCCAAGACCGGTATCGCCACCATGATTCCGGCGCGCGAGTACAGCCCGGCGGTGCTGGACCTGCTGGAGCGCCTGGTCGAGATTGGCCTGTCCGGTCGTCTTGCCGAGACCTCCATCTACCTGCCCGATGAGGTGGGCGATATGGTCATGCCGTTGAACACCCGCAGCGCCCGCCCCTCCCTGGACGGCATGGGCCGCTACAACACCTCGACGGTGCACCTGTCGCCCACCGGCGTGATTCGCCTCTTCTGCTTCTGGGATGAGGGCGTGGACATTGACCTGTCGCTGATGATGTTCGACGCCGAAGGCAACTACATGGACAAGATCAGCTACTGGTCGCAGACCGTGAAGAACAGCCAGGGCGCCATTTACGCGCACCACTCCGGTGACATTACCGATGGTACTGGCGGCGCCTGGGAGTACATCGACATTGAGGCGCGCAAGGCTCTCAAGGCGGAGGTGTGCTACCTCGTGCCGGTGGTGCAGCTGTACTCCGGCTTCGGGCAGGCGCGCACCCTGGACGCGGTGAACGACCTGCAGGCGGGCTTCATGGTGGTTCCCGCCGTGGGTGTGGGTGAGGTGCACGAGGTGAGCCAGGTGCACACCAAGTTCACCTTGCGTGCTGAGAGTCGCGGCGTGCTGCCGTTCATTGTGGACCTGCAGAACCGCGACCCGTACGACATCCCGGAGGAGACCGACGCGATCGTGAAGGTGACGGATATCGGTCTTGCCCGCGGCATTAACGTGCTGCAATCCGGCGCGAACATCACCGCCGTGCGTGAGCACTTCGACTGGGCGCAGCCCATGACGGTGCGCGAGTACCTGCAGCTGACCGGCGCGAAGCTCGCCCCGACCGCTGAGGAGGCGCAGGAGGTGCTGGAGGCGACGGTTCCGTCGCTGGCGGCACTGTACGTGGGCTTCGAGGACGAAGCGGAGGAGCCCCAGGAACAGCAGTCGCAGAATCCTGCCGCTGCTGAAAAGTAGGCGGGCAGTAGGCGAGCGTAGCAGAGAGTGGAGCCCCGGATAGTCGAAACTATCCGGGGCTCCACTCTTTTGTTAGCTATAACATTTTGGAATCTTCGTTGGACTATGAAGATGCACTGGCGTACTTAGGCGACCGCTTCGAGCTGTTGGCTCACGTACTGGTTCAGGCTCTGGTGAGAAAGCGCTGCCTGCTGAACCAGACGACGATGCAATTGCGGTGAAACACGCAAGTTGAATCGTCCTGAGAAGGAACGCAGAGAGAACGGTTCGGGTGCCTCGCGGCCGTCTTCTTCAAGAATTTCGAGGGTGTCGGCGACGACTTCTCGGATACCTGCGAATGCTTCGGTCGAGGTCGGAGCCAGGTATGAGAGGCTGGGGAATTCGGCAACGGTTCCGACAAATTCCTGGTCGTCTTCAGACCACTCGACGCGGTAGGTGTAGAGCTCTTGGCGGGGGATAGTGTGACTCGGCATACTTTATAGTACCACTTCTGGTACCATTTCGGGCTGGTTTAAAACCATAGAGAAAAGCCCCGGATAGGTGTCTATCCGGGGCTCCACTCTTTATCTTGATGCAGTTCAGAACCGAACCAGAACCGGAACCTTACGGGCGGTTATCAGGAGCCAGCGACTCCTCGGTTGCAAAAATCAGGGTCTGCTTCTTACCGCGCGCACCCACCGCCGGGGTTTCCAACAGCAGCTGAGCGTTCAGATCCTCAGCGTCCAGCTTCGCGCCAGCCAGAAGGCGGCTGGTCGCATCCTGCTTATCCTCACCGGTGATGAGGAAGAACACGTGACGCGAATTATTGATAATCGGTAGGGTCACCGACACGCGCTCAGCCGGCGGCTTCGGCGAATCAGAAACCATCACGGTCACAGCCTTACCGCCCTCAACCGGGTCCTCCGGCAGTCCGGTACCCAGCAGAACCTGCTTACGGCCCGGGAACAGGGAAGCGATGTGACCGTCCGGGCCCATGCCCAGCAGGGTGATGTCAAAGACCGGTGCGGGCCACTGGCCACCGCCACCACCGCAGCCTCCGCCGCCGCATCCGCAACCACCTGCGGGCTCAGCAGCCTCAGCATCAAATTCGTCGAGGGTAGTCTCTTCGATGGACTGCTCAGGTGCGGAAGAACCGCAACCGCCGCCACCGCAACCACAGCCGCCAGAGCCACCGTGCTCGTGACCTGCGCCGCCACCGTGACCGCCAGCCAGCGGCAGTTCGGTCGCGCCCTCGGGCATCTGCACGCTCACAGCCGGTGCGGAACCGGCGTAGTCGCGCATCTCGAAAGCGTAGTGCTCGGCAGCAGCCTCAAGACCGGTGAAAATATCGGACGGACCCATGCGGTGCACATTACCCACGACCAGGCCGTGCGAAAGCAGGGGAGCGAGCAGCACCTCAATAGCCTGACCGTCATTACGTTCGGGGCTACGCTCGGGCACGTAACGCTCATCGGAGAACCAGAAGTGCACGCGGGACCAGTCGATATCCTTCACGCGCTCGTTCTCAGCCCACGCCTTCAAAGTGGCGATACCCATCGTGCCGCCGGTCAGCGAAATATGGGCAATCGTGCGCTCAGAGAGCACGTGCTCAATGATGTCGAGGATGCGGGTCACCGCGTCCGCTGCGAGAGCGTCGCGGGTCGGGTGCGCCACCAGGGTGGGGGTGGATGCGCCCATGTTCTGAATCTTAGGCATCGAAAACCTCCGGGTATTCTTCGAGATCCAGCATGTCTTCAGGCTGGCAGGTATCGTCCACGAGGGTTACGGTGCGCAGCGCCTGCTTCAGCACGTCACCGTAGGTGTCGTCCGGGTCGAGGCGGCGCAACTCCTCAGAAATGCACTCGGCGAGGGTGCGCACCGGCAGCGCAATCTGCTGATCGGGAGCGTACGGGGTGGAAATAGTCGCCACAGAAATGCCGGGGCGGAACATGGTCACGGAACCGTCTTCACGCTCAATGCTGACGCGGTACAGGCCGCGGTTTGCCGCACCGATGGTCGCCAGGTGCACGGGTGCGTTGAGCTTCCAGCCGAGCCAGGTACCGAGCAGTACCACGGACGGGGACTTACTCGAACCCCACACAACCACGCGGCGCACAGGGGAGGGAGGCACCTGCTCCAGGAGCGCAGCCAGCTGGGTGCGCCACAGGGTGAGGCGGGTCCACGCCAGGTCGGTGTCGCCGGCGCGGTACACCTCGGCGAGGTGCTTGAGAGCTTCCTTCGGGTCTTCTGCGCGCGCAGAGTCGGTGATGCGACGCTGAGCGATACGACCGATGGACTGCTGTGCGGGGTTCTCCGGCACCGAGTGCGGCCACCAGACCACAATCGGGGAGTCCGGTAGCAGCAGACCGGAAATTAGCGCCTCAGTCGGGCGGGATGCGCTACCCCAACCGCGCAGAACAATCATCTCGGACGCGCCGGTGTCACCGCCGAGGTGGATTTCTGCATCCAGCTGGTCGGGGTCGAGCGGGTCGTGGGAGATGTGCACAATAATGCGGCTCGGGTGCTCGTGGGATGCACGAATTGCCGCGCGCATGGCCTCGCGGGAGTGGCCCTTTTCAGCGAGGACCACGAGGGTGAGTACTCGTCCGCTGCTGAGGCTACCGTTGGCTGCCGCCAGGTGGCTCAGTTCCTTGTTGATGGCGGAAACGGTGGTGTTATGCAGGTGCGAGATCACGGGCGCCTCCAAGCGCGGTTGTCGCGTTCGAGCATCTCGTGTGCCGAACGCGGACCCCACGAACCGGACTCGTAGGGTTCAGGCTTAATGCGGTTTTCTTCCCAGTATTCTTCGAAGGGGTCGAGGATCTTCCAGGAGAGCTCAACTTCTTCGTGGCGGGGGAACAGCGGCGGCTCACCGAGCAGAACGTCCAGGATGAGGCGTTCGTACGCTTCGGGGGACTCTTCGGTGAAGGAGTGGCCGTAGCCGAAGTCCATGTTGACGTCGCGGATTTCCATCTGGGTGCCGGGCACCTTCGCGGAGAAACGGATGGTCATGCCTTCGTCGGGCTGCACACGGATAACGATGGCGTTCTGGCCGACCTGCGGGTTTTCACGTTCGCCGAAGAGACGGTCGGAGGACTTCTTGAAGATGACGGCGATTTCGGTGACTCGGCGGCCCAGTCGCTTGCCGGCGCGCAGGTAGAAGGGGGTGCCTTCCCAGCGGCGGTTTGCGATGGAGACCTTCAGCGCGGCGAAGGTCTCGGTGCGGGAGTCTGCGGGGATGTCGTTTTCGTCGAAGAAGCCGTTGACGTGCTCGCCACCCTGGTAGCCTGCGGCGTACTGGCCGAGCGCGAAGGAGTTCGGCAGATCGTCAATGCGGACTGCTTCGAGGACCTTAGCCTTCTCGGCGCGCAGGTGCTTGGCGTCGAGGCTGAGGGGCTCTTCCATGGCGGTGAGGGCGAGCAGCTGCAGCAGGTGGTTTTGGATGACGTCGCGGGCCGCACCCACGCCGTCGTAGTAGCCTGCGCGGGAGCCGATGCCGATGTCTTCGGCCATGGTAATCTGGACGTGATCCACGTAGTGGGAGTTCCAGAGGGGCTCGAACATCTGGTTGGAGAAACGCATCGCAAGGATGTTCTGAACGGTTTCCTTGCCCAGGTAGTGGTCGATGCGGAAGACGGCGTCGGGCGGGAAGACTGCCTCCACGATGGAGT
>ERZ772795.1-NODE-1-length-174505-cov-36.7641_pt1 | contig 174505 bp, 146 predicted proteins | sample MGYA00511346_ERZ772795 | MGnify/ENA primary metagenome ERZ772795 (study PRJEB29015, sample SAMEA2738032) | human oral metagenome | biome: human oral; feature: human-associated habitat; material: saliva | place: China | collected 2245 ... | reverse complement strand
CCCCACCACCAACACCAAGCCCGCCGCACCCTTGTAAGACACAAGCCCACGCTACGCCAGTGACACCAACACGAACAAACAACCGCCCCAGACACGCCAGCGCGCACACGACCCACAAGGACGCCCACACAACACCGGGCACACGTGACACACCCCACAGCGCTCGACACCACCTTTCACGCGACTGAGCGAGCACAGCGCCCACACGCGTGCTACACTAAAACCAACACAAGAAAACACACCAACCACCAAAAAGAAGGAAACCCAACCATGAACACCACCAAGACCAACAAGATCGCCGAAACCTCCATCCGACTCGCATCCAGGGCCGCAAACCTCGCCGTCATGCAGGCGCTCACCGACGCATGGAACGCGCTCACCGACGAACAGAAGGCAGACTTCACGAGCAACGTCGGCGACTACGAGGCAGTGACCGTCGCCATCAGCCTCGGCGGGACCAGCGCCCGCCTCGTCACCGACGACTGGCACGAAGAAATCGGCGAAGGTAACGACGCCGCACGCGAATACCTGAACGGCCTCGAAACCCTCCTGAACGACATCGACAGCGACGCGCAGTACATGGGCGAACTGTGGGACGGCGCAGACCCCGAAAACGAAGAATCGTTCCGCCCCATCTACTACACGAAGAACGACCTCGACACCGCCCGCAACATGTACCAGAACGCGGCAGAGCACATGGCGCAGCTCCTCGCCGCCAACTAAAAGAAACACGGGGCCGACTCGCGCGCAAACGCGTGGCGAGCGGGAAGCCCCAACACGCACGCGGGCTTCCCGCTTCGCGAGCATACGCGCACGGCACAAGAAAAACAAGCACCCGCCGGGAAACACAAACCCCGGCGGGTGCCCGCTTTCCCACCCGCGGTATCAAATAAGGCTGCATAACCTACATTCGTAGGCTACGTTCCCCTGTTTGAGTGCCGCCGTGCTGACCCCCAAAGCGCCACGCGCGCCCTGGTCCGCTAGTACCCTGGCCGCCAAGCGTTGCGCTTGTGCCCTAGCGGGACGTAAAGGAAGAATCACCTCCCCGGAAACGAGGCGGTGGTTCTTCCTTTACGGCGTAGACTTACGCTTCGTTCTGTCCCCGCCAGGATACCTCAACGAGTTTCTAGCCACGGGCGTCCTGAGCGGGACTTGTGGCCGTAGCTTCCGGTTTTTCGCCCGCGTTTTCCTCGCCTTTTCAACCTTTGGTACGGCGCGGGACGGCCCTAGCCGCAATATTCACCGCAGCATTCACATCCCTAACCATCACCCCATGCTCGGCGCAGACGGACACCTCGTGCGTGGGGCAAGAAACACGCGCCCCACATTTATGGCACAGTTGAGACGTGTTCGCCGGGTTTACGGCTACGACCCAGCCGCCATTCTGCGACACGTAATGAGCGAGCCACCGCACAAGCTCCCCACGATTCCACCTGCCATGCCGCATCGTGTTTCTAAACCAGCCCAAATCTTCCACGGCGACAACGGCATCACCCCACGCGTGGGACAGGCAAGCTATCTCCTACGCCGCGAGAATCGCAAGCTCACGCTTCTTCCTGGACGCCGCCTCACGGCGAAACCGAGCCTCATCCAACGCGGACACGCGCGCCTGCCGCCGTGAGAGAAACCCGACTTTGAAGAAAACGCCGGCAACCGGGATACCCTCACCACCGCAATCACCATCGACGGCACCAGCACCCGCATCGTCACCGAGGACTGGCACGAAACCACCAGACAGGACAACGAGGCCGCACGGCAGTACGCGAACACCATCGAAACCCTCCTGGCAGACATCAACACAAGCACACAGTTTGAGGGCGAACCCCGGGACGACGCAGACCCCGAAGGCGACGAGAGCTACCACTGGCTCCACTACACGCCCACCAACCCTTACCGAAGCCCGCGACAGCTACCGACGCGCGCTCGCGGAAACGAAGAACACTCATCACCGGCAAGGTAAACCAGAAGAAGCGGGCGCGAGCCGCCCTCACGCGCAGAACAGACAACCCACGCAAGCACACACCACCCCACCACCAACACCAAGCCCGCCGCACCCTTGTAAGACACAAGCCCACGCTACGCCAGTGACACCAACACGAACAAACAACCGCCCCAGACACGCCAGCGCGCACACGACCCACAAGGACGCCCACACAACACCGGGCACACGTGACACACCCCACAGCGCTCGACACCACCTTTCACGCGACTGAGCGAGCACAGCGCCCACACGCGTGCTACACTAAAACCAACACAAGAAAACACACCAACCACCAAAAAGAAGGAAACCCAACCATGAACACCACCAAGACCAACAAGATCGCCGAAACCTCCATCCGACTCGCATCCAGGGCCGCAAACCTCGCCGTCATGCAGGCGCTCACCGACGCATGGAACGCGCTCACCGACGAACAGAAGGCAGACTTCACGAGCAACGTCGGCGACTACGAGGCAGTGACCGTCGCCATCAGCCTCGGCGGGACCAGCGCCCGCCTCGTCACCGACGACTGGCACGAAGAAATCGGCGAAGGTAACGACGCCGCACGCGAATACCTGAACGGCCTCGAAACCCTCCTGAACGACATCGACAGCGACGCGCAGTACATGGGCGAACTGTGGGACGGCGCAGACCCCGAAAACGAAGAATCGTTCCGCCCCATCTACTACACGAAGAACGACCTCGACACCGCCCGCAACATGTACCAGAACGCGGCAGAGCACATGGCGCAGCTCCTCGCCGCCAACTAACACGGGGCGCGAACAAAAAGCGCGAACACGCCCACAAAAGGCACCCGCCAAGGAAGCAACAACGCATCTCGGCGGGTGCCCCCTTGTTTCAAGCGGCTATTCACAAGAGGAAGAAGCGCGCACAGTACCGGCGCGCAAACGGGAAACCGGCAAGCAACAAACTTGACGCGCAAACCAGGGGAACAAGGACAGGAGAAACACGAATGACCACGAACACAAACAACACACCAGAGGGCCAGTACGTCACCGACAAAGCTGGCCGCACCTGGAAATGGGTGAAATTCGGCCAGCTCCAAGAAGGCGACTACATTCCCGACCAGGACGGCAACCCCACCAAGATCACAGCCGCATATCCCACCCACACGCCCCGCGATATGATCGAATTCACCCACAAGAACGGTAGCTTCACTGTCGGCGGCACACACCTCCTCTACGTCGAAACCGACGAGGACCAAGCACTCCACGCCCACAGGCTCACCACCGCGCGCCGCGTCCTCGCCCCACTCATGAACAACCCCGGCGTTGCCGCAACACTCGAAACCACCGCACACCACGGCGACACCACCACCACAGGGGCAACAAGCAGGCGCGACGTGAGCGACACCACCACAGGGACGGGCGCAGACACGCCACCCATCCCCGGCAGCAACCTCACGTTCCACGACACAGCCGCCCCAGAAGAACTATACGACGCCGTACTCGCCTCATGGAACCAATACGCCCACTACCTGAACCGGAAACACGTAGGCGACAGCGACGGCCAGGGCGAAACAACCGCAACCGGAGAACCATACCTCGGCGACCGCGCCGTCAGCAACATCGCCGCCACACTCGCACTCGAAACCCACCGCTGCGCTCGCTCCATCGGACCACTCGCCGAGGACACCACGCTCGGATACACCAGCCCAGACAGCGAACACATGACACAGCCCGTATCCGCACCACAGCTCGCCGCCCAGCTCCTCGCCGTATGCAAGGGAGGCGAATGGGCCAAAAAACACCTACCCATCATCGGGCGCGTCATCACCGCCCTAGAGGCAGAACAACTCCTCCAAGAAGGCCACACCCTCCACATACCAAACCCACCCGAAAACGCGAAGTAACACCCGTGCTCGCGGTGGCACTCACCGCGCAGACACCAACCTACCCGCCACCAGCCCACGCCCCGCGCTCACCCCACGCGCTCGCGGCCAAACAAGCGTCGCCCTCACGCCACAACCAACCAACCAACCAACCAACCAACCAACCAACCAACCAACCAACCAACCAACCAACCAACCAACCAACCACGCCTCCACACATGTAGACACGCAGGGGTGAAAGGTGCTACAATAAACACCATGAACACCAACGTTTGCGACTGCTGCCCCGCAGACTGGGACTGCGAATGCTCCTACTGTGACGGCTCACGCGCTTGCGACTGCCAACCCTGCGGCTGCTACTGGGACAACTACTAACGGCTCATACACGCGCACCACACCCACCACGCGCGGACGCTGGCGAGGCGGGCGCGTGTCGATACTTTTGTTGGCATTACTTACATGTGGCGCTTTTGAGCGGTATTTGAGGAAAGGGAGGGCGCGTTGGCTAAAAACCAGACGTACAGGGCCTTCGTCGCGCGCCTCTCTCACGTCCTAGACTTGAACGGCGAGCTACTAGATGGCGCGTCTGTTTTGGCATCTCTTGCGTCTGAGGTCCGGGACATCTCGGCTTACGCGACATTTGTGGTTCGCAACGATGAGGCTCTAGGTGGCGAGCTGGCGCGGGCTACCGCGACGGCTCCCGCTGTGGCGGGCCGTCAAGCGGGTGTCACCATGCCTGATTTTCTGGTAACAGGAAGGTCTGGCAGGTCGCGGAAAGAGCGGCTGGTACAGTACAATGTCGTCACGTCTTGCCGCTCCTGGCAGGAGCGCGCCAAAGTTGCAAACGGAGACAGCCCCAAGTACGTGAGCCAAGGCTGGAAGCGCACCGCAGATAAGTCTTCGCCCACATACGGCGAGGACTACGTGAACCTTGGCGCAGTGGATAAGTGTTACGCAGCCGTTGAGGGCGACCCGTTTACCTATGGCGAGATTATCCTGAAAATGGTTATCCAGGGGCGGTGGTACCGGCTGATCTTCACCTTCGACAACAAGCGGTTCACCGAGGGGAAAGTTACTCTTCCTATCGTCAAGGTTCAGGACGGCCATCCTGTCTTTATCTTCACGGTTGTGACAGATAATCCGGTTGTCCAGTTTTCCGGCGACTATACCATCGGCATAGACGTAGGAATCAACAACTATGCCACCGTCGTGGTGCGTGACACTAAGACCGGGCAGATAGTCCACACAAGTACACTATCCCAGCGGGTACACTCACTGTGGAACAGTGTGCGCGCGTCGGAACGTCAAGTCAGGTATTTGCGAAAGAAAGCTGCGGCGTTGCTTCATGACCGTCAAGCTCGCATGTCCGCGTTGGACGAAGCACAACTCCACCGAGAGGCCGCATCCCGCAAAAAGAGGGAACTAGCTATCCTCGCGGCGCAAGAGGTAGCCGACCTCTCCCACGTGTGGTGTAACGCCGTCGTCTCCGTGGAAGATTTGGGCTGGGTCATTAACGCGGCGCAGCATGGCAGGTGGAATCGCGGCGCTTTTGTGCGGTGGCTCGCCCACTACGTGTCGCAAAACGGCGGCTGGGTCGTGGCGGTGAACTCTGCGCACACCTCGCAACTGTGCCACTCGTGCGGTGCGAAAGTCTCGCACCCTACGCACGAGGTGTCCGTTTGTCCCGAGCATGGGGCGATGGACCGGGACGTTAATGCTGCGGCGAATATTGCCGCCCGCGCCGTTCCCCGCGTCGCCAAAGCGAGGGTGACGCGGGCGAAAAACCGCAAACTCAGGCCACAACAGCCACTCAAAACTCCCGTGACTAGAAACTCGCTAAAGTATCCGGGCAGGGACAGGACGAAAAACGCTCCTACGCCGAAAAGGAAGAACCACCGCCGATCCGCGAGGGAGGTGATTCTTCCCGTATGCCCCGCTAGGGCACAAGCATATAGTTTGGAGGCCAGCGTACTAGCGGACCAGGAAACACGCGTTACCCTGGGGACCAATGTGGCGGCACTCAAACAAGGAAACGTAACCCACAAAAGTAGGTTACGCAGCCCTGCTTGATACGCTGGTACCACATCACCCGCGCGTTCTACCGAGGCAACAGATGCGCCCGCATCATGAACGCCCGCGTCGAATACACGCGCAACGAAAACGACATCAAGGACGGGTGGGAAAAATACACCATCTTCGTCATGATTCGGGCGGCAACGAAACCCAACTGCCCCTCCTCACCGCACAAGGCGACGACGGCCCCGGAGGATACGGCACCGGCTTCACGCTCACCGCCCGCCCCAACACGAGCATGTGACCGATATTACAACAGCGTGGGGTTGACGAAACACCCACACACCACCTACACTCGTAGGCGAGATGAATAGAGACAAGCGCCGACCCGAGCGCCCAGGCAACAAAAGCCACAAGCAAAACGGTGCGGCGCGACATGCGGATGTAACTCAATCTGGTAGAGTGCCACCATGCCACGGTGGAAGTTGCGGGTTCAACCCCCGTCATCCGCTCCAAACCCCGCAGCGCAAGCAAAACAAGCGAACGCGAGCGAACAACACGCAAGAAGCAAACACAAGCAAACAGCCGGGGAGCACACTGCGGATGAAGCTCAACAGGATGAGCGCCACCCTCCCAAGGTGGAGGCAGCGGGTTCGAGACCCGTCATCCGCTCCACAAAAGAAGAAAAAGAGAGGGAGAGGGGACCAACACTAACAGGTTCCCCCTCCCTCCCTTCCTATTTATCCACGCGACCCGCACACACAAGACCACGCTCGCGCGCACGAAACCACGCCACACCCACGCAAGCGGCCACACATCCGCCAAGCGCCCGCGCGCACCCGCCAAACACGCCGGGCGCACCCCACACGCGCACAGGACACGGTGACCTACCCCACCAACACGAGCACGCTCACCAACACCACCACACCAACCAAGCCAGCCAACACCAACCCTTTCGCGCCAACACCAGAAGCCAAAGCGCGCACGCGCCCCACAACCCCCCACCACCAACCAGCAATCACACCACCACCAGACACCACCCCGCCACCAACACCCACCCGCGCACCCCAATCACGCACACGAGCACCAAACCCCGCACCAACACGCCCACCACCAACAGGCGAGCGCAAGGACGCAGAACCACCGGAAACAGGCGAAGGCGAGGAAGAAAGCAAACCAGACGACACCACACCACCACGCGACGAAAGCGCAGAACCAGACACTACAGGCCCAGAATCAGAACCAGGCGCAGACCCGAGCAACGTATCAACTTTCGCCCCATCAACCCCAGCAGCCCGCGCCCACCGCCGCAACACCAAAGAACACCACGAATCACCAAACACCGCACGCGCACACGGAATACACACCCGCACACCACCAACACCAGAACCAGACCCAGACGCGGCAACGCAAGACGCGGGAACACCCACACCACTCAACACAAACGCACGCCCCCCAGCATCAAACCCAACGCTCGCGCCACCCTGAGCAACAGCGTCACGAAGCCACACAGGCAAAACGCCACCAGCAACAACACACCCTACACCCAAACAACCACGCTCACCACTAGACACCAACACTCACACTCCCTCACAAGCAAGACAACAACCAGTAGTAGCCCCACACGCACACCACGCGAGACCAACACACAAGCAACAACCCAATAACCCACAAGAAGCAGACAAACACACTTTCGCCCGTCCACAAAACACACCCACCCGCCCACAAACAAAGGAAAACGCAACCAACCACCAACCAACCCCAAAACACGCACAAAACACACCCACACCAACCCAAACACCCCACAAGCAAACACCCACCCGCGCCCACACAACCAGGCAACCCGTTATTAACCAAACAACAAGACAAGACAAAAGACAAAAACAGGAAAAAGAAAGAGGCCAGACACGTGAGCATCCGAAACCACCACAACACGCACACCAACCAAGACACACCAACACTCGCCCCAACCACACACGCACACGCGCCACACGCGCCAACCACCAACCAACCCACACCCAAACACACCCCAGGCACCAACCACGAAACACACGCGCCCACGCCAGGCACACGCCTACTCGCAGGCACCACCGCCACACAATACTGGAAACAACACCACCAGACACCAGACACGCCCACCACCACACCCATCACACACGTAAACGGCCAACAAGCACCCACCCACACCATGAACAACACAGGAACACCCACCATTGTTTACGGCAACTACACCAACCTCCCAACAGCACAACTCCACGCCCTCCTCACCACAGCCACACCCTGGACACTCACAACCCCATTCGACACGCCAACAGACACCATCGGCTACCTCACCAACTGGACCAACAACACACCCACAAACACCAGGCCACCCCAACACTGGCTCCCCACACCTTTCGCCGCCCCCCTCATCCTCCTCCAAGGCCCCTACGAGCACTGGCACCACACAACACCCCCAACAGAGCAAACACCAACCCAACAAGCCAACACCAGGCTCCACACCCAAGCCACCCACACAACCAACCAACACCAAACACCCACCGTACGCACCGCCATCGCAATCAACGGCACACTCCACACCGCCTGCGGACTCAACTACTTCGAATGGCTACAAATCGGCCAACCCCAAACCGCCGCTGAGGCCGCCGCGAGGCTCAACAAAAAACACGCAAACCCCAACAACCTTTATCAAGACCCACCACCCTGCACCAACACCAACCCAAACCAGGACCAACCACACCCCAACCCCCACACCCACTGCACAGGCAGCGGAAACTGCACCAACAACTGCACCAACCACGTACAAACAACCTGGCAACACGCACCACACCCCATGCCATTCCCCCAACACTACCAACACACCCCCTGCGGAACACCAAACCACCAACCACAACCCACACCCCCACCAAACACCCACACAACCCAAACCCCAACAGGGCAACCCAACCACACACCAACCACCCACCAAACAACAACCCGCACCCACGGACAACCCCACACAACAAACAACCCCACCACCAACCCACCAACCAACCCAAAAACAAACAAACAACAACAAAAACACACCAAAAAACAACAAACAAAACAAAACAAAAAACAACCAACCCCAACAACCACCACAACCCACCACCAACCACACTAACCCAAACCCCACCACAAACACCCAACCAACCCAAACCCCAACCCGCAACCAGAACCAGGATACCAACCACCCAACGCCGCCACCCTTATTGTCCACACCCGAACCCAAACCCCCACCCCCTGACGCTACCAAGGGAAATCGTTACCACCAACCCAACCCACCACCAAGGGGAAAGCACCACACCCCCAGCATCACCCACGCACCCAAAGGAAGGAGCGCCCCCACCAAAACCCGCCACCACCACGCGCCCCCACTGCCAAAACTACCACCACGGCCGGGAGCGCACTATCGCCCCCGCCCCAGTAGTGTCAATTTTGCTCTCCCCCGTCTTTGGGCACTTGTCGCCACCAACGCGTGTTACCACCCAACGCGCCACCACCCGCCGCCCCCAGCCAGGCCACCACGGTCCGCCCCACGTGGCTCCCCCTCCTTGTTCAGCACCAACAGGGTGGCTACCCGTTTCCATGTAGGCGATCACAAGAGAGAGGCGTGTTCACCACTCCGTGAGCACCCCCCTCTCTTCCAGGCGCACGCATCGGGGGGGCGCAACCACACCGTAGGGGGCGGGACAATCATGTCCCGCCCCCTACCTGGCCGCCCTCCACCCATCAGGCACACGCCACCGCGCACACGCCAAAACCGCCCACACCAGAGCGTGAACACGCAAACAAGCAAACCAGGGCAGGAGCGGCGGGACCACACTGCCCCACCACCCCCAAGCAAGCGCACACAAGCAAGCACGCAAACACCCCAAACGAACACACCAAACCCCCACCACCCACCCAACGAGCAAACACGCCCACAACAAGCCCCGCTGCCACCCCCACGCAAACACAAGAGCGCCCACGCCACAGCGCGTGGGCAAGCAAGACGTGTGAGCGCGGGAACCCGTGGCAGCAGGGCGACCGACCAGAACGAAGCGCAGACGACACGACGCGGGCACGCAGACAGCGCACACAAGAAGCGCGCAAACAACGTGGTTTGCGCCGTGTGCGCCTGCGCCCGCAAGGGGAGGACAGCGCGAGAGAAGGTCGGACACGCTTAGCCCACGCGTGTCGGCGTGGGTTGAGTGTGTTTGTGGGCGTGTTTGTCGGCTTTTTTGGGCTGGTGGGTTTTGGGTGTTTGGGTGTTTTTTGGGGGTGTTTGGTGTGTTTTCTGGTTTTTTGATATTTTTGGGTTGTTGTGGTTGCGGGCTTTTGGGTTCGTGTTGGTTCGTTTTGGTTGGGGTTTGTTGTGTGTGGTGTTGAGCGTTTTCGTGGTTCTAATCCGTTTGTTGATTCTTTGATTGAGTCTGGGTTTACGGCTGAGGGCGTGGCGCGTGATGGGGATGGGGTGGCGTGGACGTGTGTGTCGCCGGTGTGGGCGGTGGGGTGTCCGGGGGTTCGTCGTGTTGGTGGCGTGTGGTGGCCTGTTGTGGACGCGCAGTCGGTTGATGCGGCTGTGGAGGGGCGTTTGTCTGCTGGGTTGACGTTGCGCGTGTTGGGTGGTTTGTGTGCGTGTGTGGGTGTGAAAGCTGCGTGGGGGGCGGGGGTGCGTTTGCCTGCGGGGGTGGCTTCGCGTTCTGTTGCTGGTGGCTTGGGGGTTTCTGGTTGCGTGGGGGTGTTGCCGGTGTTTGCTGGCGGCTGTCTGGGGTTCGCGTGTGTTGGTGATGGTGGTGTGATTGTGGGGTGGGTTGATAAGCGTGGGCGTGAGCGAGCGTCGTGGGTGGAGTGTGGTGGTCCTGCCCCTACGGGCGTTGGCGTTGATGGTGATGGTGTTCTTGTTCTTGGTGAGGGCGCTCCCTTGTTTGCTGGTGTTGCTGCGTCTCGGGTGAGTGATTGTGTGGAGGTTGAGGTGCCGTTTGGTGAGGCTGTTGTGACGGGTGACAGGGGTAAGGTTCCTGCCGCCGGGGGGTGGGGTGTGCCGGAGTCGTTTTATCGTGAGCCTCGCGGCGAGCGTGCTCTTGCTGCGTTGCGTCGTGAGCGTGAGCTTCGGGCTGAGGGTGAGGCTGAGTTGCGGTGGGATGCTGGTGGTCCTGGCGTGTTGTTGGAGCGTTTGCGTGGGTTGAATGTGGAGGATGTGTTGCGTGGCGGTTCTGGGGGGTGGCGTGACGCGGTTGCTGTCGCCCCGGAGGGTGAGGGTGCGCCGGGTAGTGGTGTGGTTGCTGTTGAGGGTGGCCGCGTGGTTGACGGTTCTGTTGACTCTTCCTCGTCTGGGCTGGCTGGGGGTGGTGCGCCTCTCACCGGTTCGGGTTCTTCTTCTGGGGGCGGCTCCTCTGCTTCTTGCGCTGGTGGTTCTGGCTCATCTGCTTCTGGTGGGTTGAGTAAGGCCGAGAAGGTGCGTCGTCGTCGCGCTGTCGGCAGGGTGCGTCGTGGCGGCTCGTGGTGGTGTGAGACGGGCGGAGGTAAGAAGCAGTCCGTGGGTGACGCGGACGCGGTTGTGCTGCGTTTGATTCGCCGGATGAGGGTTGTGTCCCCTGGTGTGGTGGCGAACATTTTGGGTTCCGACCGGGTGGCGGCGGGTGAGCGGTGGCTTGCTAGGATGGCTGCGGCCGGTCACGTGGAGGCGATTTATGGCGGCGGCTGGGTGCTGTCTGCGCCGTCGCTTCTTATGATGGGCGGCGACTTGAAGCATGAGCATGTGACGCCAGCGAAGTTTAGTACGCACATGTTGATGCATAGTATGGTGGTGAATCATGTGGCGGCGTGCGTGTGGGGCGGCACGTTGAACGTGCTGGGCGCGGACGAGTGGCCTTTGCGTGGCCGCGTGGACCCTGTGAGTGGTGGGCTGAGTGTTGGTTGCGGGTTTGTGACTGAGCGTGAGATGAACCGTAGTAAGTATTACTTGTTGGGGAAGGCGACGGCTAGGAGGGAGGAGGTTGCGCGCGTGTTGGGTGCCGCGCGCGTTGACGCGTTTAGTGAGTGGGCGGCTGCTGGTGGCGCGGCTTCCGGCGTGTTGTCTCCGGAGTTGCGGGCTGGTAACGAGCACATGTTTATCCCGTTGCGTGACCCGCAGTTGGATGCGATTTCTTTCCACCTGCCTGACCTTGTGGTGCCTCGCTTGCGCGCCGATGATGGGAGCGCGCGTAGCGTTGCGGTGGAGGTGGAGTTGGGGCATAAGCCCGCGTCGTTCCGCGAGAGTCTGGCCGCCTATTCGGATGCGGGGGGCAGGAGCATGTTTGAGAGCGTCGTGTGGGTGTGCTTGAGGCGGCGCACGATGAACACGTTGGAACGCATCTGTTTCGAGATGGGGTTGGACGATTACGTGAAGGTGGTGCCCGTGTGGTCGCATGGTGAGGACGGTTTGCCGGTGACGTGGGAGGACAGGTCAGGCTTGTTCACGTCACTGTATTAGGCGATTGGTTGGCCGCCTGCCTGGCCGCGCGTTTTGCTTCGGTGGCGGTGCCTGCGCGTGGGGTTGGGGTTGCTCTCGGGTCGGGCGGCCCCACCCTTTTTGTTTTCTTGGGGTGGGGCGCCTGCGCGCGTGATCGGGCGGAGGGCGGGCGTGTGGCGTGTCTGGCTTGTGGCCTGTGGGCTGCGCCCGCCTGGGCGCCCCGGGGCGCGTGATCGGGCGGGTTTCTGGGTGCGTGAGCGTGGGTGGGTGCGTCTCGGGGCGGGGGCGCGGCCTAGCGCCTGGTGGGGTGGCGCGGGCGAGTGTGGGCGGGCTTTTGTTTGCGTTCGCGCGGGTCGCGGGGCGCGCGTGATCGGGCGGGGTATGGTGTACGCGTACTTGGCGGGTAGGGGACCCACGAAAACGCGTTGTGGGTGGTTATGCGTATCCTGTTGGTCTCACCCCGTGTTTGGGGATAGTTTATGCGGTTTTTAAACGTGTGGCGGCATGCTTATGCGGCGAGAGGGGCGCCCTGCGGCCCGACTATTTGCGGCTCTGGGCGGCGTGGGCGGATGCGATGGGAGGTGCCTGTTTGTTGGGGCGCGAGCGGGCGGGCGCAGTGGCGCGGTTGCCGCGAGCTGCTAATCGGCGCTGGTGCGGGCGCTGCGAACTGTGCCGCTGTGGGGTCTGCCGCGCCTGCGCGCTGTGCTCGTGGGGGCGCGCGGCAAAAGCCCTGTACGTCTGGTTTTTAGCCAACGCGCCCTCCCAAAAATGCACTCAACACCAGCTATATAGCCAATAACAACGAAAACCTCAGTTGTCGCGTACACTACGTGACGCGATGGCGCGCCCATACAAGTGCCCGCTGCCCACGGCGAGGGTCAGCGGCTACGAAAGTGAATAACGCGGAAGCTCACCCGCGAGCAGTAGGAGGATGTGCCCCCGTGAGCGTTCCACGCGGGCGCGTAGGCGGCATGAGGGCGCGCCGTGAGCTGCGCATAAGGTGAAGCCACGCCGGTAGAGTAGTTTGTGTTTACTCTACCGGCGGGGTCTCATAATATGCTGCCTACTGTTTACTGAGTGCATAAAGTGTCGCCTCACACGGGGGCGAGACAATGTGGGCGCGCATTATTATGCGGTTCGCGCGGACGCTCGCTTACGCCTCGCCCTGATCTCCTCCGGGTTCGTCCCGAACACGTCAAGCCACGCCTGCGGGACAAACACGTCAATGATCGCGGGCTTACCGAAACGGTCCACCATAATGCACCTGCCCCTGCCGCCAGGGAACGACGCGATAGCCGAATCGTAGCCCTCGCCTTCGGGCAGGCCAGCGCTCTTGACGAACTGGGCGGCCTCTTTCTTGTCAGTGCGGAACTGGAACCTGTACGCGAACGCGTTCTCAATACCGCCATCACCGTTACTGTCCGCCAACGAAATGTCGCTCGCACGCTGGGATGCGAGAATCAACGCGACGTTACGGGAACGCCCCATGCGCGCAACGCTGTGGATGAGGTCGCGGCCCTGCTCGGTTTTCGTCACCATGTGCGCCTCATCAATCACTAGCGTCTTTTTTACTTCGACGGGCAGGCGGAACATCAGGTAGCGCACGTACCAGGCGAGCACGTACAAGAGCGCAACGCTCACTCTCTCCTCATCATTCTTCGGTTTACTCGCGGGGAGCGCCACGCCACGCATTGTGGCGATGATCGTGCCGCTCGCCTCGCTCACGGCGGGCTTCGCCGTGCTACCCAATGGGGCGAACATGACGCGCCCGAAAGAGGTCTGCGAAATCGCTGATAGCGTTTTGCCGATCACTCGCACGCTCTCGTCCGGGGCGTGCGCGAGAGTGCGTGTCAGGGTAGTGAGCGACGGATACTGCTCACGGTCCAGCATGTCCTGCGCGTAAGCAAGAACTGTCGCCATCACATTACGGGTGAGCGTTGCCCCGTCGTCAAAAATGATCTGCAACATGCCGACAAGAAGCTCCATCTGGTCCTCGCGCTTATCAGACAGTCGCATCGGGTCCAACGCGCCCACGCTCTCGGATGCCGACAAGTCCCACACGCGCACCACGCCCAACGGCCCCCTCGACATGATTGTGCCCGCATCGTCTTTCACCCAGTGGCCACCCAACTGAACGTTCAGCTCGGCAATCGACGCGAGGTCACCTTTCGGACAAATACCGAAAACAGTCTTACGCTTGTACCCGTCGGCGACCATCACACCCTCGGTAGCCATTGTCTTACCGCTACCCTGAGTGCCCGTGAACGTCGTCACGTTGCCGCCATTGTTGGCCTGGCTCGAATGAGAGTCGTAGAAAACGGGAGTCTGCGTCCCATCCAACGACACGCCAATCAGCGTAGAATCAACCAGAACAGTATCAGCCACCAGAAAACACCCTCACACTCACGCCCCGCCGAAAGACAATAAGCCAGACGGGGTGCAACATACAATACCAAGAAGCAAATAGCACACCAATAGCAGAAACGGCACCCGCTGTGATACAATCGAACGCATAGAGGAACCCCTCAAACAAGAGGGGAAAGAGCACGCGACAGAGACAGATGGAAACAACAGCAATGATCTATCACATCATCCAAGAAGGCCCCGGCACCGGCATGATCGCAGCCTGCACCAGCGACCCCAACGGCGAACGCAACCGCGAACCAGAAGAGCGCTGCAACATCCCAGACGCTCCCCACTTCACAACACTACGGAAAGCCCACAAGTCCCTGCGCGACACCGTAGGCCGCGAACCATCACCTATGGAAATGGAAGGGAGCACCCTCGTTGACGAGGACGAACGCTCACGTAACAACAGCGCACGCAGAGCCACCAACCCGACCTACCTCGGCCAGAACGGCAACACCCTCCACACCATCGCACACAGCACGCGAGCCGACACCCGCATGTTTGTTGCCATGAGCCACAAAACAATGACTCACACCATCCACATGCTGACGCGCGACCCCAACCCGCTGGTGCGCGCCTACGCCATCGCACACCCCAACGCGCCACTAGAGGACACGGAAACGGCAATCAACGACACAGACTACAGGGTAGTCGCAGCCGCCGCGCGCGTCACAGCTAATCGCGTAAACCTCGCAAAGGCCGCGACACACGAACGTTGGGAGGTGCGCCAAGTGGCGGCAGAAAATGAACACGCGCCCAGCGGCGCGCTCCATGCCCTCGCGCGAGACCCACACGTGGGCGTGCGCGCCTCGGTAGCCCGCAACAAGACGCTCAGGGAAGATGTGCGCATGATTCTAACGCACGACCCAGACCCGCGCGTGCGCGTCATCAACGCAGAAAACGCCACACAGTCGCGCGTCCTCGCAATCGCCGCACGCGACACGGAACCAGACGTAGCGGTCGCAGCCGCCATCAACGAGAGCACGGTGGGCAGCGACCTCGCACACCTCGCAACACACAGCGACGAGCGGGTACGCCGCATGGTCGCGCTCAACAAGTCCACGCCGGAAGAAACAGCGCTCGCCCTCACCTATGACAAGGATAACATGGTGCGAGCCGGAGCCGGAGCGCACAAGAACACGCCAGTATGGCGGAAGAAAGAACTCGCCCAAGAGGACACGGAACCCATCGTCCTAAACTTCCTCATCAACTCAACCAACACGCCCCTATGCGTTATCCATATCATGGCAGAACGCGGCAACCAGCGCGCCCGCAACTACCTCTCCCCAGAGGGAGAACTTGACGCGAGGAGACAACGGGCGGCGCTCGCAAGGGTTAAGCGAGCTACTAGGCCGTGGTTTACAATGACAGGGTGGGGCAACCTGTAGGCGGCAGACGGCGCACAAAGAGGGGCGGCGTAGCATCGTAGCGCTACGCCGCCCCTCATTTCGGTTTCGTCCGCTTGCTCAGCCGTTCACGCCCAGGCGATCAGTAATGTCGCTGTCAATATGGTTTAGGACGGACAGAATCTCACCAACCGACGCGTCACCAACAGTCAGGTTCAGCGCCTCGCACTCGCGCATCATATCTGCGAGCGCATCGTCCCCGACGAGCGCGTCATCCTTGTAATCGACCTCGACAAGATGAACGTCAACGGTTTCCACAAGAACGCTATAGGCGGGCGTAAAATCGCCACTGTAAATGTCACCCATGCCCTCCAAGAGTGCGTCCGCGTACTCTCGGCCCATCTCATCATCCCACAAGCCATCAAAATGCTCGCGCAGCCACGCTTCCTGGGCGTCGTCGCTGCCGCATGAGGTGACGATCATGGACGCGCACGGCGTGAGCGCACTATCCGTATCGACAACATACGCGACCATATCCTTCTTCTTGCCCATTTCTTTCTCTTTCTATTCAGCGTCTTGGAGCGCACCCGTTGTATGCGCGTCCACTACTGAAAGCATACCACAATTATGCCACATCCGCAGCTAGTGCGACGCGTAAGAGGCGGAAGAGAGAAAGAGATGGGGGTGTAGGAGTGACGAGAACAGTCGCTAACGTCACACCTACACCCCGCATTGTGGAGATGGCGGGAATCGAACCCGCGTCCAACAGCCGTCACCATGTTCTTCTCCGAGCGCAGTCCGCGCAATGTTTTTCTCAGCCCCCGGCATCCGCGCAGACAGGATAACCGGACAGGCGTATCTGGCTAAAAGTCGGAAACCTCCACGCCAGCGGAGGAGACATCCTAGACCCCTGAGACGACGCCAAACGCCGCGCGCGGGGCCGAAGCGCGGGTTGACGGGCAAGCGTTCACGCCTCACCGGACCACACTAGCGCGGGTCAGGCGGCGAGAACAAAGCCGGTGCTGTTCAAGTTGGCACCTATAAGAGCACGCACAGTGAGATTAACGAGAGCGAGTGCGCACAACATCCTCTCGGCTCGCTTCATCACGGCAAAAGCGGCCACTGTCGAAACCAGATCATCCCCTATGCAATTCGCACACGCCACTCGGGACGTACAGCCTCTATCGTACCTTGCGCCCCACAATCTTGTCAACCTCACTCCGCCCCGCCTCGTCACGCGACACGTACTCGATGAGAGCCTGATCGCGCGCAGCCTGCAACCCAACCAGGTCGCGCTCACGAGACACCCACAAGAGAGCGGTCGCCACTTTCGATTCCTCTCCGCCTCGCGTCATCTCTTTCGACACAGGCTTGAGTTGCAGCCACCCGGCAGGCTCCACAAAGAAAAACGTTACCATCGCCGACAAGAAAGACGCGATACTGCGGTCACCGAAAATACCGAGCCGCAGCGTCCCAACATAGCCAAGCAGGATAGGCGGAGCGAACACGAGGGTCGCATACCACACGGAGAACTTCACGCCAAAAACAGCGAGAATAGGAAGACTCCACAGGAGGAACCCAACAAACCCGTACGCCAACCCCTCAAACGCAATAGCGAACGGCAACACGAAGTCACTACCAAGAGTACGCACGACGCTACCCCTGTTCAGCGTTTTCGTGAAATTGTAAACCGGGACACCCCGACTAGAACCAGCCACTACACCACACTCCTACCAAAAGCCCCAACCACATCCAACAGTAAAATAGCCGCCGCGAAGCGACCCAAACGCCGAACCGCCAACACATGCCCCGCAACAAGCTCACTCAACGCCGTCTACTGCGGCGGCGGACAACTCCTCCAACTCCTCCAAGACCGCCACCTCATCCACCCGGCGAACATCAAGAACCAGACGATAACAGCCCTTCACCGGCGACCTACCGCCATACGTAAACGACATGAGAGGAAGAAAACGCCAATGATCATCCTCCCACCAATACGCGTCCGTCAACCCATCCACCAGCGCCTTCACAGACGGGTACACGTTCGGAGGGTCCATGCGACTACGCGTCGTCGGACACACCATCACGCGCACCTCAACAGGGCCGTCAAACAAAAACGATCCATCCCCACCATCTGGGAACAAGGACGCGCCGCGCTCGCGAGCAATCCCACGAAGCCACTTAGAACGCGCCGCCTTCGTCATATGGTGAAGCCGCTGATTCGCGTTCAACATGCGCTTGACCGGCACGTCAAACACCAGACGCGCACGCTCCACACTATCAGCCACGATCAACCTCCAACAATCGCCATCAGGTAAGAAAACAAGCGATATTCAACCAATAGCAGCAAAACGCCTACAAAGCCGCACAAACGGCGGTGAGAAAGACCAAGATGGGCGTACCGGCACAGCCAGTCGCAGAGCAGCAAGAAAGAGACACGAAAGAAATGAAAGCAGCTAAACTAGCGGTCGTCGGGCCGACGCAGCTCGGCACACAAATGGGCGCACGCATCCCCGCATGGGAAATCACTGCAACCGCGCCCACCCTGGAAGCCCTCGGAAGCGGAATCGCCGACGGCACCATCAACCCCGACGTTGATGGCCTCCTCATCTACGCAAACCCCACCATCATCGGCGCAACCATGAGTGAACTAGGCGAAGCCGTCAACTACTACCGTGGGGGAGTACTCGTCATCCTCGTAGACGACGGAACCCTCAACCAGACGATGCTGGGCGAAGCAGTCACAGCGGCACGCGCAGAAGAAGAAAAACAAAACAAGCAGGATGGGGCCGCAACAGAACCAGAAACCCCCTACTACATCCTCAACGCGCAATCCCCACTCGCCTCAGCCCACGCCATCGTCGCGCAAGCCAAACGGGACGCGGAAGCCCTCGCGGGAACACCGTTCGCGGACGCCGCAGAAGCATTCCAAGGCACTGTCACAGCGCCCACAGGAGCCGCGCAGACGCCACCGCAGGGCGGCGACAGTACCGGAGCGCGCTCACGCCGCGAAAACGCGCCACAGGGCCATACAGTGGCTCTCGCGGGCAACGTGACGGTCATGGTCACCGCGCCTGCCGCGCCGCTGGGCTACCGGACGCTCGCCACGGCGGAAAAACCCGCATCCGAAGACGACGTGGAACTACTCGTCATCGACGCGACCGGACACGAGAACGCGGGCGGCGCGGTACCACTCAACGAGTTTAATGCGAACGCCGCGCCGGACGACCTGTACGCGGCGCTTGCCGCCACACGCGCCATGGGAGGAAGCGCCGACCTCATGATGTGCAAGCCACTACACGCGCTCACGTCGAAGGAAGCGCACGCGGTCGGCGAACTCATCAACATGATGGCGCCCTACTACACGGTAGGGATCATCCTCGCTATCACCCCGGAGGACGCGCACTGCTACACCTACAAGCAGTAGTGGGCGGCTAAACGAAAAGACGGGGGCACCCTTCTCTTCGGGTGTCCCCGTCCGCGACGGTGGGGCGAGCCTTTTACATGCAGGGAGAGAAGCTGGCGACACTGGTAGGTGTGAGGTGCGAAACCAGGCGGCGTGGCGTCAAGAACGGTGCTAAGCGCTAGTCATAGCGTCGTCGAACAGCCTCATGTCACGCGGATGCACACGCGAACGCGCATCATCCACATTGAATCTGCCCTCCCGCGCCCCGTCCGCGAGGAGCTGCCACATCGACTGGCCGCTCTCATGCTCCATCCTTTCAATGCCGCGCACGTCGCCAGACGCGATCAGCTCAGCCGCTGAGAGCGTATTCGGGAAGATCGACTGCACCAAATGGTACCGCGTCTTATCGGGGTTGCGGACAAGGTTCTGCACGCACACTCCCGTCAAATTCGACGCCAGCGAGTCCAAGATGGCGGCCTGTTCGTGCGGCTCAAACTGAGCAATGATCGTGGACACGGCGGCGCTCGCGGACGACGCATGCAGAGTCGTCAAAATATTGTGACCCGACGACGCCAGGCGCAGAGCTGTCTTGATTTCCTCGTGATCCCTCACCTCCGCGATCAACGCAATGTCAGGGTTTTGACGCAGGACGCTGTTAATCGCAGTCTGCCACGTGCGGAAGTCCTGACCCATCTCACGCTGCGTCACGCGCCCCGGCGCGCCGTCCAAGTTGGGGTACAGGTATTCAATCGGGTCTTCAAGAGTTGCGATGTTTTTCGGCGCATGGAGGCGCACCTTGTTCAGCAGTGAAGCGAGCGTCGTTGTCTTACCTGAGCCGGTCGTCCCACAGATGAGCGTGAAACCGACGTTACTGTTCGCCCAATCGTACAAGATTGGGTTGACGCCCAGTTCTTCCGGCGCGGGGATCGAGCTGCTAATGACACGGCACGTCAGCATGGGGTTGGTTTGCGAGCGTGCGACGTTGACTCGGAGTCTGCGCCCCGCGTGCTCGCCCCGCTTCACCTGGTATGAAGTGTCCAAGTCGAGGTTGTCGGAGTAGCGGTCGCGGTCCACGTTCGATGTTGCTTGCACGAACAAGTTTTCCGCGTCCAGGCTGCCGAGCGCCCCGTATTCTGGCGCGCGAACGATGTCGCCGCGCACCTTGAACGCCACGTTGTCGCCAGCTTGGATGAGAATGTCGGATGCGCCGACGCGGATAGCGTGGTCAACCAACACGTCAAGGTCTACAGGTGTAGACACGGTGGGGATGTGGTTTTCCTCGACTTCCTCGCCCGAAAGAAACGACAACATGTCGTCGCGCCTACTCGACTGGGCGAGTGACGCGGGCGCGGTCACTTCGGTATCGCCAAAGCCGCCGCCTGCGTCACTGACGGGGTGAAAAGACGGGGGAACACCAAGACCCATAATAAAACCCTTCTTCTAGAAAAGAGGCGCGCCGCGCCGCTAACGCCACAAATAGAAAGCGTTAACAACGCAGCCACACGGGAACAGCAGGCCGTCCAGATTACCCTCCAAACAGCGAACGGAACCACTGCATCGATACGAACCAGTTAGCAACAGCGACCACTGCACTGTAGAAAGCATTCCACACGGACGTGATGGCCTGAACAGGGTTCCAATCGTTCACCATCAAAGCCGCGAGAACAAACGCCGCAAAAAGGACAGACAACAGTACCTTACCGGCGGCGGTAGTCAAAACACGCAACACCAAACACCCCTCTAAAATAAACGCCGGACACGAGAGTATCACCCTCTAAAATACAATATCAGGAGAACCGATCACACGCCATTCGACGGATTCTCGTACAACTCCTTGAACTTACTCGACGCGCCCAGTTTCTCAATCTCCGCATCCATCTGAGACTGGTCGTCCGCGTAAGCGGCCGCCGCCTCACGCTCAGCAGCCTCACGCTCACGCTGCAACTGGCGAATCTCACGCTCCGACAACTGCACGCGAGCAGGACCAAGAAAACGCTTCGCAGACTCCACAAGATCATCACCAGACAACCCCCTGAAACCATCATCAGGGCTGTTGCGCTTCAACGCCATAAGTTGCGAAAGACTCAACACACCCTTCTCGCCAGCGCGCCCCAAACGCGCCGCCTCCTCCGACGAAAGACGAACCATCGAATAAAACTCAACACCCGTGCGACTATCTACAAGCCGCTCGCCAGGACGCGCACGAGAACGCCTCTCATGCTCGCTATCGCCAGCGCCCGCAACAGGCGCGGGAGCCAGCGCAGACCCCGCCTTACGCAACGGCGGACGCAACCCACCGCCAGCAGCACGCCTCAAACCCACAACAAACACCCCTCACAGTAGCCAGCCCGCGCGCTCCACGTTAGCGGAACAACGCCGCCAACTCACTCACCGACCCAATAGCCCGCACACGCCTATCGTCACGCAACGAGTCGGTGAGAGAACGCGCCGCAACGGCAGGAACAACAACCTCATCAAAACCAAGACGCAACGCCTCACGCACACGACGATCAACCATGTGAACACCCTGGATGCGACCAGTCAACGCCAACTCGCCGATATACGCGCGACGCTTACCATCAGTCTTTCCGCGCAGGGATGAAAGAACAGCGGCAGCAACACCCAAATCACACAGTGTCTCCGTCTGAGGCACACGAACACCGGAAACAGTGGACAAGAACACCTCACGGTCGCTCAGCCCCGCTTTACAGAACTTATCCAAAACGGCGCACACAATCTGCCCCCGGTCAAAAGGGACACCGCTGAACTGGCGAGCCGGGCGCGACTGCTTACCGCCGTCGTTGATGAGCGCCTGAACCTCAACCGGAATCATCCTCATACCAGCCGCCATAAACGACACGCCAGTACCAGGCAAAGCGCCCCCATCGTCCTCCATAAACACGCCAGACGGGTCGCTCACACCCTCAAAAGCGTGCTCCGTGTGCCGGAAGATACCGACCTCGCCCGTATCCCCAAAACGGTTCTTATCGGCGCTCAGAAACTTCAACGGCGTACTCTTATCCGAGCTGAGAACCAGAACACAGTCGGTCGCGTGCTTCGCCTGCTCAGACCCCGCCAACTCACCACTCTTGGTAAACTGGTTAATGAAAACAGCGGTAATACCCAAGCCTTTGCACACGTTATTCAGCGCGATAGTTGCCTCACGGGACTGCGCCACGCTACCCATCTGACTCTTCGACTCGGGAGAGGCAACCATCTGCAACGAATCGAGCACGAAAAACGACGGGCGCACCGACTCCAAATGCCCCAGAATCACACTCAAATCGTTCTCGTGGGCGATCAAAATGTTATCGTCCACCGAGTTCAAGCGGGCGGCGCGATCATACACCTGCTCCTCGCTCTCCTCGCCAGACACGTACAAGACAGTCCCGTACTTGCACATGGCCTTACTCACGTGGGCAAGAAGCGACGACTTACCTGTACCAGGAGGCGCGCCCAACAGGCACGTCATCCCCTTAATGAAACCGCCACCAATAACCCGGTCGAATTCTTCAATGCCCGTGGGGATGCGCTCGGGGCGACTTGACGACACAGACGACAGCGGGCGCGCAGGCTTTAGCGGCTTCACCGCCCCCGTTTTCACACCAACGCTCGCACCCTCGCTGGCGGGCGAGCGCATTTTCTTGATAGCCGCGTCACGGTCTTTGCGATCACCCTCCGCGACATCGCCGCCACAAACAGGGCACTCGACGACGAACCCGTACGCCGGAATCTGATGTGACGGATCAACGGTACAATACTTAATCGTTTTAGCCATGATAAGAAAATAACACTACTTACCGAGGACCGTCAAAAACCCGCGCAACAGGCGGCGTCCCCGGCGGTGACGCGGACGGACGCAGCGCCCCACGACACCACATGTACCGCCCCCTGCAAAACAGGGCGAAAACGCGAGCGCCGCCCCTCAAAAATCGCAAGAAAGAGAGGGGCGGCACACAAAACCACGCGTAAAACGCGAAATCACGAAAACGACACGAGCAACGGCCACACGCGCCACAAGGCAAACACGCACGCCACAGGCGCACACAAACCCAACAACGGGGCAATACCATGCGTCTCAACCTCGCCACCCGCCTTAATCGACGACAAGCGAATCGAATACCATCGCTTACCACGAATCTTCACCAACGGCGCAAACAACGGCGTACCACTCGTCGTACACGTATCACCCAAATCGTGAATCAACATGCCCACCACAGCCGCAACAGGAACCCACACAAGAGACTGGCCAGAACCAACCCACACCACAGCGAAACCGGCGACAAGCGACAGCAAGAAAGCAACCACGTCACCCAGAAAACCCAAGCCGCGCTTCACGCGATCAGCCGCACGCTTGAACAGAGAAGAAACCGCCAAATGAAAACTCACGCCAACAAACAACGACGCAGCAAGCGCGCCAACGCCAACATTCACGCCCCACACCGTTACAGAACCAACAGCTGCACTCACGGCCAGCCACACCAAGCCGCCCATCACTAGCGCGCCAACAATCGTATGCCACAACCCACGGTGAGGGTCCGGAAAATTATTAGACCGGCGATCATACTTCGTCGCCGTCACACCCTGCACAAACGACGACGACTCGCGAAACAGGAACGACAACACGCGACCCACAGGACCAAGGTCACTAATCGCACGCGCACTCGTATTATCCAAATCAGGAACCATACTCCACCCGGCCACCGACGCAACAAACCCCACCAACAACGCCAGGGTCGGCGCATCCCACAAGCCAGTAACCGCGCGAGGAAACAACCCAATAGCCACGCCAGCCACAGTGACCGCACTCAACGCGTGCGTTACACCCATGAAGCCCAAACGCTCCACGCCGAAACGCTCCCGCGCCTCACCGACAGTCAACAATCGCACAACAAACCCCTCACTTTCCGGGCCACCCCAAGCCACAGTGAGAGGCGAGGGGGAACAACACGACAATAGCAAAACACCATCCACCGGCACCAATGGAGGACGTTGCATGCGCTTCACCGTCCGCGAACAACCGCCGACCCATAATCCGCGAACTCAGGCTGACCCTCACGCGCCTTCACAAACTTCTCAGCAGAAAAACGCGCCTCCACGCCAGCAGCCGCAGGACACAACTTCACCAACGGACACCACGCACACAACGGCCCAGGCTCAAACCCCGCAAACCCACTATCATGCAACTCATCCATGCGCGCGTCAGTCGCCCGAATATCACGCTCCACCTTCTCCCGGAAACCCGGATCGTGAACATCCTCCACCTTCACACTCACCCCGCCGTCAGCGAGCGGAAAAATCAAACGAGCAGCATGAACCGGACGATTGGAACCACGCTCACGCTCCGCACGCTCCACCATCATCGCGTAAAACGCCTGCTGACGCGCGCCCGCCAACCCATGATCGGGGTCAGCGTCGGGGCGCGACGGGTTGAACCTGTAACGCTTCGCGCTCCTGCTCGTCTTATAGTCCTCAATGAACAACCTACCGTGCCACTCCTGCAAGCGGTCAATGAACCCGAAACACTTGCGATTCACGCCCTCCGGCTGCCACGACACCGCCACTTCCAAGCCGGGGACAGTGCGCCCCCAGTCCGTCGTCCACTCAGCAATGTTCACACGGCGAGGGTCGCGGTCAACATTCAGGTAGCCGCGCACAGCCTCATCAAGCCACCTAAGAGCGTCGCCATTGTCCTGAAAGTCCTTGAACTCGTCGCTCTCCAACACGCTCACGGCCGTCTCGCGCAACGACTGCGCGTTACGCTCACCCGGTTCAAGCCGGTAAAAATCCTCCATCACCTTATGGAACAGCGAGCCGCGCCTCTTCGGGTTATCCGCAGGCTCCTCGATAGCCTCCGGGAACACAAGATTGCCCACTACCCAACTCGCACGGCACCCCTCTAGAGCGCTCATCAGAGTCGCGCTAATCGTCTTCTCGCCGCGAGCGCCCGTGCAGTCAATCTTCCGCAACGCGCTATCAGACAAGATACCCACGCCATCGCGACTCACCTCAACGAGCGGTTCACCCGAATACAACCGTTGCAACCTAGTTTACCTCCTAAACTGCATGGCCCCGTTACCAAGGCCAGCTCCAAGCCTCACAGCGCCTTGACGCGCCCGCTTGGTTCGCGCTTCACCGTCAAACTCGCATACCAGAACCCGGCCCGACGAGACACAGTTATGCGGATAAGACGCGCACCATTCACGCGCCGGTACACGTTCTCCACGCAATGAACCCGGCCAATACGCGGCAACTTCAACCCATAAGGGTCACTCGACTTGGGGGCGGTGAACCCCGTTGAATACGCGAACCGCATGGCACCGTTTTTCGACTTGAACTTAGGGAACCCGACCCTCTTGCCTTTACGCTGACCCTTGCGGGACTTTGACCAGCTCGAGAAACCCTGCGCCAGGCTACGCAACCCCATACTGTAGGATTCCTTACTATTCTGGCTCCACCACACCTCACCCGTGGTTTGGTTGACAGCAAGCTCATCCTTATTCGCGTTCCACCAACGACGCAGAGCATAATGCGACCAGTCGGGAGACTCACCGTTGTCTAGCGCTTCTTTCACGTGGGCGAGGCCAGCATTATATGCGAAACGGGCGGCCCCGGCATGACTCACCATCAGGCGCTCCTGCCTCGGCGTAGGGCCAAGCCGAACCTTCACAGCCTCATAAGAACCCATCTGGCAACATCACCCCCAGCGCCTTCCCGCTCACTTGCCAACAATTGCATTTACCATAACACAATATCAGTGAAGAAAGCAAATCAGCTACACAGCAGACACCAACCCCGCCCGCCAACCAACAGGACATCCAACGAGCAAGGACAAACACTCCCCCTGTAGCACAAGAATAACAGGCGCGCAACAGCGCAGTCAACCACTCAGCACAGTAAACAAAAGCGCCGCCACGCGCCCACCCCGAATAAAACCGGAGGCGGGCGCATGTCAGCGAAGAAACGACGCGCCCAACAGCGCGCCGCACAGCCGCTAGCGAGATAAGCGGGCGCTAAAAATCCTCATCCTCGCCCAACCCGATCAACGCATCCATATCCGCATCAAAATCACTCAACGGGTCATACTTCTCCTCACGCTCACCACTACCCAGGATAGGCTGAGGCTCCGCCACCTCGCCCACAGCGGACGGCGACCCATCCAACGGCGTGCCATCCGGGTTCTTCCCCATAGAAGCCAACACCTCATCCAACCACGACGAGTCCGCAAAAAACGACTGCATATGGCCAATACGCTGATTATGCGCAGACACGAACGCGCGACCCTTCGGATACGACGCAACACGCGCACCCTCAACCGCCTGATCCTCCAAAATCATCTGCGTCACCGTCTGACGCACACGCCCCTGCTGCACGCGCGCAGCCAAGTTACCCGTAATAACCTTCGGCAAAATATCGCCGCGAGGCTCCTGCGTCGCAATAATCATGATGACACCGGACGCGCGTCCAAGCTGCGTGATCTGCTGCACGTTACCAACAATCTCATCCTTGAGCTGCTGACGCTCCTTCGCCTCATCGCCGCTGCCAGCCTCCTTACCCGTCAACTGTGCCCACTCGTCCACCATAATCAACAGCGCCGGACCATGATCATCGGTGGCAAAGTAATCCTGAACACCGATATGCTCCATCTCCTCATACCGCTCCATCATAGTGCGCACACCAAACTGGATAGTCGTCACAGCATCCGGCAAATCAGTCGCCACACCAAGAACCGCATGCGAATACTTCCTGTAAGCGCTCAACTCAACGCGCTTCATATCCACGCCCAGGAAGCGATACTTGTCAGAACGCAGAATCGTCGCAAACACGATAGTGCGCTGAGCCACCGAATTATGAGACACAAACGCGTTACCGCCGCGCCCAACCGTAAACAACCTCCGAGGGGAATCAACCTCAATACACCTCGACGGAACCGGCTCCACGCGACGCGCAGACAACAACTTCACAGTACACCACCCAACCCGCCCACCACACAACCAAAAGAAAACGCGGCAAACGAACACAAACAAACAGGAACCAGCAACAAAATAGCCGAAAACGCCGAAAAACACGCAACAAGCGAAACGGGGCGCGCCCCGCAACCCGGCCACACCAGACCAGAAACAGGACGCGCCCCACGCGTCAGCCACCTACCGGCGGCGCGGACGCGCGATCACTCGGCCAAAGCCTCACGAACCAAATCAACGAACGACGTGTCATAATCCATGAGATCACTAGCACGCAACGTAATCGTGCCATCACCAAACAAGTCAGGCGCAGACGACAACTTCACGAGAGCAGCCTCCGCAACCGGGCGGCCCTTACTCGTCTGAGACTTACTCAACCGTCGGTTACCGCGAACAATCTTCTCGCCCAGGCTAATCTGGTCAGAACCATCCTCCTGGTAAACGTCCACCAACTCCAACGCGTCGTTCACAGCCAACAGGCTATCACGCTCAATACGACCCTCACTCTCAGCGACACGAACCATACCCTGTAGCATGATGATATCCGCGCGAACATTCAACTCCTCAATGAGAGCCTTCACACCGCGCTCAGCATCCTCCGCGAGAATAACACCCTCGGGCACGAACTCAAACACGCCCGTACGCGCATTAAACTTCACGTCACGATACGCCGCATCAATCAGCTCCGGCAAATCAGGGAGAATACCCCCACCAATCTGCTGAGCGTTCACACCCTCAACGTACTGCTCAACCGTCAACTGGAACGAGCTGCCGAAAAGCTGAACCGCCTGCAAACGCTCCGCGATCAGCTCAGCCTTCTCCTGATCCGCAACAATAAAACTCACAATGACTCCTTCACGTCACCGAAACAAACCCAATAACACCACGCCAATAGCGCACGACACCAAAAGCACGCGCATGACGCCGACAAAAACGCGAACAACTCCGCGCGCTACTCACACGAGACCAATCTCCCGAGGCGGCCCGCCAAACAACACGCGCACCGCGTCATACGGCTTCACACACATAGCCGCCACACGCGCCACCACATCGCACTCGATACGGCCACGATCAGCGCGCCCGTACCAGTAATCTAACTGCTCAGCAAGGCGTTCCACCGTCACAAGCCTGAACGGCTGACGCTTCCACGCGCGATCATACACAACAAACACGCGCTCACTATTCACGCACACCACGCCATCAACCCTGCACCCAGGCATATGCTTGCGCCAAATACCAAGCGCGCCACGCATCCCCAACCGTCCGCCAGCAAAAGACCGCCCAGACCTCAACACCGCCCCAGAGTCGCTAAACGAATACTTGCGGCGAGACTTCCACCGCTTCGTATCCACCAACAACACACTACGGCCACACAGTAACACATGGTCCGTGTCCCCATCCTCGCCGTCGCCTCCACCATAGTCGCGAACATGCACACTATCACACAACACCACGTCAGGCTTATCAGTCATCCACCCGCGAATCAACTGCGACGTAGACCGCTCAGCATCCAACCCCACCTGAACCACGCTACGACCAAACCCATTCACATGCTCAGGGTTATCAAGGAGCTGCGTCAACGACGCGCCAGCACTCCCAAAATACCGGCGCCCACCCGCCAACAAAGCGTGCATCTTACGCCCCAACGCGCTACTCGAATCGGACGGCGGAACCACTACGACGGTGGGAGCGGCGCTCACAGACCCCGCCTCAACTTCGCGAACTTATCGTAAGGCTTCGTCGCGCGCACAGCATACTTAGCGACAACAGCCGCATCCAGGAAACCCTTCTGATACTCCGACAACTGCTCATCAACAAGCATCGTCACACGCTTAATGAACCGCTCACTATCGCACACCTGAACAGGAGCCTCAAACCACGCGAGCTCATACGCCACCACATTGAACTTGCCACTCGGACAATGGACAATCTGAGTACGCACATAATCGTCCGGCATCACACTACCGAAAGCCTCGGCGTTCTCCACGACAAAAGGCATCGGCTCCTCAGCCTCGTCCTTACCGGCCATGAGAGTGCCGTCCACCCACTTGTACGCCGCCCTCTTACCCCACGGGCGCGAGTCAATGTAAAACACGGCAGAGCCAACAATCAACACGTGGTCAACACCCCAATGCGGGTCCACACCATAGAAATCGGAATCGCCAGTGAACGACACATCCACGCCCGGCTTCAACCGAACGCTCTCCACCAGGCACGCGTCCTCGCGCGAGCGCACCCACTTACTCAACGCCTCACCCGTCTCCTCACACGCGCCCCTCCACGCCGACACGTACGCCTGGTCCGCGCCAGCCTTCAACGCGCCACCCTGGTAATGTGACGCGGCAGCACCGGCAGCACCAAACACGCGACGGCCACCATTATCGCCGTCAGAAGCACGCAGCAAACGCTCCACCGCATCAGCAGCACGATGCCCCCTCGCACTGTTCATCACATACACACTCAACTCAACACGTCCAATCCAGCGCCAGCGCGCCCAACAACGTTACTCGCCGAAACTCGAACCAACAGGAACAACCGACTCGCCAAACCCGCCCACAGCCGGGCAAGAAACAATGAAATCAGCCGCATCCTCAACATCTACACTATCAATATCCACCACGCACGACCCGCCGTCGGTGCGCGTCACGAGACTCCACGGTAGGCGGGACAACGGAACCCACGCCCACGCGCGCACCTCCACACTCTCGCCCTCAACCACAGTCTCACCATCATTCACCACATGGACATTCACAGTCTCATCGTCAACACGCCACGCGGACACGCTCAAATGCCCACTATCCGGCAAATCAACACCCGCCACGCCGGAAGAAGCCGGCACAAACGGCGGACGCCACCCGAACGCAAACAACACGCCACACAACAAAACAGTCCACGCGACCACGCGCAACAGGCTGCGAACGCGCCTCGGCACAGAAGAAACCAGACGCACCACGCGGGAGGCGGCAGGCACGCGAGACAATACGCGCACCACAAACGACAACGGACGCGCAACCAAGCGCGAAACGAAACGAGACACAAACGACAGAGGCCACAACAAGACACCCAGGACGCGGCGACAAAGCGACACGAACGCGCGAACAGCACGCCCCGTGCGGCCAGAAGAACGCGAGCCACGCTTCACATCGGCACGCGACGCACCGTCCTTAACATCCTCAGCTTCGTCTGCGCTTTCTGTATCATTGTCGTCCAGCGAGTCACCCTCAGTGCCGCCCGCCATGTCACCATCGGCCTCGTCACCCACAGTAAGCAACTCACCCTCGGCAGCATCCCGGGCGGCGGCGTACAACTCACCCTCGGCATCGAACTCACTATCGCCCGCGTCGCCGTCACGCACAGCGGCGCGAGACGACGCGTTGGACGCGCGAACGGGAGACACGGACACAGCCCCACCCGCATCCCTCGCCGACAGCTCACGGAAACGCGCAACCGGATTAAAAAACACTCCCAAACGGCCACTAGCAGCCCTAGAAACGACAGAACGTATCCGAGTGCCAAGAGAGGCGCGTTCGCCCGCCACAGGCTCATCTGAGGCGTCTACGGGTGCGCTTACGCCTGTGTGTCCGCCGTCAATGCCGCCTGCACCCGTTTCGGGATCGTCCGTTGGTGACTCAGCGCCAGACGCTTCCTCGCTTCCTGCGAGAGCGTCAGCGTCGTGGTCGCGCGCGTCGTCGTAAGGCGGCTCCTCCCAGTCGTCAACTGGAAACTCCTCGTCACCAAACGTCGGCTCGTCCCAACTACCAGTCGTAGGCTCCTCGCCCACACTAACAGGGGCGTCTACACGTGTCAACGAATCGGCTGTGGGTTTGTCAACCACAGTATCAGACCGCGAGCGCACGCCCGGAATAGGCGCATCCCCCAAACTCCGACCATCAACACCAACACGGCCGCGAACAAGACCCACAGCTAACCCCCTTCTTCCACTCTCACTGCTTACGCGAATACTTACCGCGATCAAACGCAGACCGCTCGAAACCAGCCAAGAAATCATCCGACGGCAAGTCAGGAATAGACGCACCAACCGGAACCATCAACGACGACACCGGAACAACACCCAGCCCCTCGCGCAACATGCGAGCAGACGAGGACGAAAACGACTCAGCAACCGACGGCACCTGCACGTCACGCGGCACTCGAACACTCAAAGGCCGCTTCACCGGAGCCGACGCCAACTGACCGTGCTCGCTCAACACGCGCGCAGCCTCAAACCCACACGCAAACAACGCCGAATACAGTAGCTCAAACATCACGTCACCACCAGACAAGTCACGGAAAGACACGCCAGCCACAGTATTTACCGCCCGCGACCCGCGAACCACGCTCGCCGTCCACAAATCATGACCGCCACCAGACGGCAACGGAGACGGCACACCAGACTCGCCACGCACAGTCACCAGGCGATGCGCATACGAACCATCAGCGCTCAACGGCACCTCATCATACGACGACAACACCACACGCGGCTCAGCGTTATCGCCCCAACCGCGCACAACATTGAACCTGCCCCAATACACGCGCCCAATCTCCAAACGCGGCGTCGGAACCAGCAACAAATCCGCCAAAATCAGGCGATCAGTATGATCAAGCGAACGAACAAACCCCTGCGGCCCGCCAGTCTTAAACGACTCGCGGAACCCCAACATCAGCTCCAACTTACGCGCCTGCCGCTTCATAGCGTCACTCTCGCGCACCGGTAGCGTGCTCACGCCGTCGCTGATCGTGTACAACATGTACTTAGAGTCTTTAGAACCCTTCTCCACCATGTTCGTCACCGTAAACAACGCGTCAAACCACCGGCCAGAACGCCTCTCCAACACGCCAGGCGTAGCAAACCCCTCGCCCACGCGATCAGTTGGAAAACCAGACACGAACGTGTTCATGTACTCGTACTCGCCGCGCAGCCTCTCAACGTACGGCAAGTCATCGACACCAGCGTAAGGGTCCACCCTCTCGCCCGGCATGAACTCACTGAACAAGTCACCGCCGCCCCCGAAAGCCATAGCATTATCGACTGTGCGACGAGACGCGGACCACGCCGCCTCCACAGCCGCCAACGCTGCGCCGCGATTCGCGCGAACGCTATCGAAACCGCCAACACTCGCCAACGCCACAGCCGCGCGCGACCTCACGCCACAGCCGCGCACGCGCAACATCGTCTGCTCCAAATCATCGCCAGTAAACGCACCGTTCTCGCGCTCGCGGATAATCGCCTCGGCCTCATCCACGCCAACGTTACCAACGTCAGCGAGACCGTAGTAGATCGTGCGGTTAGCCGCGTCAGGCGTCACCGTTACGCCCGCCTTGTTCACGTCAGGGGCGAGCACGCGAATACCCATACGCTTGCACTCAGCCAAGTAAATGCGCAGCTTGTCCTTGTCGGCGCTCTTCTTGCTACCTGTTTTCAACGCGGAATGAAGTAGCGCGCTCATGAACTCAACCGGATAATGGCATTTCATCCACGCGCACTGGTAGCTGTTGATCGTGTAGGCGACAGAGTGAGAATAGTTGAAACTGTATCCAGAGAACGCAGCCAAATACTCCCACAGTGCGCTCATGGCCTCACGGCTGTAGCCGTTGTTAATGCCGCCGTCAATGAACTTGACGCGCATCGACTCCATCACGTCGGCCTTCTTCTTGCCCATCGCCTTACGCAGAACGTCAGCGTCACGCGCACTGAACCCAGACAGGGCACGCGCGGCGCGCATTGCCTGCTCCTGGTACACGGGCAAACCAAACGTCGGACCCAAAATCTCTTCCAACGGAGAACCCACAAAATCCTTGTGGATAGGCTCAATAGGTGCGCGCCCATTCTTCCTGTCCGCATACATGATATGCGAACCCATCTCCATAGGGCCAGGGCGACCAAGAGCGGTAGCCGCCGCCAAGTCACCAAACGACGTAGGCTGAATCATGCGCAGCAGTTCACGCATCGTGTCCGACGTGCCAAACTGGAACACGCCAATCGTGTGAGCGGGCTGGAAAATCTCACGATACACGCGCTCGTCATCCATGTCACCCTCAGCGAGCGCAACAAGGTTCGGACCCTCACCGTCGTTACTGTCCAGCACGTAACGAACCGCGTCCTGCAAAATGCCGAGAGTATCCAACCCCAGGAAGTCGTACTTAATGAGACCAAGGGCCTCACACTCCTGGTACGTGTATTGCAGAACCATGTCCATGCGCTCACCCTGACGGTTCCACCGCACGGGAGAATGATTCACAAGCGAGTCGTTCGAGATGATGACAGCGCCCGCGTGAACGCCATACTGGTTGACATGCCCCTCCAACTGGACGGCAGCTTTCAGCGCATCCTCCCAGCGCGGGTTGCGCTCTTTCAGCCTGTCGAACTGTGCGCTCACCTCATTGTTAGACGCAAGCAAGTCAGCGAGCGTACCCTCCATCTTATCGGGCAGCAGCTTCTTCGCGGCAGTCGCCTCAGCCACACTAATACGATAGTTTTTCGCAGCCGCATCAATGGCCTTCTTCGCCTGAATGGTACCCAACGTGGTCACGTGAGCAACGTTCTCACGCCCCCACTCGCCCACAAGGTAATCGTAGTAAATGGCATCGCGAACGGACTCCGGGAAGTCCGTATCCACGTCCGGCGGCGAACCAATCTTATGATAGCTGATGCTATCGACGATCATACCCATACAGGAAACCCCCACACCCATCACGCAACCAGCCGAAAACGCGGCCGCACTCAACGATCCTTACAGTATCAAATAAGGCTACATAACCTCCATTCGTCAGTCATGTTACCTTGTTTGATAGCCGCTTGGCAAGTCCCCGTGGCGCCCTGCGCGTCACAGTCCGCTAGTACCCTGGTCACAGTGACCCTAGCGGGGCTGAAAGGAAGAATCACCTCCCTAACAACTCGGGGTCGGTTCTTCCTTTTTGGCGTAGGCACGCTCTTTGTCCTGTCGCGCCCAGGATACTTCAACGAACGCCTAGCGACAGGCGTTTTAAGGGCGGCCTGTGGCTGTAGTTTCCGGTTTTTCGCCCGTGTTTTCCTCGCCTTTTCAACCTTTGGTACGGCACGTGCGGCGATATTCGCCGCAGCGTTCACATCCCTATCCATCACCCCATGCTCAGGGCAGACCGAATCCTTATGCGTAGGGTGCGAGACTTTAGCACCGCACACGCGGCATTGTTGCGACGTGTTCGCGGGGCTTACAGTGACGACCCAGCCGCCGTTCTGTGACACGTAGTGAGTGAGCCACTGCACGAGCGCCCCTCGGTTCCACCTGCCGTTTTGCATGGTGTTGCTAATCCAGCCTAGATCCTCCACCGCGACGACAGCGTTATCCCACAGGTGGGAGAGGTCGGCTATCTCTTGCGCCGCGAGAATCGCCAGCTCACGTTTCTTTCTGGATGCGGCCTCGCGGTGGAGCTGCGCCTCATCCAGGGCGGCCATGCGCTCTTGCCGGTAGAGTAGGAGCCGGTCGGACTTCTTCTTGAGGTAGCTAACCTGCCGCTGCGACGCGCGAACGCTGTTCCACAGTGAGTGGACCCGCTGGGAGAGTGTCGTCTCATACACGATCCGCCCGGTCTTAACGTCGCGCACTATCACAGTTGCGTAGTTGTTGATTCCCACGTCCACGCCGATCACCCAGTCGCCGGAAAACTGGACAACAGGGTTGTCGGTCACGACCGTGAAGATAAAAACAGGCTCACCGTCCTGTACCTTAATGACGGGTAGGGTGACTTTCCCCTCGGCGAATCGCTCGTTGTCAAAGTCGAAGATCAGCCGGTACCACGCGCCTTGAATAACCAGTCGCAGCACGATCTCGCCGTCGGCAAAAGGGTTATTTTCAATGGCGGCGTAACATTTATCCACCGCTCCGAGGTTCACGTAGTCCTCGCCATAGCCCGGCGCGGACGCATCTACAGTACGCTTCCAACCTTGGCTCACGTACTTGGAACTCTCGCCGTTCGCGGCTTTAACACGCTCCTGATAGGAGCGGCACTCAGTGACCACACGATGCTGAACCAGCATCTCTTTACGCGATCTACCAGACTTGCCAGACACTAGAAAATCGGGCATAGTAACGCCTGCCCTGCGACCAGCCGTCGTAGGTTGAGCGACAGCAACACGCTCTAACTCGTCACCTAGCGCCTCATCGTTACGGACCACGTAGGTTGCGTAGGATGAGATGTCTCGAACCTCAGACGCAAGAGACGCCAAAACACGAGCGCCATCTAGTAGCTCACCGTTCAAGTCCAGAATGTGGGAGGGTCGCGCGGCAAACGCCCTGTACGTCTGGTTTTTAGCCAACGCGCCCTCCCAAAAATACACTCAACACCAGCTATATAGCCAATATCAACGAAACCCTCAACTGTCACATACACATCTAACAGCAAAATAACACGCGTCATCCCAGGAAGCAAATCGACGCCAACGCCCCCGTAGAAAACACGGGAAGCGTTGGCGGACGGCAAACTACAGGCGACCGCTCATCGCTCGCCCGGCGCGGGGAGAGAACCCGTTTCGCGGCTAGAACCTGCCTCGGCGGCCTTCGCGCGACGCTGAGCAGCCGCCTTGCGCGCCTCACCCAACAAGCGGATAAGACGAACCGTCACGCTCGCCTCTAGCGCCTCACTGCACCCGGTCTTCATGTAATCCAGTAGCGCAGACGACAACACGCACATGCAATCCAACAACGGCTCAATGCCAACCAGGCCATGACGCAAGAGATCCTTGTCGTAAATCGGCGGCTTATAGCGACGCTCCTCAGCCGGAACGCGATCATTAAGCTCTAGGAAAAAGTCGCGCGCCTGCCTGAAATGCGAATACAAACGACGAGCAAGCTCAAAACCGCTCTCGTCTTGAGCGTACACGTTCACAGCAGAAAGCATGTCGCCGCGCAAAATCGCCTCAAACAAATCAAGCGACTTCGGCAACGCGAGAGGCAAACCATCCGCCAACTGACCCAAATACTGCAACGCGCCACGAATACTACCGCCACCATAAAACACGGCAGTATCCACCATCTGATCGTCCGCTGTCACGCCCGCCTGCTCGGCAACACGACGCAACAGAGGCGCCATCTTCTCGTCCGACACGCCCTTGATAACGTACGGTGTCGTGCGATTCATCACCGCAGGCTGAACCTTCTTCGCCTCGGTCGTGCAGAACATCCAAATCGTGCCCTTAGCACGAGCCTTATTCTCATCCTCCAACTCGCCCAACAGCGCATCCTGAGCGGCGGCGCTCATCCGGTGACACTCGTCAATAATGACGATCTTCAACCCGGACGGCAGAGGAGACCTGACAGACGTGTAGCTAATCAAATCGCCGACGGCAGACATGTTCGCCGTGCCAGTAGACGCGATCACGCGCTTCGCGCACAACGGGTTACTCTCACCCGTCGCATAATCGTAGACAGCCACGCACGAATCGCACTCGCCGCACGGGTTGTAGCCGGGCTGAATGTTCTCGCACACGAGGGCGCGAGCCACGATATAGGCGAGCGTCGTCTTACCGCACCCGGACTCGCCGCTGAACAGGAGGCCATGAGGATAGTTCGTGCTACCGGCAGCGTGGGCGGCCCTGGCTTTCGCCACATACGCGCGCACACCCTTCACGGTCGCATCCTGGCCGACAACCTCATCGAACGTTCGCGGCCTATACGCCGTCGTCAAATCGGTGACCTTGCTGCCATCCACAGGCACGTTGTCGGGGTTGCTGGTCGTTGTTTTCTTCGCTGTCATTAGTCGGTTAACATCTTTCTGCACTACTAGGTGCGTTTACGGTCGGTTGTGCGTGGTTGCGCCGCACGTTTGGTGGGCGCGGAAAAGCTAGGCGGCAATGTCTTCGCAGACAAGCGGATACTCGTCGAGCGCGTGATCGTCCAACACGTCCGGCTCGCCGCCGTCCGATCCCTTGAACACGAGGTCCATGCACCGCTTACGCGTCCCATCCTCCAAAAGGATGAGAGCGGCGGATGGGACAAGCCACGAACGATCCCCCACATCGACCCGCATGACGTTACCGCGACCATCCGACAAAAATCTCTCAAACAGGAGACCATACTTAATGGGGTCAACGTTTGTGCCGCCAATCAGGTACAAGACGAGGCTACCAGGCGCGCTGCCTCGCCCCTGGCCGACCGCGTACATGAGGGCGTTCCCGTGCTTGTCGCGCACGCTGAAATGCTCGTTCGCGTAATCCACCACGTGCTTAATGATGAGGAAGTACTGCTCGAACCCGCCATTAGAGATAACAGTCATTTCCTCGCGGATACGCGCGTCGATCACGCGCAGATCGTCAGCAGTCGCACGCGGGTAACGAGTCTTAATACCCTCGCGGGCGATACGCTCCAAATACGCGGTGTCGCCCTCGCCGCCCAGGTCAATGCTCGGTCGGCGGTGCTGATCGTATTCGACCACGCTGAACCCGCCCTCGCACATTTCAGCGATAACGCTTGTGCCAGTGAGCGCCGCTTTCGCGTCGTCCTCACTGAACCCGCCGCTGCGCAACGCAGCGTACATTTCGTCGGCGGACTTCATATAGTAGCCGCTACCGTTGAACGCGAACCGAGTACCGCCCTCGTCCACGGTCTTGTCGTACATGGACGACCCCGTGTTCATGCACAACATTTGCTCATGCCCAACAGCCTGCTCCGGGCGCGTGTAATGTGCGTCGTTAGTCGCCAACAAGCGCAGAACGCCCTTGCCGTAGCGGCCCTCCAACTGGGAGCGCAAACGCATCTGGGCGCGGATTAGCTGCTTCTCCAACGCCATGTCATGAAACATGACCTCGAAGAAAATGTGGTCACCAAAAATCTCAACCATACGGTCCAAATACTTGACCGCCGCGTCCACCTGCCCCAAAGCCAGGCGCGTATTCAACTCAGACGACGGGCACCCCGTAGACACAATGAGTCCGCTGTTGTGGCGCTCTAAAATGTCTAGGTCAATGCGCGGATGCTTCGTCACGCGATGCTCTTCACGCGACCCCAACTCGCTCAACTTGTACAAGTTACGCACACCATCATCGTTGTACGCCCACGCCGTCAAATGAGTGTACGCGCCGCGAGACGACACGTCACCCTCGCCGCCGCCACCGTAAAACACGCGCTCCTGAACGCGCGCGCCCAACGGATTATCGGGAGCCATATACAGTTCACAGCCGGGAACCGGCGTAATGCCAGCCTTGTTCGCGGCCTTAATCAGACGATTCAGCCCATTCATGCCGCCGTGATCAGTCAAGCCGACCGCGCGGTGACCAAGCCGCACGGCGGAGGCCACATAATCCTCCACAGGCGAGAACCCGTCAAGCTGACTACCGTCCTCGCTGTGGTTGTGTAGTGAAGAAAATTCAAGCATACATCCACCTTACAGTCAACGACCCTCACATCCCAAACGGTCAAGCACCCGACGATCACGCTCAGACAACACGGGGACCCCAGCCCCCGCCGCCTCATCCTCCAAAAGCGCCAGCAAATCCACCTTGCCGCTACGCAAATCCGACACGGACGCCGGAACGGAAAAGACGGGCAACGCGCGCCGCAAGTCCGGCCTATTCACTGAAAACACCATCGGCTTACGAGACCCGCGACGGTTCAAATCCAACAGCACGAGTACGATAGGGGTGCTCTTGTCTACGTGGCGAACGTTATCTACCAGGACGCGCTCAACGAACCCTGTAATGTCGCGCCCCCGATACGACACGCGCTCGCCCTTACCGCCCATTCGGCGGCCACCAATGGCGAACCTGTCATCCACGCGCAGCGGATACACGTAAAACGCGCGTTCACTATACGCGACAACGCCGCCCTTGTTACGCGCCCTATCAGTCACGTGAGCGACAGCGCTACCGCCAGCCAACTCCACGTTACCGACAATCGCGGCAAGCTCACGCTCACCCATGTAATTCACGTCCATGCCCTCATACGCGCGTTTCGTGCTACGAGGGCGAAACAGGAAACAAAACACGGCAACGCCCGCCGCAAGGCCAACAAGAGAGCTACCAGTGAGCGACCAGCCCGCACCAAACGCCACAGCGATAGTCACAGCGTAATCGGCCACAAGCGCCACAGCCAACGCCGCCCACCTGCTACGCAAAGCGAACGTGCAATACGAGTACGTCAAACACACGGAAGCCAACAGCAACAGCGAGCACGACCACACGACGCCACCCAAACCCGCACCGTACGCGGCAGTCATCGACGCGGAAGCCGACAACACGAACAGTAACACAAGAACAGCGGCGCTCTTCAAAACGACAGGCGCGTTCGCATGCAACACGAACCCCAATACGAGACCTACAGCGATCAACGCGGGAACCCACCACAAGCCGCTACCAGACAACGCCGCACCACCCGACAACAACACGCCAGCCGACAACAAGAGCGCCAACAGTAGAGCATGGCGACGAACAGTGTCCACGGTTTCGGAGAGGAAAGCAAGCACGACAGTAAACATCCTTTACAAGTAAACCAAAGCGCGGGTGAACAGTAGCGCTACTCGGATACGACATAAGACGCGTCGCGGCCAAACTTGATGAACTCCTCAGCGCGCCCCAACACGAGACTACGCTGACACTCCGGCACCGCACCAAGAGCCTCACTCGACGCGCACCACTGCTCAAACGGGACTGCCACACGCCGCCCAACAGTATCACCATCATCCGCCGACGGGTCGGGCGCACTCACAGACGCAAAAACAGGCTCCAGCTTCCACGACAACGCGTGAGCCGCCTCCTCGCCAATCATGCGCGTATCCAACCCAGAATACTGCGCCGACGTGATGCCCGTAATGCGCTGGCGCAGGATCGGAGCATCCTCCCACACAAACAGCCCGCTCTCACGAACCTGCGTGGAGCGAAGATTCTCCACAACAAGGCCCGTGACCTGCGCGGCAGACAACCCCGACGCGTCAATGGGAGCGAAATCGTACTGTGGGCGCTGAGGCAGCGAACGCGTCTCATACGACGCCGACCCATCCGGGCGGATAGTCCACAGCGTCCAACCCCTGCCCGCGCCATTATCCTGATCGGAGAACCCGCGACGAAGAACGGAGCCGTTGTAGTAGACGCTGTTCCCGGCACTGTCCTGGACGGTGCTGCGCTCGTGAATGTGCCCCAACATGACGGCGCTCCACCCATTCTGCGACAGCAGGTGATCGGGAATCACGATCTCACGCGGCGACTGCTGAGCGTGCAGGCGCATCTTCATAATCGGGTCAATCACGCCGCCGTGCGTCGTGAACACGTTAACCGCGCCCGGCGTGGCCGCAACGCGGCTCATCGTCTCCGACTGGCCCATGTACATGTGATGCGACACCATGTGCAGCATCAGCCCGTCCGCCATCTCAAACGTCGCGTACGGGTCGATAATGCTGTAAATACGCCTATCCGGATCATGCAGGACACGAGACGACGCGATCTCGCTCGCACTATCCACCGCCTCGTGATTACCCGCCAACAGGTAGACGGGAATGTTCGCGTCAGCGAACCTGCGAAGCTCATCTTGCGCCACGCAAATCGCGCGCATGTCAGGGCGCGGCGAATGAAACATGTCGCCCGCAATAACAACAGCGTCCACGCCCTCAGCGATCACCTCGCCGACAATAGCATGCAGGAGGGTGTACCCGTCCTGCACACGAACGTTCACGTGCTCGGGCGTGTCGCGCCTACCAGCCCTGTACCCCAAATGAACATCCGACAGGTGAGCAATCCTAAACGCGCCCATAGTGCTTAGCGTCTCCTAGCCTCATGCACGCCGCACAATGAGGCGTGCAATCCAATCTTACACGGTGAGGGCGCTCTTACGCGGCCTCATGACACGACCAACCATAACATGACCCACGCCCGCGAGCAAAAGCCCGCCAACAGCCACGCCAGCCAACACGCGAGACTGGTAGGCGCGATACAACCACTGCGGACCCATACGACCAGCATACGCGCCAGTCACCGCCGACGCGTCAACCGGAGCGTCATCCACGCTGTTAGCGTCCCCACGGAAAATAAACACCCCGCCAGGCGTGTCCACAACGCGGTGAATCACCGTCCGACCATCCGCTTTCACGTACGTGCCAATCTCACCCACGGTAGGTGTTTTCGACGAGTCCACGCGCACCACGTCACCCTTCACCAAGGTAGGAACCATGCTCTCCGACACGACCTCGCGAACGCTGTACCCGCGAGACTGGTTCCACGCAATCGACCCGTAACAAAACAGGGTGCCAGTCAGCGCCAACAGGAACGCGAGCACGCCTACGCGGCTCACGCGCACCCACCGGCGACGCGACCGGCCGCGCGCCGCCCTCCCGCGAGCCTGCGACGCGGCAGACGGACCGGGAGCGTTCACGACAGCTACACTCATTACCTGTCACCCCCAAGCTCCACGGGAACACCCTCACTCTTATCCACCCAATACGACATGACGAAACGCGCCACGTGACGGTGATCGTTACCGTACGCGCCAAACGTCGTACTCGTGCACGTGACCAGGTTCAAATAACGCCCGTCCTGCGGGTAGCCCGACGGGGCGCTATAAGCCGCCTCAACGTCAGTCGGCTCAATGATGCTACTGTCCGCGTAGTCGAACACGATCCACGCGCTCTCAGTCTCCATAATCACATGGTCCCCAGCCTGGAAGCGGTCGATACCGAACAGGTTGCTGCCGTTCGTGCGACGGTGACCAAACCCGACAGCAACACCACTCGTCCCCGGGTACGCGGACTGCGGGTCGAAACCCAGCCACCCGTTATCCAAGATAGTCTTCTGATCGTAGCCGCTAGATGCGGGGATACGCATGTGATCCCACGACGGCACATGCAGCACACCGTACGCGCTTCCCTCTGGTGGAACAGTGGACGAACCCGCCGGGTCATCATAGCGCTTCACGCTCGCGACAGTCGTGACCTTCGGCTGATCGGCGTGCGTCTCATCCCACACGCTCAAATTATGGCTCATAATGCCAGTCGCACGATGGTCACTCCACCACAACTGGTTAACGATCATGCCGCCTCCGGTCATGAATAGAACAGCGGCGAGCGCCATAAGGAAAATACTCAGGCGACTACGGCCCCTACGACGATGCGCGCCACCACCGGGCGCGTGCAAACCGGGCATACAAACTCCTTCTTGACGGTCGCGCCCGTCCGCCGAAGCGGTCGGGGCGCGAACGAGGTAAACCGATAATACGATAATAACGCGGGCGCGCGCAAAAAGAAAACCCCGTTACAGCCTAGTTTATTCTAGGTTGCATGGCCTCGTTACCAAGGCCAGCTCCAAGCCCCATGGCGCTTTGACGCGCCAGCTTGGTTCGCGCTTCACCGGGGTCAGCGTTCCCAACGGTACGTTGGTTTTGTCTTACGTCCCCTCCACGCGCGTTTAACGTCTCCGGGGCACTCCCGGCGACCTTGATGTTAATTGCCGCGTTCACATCACGGTCTATCGACAGGCCGCAAGCGTCACAGTTGAACGTCCGCTCACTCAGGGACAGCTTGGCTTTCACTACCCCACAGTTTGAGCACGTTTTACTGGACGGAAACCAGCGGTCAACCACACACAACACCGCGCCAGTGCGCGCGGTTTTGTACTCTAGTTGGCGACGAAACTCACCCAAAGCGGCGTCGCTCACGCTACGTGCAAGGTTGTGGTTTTTCACCATGCCCGCAACATTCAAGTCCTCGATACACACAACGCTATAGTTCTCAGCGATCATGGTCGTGGCCTTGTTAATCGCATTAGCCCTCACGTCCGCCACGCGGGCGTGCAAACGAGCAACCCGCCCCTTGGCCTTCTCGCGACGTGCGCTGCCCTTGACCTTGCGGCTCAGCGCCTTTTGTGCTTTCCGCAACGCCCTTAGCTTCGCGCTCAGGGCGCGAGGGCTAGGGATAACGGTACTATCTGAGAGTGTGGCGAGGTTTTTCACGCCAAGATCAACACCAACCACGCCACGCTTAGGACTGCAAACAGGAGACGATGACTGTTCACGTTCCACGGTCAAACTCGCATACCAACAGCCAGCACGACGTGACACGGTTATGCGGATAAGGCGAGCACCAGAAATGCGCTCATGCACATTCTCCATGCAATGCACCCGGCCGATACGAGGAAGTTTCAACCCGTAAGGGTCACTAGCCGTTGGAGCGGTGAAACCGGTAGAATACGCGAACCGCATGGTAGTGTTCTTGGACTTGAACCGAGGAAACCCGACACGACGGCCTTTACGCTGCCCTTTGCGGGACTGAGACCAGTTCGAGAAACCGCGAGCTAGGTCACGCAACGCCCCGCTGTAGGCTTCCTTACTGTTCTGATCCCACCACACCTCACCCGTGGCCTGGTTGACAGCAAGCTCATCTTTATTCGCGTTCCACCAGCGACGCAAAGAATAATGCGACCACTCGGGAGGCTCATTGTTTTCTAACGATTCTTTCACGTGGGCGAGACCCGCATTATATGCGAACCTCGCGGCACCGGCATGACTCGCCATCAGGCGCTCCTGCCTCTGCGTAGGGTCAAGACGAACCTTCACAGCCATATAAGAACCCATCCGGCGAATCACCCCAAGCCTTCCAGCTCACTTACCAATATTGCTCCTATCGTAACGCAACATCGTCGAAGAAAGCAAACCAACCCCACAACAAAGAAAACCCCCAACCATTCAAACGGGCACTCAAAGAGAAACACACAAAACAACCAGCATCAGCGAGGAGAACCCCGCCACGCGGCCGCCAAGCGTGTTCCCTGAGCGCGCAAGCGCAAGAACAGTTGGGGGCGGTGCAGCAGCTAAAAGCCGCGCAACCCGACACCCGCAATATGCGAGACGTTCACGAAACCCCTACGGTTACGCAATCAAGCTCTTTGCTTTCGCCCACAATGGGGGTTAGCGCCAACCTACCTTACGGCAGCCAGTCTTCTCTGCTCTTGATTACGTCCAGAAGGACGGCCAACGCTCAAATAGCGCCAGCAAGCAACGCGAACACCCAACAGACGCGAGTGTCACATCCGGATCACCCACACACAAGATCACCAGATGAAACCATAATATCACGCGGGCGAGATTAAAACAACCAGAAACAAAGTGACCTCCATCACAAAAACAGTGGGTGAGAAAAGGCGCGCCCCACACTCCACACAAAAGGAGCATGGGGCGCGCCACAGCGCGGGCAGGCGAAACAACGTCAGAACGCGATAGGAACCATCCCATAATCAAGCGCCCACTGAAGAGAACTCACTGTCACACCGACACCCGGATGCGACGCGTGAACAATCTGACCATCACCGATATAAATGCCGATATGCGTACTCGACGCAAGCAACATGCCCGGCTTCAGGTCGTTCACGCTCACCCGCGTACCATACGCAAGCTGCTGAGCCGCCGTGCGAGGCAGGTTTGTGTAACCCAACTTGTCATGATACACCCACCACACGAGACCCGAGCAATCAAAAGCGTCCGGACCCTCCTCGCCCCACACGTAAGGGGAACCCAGCTTACTCAACGCCAACTGCACAGCGCGATTACCCGCCGCCTCATCAGACAACACGTAACCCGATGCGACGCTCACGCCGCCAGACACGCCAGCGGCGTCACCGGAAGCATCGTCAGCGTCAGGCGCAGCCTCAACCTCGCGAGGCTTTGTCCCCTCCAACACGACCTCGCTCACCGGAGCCTTCGTCACAGTAGACGACACCGTAGACTCAACCTTATCAGCATCCGCCCCATCAGAAGCCGACGCGTTCACACTCTTATCCTTCGACAAGTCAGTACGAACAGTCGAAACCTTCGTCACGCTCCCAGGCTCACCCGCACGCTGCACGCGCCTCTCGCCAACAAACAGCTCATCGGACGGGCGAGTCTCCGTCTCAAACGGAATCTCCTCCACACTCTCCGTGCGCGACTCCTCAACAGCATACAAGCGCACAGAATCGCCCGCATGAATGACCTGACCCTCATCGACCGCCTTAGAATCAGACGTGCGCACTAGAGCCGGGTCCACGCCCTTCGACTCCAAAAACTCGCCCAACGACTCAGGCGACACGCCAGTCTTAAAATCATAAGACGCCACACCGGTGCTCGTCGCAACGCTCACGCGCGCATCAGCCGTATCAACCGGCGCGTCAGCAGCCGCAGCCGCGCCAACGCCCGGCATCGCGCACAACGCCACAGCGGCAGCCGCGACAGCCGCCACACCACCAGCGCGGGGGACCGTAGCCCTCACGCGATGCTTCGGGCAGCCAGACGACGCGCCACGCTTACGTTCGCCCCTATGACGAGGCGTATTCCTGCTCTTCTTCGTACTCACACACAATCCTTCACATAGATAACAAGGAAACGGGCACGCCAAACGGGAAACGCGCTACACACGCGCGACCCCACCTGGCGCGCCCGCACATCACTTCGACTGAGGACGATCACCAGACGCAGACGCGTAAGGCTGCGACACAACAACCGTCACCGGGGTAGAAGCCTTAGCCTTAGCGCCCTCGGCGGGAACAACATGCGTCACCTGCTCCGAGGTAACCTCACTGTTCTTCACGGTCACAACAGTCACCGCAGAAAACCCAGCCTTCACGAGCGCAGCCTGCGCGTCGTTACCCGACAAGCCCACCACACGAGGAATAGCCAACTCAGGATCAGACTTCGCCTTCGACAGAACAACACTCACCTCCGTCCCGGAATCAACCTCGCCAGCAGCAACAGACTGAGACAACACGACACCCGCCCCGCCGTCACTCTCCTGCTCACTAAACGACACCGTGACGCCGATCTTCTTCGCATCCGACTCCACATACTCGCGAGTCTTACCCTTCCAATCAGGCAGATTCACGCGGCCAGACGCAACATCCAACGACACGCTATCACCGTTGGACACCTCCAAGCCAGCGGCCACAGAAGCACCCGTCACAGTACCCACCGGGACCGTGCCAGCCTCAACCTGACGCACCTCACCAACAGACACGCCAACCGCATACAACGCCTTCGTCGCATCCTCAACGCTCATACCCGACACGTCAGGCATAAACGCCGACGCCGGACCCGACGAATACGACAACACAACCGCATCCCCCATATTAACCGTCGAACCAGCCTGGGCAGACTGAGACACCAGAGCGTCACGCGCAACATCGCCCGAAGTCACCTGCTCCACGCTACAGGCGAGCCGAACCGACGTGAAACCGGCGCACGGGTCCACACCCTGAGACAACACGGCGGGAGCAGACGGCACCTCCACATCATCATGATGCTCCCACCAGTACGCGCCGCCAGCCGCCAACACGCCAGCCAACAGGACACCCGCAACAGCGAAAACCGCCACCGTGCGCTTACGCTTCACACGAGCCGCACCAGCGTCGCTAACGCCGTCATGCTCCAAGCTCGAACCCGACTCCCCGCCGGACACGATCTCATCCCACGACACCGCAGAACCGCCATCGGCAGGCTGGGCGCCGCCCTCGCCGGTAACGCTCTGCGTCACCTCATCAATCCCGTCCAGCTCGCTACCATTATCGCGAACAATGTCAGACATAGAAACACTCTCCTCTAGGAAAACGAGCGCCAAAAACGGCGCACACCTTTTATGCGTTCAATAACCGCCGCCAACAAAAACCAAAAGGCAAGCAGTTAAACTCGCACGAACAAAAACAACAGTAACACGACAACTAGTTACCCGGCAAGTCGCACACGAAACGAGGCACACGACACACGCGACCAGCAACCACGTCAGCCATCAACGGCACCAACACAGTCAACAACTCCTCGCCACCAAAAGCAGTGGACGACTTCAACCCACGCGACAACTGAGACGACAAATCAGACAACAGCCTGCACTTCCCCACACCCAACGCGCGAGCACGATCAAACACCAGGCGGAACTGATACGACGACGCATCCAACCCAACCGCGCGCGCAACCTGCGAACGATCACACCCCACCTGCAACAAGGAAGCGACACGCGACATCACGCGCATCTTCTCCAAAATCTTCGCAACCGCCAACGGGTGAACACCCCCATCCAACACGCGGCGGCACACGCGCGCAGCCCCAGCCGCGTCACCACGAAAAACAGGATCCTCCACAAGCCACGGCTTCAACGCCCCCTCACGCAACAGGCGGCCAGTCAAATTATCGACACTAATACGACGCTGATCCGCGCGGTCAACACTCAGCATGATCTGACACAACACGGGCACAATCACCTGAAAATCCTCACCCGCATACTCGCGCAAAAAACGCTTCGCCTGAGCAGACAAGCCCGTACAATCCAACAACTCGTCAGCCACGCTACGGCCACGCCCAGGCTTCGGCAACACCACCACGTCACCGCCAGCATCACGAACCAGCCTCTCCAACCTGCGAGTAGACGTGCGCGCACACTCACACACAATCAACAGGCCAGGGTCAGCCGCCCTCGCCACGTCACCGCCCTCAACAAGGCCGCCAAAAAACTGCGAGAAACGCTTCACGTCATCAGCCGACACGCGGCGCACAATCAGAGACCTGGCGTCACCCCCATCAAACAACGCGCCCTCACGGCACGCCGCCAACGGCTCCCCATCGCGCACATAATGTGCTGGAACACCACCCAACTGGACGCGCGCCAGCGCCTCCTGGAACACGCCAAACGACGCGTCCTTATCAACAACAAGCCTCAAAAAAGACATCAGAACACCCTCTCGCACCACGCGCCACTGTCAGCGCACAACTCCGCGAACAAACGACAACGACACAACACCATCCGACACGCTACCAGAAGAACACGCCACAGTCATCGAATCACGAGACACAGCCCTATTATCGCCAACAACAAACACGCCACCATCAGGCACAACAGTCTCGACGCCGGACGCGCACGACCCAGGCAACGCCGCCACCATACGACCATTCACCCACAAACCGCCACCACGCAACGACACCACGTCGCCAGCCACAGCCACCACACGCTTAACCGCGACCTGGCCAGGATGCCGCCAACCCTCCGGCTCCTCAAACACCACCACGCTACCAGACTGAACCGGCGCGCCAGAATCAACATCAAGCTCCTGGCCGGGCACGAGAGTAGGAGACATCGAATCGCCCACAACAACATACCTACCCTCAGACCCCTCGCCGCCGAGCCACCACGCGCACAACACCAGGACAACAATCAAGCCGCACACGGCAAAGATACGCAAAAACGCCGCGCCGTCGCGAGGCGACGACGCCGAAAAGGCGCGCACACGACGATCAGGCAACACACAGCGAACAGCACGGTCGCAAGAATCAGCCACCAGGAAACAACCCCCACCAGAAAAACAAACAACAAACAGCGGAAAAACGAAATCGCGCCCGCAACAAGCGGACGGAAGGTCACACGAGCTTCATGACAGCACGGTGATTGTTCGACACGGTCTGCAACGCATCCAACGCCGCACGAACAGCCATAGAACTGGTCTTAAACATCTCAATCGCCGCCTTATACGCCGACACCTGCACGTCCAGCTCACACACGCGCTCATCACTATCCACAGCCGCGCGCCTCATATCAGCAGACGGCAACTCCCGGACCTGCAACGTCACCGCCGCGACAGCCTGCTTATACTCGCCCGAAACCTTCCGCAACGCATCCTGAGCCGCACTCGACCTAGTAGCCAGCAACAAGTCCAACTTAGCAGCCCTCAACATCAGGCGATTCACCTGGTCAAGCGACCCCGCGTCAAGCGCCGCATCCAACTCATCAGCCAACTTCGTGATCTCAGCCATCAACTGAGCATCCCGCTCCAACACGACAGGCCACCGAAACCTTCCACAAACGCACGCAACATTACGCAAGCAAGACGTAAACGCGCACAACCAAACGAAAGAAATGACGGACGGACAGCGCCGCCACATGCACACAACCATCATGCCACGACACCCGTCCGCCCGTCAAAAGCTCACCAGCGGCCACGCCTGCGACGCTTCCTTGCAGCGCTCACCGCGTTATCAAACGTGCGAGCAACACCCACACGCGCACGCCCATCCCGCTCATCACGAATACCCAACTCCATACGGTCAGACTCCGCGCGCGTCGGCCACGCCCACTGAATACACGACAGCACGTAACACACCATCACGCACGCGCCGAGCGTGTACGCCCACGTCCCAGCAGAAGCCATCGACAACAACGCGGCCACAGAAAACCCCAAAACGGACGCGGCCACGCGCTGACGCACACTCAAACGGCTCCTCCACGGCTCCCACCCGTCAGGCTTCGTGCGGCGACGCACATCAGTCCAAAACAGCCCCAGCACGCCCACGGCGACCGCCAGGCACACGCCGCCGCCCAACGCAGGGACACTACGCGCATACATCCACCAGCGGCCCTCGGGAGCGAACACATCCAACAACACGCCCACGGTAACAAACACGACTGCGCCCACAAGCGGCGCGACGAGACCGCGCGCGCCCCTCGTGTGGTACCTCCTGCGCACAAAGCGGCGCGCCTGCACCAAGAGCGATGCCTGGGCGTCGCCGCCATTCTTCGTCATCTTCTTACCCGCCATCAGCAAATCACACTCCAAACCGGTGAAAGGAAACTGTTAACATAATAACCGCGCAACGCCACGCGAACAAACGCTCCCACGCTCACAGCATGTCGCCCCTGTACTCACCGTACAATTCCACGGCAGCCGCAACCGCCGACTCGCTCACAGTCTCGTCAGCGAGAATACGCTCAGCGTCATCCGACGCGTCACCCAACAAAGGTGCCTGAGTCATGATGTTCGAGAAACGCGTCCGCCCCTTTCCCTTCTGACTCTCACCAAACACGTCGCCGCCTCCGCGCATCGCCATATCCTCAAACGCCAACGCAGCACCATCATCAGAAGCCACCAAAGCCTCCAAACGCTTCACGCCACGCCCGGACATCACCTGCGGGTCAGCAACCAGGAAACAATACGACTGGAAACTATTACGGCCCACGCGCCCACGCATCTGATGCAAGCTCGCCACACCAATACGATCCGCGCTAAACACGCCAATCACAGTAGCGTCAGGAATGTCAATACCAACCTCAACCACGGGGGATGCGACCAGCACATCGTACTCGCCGTCACGGAACGCGGCCATCACCTCATCCTGAGCATCCTTACGCATCTTCCCATGCAACATAGCACACCGCTCCCCCTTGAAAGCGCCCTTCGACAACGCGTCAAACAAGGGCTTCACAGACGCGACCGTGCCCGCATCATCGCCCTCCACGTGAGGGGCAACAACGAACACGCGCCTACCCGCCTTAATCTCCGCCCACGCGCGCGCCACGAACTCACTATCAGGCTCGATAGCCTGCGCCGCACCCCGGCGCACCCAACTCGTCACAATCGGCAGACGCCCAGCAGGCTTATCCGGCAAAGAAATCACCTCAACGTCACCGTACAACACCTGCGCTGTAGCGCGAGGAATCGGCGTCGCCGTCATCATCAACACGTCAGGACGAGCCGCCCCAACGCTCTCACACACCTCAACGAGACGCGACCGGTCTTTCACGCCGAACTTCTGCTGCTCATCCACCACCACGAGACCCAGGTCACGGAACCTGACCGACTTCTGCAACAGCCCAGTCGTGCCCACCGCCACGCTAATAACACCGTCAGCAACGTCACGGTTAAACCGCTTACGCTCCGCGCTCGCAGCCGACCAACGCGAATCAAGCAACGCCACACGACCAGACACGCCCGCACGCTCACACGATACGCGGATAGACGCATACAACTGCTCCGCCAGGATAGCCGTCGGCGCAAGAACCGCGACCTGCCTGCCAGACGCGACAGCAGCAACAATCGGGAACGAAGCAGTCAACGTCTTACCCGAACCCACGTCACCAATCAACAGGGACACGTGTGCGCGCGTATCGGCAGCCGACTCCAACAGGCGGCGCGTCGCCTCCACCTGGCCGCGCGTCATCTCAAACGGCAACGACCCGCGAAGGCGCGCGACCTCACGCTCACCCCCACTCATCGACACGCCCACGCGCTCGTCAAAACGGCGGAACCTATGCAACAGCACTTCCAACAGGACAAGCTCATTGTACGCGAGCGTCAACAACGCGTCCTCGAACTCGCGCTTGTCAGCCGGGAAATGGACGAGACGAATCGCGTCATAAAACGACATAGGCGCGCGATCAGGCGACAGCAAACGCATGTAGCTGGGGGAGCGCACGCCGCGAATACGACCCAGCAACTCCAATACGAGACCAGCCAAAGTCGCAGAATCCACAGCGTTCTTCTGCGACTGAGGATACACGGGGACAAGAGCCGCACCCACCGTGTTATCGCTCATGTCAATCGTCGAACCGCTAATCGACTTGCCGCCCCTAAAGAAACGTACTTTACCCGTGATAATGACGCTATCGCCCGGGAAAAACTGCTTCACAAGCCACGGCTGATTAAAAAACGTGACACGAACCAAGGAACCAACATCGTCGCGCACCACGAAAACAGCGTCCTTACGCTGCTTCACGCCGGGGGTACGAACAGGCGGCGTCACCTTCTGCTCCGCTGACTCCACCAGCCCGACCAGCGTCGCCTGCTCCCCATCCAACATGCCGGAAATAGGGACCGGGTGCGCGCGGTCAACGTGCCTGAGCGGAACATGCATGAGTAGGTCGTATAGGCTCTCAATCCCCATCGCAGACAGACGCTCAGGCAGGGAGCGCCCGGCAGCCGCCTTCGCCTGACTCCTCGACAAATACTCGTGCGTCGCCAAAAACAACTCAGACACCGGGACCAGCTTCAAACTATCCAACTCGCCGTCATAGCCGCTAATAGGGCGTGCCAACGCGCGCGCCACATCCTCACCCAACCGGATAGGCTGATAACCGTCCGCCGCCAACTTCTCATTCGCCGCGTCAACATCAAACACGCGCGCGAAACTCGTCTGCCACAAGCCGCTACGCCGAATCCCACCAAGCTCACTAATCGCGCGCTCGTAGCGAGGCGACGACACGCCCTCAAAGATGAGGAACTTCCCCGTCTGGCTCATCGACGCGACAGGCGCGGGAACCGACGACGGATCGTCATCCACAGGCGCGCCACCGTCAAGCGGCGCCCCAGTGGCGGCGACGCTGGTGGCAGTGGCGGCGGGTATGGGCGCGCCCACGTTCGCGTCCCGAACCGGCGCGGCATTGCTGAAAGCGCTCGCGGGACGCGAATACACCCACTCGTAACGCGTACCCGCCCACAATCTGAAACCAGACACGAATAACCCTCCACAACCAACTGAGCTGACGCCGCCACAAAACCGCCAGGAAGCGACAGCAGAAACGATACGCCTCTCCTTACCTGCAATAATAACCCGCCCACCGTGAGCGCGTCAAAACATCACAGTGGGCGGGCAGGAGCCGCATACGGCGGCAGAAAAGAGGATCGGTCAGCGGCCCAGCATGCCGGCAGCGCGATTCATCCACGACGCACACTCTAGCACGCGGCCACGCAGCTCCCGAAGCTCACCCTCACCAAGGAAATCGGCGGCAGCCGCAAACACGTCAGGCTCCGGCAAATCCTCCACAATATCTGCGGCGGCAAGGAACCTCGACAGTATTTCGACGCGCGGGTCGCCCCGCTCCACAGTCTCCGACACGGGAGGGCGGCCACCGTCGCTGGCTGGCGTGCGACCGTTCTTGTACTCGCCCGTCTCTGGGTTCACGCCCGCGCGCTCCAACAGCTTATCAGCCGCGTCATTGAGCATGGACACGTTCTCCCAGTCATCCTCGGACCCCACCTCAACCGGCGCAGTGCCGGGCGCGCCCACGTAACCGCCGTCATCGCCCACTACGTCATCGGCGGGAACAACCGGCGTAGGATAATCCACCTCAGCTTTCTTCGCGGTCGCGCGAGAATCACGGATACGGGAGCGCTCCTCCTCCACGATCTCTCCCGCGCGAGCCGCCGCATCCTCCGCCTCCAAACCGGCGGTCTCCTCGCGGATTCGCCCAGCGATAGCGTCCAAGTCACGGTGAACATCGCGGGCAACAGCCTCCGTTAACTCAACGGACGCACCATCAGGCAGTGCTTCATCGAACGCGCGGATCACACGATCCATGTTGATTAACTGGTAGGAGCGTGACACGCTCATGTCAAGCTCGCCAGTCACGTACTCGCCCCACGTCGCATAGCCGAGAGCAAGGTGAGCCTTACCGGCGTGCGCTCGCGCGACAAGCTCATGAATCTTCTCGCTCGCACGCCGCATGTACGCAGTAATCTCATCCGTCAGCTCTTTCGCCTCACTGCCCGACAAAGCGACGCCGCCTGAGACAGTGACGGGTGGGGCGGCGTCAACGGGGTCCCCGAAATCGTCAACCCGCACGGGGATAACGGGGTCATCGTCAGAAAAAACAGGAACATCAACAGGCATGGACAGTCACCAACTTGCAAGAAAAAATGGGAAGAAATAAAGTGAACAATGAAAACCGGGCGGGGCAAACCATGTTGGCCGCCCCGCCCGGGGCGGTGGTAGGGTCACCCGGCAGCCGAAGCGGCAACCACGAAGTGCGCCAAACACGCAACAAACCCGGCAACCACCAGCGCAGGACCAGCAGGAAACGCGTCGCCGCGATCCTTCACCTGCGACTCCAACACGCCAGCCGTCACCGTAAACAGCAACGCCAACGCGAGAACGCCCACGCCCGCGCCACCCAACAGCGGGGCACACACGACCAGGCAATACCGCACCATCAGAGCGTCGGCACCGCCCAACCACGGGACACGAAAACAACCCAAAAATACGCCAACGATCCACCCGGCCACGCCAAGCAGCCACGCGAACACGCCAACTGACGGCGACAACGCAGCGCCAACAAGCGACAAACCACACAAGACGTTCACCGTGCGAGAATCGTATGGCACGCGAAGATTGCAGTAATCCTCCACGCCGCACAGCACGCCCCACGCCGCAAAAGGCGCAAACGACAACGCGAGCCACGCGTCACCCACGCCATACAGCAGCAGGCTCACCGCCAAGCCAGCCAACACGGCAACAGCGCCAGCGATACGCTGACGCCGCCCCTGCCCGCCGGAGCCGCGAACGCCAACCGCGCTCGCCCACGCGCACGTCACCAAAGACGCCGCAAAAGGAAGAACACCCACCGCGTGACCAAACATTACAAAACACCCATCTTTTCTTGACGACAGTTAAACAAACGGTAGCACGGGCGGGCGGAGCAGCCTAACCCCACCGGGGCAGAAAGCCGCGCCCCCGCCCACGGCGTTCACTCAATCACGAGGTCTTGCACCATGTGAGCAACCGGAGCGCCCTCAACCGTGCGCTTCTCCTCACCATCAACCACAGCGGACAGCGGATACAAGAGGAGAACCGCGCTGTTGCCGCCAACGTAGGCGCGCACGCGCACGCCAGCGTCGCCCGCGCCATCAGCCACAGCGGCAATACGGTCAAACGACGCCGGGTTAGAACGCACAGCAAAACGCGCGACACGCTCACCCGACAGGACGCGACCTCTCTTATCGTCCACCACTCCAGTCGTGTACGAAGAATCGTCACCGCCCCTACCAGTCACCGTCATGGACGCGGACGGCCCGTCAAGGGTGACGCGCATGTCGTTCGCGGCGTCGCTGCCAGCCGACAGCTCGTCGGCCTTGCGGATAGTGACGAGCGCGCCGGTCATGGCTCGAACGCGCGGCATGTCGCACACGTCCACTTGGCTCTCACGCCACGTGTCCACCATTCGGGCTGCCGCGCCGTTAGCGAACGCGGCGAACTCCTCGCCAGCGTTAAAGATCACTGAATAACGCCCGTCCGTGTAACCGAAAGCCTCCAGACGCCCCTCAGCCAGCCGGTTAACGCGGCCCAGGAGAGTGACCTCACCCTCGCGCGGGCACGCCAGCGCGGGGCGCGAAGCCCACGAGAACATAACCGGCTCAGGGGACACAGCGTCAATACCCACACTGTTAATATACATCGCCATCGCGTTACAACCGTAAGCAAAGCACGTGAGCGCGCCATCCGCAATGCGCAGGGCCGCACCCTGCCTGCCCGCGCTTTCCGCGTACGCGACAGCATCAGCAGCAGACAGGAGAGCCGCAACATCTGCGGCGCGAGCCGGGCGCGTCAACTCCTGCGCCTTCAACGTTGTTTTCGCGCGCCCACTAATGGGACTATCGCCCATTGCTGCCGCGTGAACTGTCATGCGCACTTTGAGACCGCTATCCTGCTCAATGTGCGGAACAGCAGACGCTGCACCACTGTATGTGATCGTCGTGTAGTCGGCGCGGCTGAGCAGGCCAGCCAGCGCCAGGGTTTTCGAGGCGTCCAGAGCGATGCGCATCACGCCGTCAGTCATACCCTTTGTGTCGAGACTGAACAGCGGGAGGCGCGCCTGCGCTTCACTGTTCACGCCGTTGCCGTAGAACGTAATAGTGGGCTTCGCGCCATTCTCTACCGTCATGTAGAGGGTGCTATCCTTGGAGCGCCCGACTTCGTGCGCAGCGTACTTGATGCCGCTCACGAGGTCCGCGCTTGCGATGACGAGTTTCATACCGTCCCCTTCTTTCTTCCGCGCGAAGCCGTGCACGCGCGCTTGTTTTCTATCGTTTCGACGAGGCTCGTTGATGTCCTGTGCGTTTGCCGCTGGGGCCGGTCGTTCTCTCGTTTATTCGCATTAAGCCGGTCAGGGAACGCACGCGCCAACACGCCCGTATACATATGTATACTCTAATAGTTCGCGGGAGTCAAAACCTCGCCGCACCGGGCGTCCGGATTCTCGGCGATGACCGCCACAGGCAACAAGCGAAACACTGGAAGCGCCTCTCGCGGCCACAAATGCCCACAGACACCTAAACGGTCATGCGGGCACTGAAAAGCCGCGAGAGGCGCACACAGGAGGCGAGAGGCGCACACAGGAGGCGAGAGACGCACGCTAGGAGGCGCCCTCACTCAGCCAAGCGCACCACAACATCCCGGCGAGACCCAACCGACAGGCGAGAACCAGCCTCCACACTCTGCCACACAACAAACCCAGACGGCACACCATCCGACGAAGCGCGCTCACGATCAACAACAACACGCAACCCAGACACCTCGCCAACAGCAACCGCCGCCTCACCCGACAACCCAGTCAGCGACGGAACCTCCACACTACCAGGCGACGCCGGAGCGGTATCAGCAGCAGTCATATCCGAACTCTGATACACGGCAGGCGAATACCCATGAGCAGCAAACACACCAGGCAAATACGACGCCGCGCTCTGCGCCACCGCATGATCATTCCACCTCGCCACGTGACCACGGAACTCGTGGAAATCCATGCCCTCGGCGGTGTTCACAGGATCATACACGTTAGAAAACAACGCCAACCCGCCGGTCACAACCGCCCACGTGCTGTTAATCACATTGTTAGAGCCGGACTTAGCGGCCACATCATACCCCGGCACGCGATAACGCAAACCAAACGCGCTCGGCACCGTGCCGTCCATGTTCGCGTGCATCGCGTCAGCCACAACAGCCGCCGCATGAGGCGACAACACACGCCGACACGCATCCGCCGACGGGTCATAACCATCCGGCGGCGCAACCTCCACACCATCCACGCCAGTCACCGACTGCACAGGCGTAGCAGGGCAGAAAATGCCACCAGACGCGAACGACGCAAACGCGGCGGCCATATCAACCGGCGAGTGCTCAGTCGAACCCAAACCATACGACAAAGAGCGAGACGAAATCGACTCAGGCGCAGGAATACCCACCGACGCGGCGAACTCCTTCACCCTATCCACGCCGATACGCATTTCCAACGTCGCAAACCACGTGTTCGATGAATACGCGGCAGCCTGACGGTACGACAAGAAACCGCCCTGCAACGCGCACGAATCGCTGTTGTTGATGCCACCCTCGGGGCTATCGTAATCCGGCCCAGGGTACAGTGGGCACGCAGACGAAAACGACAGATTCCCCACGTCATAGCCGTTATTCAACGCGGCAGCCAACACCATCATCTTAAACGTTGAACCAGTGCCAGCAGGGTTAAGGGGGAGGTTAATCATCGTCTCACCCGCGCCCGAACCGTAGTCACGGTTCACCGCATACACGCTCACCCCGCCAGTGCCGGGGTCCACGCCCACCGTCGGAACAGCAACGCGGTTTGTTGTACCAAAATCGGCGCGCAACTGAGCCTCCACAGCGTCAGTGGCCGCACTATCAAGGAACGTCTTAATCGTCAACCCGCCCACCGACAACAAACGCTCACGATCATCCACCGTCTCACCGTAGCGCGGGCTACCCAGAATGTACTTTACCACGTAATCGCAGTAGAACGGATATTTGCTGGACGCGCAGCCTCCCGCCGCCCCTCCGCTCTCAACCGGCGTAAACCCGTCTACGACCGCCAGCGCTTCCGCCTCCTGATCGTCCGTCAAGTGACCCAACCGCTTCATACGATTAACGACCAGACGCCCGCGCTCACGCGCACGCTCCGCACCGTCCTCTGTAGACATGTTATAGAGCGACGGGTTTTGCACGGACCCCACCAACAGGGCAGCCTGACCGGCAGACAAGTCGGACGCGTCCACGCCAAAAAACGCTCGCGCCGCCGACTGGATAGAATACGTAGACGGCCCACCGAAAGCGACCGTGTTGAAATAGGCGAGCAGAATCTCACTCTTACTGTGCTGCTTCTCATACTCGACCGCCGCCTTCAACTCCACGACCTTACGAGCAGGCGTCGCAGCCGTCGCCTCACCCTTACCCTCATCCGACTGAGCGGAATAGTAGCGCAGATTCTTCACAAGCTGCTGAGTGATACCACTACCCCCGCCCTCACCGGACGCGGCGCTACGAGCCACACCCTGCGGGTCGTACCCCTCGTGTTCCCAAAAACGCTGATCTTCGGTGTCTACGAGGGCTGTCTGCGCCCACTCGCTCACCTGATCGAGAGACGTAAGCTCCTCACGGTTCTCATCCCACAGCTCAGCGATCACGTTGCCATCACGGTCCAACACGCGGCTCTTCGACGCCACCTGAGAGGAGTCAACGTCAGCGGGGATAGCGTTCCACACCTTCAACCCCGCGTCACCCACGCCCACAGCCGCGTTCACCGCCACCAGGCCGGGAACCGCCAACAGGACACCAAACGCGCACGCCAACGCGCCAAGGCGCGCAACGAGGCGCACGCGACCACCGTGACGCTCCGCCTCATCCACGGGCGCGCGCATATCGGCGGTGAACTCGCGCCACCTCGACGCCGAAGCGTCCTTCTCTTTCCCGAAAACACTCACAGCACGCCACCCCTCTCGCCGCCAAACAAGCCGCGCGCAAACGCATCAGAATCACGACCGGAACCCACAGCACCAGGCGCGCTACCGCCACCGTCGCCCAGAGCGGCGGGCGACCCGAAATCAACAGAAACACCATGCGGAGCACAATGCAAACGCACCAGACGCGCGTCCGCCTTACCGCCGATCAACGCCACGCGGTCCACACGACTCACCGACGTAACAACCGAATACTCCGCCCCAGACTCCAACGCGTCCAAAAAACTATACAACGCGTCACCCATACGCGACATCGACGACTTATCGTGAGCAGTGAACGGAACGCCATCCAACAGCACAGTCTTATAACGGCCGCGCATCAGGGCGCGCATGATAGCGCCCACACGCTTCCTCCCATCAAACCCCTCCGACGGGAGCGACAGAAACTCACTCGCACGCAACATGAGAGTACCCTGCAAGCTAGACGCGCCCATAAGAATAAACTCGCGCAACACCGCTTTCGCCACATAGGTCTTACCACACCCCTCCGGGCCGCTCAACCACACGTGCAGCGGCTTACCCTCGCGCACATGAGAACGCACCTCACGCTGCAACAAGCGCAAACTCTCCACATCCAAACGGGCAGCCGGGTCGCCATCCTCGCCCTTCTCAGAACGCGCAATCAAATCGGCGAGGTTCGCGCCCCTCCACACGCCGCGCGCCTCCCCATCCCAGTCAGCGAGATTCTTACGAATGGTTGCAAGCATCAACCTGTTAGTAGACTCACGATACGAGACGGCGCTCGCCCGCTCGCCGCGAGCAATATTGTCCACGTTCACTCGGTTACGCTTCGCCGGCGTGTACGGGTCCAACAGGTTATCGAAATCCGCGTCCTCGCGGTCATACTCGCGACTCACAACACACCACCCCTGACATCTTCCTCGCCGCGCAGCTCACGGCGCACACGATACTCACTCACCGCCGCGCCCTTAGCCAGGACGCCGCCGACAGCATCCACAAACTCGCCCGTCGAACACTCCCCACCATCCACAACAAACAGGCGGAACAAGCGCTTGACGACACTCATCGTAATCGCCACTTCATAAACGTAGAAATACTCACGATACGTTTCAACCGGGTTCACGCCGCGCATGTAAGCGCTCGCGAAACAATCCACCCACCCGTCCTCGTCGCCACGGAACCGCTCACGCATCCACGCGTCACTCCCGGCTGTCAAGCCAGACAACGCCGACACATCATCCAGTAGCCCGAACGTCATCAGCTCATCGGACCAGTTCACGCGCCCAGACCGACGGCGCGCCTTCTTTTTCGCGGGTGTTCGCCTCAATAGAACCTCCATTACGGCCACAAAAGTGGGCAGACATTCCGCGCGCACAAGAGATGAGCGCGGATACGTTTTTGTTCAATAATCTACACGATAACATAGCGGCGGGCCGGGTGCCAAAACCTCAGCAAACCCAGCCCGCCGCACAGTTAAACAAAAGCGACAACACTCCTAGAACACGTCCCCGTCGTCGTCCCACGCGCCCCCACCGTCAGCGGGAGGCTCAGCCTCCCACTGGCCGAAATCATCCACGCCACCAGCGGTCCCATAGTCGCCGTAGTCGTCGGCCGCGTAGCCGAACTCCCCAGAATCACCGTCCGACAACCCGTGAAGCCTCTCATCAAACGACGAGCCCGTCGGCTCATCGCTATCCACGCCGTACACATTCTCCAAACGCCTACCCTCCTCCTCAGACAAACTGTTGATGAACTCAATGTCCTCGTCAGACGGGGCGCTACTCATCACGGGAGCGATCTCAGACGCGCGGTCAATCAAATGCGAACAATGCAACGCGCTAATGCAACGGGCGCGAGCACCGGCCCCCGCGCGACGACTCTTCGTAATCACCATGATCGTGTCACCAATCGTGTTATCCACACTCTCCTCACGCATCATCGTAATCACAATGTCAGAATCGTAGCCAGGCTTCGCAGAACCGTACAAGTCATTGTGGGTTGGCTGGTGCTTACCCGTACCGCCATCACCGTCACTATCCGCGTCAGACGAGCCTCGCTTCAACTGGGCGAGCAGAATAAACGGGACCTTAATCGTCTGCCCCAAGCGCTTCAAATTCGTCGTAATGGCACCGTACTTGTCCACGTCCTTCTTCGACTCAAACGACGGCACAATACCCAGATAGTCAACAATCACTAGGTCGAGGCCAGAGTCGCCCTGCAACAGCCGGCGGCAATCCCGCGCAATCGTATCCACTCCGCCGTTAGGGTCAGCGTTAATGAATAACTGTCCGCCGCACTCGGCGCGCTCCCGCAACATGCGCTCCTGAGCCGCCTTAATCTCGGCAAGACGCTCAGCGGAACAATCGCCCTCAATCTCCCGCATCGGGATACCCGTCCAGCACGAGAAAATACGCACCCACAGTTCCTCGGCGCTCATCTCATACGCCTTCATGTAAACCGTCAGACCACCGCGCACAGCCGACACAATAGCGTCCACCGCGAACACCGTCTTACCGACACCAGTCTCAGCACCAACAAGAACCAACATACCCGGCATGATGCCGCCCGTCGCGTCCGTAAAAGTCTTATACGGGTACGGGATGCCGCGAGCGCCGCCGCTCTGCCACGCCTCCCAGTTCTCATCCAACGTCTTACCCAACATCACGTTGCCCAAATCGTCAAACGACTTCATGGTGGCCGTCGTAGACGACCTGGCGGACACGTTTTCCAACGTCTCACGCGTAGACTCCAACACGCGGCCCGTGTCCTCGCCGGACGTGAGCCTACGCGTCGCATCCTGCATCGCGTCAACGGCGGCTCGCACGTCAGCGGTTTGCCGCAGGCCGCGAGCATACGACCGTGCAGTACCCTTCACCGTCGCCATCACATCATCGTACAGGCCGTTCATGAGGTCGTGTAGGTTGTACTTGGCCGCGCCCACGTCACCCAGGGACGCCGCCAACAGATCGTTCACGCCGGTCGGCTGACCGTGAGCGTGAGCGTCCGCGTACAAGCCCCACACGTAACCGAGCGCGGGATCACCGAAATCGGACTGGGACACCGGATAGTCCACGATACTGTCAAACGCCGCAGGGTCACGCAGAATACACGACAACAGACCGCGACCCCACACGTCCACGCTAGACTGGCCGTAACCGAAACTCACCACAAAACACCTTCACTCCGCAACGACACAACAAACGTGAAACACCGAAAACACTCAAACAACAGAGGGGTTTAGGGTCGCTGGCCGGATTGCGTAGACCCAGCCTGACCGCGCGCCGCCTCCTGAACAGCGTTCGACAGGCGGATATCATCCAACACGCCATACGGCTCCACAAGCCACTGGCCACCAACGCGCACCATCAACACGCTCATCGCTGGGGCGCTGCCGCTGAACGTAGACAACGGCACGTACGCGTGCCCCGCCTCACGGTCCACATACACGCCGCCAACCCCAGTAGCCGACGGTGCCGCAACAGGGCCGCCGTCAGGCTGCACCTGAGCGGCGATAGCAACCATCGCATACTGGTACGCGCCAACCAGCCCAGCCGAAGCCTCAAAACCAGCAGAATAACGCGTGCGCGCATCCAAACCCGCCGCATCCAACACGCTCACGTCACCCTCGCTCACGCGATACATGCGAGAAGCCGCGTCGCCCTTATCGCTCCCACTGTTAGCGGCGGTGAGCGCGTCAGCCAACGCGGCGGCAGCGCTCATAGCCGCCTCACTATCCGTCGCCTCCACCGTGGCGCCACTCTGAACAACAGTCGAAGAAGCGTTACGGTCAGAGCCGGGAACACCATTCAACAAGGCCACAACAACAGCCGCAACCACGGCGACAGCCGCGACGAAACCGAACACGAACAAAGAGCGCTTACCCACGAGAGAACACCTCAAACAACGCTAACTAAACCAACAGTAACAAGCCCGCCGCCGCGCCCACAAAACAAGACGAGGCGCAGGAGCCGCCAACAGGGAACACAATAACACGGCTGCGGGCGGGACGCCAAAACCTCACCGCGCGCGACCCAACCACAGCAACGCGAACCCCACACCAAACCCAACAGACAAAAGCGCCGCGACAGCCACATAACGCCACCCATACAAGGCGACAAACGGCGACAACGCCTCCAAATGCACAGACGCAAGGCGCTCACGGGCCGCGCCAGACCCCAAGCCGGACAGTTCACGCACCCCGGCCGCCGTAAACAGTAGCTCCAAACGCGCGCACACCCACCACACGCACGCGCACGACAGCGCGGCGACAGCGCTCACCAGCCACCCCAACGCGGTCAACACGCGCGCCAAACGGCGGCGCGGCGCATCCTCCCGGATACGGCGCACACCAGAGGAGGAGCCTCCCCGCCGGGCGGCGGGAGAGGGAGCGCTGGCGTTACCCCCGCGCGCGGCGCGCTTCCCCTTACGCGACACTCTTCTCCTCCCCAATGCCGCACGCGCGAGCCAACGCGGCAACAAAATCAGCGCCCAACTCGGACGCGTCAAACCCCTGCGAACCGTCGGACCCGGTGAACACGAGAGCGCGAATCAGGCTATCAGAATCGCCGCTCTCACGCCACGCCCGGAACAGGTGAGCCGTCAACCTTGCGTCGCCCTCATGCTCCGCATCCAACGACGCGACGTTAACGTGGCCGCCGACCATGCCGACGCTTTCCTTCTCCTCACCGCTCTCACCCCACGTGAGCGTGCGCGCGTTCTTGTCGGCGAGCCACGACTTGTGCTCGCTCTCCAACGTCAAATACTCCTCCAGCGGCAACCCCATCTCGCTCGCGATTTCAGACACAGACGCGATATACGTGCTGTCGCCCTCGCGCTTCTTGATCTTCTTGATTGCGACAGCGCGTTTCTTCTGGAAGTCGGCGAGCCTCTTCCCCAAGTACTTCTCGGCCACATCGTAGGGCCACTTGTGTAAAATATTATCCAAATAGCCGCTGAACGGAACAGAAGCCTTCTCGTTGAAGCGTTCAATCGCGCCAATCACCCACTCGATGACCTTGGCGTCCACGTCCCCCCTGTCCGTGAGGAAAATACGCAGGCTATCCATGTGCGGGGCAAGGCGCGACCGCGCGAACTTCTCGTACACGTCAAACATGCCGAGCGTGAACTCGGGAGTGAAATCACGCATGTCCCTACGCCACATCGACGCGCGGCGCACGCGCGCAGACTCGCCGCAACTATCCAGCGACTCCCCCAAAATCGCGGCCACGATCTGCGCGCCATACGACTCAGACCCGCACAGCAGCCGCCACTGGCCTGCCCGCTCGCCCGGCTTCACCACGCCCACGCCTCGGCACACGTCAGCGACCTCACGCGCCACGCTCTCGCCGCACGTGAACGTCACCACGCACACCTCACGCAGCGGCGCGGCAATAAACCCCTCCGTCTCCGTCATGCCATCCCACACGCGGGCCGGGTAAATGCCCTCAAACAGTCCAGCATCCAGCGGCATGTTGTGGCGATCATGCCACTCGCGCACCTGCTCCATGTTGAACCTGTACGTGACCGCCCCAGTCGTTGAGGCAATAATACTGCTGGACGCGAGCTTACCGGCAAGCCACCGCTGGTACTCCTCCACGGAAACGTTCATCAGGGAGCACGCCTTCGACTCGTCATACCACATGCCGTCACTGTACAACGCGTCCAAACGAGCCTCCGGCGACATGCTCATCATCGTAGAGCGCGTGTACCTGGCCTTCACAGGGTCAAAACCGTTGTTCTCGGTCACAGCGACACGCCCCCATAAATGCGCGCCGACGGCTGCAAATCCGCGCGCTCACGCACCAGCCAATCAACCGCCCCCAACACGCCGTCCTCAGCCAACACCCCATACGCGGGCGCTGGAACGTACGCGCACAACTGGCCGTTCTCCTCTTCCACGGAAAACGCCACGCCAGCCCTACCGAAAGACTCGGCGCACGCCTCCCGCACCTCACCCTCACCAACGCCGCGAGCAAACCCCACGCGCAGCACACCGGCGGGCGCGCTCACAGCCGCGCCGCCACGCTCAACGTCACTAAACAACAAAAGAAGCACTCCTCACACTCGAACAGGATGCGTCCGCACGCCACGCGCAGGCGCGTCCACGATTCCTTGCCATCAATGTTACGCGATCATGCCACGATCACGCAAACCGCGAAGCACACTAGCACGAGACCTGCCAACCGCGCTCATCGACGCAGGCTCACCAGCCGCCAGAGAACACACCGCCTCCCACTCCACGCCAGAAAACCCCAGCACGTCCGCGCTCACGGCGCGCATCCACACGCCATCAACACCACCGTCATCCGCGACGCTACCGCCCGCAGCCAACACGGACGCCTCACTATCCACATCCACGCATCCACGCGCGCGACCCAACACGCCCGCCAACACGCCCGCATCCACGCCAAGACCAGCCGCCGCCTCACCAAGCGGCACGCCACCGTTCACCGCCGATACGGCGCGCACATAATCAAACGCGCTTAAAACCGGGACACCCAACGCGCCAGCAATCACCGCCTTCAACTCCACCAGCATGTAAGCGTGAACGCGCCCGCACGCGTACGGGAACCACAAGCCCCGGCTAGGCTCCCACTTACGAACGGCATCCAACGCCGCCAGTAGCCCACGGTACGCTAAATCATCCACGCTAACCAGGTGACGGCAAAAAGAGGGGATAATGAGCCGACCGGCGGTCTTATACGCGAAGGCGCGCACGCTATCCACCATCCGTATGGCCGCATCCTCGCCCGCCTGCACTATTGTCACGAGCTTTTCGCGGTCGCGGCGATACCGCAAGCGCGCCTCCCTGCTATCGGCGTGCGCGTGAGCGTCCAACTCCCTCAGAACGGCAGCCGCCTCGTCGCCAGCAAACACGCGCTCACGCAGGGCGCGCGCCTCACCATCCGCGAGCGCCAAAGCGCCCACGGCCTTACTTGAGCGCCCCATGCGATGAACCTCCACCAGTAGAACCCGCGCGAAACGCGAACGAAACCATGCCACCATACGCGCCGCAGACGCTCCACGCCACGTGGTCGCCGTCAGCGCTTTCAACACTAAAAACTCTCATGGGGAAACAATACAACGCGCGTGTGGCGGCAGACAAAAGCTCACGCGCGCCGCGCGAAACAAGCGACAAAAAGCAGGGGCGCGCCCGCCAATCGCCCCGACACCCCACGTGGGAAAGACATCGAAACAACGGCGGGCGCGCCCCTGCGCGTCCGCGACCGTCACAAAGCCGATGCGGCCACGCGCACAAACAACCCCAACAACAACACCGCGCACACCACGCCACCATACGCGCGCAACGGGCGCACGCGGAAAAACTCGCGCACCCGCACCCACATGGGGCGCCCGTCCACCTCACGCAGCCGCAACAAGCCACCGCGCACGGTAGGCGCGCCACGGAACGCCCGCGAACAATCCGCCAACACAAGACCCAACTGGTCCGCCAACTGGCGTGTCACAGTAAACCTGGCCTCAGACCCGTCATCCGCGCGCAACACCAGAACAGGCTTCTCACGCAAGAGAACGACGCGAGAAAGAAGCTCACCATCCTCATCATACAAGCCGTCCACAAGCCACTCGACGCGCCCATCATCCGCAGAATCAACGCCGCCCGACGAAAGACGCTCATAAGCGTGGCAGCGGCCCCAGGCGCCGCTCTCGCCGCCGACCGCCGCCTCGCTCCCGTAGTGGCCGCCGTTCCATAAAGCGCCACTCACGGCTGAACCTCCCTGAACTCGCCATACTGAGACTGGATAGCACGAGCATCCGGGTTAGGATACGTGAAAGCCTCCACAATAGACGGCGACACGCCCTCCACCGTCAACATACGCCACACGCCATTCTCGTTAACCATCGTGAACGTCGCCTCCACCGGATAGGACGCCTCACGCACCAACAGGCCCCACCCCTCCTCGCTCGGCAGAGTACGCACGCGCTGCACGCTCACCCACCTGGCCTTCACACTCACTGACAAAACCTGCGCGCCATTCACCTGCCGGAACACGCCCACACCGTCAGCGGACGCGCTCACACCATTCACGCGCCACGACGCGAGCGACAACACCTCAGCCCTGTCACTCCACCTGTTCACACTTGACGCATCATAGTAGTAGGTGCTGGACGTGCTCACAAGATCACGCACACCCAAATACGCGTCCGACCTGGACCGGAACACGTCCGAAGTCGGCTGCTCCAGCAGCGACAGTTCACGCCACGCGGCCAGCGTCTCCACGCCGTCAGGGGCGTCGTAGCCGAACGTGCCGCCGCCCTCAACAAGAGAGACGACGGCCGCCTCAGCCTCGCCCTTCTCAGCTCCGGTCAACTGGCGCGACCGCTGCGCGAGCGGGTCAGTGGCCGCGCCGCCAAGGAAATGCGACACCGCGAACACTGCCGCCGCCGCGAGCGCGGCCACCACGGCGACCGCCCAGGCCGCCTTCTTCGCCGACACGCCGCGCTCACCGGCGCTCGCGCTCGTCTTCTTGTTAGGAGTGATCATCTTCCACCTTACCAGACGCGCCCGCACCCCGGTATCCCGGGATGTGGGCGGGCCGCTTGTCCGCGCCTACTGTGGCGCACTGTTACAGTGCAGGGTCGGGAGCGCCAACAAAGTGGAACCCCACGTACTGCCTGCTCATTTCGTCAACGAGGCTATCATTGAAACGGTCAGGCTGCAACTTGCCAGAATGGCTATCCCACGACGCTTCCGCCGTGTAGGATGCGCCGTCCTCCTGCTGGCCAACCCACAACACGACGTGCCCCATCTCGCCCGGCTTCGTGATCCACACGTCCCCCGGCTGAGCCTCACTCTTCGAGTAATACGGCTTCCACTTATCCGGATGCTCCATCATGTACGGGTACTGGACCGCCGTCCCAGCCTGCGGGAATTCCTTATCCAACGTCGGAATAACCATTGTCGCCACAAACATGCCGCAATCCGCATAATTCGGCCACGTGTACCCCTTCTCAGCGAGCTTAGAACGAATATCCTTATACTCAGGCTTCGCGCACGCGCCCGACGGGTCATTACCGCACACAGCCTGCTGATGTTGAGCGGGAGGCCACACGGCAGACACAGCCAAAGACACGGTGCTCGACAAGTCGGCCGACCCGCCCTTGCTCACGCACGAGCCGCCAACGGTGCGGCCAGCGCCCGTGAACCCATCAAACGCGGCCTGCGCCTTCTGGTACTGCTCCTCGCCACGAGCACGCCAGTCGCCGCCGCCCTCAGCGCAGCCCGTCGTGTCATCATCAGACACGAGACGGCACGAACCCTCAAAGCTCCTGTTCGACGTGGACGCGTAATAGCGCACGTCGTGGCCAGCCTGCCAGAACCGGCTCATGTCACCGGCGAACCCGCGACCAGTATCCAGCACGGTCTTCACGTACTCGAACTGGGCGTCAGCGTCACTCCACTTCTTCCCAGAACTGTTCGCGTACTCGCCCAACCCGGCCAGGCTAGCGCCGCGCAACTGGAACACGCCGACAGCGCCGCCCCCGCTGCCCTGCCCCTTCGCGTAAGCGATGATCTGATCGTTACTGTAGGAGGACAAGTCGGCTCCGCCCTGGACGAGCGTTGGGTCGTAGTTGCTTGTCTCCATCTGTAGGTTGGACACGAAACCTGCGGCCTGCTCTTTACTCATGGGCTTGCCGCCGTTCGGGGCGAAGCCCGTGCTCATGAGCCACGCCATGATGCTATCGGTCGCGCTCTTGTACGACTCGGGATCGTTCGCGCCTCCCGCCGGAATCGAGAGAGCCGACGACGAGCCTCCCGTTCCGCCCGCACACTCATCTAGGTTATTCTTACCGATGAGGGAGCCGAACACGCCCGCATGATTCAACAGTGCGAGAGTCACCGCAACAGCGGCGACGGCAATCCACGTCGCCGGGTTAGTGACCGCGCCAAAGAAATTACCAACCGCCGCCTGCACGGCGTGAGCCGCGTGGCGTGCGCGCTGCACGGCCTGCACGGTTTTCTGCGCCCACTGCGGCGACCGGGAGGTGACCGCACCCCGCAGCATGCCAGAAATGGACGCGTCAACACCCCCGGCGGGGGAGCCGCCGCTTTCCTCCACGGCCGCTCCCCCGCCATTATCCGCGCCGACACTAAGACCGCCGTCAGATAGCTTGTTTTCCTCGTTTTCTTCCACTCACGCCACCCCTTCGACGCTCACACCCCTTCGCGGGGCTTATCAGACATTTTAACTTCCGGGCGTTTCCTCGCTCTCGCCCTCTTCCTCATGCTCGCGCGGCTCCACCACCAGGGTTTCGCCTCGCTTCGCCGCAGCATGAGCCGCGTCAATGACAGTGTTCGACGCGTCCAACTGGCGCTCCACGTCACGCAACTCAGACGTGAGCAGACGAGAACCCGACTCCTTCTGCGCCTTATCAATCGCTCGGACCTGGCGTTGTAGCTCGCTCACGTGAATCTCGGTCGCGCTCTTCTCGGCTGTCGCCGCCTCATACTCGCCCTGAGCGTCAGCGATCAACTGTTCGCCTCCGCGAATGGTCTCCACCATCTCACTTGCATGATCTGCGCTTGCGACAGTCCTGTTACCGACAGCCTCATCAATAGCGTTCACGCGCTCTGTCGCCTCAACAATCGACTCGTGGAACGCGTAGTTGTCGCCGTCAGAATAGGTGTGCGCCTGTTCGCGTAGCTTACCGGCCTCGTCGCGTAGCGCCTGCGCCTGCTTCTCGAACTCGGAAGCCGCCAACTCGTCGCCGGTGCTGCGAGCGTACACCGCGTCAGCGTCCAAACCATCAGCCTTCGCCTCTTTGAACACTGCCTCCGTGATAGACAAGTGCATGTTCGCCCTCGCTTCCGCACGGTTCAACGCGTCCATGTCCGCTTCGCTCGTCGCGTTCTTCTTACGCTTAGCGATATCCTTGAGCTGCTTCTCCACGCGCTTGCGCGTACTGTCCTCGCCCTCCCCGAGCAGGTGGGAGCGCTTCACGCTGTCCGCCTCGAAACGACTGTAGTCGCGTCCAGCGCCCGCAACGCGCTCCTTCACCCGGTCAAGGTTCTGCTTCGCGGCCTGCTCGATACCACTGGTCGTCGCCTCATGGTTACGCATCGAGTTCAACTGGTTCTTCACGTCACGCTCAGCGAGCTGCAAATCCTTCTTATTGCGGCCGTCAATCGCGTTAACCTGGCGCGCAGTATGACCAATAAACCCAGTGCTGCGGGAAGCCTGACGCAAAGAACCTTCCTTCAAGCCCTCCCACATGGCCGCCCCGCGCTCACCCTTACCGGCCGCAATAGCGCCGCCCACAGCGCCGCCCACAGCCGCCGTACCATACGCGACCGCGCGACGATGATTCTCGCCGAAGAACTGGCGGGCCGCCTGCACGGCGCGGCTACTCATCTCCTGCCCGTCCATCTCAACGCGGCCAAACATGCCGATCACTTCCTTACGGTAAAGGACGAGCAACACGGTCAACACGATCACAATGAGCGTCGCCGTCGCCGGGTTAGAAAGCGTCTGCAACGCGCCACCATACACGAGGACAGCGATAATGAGAAACACCTCACTGACGAGGAACTTCAACACGCTACCAAGGATCTGCTGCAACCAGCCGAAGAAATACTTACGCGTCCGCTCAGAAATCGCCAACAAGAGGAAGAACGGGGCGAACGCCACAACGACAACAGCCTGAAAGAAATAGACGAGCGCCCACACGCCAGTCACAAAAAACACAATATTAGCAAGAATACTCGTCACCAGCATGCCGCCAGCCGTCGCAGGCGCAGACAACGCGCCCGCCTGCGACGTGAACGCCAACCACGTCACGTCACTAGCCTGCGCCGCACCAATAACACGCCCCCACCTCGGGTCAGAATACACCTTCGACGCATCATACTCGCCCGAACCATCATCAATGTTCGTGCGCAGCACCGCAGCATACGCGAACAGGTTACACACCTTATCCTTCCCGCCGCCGTTCATCGCGAGCGCCTTACCATAAGAATCCTTCAACGCGCCAATCGTATTCTTCGGCACACAGAACTCATCCCCCGTAAAGCCCTTCTTCTTCAACTTCTCAGCGAAATCCCCCTCCTTCGTGTCCAACTCGTTAAACGGCAAACCAAACGTCTGCATCGCCACCGGGTTAGCAACAAACGCCTTCCACATCGTACACGTCACGCCACTAATCGCCAGAGAACCACCCGACTCGCCGTCAGCGGACGAGGCGCACGCGCTCTCACTCGTCGTCGCGCTGGGGCCGCCAGCGTTCACAGCGTTAGCGACAACGCCACCAACCTCACTCATCACCAGCAGCGGCGCGGACGCGAACGTGTGCGGGAACGCGAGAATACCCGCCCCAAGAAGAGCAGCAACAATAGCGGTAAGCGCCTCACGCAGCGCCGCCGTGATCTGCCCATGAACGAGCTTCCACACCGCCAGCATGAGAGCAATAATGACAGCCATCACCAACAGTGGCATGTACACGCCCTGCGACAGGACGCCGATAACGCCCTTGTCCTTAGCCGTGTTGGATTTGCCGCCAATCACAGACACGAGGTCAATACAGTTCTTACTGTTCCCATCCCTACAGATGAGCTGACTGTTGAACGCGCTGACCGTCACATACTTACCCAACCCCAACACCATCGTGTTAAGATTGAGGACACCGTTAGCGGCCATCATACCAACACCGGTCGTGACACAGCTACCAGTACCCAGCGCTTTACGCACCTCACCGGACTTCGCCATATCAACATGATCCGCTTCCGGGAACTCGGTCTCATTATCGGCGACAAGATTCAAGATAGAGCTACTGTCCGCCTTACCGGTCCCATAAAACAACATGAACTTGGTGCCGTTCGCCGCCAAGTCCTCCACGCTGAGCACGCGCTGCTTCGCCGCATCCTTCTCGAAACCACCGGGACTATCCCACGCCGCCGCCCGCGCCATGTTGTAACCCAGGCCAGAACATAGTCCGCCGCCGTCAGCGTGAGCGACAACCCCACTATCAGACCACACGCCGGGCGCCGCGCTGCGGGAGGCCGCGCCGCGTGAAGCGCCCAGCATAGCGCCAAGAACGCCGGTGAGCACCACCGACAAGACAGCGAACAACGCCGCCAACCTCGGCGCCCACGAGCGGCCCAGAGAGCCGCGAGAACCACTGGCAAACACGAGAGAAACCTCCATAACGAAACAACACCACGACGCGCACACGAGCCAACCCAAAAATGCGCGCAATTACACTCTAGCCACTCAATAGCAGCCCATAAACCGGCACAAAACACGTGGAGCGGCGCAGCCCGCAGCCGCGAAAACGCCTGTAACAGTAACGGAACAAGCGTAAACGCGGCAGCGGGCTAACCCAATCAACGCCGAAACAAAAACGCTACTGGCACGACGACAAACCACTGTTAAGAGCCTGACGATCAGCCTTCCCCACCGTCAACCCATACTTCTCACTAACAGAAACCCACCGTTGAGAATACTCACAACGATACGACTTCAACGGAGGCATATACTCGCCAGGACCGCTCGCCCCCTTCAACCGGTTCTCGCGAGCAGAAACCGTCACCAACACCGTATCCAGATCGTTCGCGTACGCCTGCTTCTTCCCAGCATCCCACGACGCGCCGCCATGCTGATGCGCATACTGCAACGGAATCAGGTGGTCAATGTCCATCTTCTTCGCATCCGTGAACGTCTCACCACTATACGGATCAACCCACGACCCGGACGTGACCTTACACGTAGACGGGTCAGTCACCACACTCACCCCGTCACGCACAAGCGCCATCTCACGCGTATCACACGCGCCCTGCACGCTCACCCAATGCCTGTAATCCTTACGGTTATACGGAACCGACGTGTCAGCCTCACCGGAGGGCAGCGCATCCAAACGACGCAGCCACTCCTCGCGAGAACCAGCGCCAGGAGCAGCAGGCACCGACGACGAACCAGAGTCGCCGCCAACACCGGAAGAACCGGAATCGGGCGACGCGTCCGACCCCAAACCGCCATCAGACGGTGAGGCGACAGGCCCAGGAGGAGACACGCGCGGAGTATCCCAACACTCATCCACGCTACCGCCCTGCATCGTACACAACGCTGACGCAGACCAGCTCTTACCCGTCTCCGACAGGTACCGGAAATACCCCGCCGCGCCGCCGTGGGCGCCCACGCTACGCGCCCACAACACCGCGATCACGGCAACAACAAACAACGCCACCACCAGGCGAACAGCCGACATCACGCCGCCGCCTCGACCGGCCGCGCCCGCCTTCTTCCTCTTCTTCTGCTGCGCCAACCCTCACACCTCCACAAACGGGGAACTAAACTACTCAAACAATAACAAGCATAACACGCGGCCACCAAGCAAGCAAAACGCCGCCCGCCACGCGCATACAACAGTATCAAATAAGGCTGCATAACCTACATTTGTAGGCCACGTTTCCCTGTTTGAGCGCCGCCACATTGGTCCCCAGAGCGCCACACGCGCCCTGGTCCGCTAGTACCCTGGCCTCCAAGCGTTGTGCTTGTGCCCTAGCGGGGCATACAGGAAGAATCACCTCCCTCACAGGTCGGCGGTGGTTCTTCCTTTTCGGAGTAGACTTACGCTTCGTCCTGTCCCGCCCCGGATACTTCAACGAGTTTCTAGTAACAGGTGTCCTGAGCGGCGGCTGCGACCTGAGTTTCTTGTTTTTCGCCCGTGTCGCTCGCACCTTAACCACACGTGGAACAGCACGCGCGGCAATGTTTGCCGCAGCGTTAACATCGCGGTCCATCTCTCCATGCTCGGGACAAACGGATAGTTCGTGCATCGGGTGCGAGACTTTAGCACCGCACACGCGGCATTGTTGCGACGTGTTCGCGGGGCTTACAGCCACGACCCAACCGCCATTCTGCGACACGTAGTGGGCGAGCCATTGGACGAGCGCCCCTCGGTTCCACCTGCCATTCTGCATGGTGTTAGCGACCCAGCCCAAATCTTCAACCGCCACAACAGCGTTACCCCACGTGTGGGAGAGATAAGCTATCTCCTGCGCCGCCAGGATAGCCAGCTCACGTTTCTTTCTGGATGCGGCCTCACGGTGGAACCGTGCCTCGTCAAGCGCCGCCATTCTGGCTTGCCGATCACAAAGCAACAGCGCGACCTTCCGACGCAGGTCGCGGACCTGTTGTTCAGAGGCGCGCACGCTGTTCCACAGTGAGTGTACCCGCTGTGAGAGCGTTGTCTCATATACTATCCGCCCGGTTTTCACGTCACGCACTACCACGGTGGCGTAGTTGTTGATTCCCACGTCCACGCCGATAGTATAGTCCACCGAAAACTGGACAACCGGATTATCAGTCACAACCGTGAAGATAAAGACAGGCTGGCCGCCCTCGGCTTTAATGATGGGGAGCGCGACTTTCCCCTCAGTAAACCTCTTGTTATCGAAGGCGAAGATCAGACGGTACCACGCGCCTTGAATAACCATCCGCAGGACGATCTCACCGTCCGCAAATGGATTGTTCTCAACGGCCGCATACTGCCTGTCCACCGCACCAAGATTCACATAATCCTCGCCATACGAAGGTGCGGACCCGTTTACAGTACGTTTCCAACCTTGCGAAACATACTTGGAACTCTCACCGTTCGCGGCTTTGTCTCTTTCTTGCCAGGAGCGAAACTCAGTGACCACGCGATGCTGAACCAGCATCTCCTTACGCGACCTACCGCTCTTACCGGATACTAGAAAGTCGGGCATAGTAACGCCTGCCCTGCGACCAGCCGTCGTAGGTTGGGTAGCAGCAACACGCGCCAACTCGTCCCCAAGCTCAACGTCGTTGCGGACCACGAATGTTGCGTAAGCTGAGATGTCTCGAACCTCAGACGCAAGAGACGCCAAAACACGAGCGCTATCTAGTAGCTCGCCGTTCAAGTCTAGGACGTGGGACGGGCGCGCGGTAAACGCCATGTACGTCTGGTTTTTAGCCAACGCGCCCGTCCCAAAAATACACTCAACACCAGCTATATAGCCAATATCAACGAAAACCCCAACTGTCATACACGCTAAAAACGCCCATCCGACCACGCGGCCGACATCGGCGACCAGGCACTCAAACGATCACGGCAACGCGCCACGAACCGGGTCACCAGCAGAACTACCAAAATTCACGCCACACACGCCAACACCCTCAACCGTCATCGTCTGATCATAATCCGTCACCTTATGACCCGCACCCGGCAACATCTCACGCAACAGCGACGCCTGAGACCCCATCGGAACCACCACGCGAACACCATTATTATCATACACCTGACGCAACTCATTCACGCGACGCACCAACTCATCCTCACCCTCGGCCGTCACAGCAACCACAAACGAACCAATAAGCCACGGACGCGACTCATCCTCAGCGATCACGCTCTCCGCCATCGACAAGTCAGCCAACGAATCCTCCAACCCAGCATCAGACGCGCGAGCCTCCATGCCAGCCGCACTCACCTTACCAAGCTCCTTCGCCTCATCCACCTGATCCGCTTTCTTCCTACGAACCTTACGCTTCACCTCAGCGGACGGAACAAGCCGAAAAAACCCAAACGTCGAATAATCCTCACCAGCCAACGACGGCACATACAACACCGGCGGCTGATCCGGATACACGCTCTGACGAGGCAAACCACTCACAACAAGCGACGACATGAAACCCGAACGCTCCACACCATCATACCAGCGGCGTACCTCCACACTACGAGGCCGATTCACCACCATAAACTCGTCAACAAGCCCAGCAACCTCGCCGCGCCCCACACGCTGGGCACCATCATCGGCCAACGGAGGCAACGGCAACGCAGGCGACAACACCGCGTTCATGTACGCAACCGTCTCAAACGCGCCCTTCACACGCTCAGCGCCCAAAGCGCCCGTAGACACGATAGCATGCAACGCGTCCTCCTTACCGCGCCACACGCGCTCCTCCTCAGCCGTCACCTCCTCAATAGGACCAAACAAGCCAGCGAAACGATGCCACGCCTCACGCACGCCACGCACCCCAGCGAAAGCTGCGCCAAACGACCGGCGGTTACCCAACTTCACACACAAATACGAGCGGCGAGCGCGGGCGCCATTATACTTCAAAACCGCGTACTGGTCGGCCACCAAGTCCAAAAAATCACTATTGTCGCCACTATTATAGTCGCTATTGTGAGCGATCACCTGCTGCGCCCACAAATCCAGGTTCATCGGCAACACGACAGACGACACAAAAAACTCGCGGCTCTCACTCGACTCGGAACCCATAGCAGCAAAAGCGTTCGACAACTGAGCACCAATAGACGCGCGAGCGCCCCACGACATGAAATCGTACGGATGCAACGACAAACTATAGAGCGCCCACACGCTCGAACCCGCAAAAATCAGGTTCCCAGACAAGCCCCTAGCCGGAATCTCAAACTCCACAACAACAATCCCTTCACGCACGCCGGGCGGCACGGCTCAAACAATACGACAGTGAACTACGGCGACAATAAAGATGTCACCGCTTCCTGATTCGTCGACGAACTGCGAAGAGCCGGAAGGCGATGCCTGTCCTACTCTTCGTCTGACATTCATCTCCACAGGAGTTTAGCTACGTTCCATAGCCATTGATTTTGATATTCTCGGGAGTCGCTAGGAGAAACATGTTCCGCGCTGCATGAATATCTCGCGGAGCAGAGTACCCACATGACGGACACTCGAACTCGCGCTGCGAGAGATCATGCGGCGTTTTCACGCCACAGACGCACGTCGCGGTCGTTGCCACGTTCCTCTTGAGAACCGTGACTCGCGGATGACCGACGAGCTTCGCCTTCACTCTCCCGAGAATCCCGTACTGGATTGCCCTGGAGCCTCGTGCAACGCTCGATCTCCGCCTCCACGACGAGATGTTTTCGTCTTGCATGAATACGTGTTCATGTCCGAGAATCCAACTCGCGACCTTGTTCGCGGCGTCATTTCTCCTATTGACCACCTTCTCGTGTTCTTCTCTGATGTGCCGCTTTGTCTCCGCAAAAGCCTTCGACCCCTTCTGCTGGCGACTGAGTTTTCGTGACAGTCGCTTGAGGCGGTCTGGTTCTTCGACTCTTGCGTTAACGGTGGAGCCGTCAGAGAACGTGATATGGGTTGAGATGCCCATATCTAAGCCGATGGTTGTATCCGGGACAAACTTCTTTGTAGCCAAGGAACTGTGTGCCGATTTCTCTCGGTACACGGTAAAGGCGACGAAGAAGTTATGACCACGCTTTATGAGGACGGCGTTGGCAAAGTCGTCATGTTCCATATTGAACTGGTTGAGTCCGTTCGCTCTCATCCATCCCGGAACATTGGAGACCTTGACCTTGCTGCCACGAATCTTATGGGTTCCTCCGAACTGCTTGAGAGGAATCGAGGTCATTTCTGAGATGAACCTCAGACCTCCGATTTTTCGACCGTGATCCTTGAGAACCTTCAACCCTTTGAGGTTGTCTCTCATGCGCGTGAGGATACCCTGCTGCATTTGTCCGCCGAGGACAGTAAGTTGTCGGCGTTCGATCTCGCCGGTTGGAAGTTTCACCTCAACCGTATTGTCGAGACTCCTGCGGAACTCTTCATCAAACTGACCGTGAGCCAGTGCAGTGTTATAGAGCCATTTTCCTTCGAGGAACAGCCTTTCGAGGGCTTCCAGCTGGGCGCGAGAGAGTTTATTGCGCTGAATCTTCACTGTGCGAACGAGAATGTCTTTATTCTTCCGTCGCTCACGAGTCTCTTTCTGAGACTGAGCGATACGTCGATTCTTTTCCAGACGTGTTGATTCATCCATCGGCTTTGTGCGCGCCGCTCTTGCTGCCACTGGTGTCCCTCCTTTCGTGTTCTTCTACGGGACAAGTTATAGAATGATTATAGGATATAACTTAAATGGAAGGAAGAGATGTGGGTTCGGTCACCAATCATCGGTATCATCTCGTTCTCACAACCAAATATCTCCGCCCCGGCGCTTCAAGGAATCGAGCAATCGATCTACGATGCGTTCCGAGAGGCATCGCCGCACCCTGTCATATTGAACAGTAGAGAAAAACAAACAGATAGCCGCAAGCGGGGCGCGGACAACCCCCTACCACGGTAAGGAACCCCCCGCGCCCCTGGACAGCGGCCCACGTTTACTGGCCGGTCACGTTCCTCACAAACTCAGTGCCCTTCTGGCTAAAGCCCTCACCGCCCTGACTACGCAGCCACATGCCAATGCCGCCAACAAGAATAATCACAAGCGCACCAGTAATCACCTTAACAGCGACGCTCTTCGCCGAACCATCCTTAATACCGCCCCACACGGCCTTAATCGCCCACAGGAAAAAAGCCAAAACAATGAACGAATAAAACACCGTCGCAGTAGTAGACGTAGCCGCCGCAGCAGCAGTCTCAACCGGACCAGCCCTGTAAACAGCGTCAGCAACAACACCAGAAAACATAACAAAACCTCCACAAGAAAAGCTATCAGACAATCAACCAATAGCAGACAACACCAAAACCAAGAACAACAAAGATCACGAAACAGCAGGATTCAAACGGAACGGCTCAAAACGCTCAACAGCCCACCGCGACCCATCCTTCACAAGAGCCACAACATACTGCGACTCAAACGCGTAACCAGAAGCAGACCCGCCAGACACAGGCGAACCCGCCGACGACCCGACGCCACCAGACGCGGAAGAACCAGACTTAACAGACGACGCAGAACCAGAAGCAGCGCCAGAAGAACCAGCCTGAACCTGCGACCACTTCACAGTCGCCAACGCCCGAACATGAGACGCGTCCTCGCCCTGAATAAGGCGCACATCCACACTCGACTCAGCGCCGCCAGCAACCTCAAACTCGCCATTAAACCCATTGAAAATACTCACATCAGCGTTAGGCGACACATACTGATCAAGAAGAGTATGATTACCCGGAGAAGCCTTACCATAAGCGTCCAAGAAACCAAACACCGCGCCACGCAAAGCGCTCTCCTCACTACCCGCATACGCCTGCCCCGTACCAGGGTCAGTGTACGCCGGAGCATCAGCCGACGCGCCAACAGCCGGAGCCGGAATCAGAGACGGCGAATTAGACGGAATCATCAACATATCCTTCGCCTTGTCATAATACACGCTCACCTCCAACGCCAACCAATGCGGCGACGGGTTAACGGTCGCCGCCCCGTCACCGTCCGCCTGCTGGTCAACCACAAGCATCTGAACCTTGTACACGCTCACATCAGCACTACGCGGCAACACCTCAAACACGTTCACGTCGCCAACCAGACGATACGAGCCACCCTTCGGCCTCGACAGCGACGCGCCAGTCACGCTCGCGGACTTACCCAACGTGCCCGTGTAGAAATACGACAAGGTTTTCTCACTCGTCTCTGACCCGTCAGCGCTCACATACGCCTCGGCGAACCTGCGCGCAAACGCCTCCCCGCGCTCCATCGGAAAGCCAGTCTCATGAATCGACGCGTCAATCTGACCCTGAACATCCCCTCGCGTCAACGGCCTATTCACAGCCAAATACGCGCCACCACCAACAAGACCAGCGACGATGAGAGAAACCGTCACCCACGCGAACGCGCGAGACCCCCGCTGACGGTCCTTCCGCTTATCCAGCGGACGAACGCGGCCCCTACCGTCAATAAAACCGCCAATATCCGACAAGTCGCCGCCAGCCTTCGCGCTCTTACGCGCCGCCCTAATCAGGCGACGACGCCCACCAGGGGACAACACCCCCACGGGAGCGTCAGAAACGCCGTCAGCAGCCTCAAAACCGCCGGGACCAGTATCGGTACCGTCGGCGCCCGAAAGCCCGCCAGAAGCCTCCACAGGAGCGCTATCGGCGATAATATCGCCATCGCCTGCGCGCCCCACGCCACCAGGAGCGCCCAAACCTCGACCCAAACCCATCAACAAACCCCTTCACGCACACGCGCCGCCCACACGAAGCAAAAGCAAACGCAACCATTGACACTCCCGTAATATCTTCCACTACGAGATTCCTGCGAACTAGGCTTGCTTAAACCCCGGCATTAAACCAGAACCCAGCGGCTTCCTATATTGAGCAGGCTATCCCCGATTGTCGGTCGGTTCAGCTTGACACTCTTACCCTGTTTGGCTGATGCGCAGCGCCTCACCCAAAATATTCATTGCGGCGTTCACGTCCCGATCATGAGACACCCCACAACTCTCACACACCCACTCACGCTCCGACAGCCGCAACTCGTCGTACTTGTAGCCGCAGTTGTGGCAGAGACGAGAACTCGGATAGAACCTATCCACCTGAACGAACGCCCGCCCATACCACTGCGTCTTGTAGGCGAGCTTGTCCACGAAACTGCTCCACCCATTGCGGAGGATGTTACGGTTCATCACGCGCTTGGCCGACTGACCGTTACGCATAGGCTTGCCGTTTGCGTCCAGCTCCTTCTTCGCCTTCCGCGTCATATTCTGCACCGCCAGCGTCTCCATGCCAATGAATTGGTTATCTTCTATCAGCTTGTGAGAAAGTTGGTGCTGGAAGTTTTCGCGGAAGTAGCGCACCTTCGCATAAGCCTTGGCTACGACCGCTTTCTGCTTGCGGTAGTTGCTCGAACCCTTCACCCTGCGAGACAGCTTACACTGCTCCCAACGAACGCGCCCCTCCAACTGGTGAAGCCGATCAGGGTAGTTAATCTTCTCGCCCGTAGACAGAGTGAGAAAGTCTTTAACACCCACGTCGATACCAACCTCGCCACTCACCGGAGGCTTAGGTTGGACATCCACATCGAACAGGAGCACCAGATAGTACACGCCGTTCTCGCGCTTCACTGTCCAGCTAGACAATGATTCTATCGGGTAGCGGAACCTGTCTCGCCGACGTATGCGCACCGACCCCAGCTTTCTAGACAACGGATAACGATTACCCTCCATGCGGCGTATCGGCGAGCTGTTGCGAAACGACTGAACCTTATCATTCTTCGATGCGAAACGGGGACGATTCTTCTCATACTGCGCTTTGCGGAAGTACGAGGACTGCGCCTTACGGAAGTCCATGATGGTGTTACTTAACGCACTCGACGGAATAGGGCTATCCCGAAGCCACCCGTTAGCCGCCTTCATATCTTTTGTGCTCGGATATGTGGGGCGCGGATTAGTCTCTTTATCGTACGCGTTGAACGCTTCGACCTGTTTGTTGTACGCGAAACGCCTAGCACCGAAGCGCTGCTCCAACAGCGCCGCCTGCGTCTTAGACGGCTTAAACGGGATACGCTGCGCCACCTTACGAACTACCATGACAACTCACCCTTCAAATGCCGACCACTGATACCACTCGTCTATTACCGACGCAAACCGCGACGAACCGGCACTACGCCAGTGGGAGCCCCATCACCGCCGCCAGCATCATGCGACGCGGAAGCACCAGACGCGCCACCAACGCCACGACGAGACCGAGAGGAATCCTCCACCACGATGCCCGGCGAAGAAGCTGACGGCACACCGGGCAAACCGCCAGCCGGCACGCCCGGAAGCGCAGAAGCAGGCGCGCCACCCCGAGAACCAGCCGGGCGCGTACCCGGAAGCCCGCCGCCGGGCGCGTAAGACCCAGGCGCACTGCCAGCAGCCGCAGAAGAACCGACCACTCCAGCCGCCACCACCGGCGCGCCACCAGAAGCGGGAGCGCCGCCGCCAGCCGCCTGCGCGCTGCTGGGAGACTGGGCGCCGCCGTGCGAGCGACCGCCACGCTTACCACGACGCTTACGGCCAGACGAACCGCCCTTCCCGCCGCCCGCAGGCGTGTCCAACACGCCATCAACAGCAGGAGACGAATACGGGCCGCCGACAGCGGCGCGCACCTCCTCAAAACGCGCCCTATTAGCCTCCAACGCCCGATCAGCGTCCGCCGTATTGTACGCGTCAGCCAACACCTGATCGGGCGGGATAAGGCGCACCTTACGCACCCACACGCCGCCAGTAGAACCAGCCTCACGCCTGCGACGCTCCCGCCAGCTAGCGCCCTCCGGAGCGCCACCCTTCACTAAATACACGGCCTCACTCCTAAACCCATTCTCCGGCTTCGGAGACACCAGGCGCGTAAACAATTCGGGAGGAGTAAACCAGTCCTCCGCCGCGTCCTCCGTCACATTCTGATTCTTCCGGTTCAGGAAGTTCAGCGAGAACATGTGCGTCTGGTTATCGTTTGACCGCCTCCACGCCGCCCGCTTACCCTTACCGGCAATACCAGCCACACGCTCCGCACTATCGCCGCCAGCGCCAGAACACACCAGGAACGACCCAATCGTGTCACACACCGTCGTCAAATACGCCTCACCGTTACCGGGAGCAGCCGTCACAATATGCGAAAACGACTGAGCGGCCAACGTGGTGCGCAAACCCGCGCTACGCCCCTTCTCCAACAGCGGCGTCACGAACGTAATCGGAATCTCCTGGAACTCGTCACAATACAAGCTCAACGGCGATTTCTCACCATGACGCTGCCTGTGGTCCATCACGCGCGCCATATCACTGAAAAACAGTGCCCCCAGCGTACGCGCCGTCTCCTTATCCGCGCCAGACGGCACCGTAAACAAGATCACGCACGGCGGCGCATCATCCGCAGTATCACGCGCAATATCAATCATGTGATAGTCGTACGGGTTAGCGCTCAAATGCGGACCAAACGCGCTCATCGATAAGGCGCGCATCTTACCGGCAACAGCGCTCGCCTGAGCCGCCAAATCAGCGCCCCTCGACAACTTCCGGTACACGCTCACGCCCGCCTCATACGCGTCCGTGCCCTTCGCCGCATCCACAAGCTGACGGAACGCGTCAATACTGCACGCGTCCTCCACCGCCTGCACCATGCCGCGATCCCACCGCACGAGCGGCACATTCTTCGGGTCCACCACATCAAACAACGTGAACAGGGCGTTCAAAAACTCCTGCATGTCGCTACGATACTTGTCGGACTCCTCAGTCCACACGCGCAGATTCAACACGGTGCCCGCGCGCTGCACGCCGCCGGTCGCCAACGGGTCGTACGAGCACATACCATCCGACAACGGAATGTCATACTCGTTCAACCGGCCCTGGCTCACATGATAGAACCGGTAGCCGTTATCATGGCACATGCGCGCAATGTCAGCGGCCAGCGCCTTATCACCCTTCAAGTCCACGTACGCGATATGCTTCACACTGCCCGTTGACACTTCCGCGTGCACCATGCTTTTCAGCACAGTGGTCTTTCCCGCGCCGGTGCCGCCAGTCATCACCATACCCAGGTTCGCCTCAGTGGGCGTACGAGACACAACCGCGTCAATACTCGACAACGGATTATCACTCAACGGCTCCTCGACACCCAACGGGACGCTACCGTTCTCGGCGGCCTCCCCGGCTTTCAGCGCTTTCACGCGGGCGCGCAGGTTCATCGCTTCCCACGGGGCGCGCCTATACGAAAAACGGCTCCTCCAATCCACCGCGCCGCCCTTCAACTCGCGGATATGCGGACTCACCCACAACTGGTAACGCAACATCGGATAAGGGACCATGCCAGCCCACACGCCCACCAGGCCGCCAGCCAGCACATACACCCACAGCAGCCCCCACCAGAAGGAGCCACTATCGTACGCGAACCCCGCGCCCTGCAACCCGTCAACGACGCCACGCAACCCAAACAAGAAACCAACAGACAAGAGCACGGCGATCATGACGGCGACCGTCCACTTCTGACGCAGCCACCGCATCACAACGAAATGAAAACCAACCGCCGCAATCGTCGCGGGGAAAAACAGCAGGCACGCGACCGCAATCTGACCTGCGCGCGACAAGAACGCGCGCTCAACCGCCTCATTCTCATTCTCTACGCCATCATGCGCGTAGCCCTCGTCAACGTTCTCGCTCACCAAATAATCTCCTCGCAAACCGCCCCGCCCCCACGCCGCGCGCAGGAGACACACCAACTTTTGACCGCAATAACAGAACACCAATAGATGATCGCCGCGCCGCCAAAACCCGGAGCAAACAAGCGACCCACACGCTCACGCTCGCGCGCCAGCCGACGCGTCCAACAGCCGGAAATACTCACGCAACGCCACCACGCTCACCCGCACATAATCAGCGTCCGTCAACTCGCCCACGCCAGGAGCCGGAAACTCACACAACCCCAACACGACACCCATCACGCCCGCGCACTCCCCGAAATCATCCAACAAGACACGCTCGCGCCCCCACAGCGCGCGAAAACCGCCAAGCAATCGCACAAACGGGGCGGGCGTAGACGACTCGCCAGCAAGGCGACGCAACAACTCCACGCGCTCACCCACAAGCGCCACGGTGGCCGCGTCCCCTTCCTCACCGTAATCAGCCCTGGACGGCGGAGCATAAAACAAGCCAGCGAACGCCTGGACAAGCAACTGCACGCCCACGCTCACGCCATGCCAATGCCGCAGCCACTCACAATCCGCGCCCACACCGTCATCAATCCGGGCGCTCGCGCGCGGCACCGGCGTACTATCAACAACAGAACCCCCAACAAGACCGTCAACCAGCGACGCCTTCTCGCACGCAAGCTCACGCATCGACTCCTCGCTCACCTCAACGAGAGACGCCACGTCGGCGGCGAGCACGTCACGCGCAACCCCGGGGCACTGCGCCAACACGGACGCGGCAACGCGAGCCGCCCGCATACGCTGCCCCGCGTCCGACAAGTCAAACCCCTTGATCTTCTCGGACGCAACAAACACCGCCAACGGCACGCTCTTGCCCACATTAAACAGGCTACGCACGCCGTCCACGCCGCCACTGGCGAGCACGTCACACGGGTCCACCCCGTCAGGGCACACGATCACGCGGCCATCGCCGCGCACCTGCTCCACGCGCTCAAACGCCTTCACAGCCGCGCTACGGCCCGCGTCGTCCCCATCAAACACGAACACCGTCTGGCACGCGTCACCGGCCGCCCGCCGCACAAGCATCGCATGGTCGCCCGTAAACGCCGTCCCAAGCGACGCGACAACATTGGTGACGCCAGCCTCCACGGCCGCCGACACGTCAAACTGGCCCTCGCACACGAACACGTGACCCGCCTTCGACGCTTCACGCAGGCCGCGCGCCGACCAATACAGCTCATGGCGCTTAGAAAACAGCCTCGTCTCACGCGTGTTCACATACTTGCCCATCTTGTCCGAATCGGACAACTTACGGGCGCTAAAAGCCAACGGATGACCATGAACGTCAGTAATAGTGAACACGAGCCGGTCGCGGAACATATCAAAATGCGCGTCCCTATCCCCGGGGTCCGCGCCCTTACGGCACGACACCACGCCAGCGTCACGCAACTCAGCCAGCGTGAACTCGGGAGCATCCTTCCACGGGCGCGCCTTCAACAGGTACGACATGAGACGATTACCGCCCGGCGCATACCCGTACACAACACCGTCAGCGGACGACGAGAAATCAGGATACCAAGAGCCGCCCTCACGGGTTTCGCCCGGGCACGCGTCCGACAGGCCGCGCCCGGTAACGGCCAGGCGCGCCGGGTGATCTTCCGGCAGCTCATGGTATCGCTGCGCGTAAAAGCTGGCGGCGACGCGCATCAGAGCACGCAGGCGAGCGTCAGGGGAATCATCGTGGCCGCCCGACAGCTCGACACCGGCTTCACGGGCGAGGTCACGCAGCGCCTCAGAAAAGTCCACGTCGCGCTGGACCTGCACGAGCGTGAGGAGGTCACCGGAAAACCCGCACGACCAGCAATGGAACCTGTTCTCTAGCTCGGACACGTCCATCGACGGATTACGGTCGTCGTGCGCGGGATTCTGACAGTTAATGCGCAGGCCGCGACTAGTCTCCTCAATGCGCGTTCCCGGCTTCAAATCAGCCGCGTGCGCGCGCACATAGTCCACCAGCGGCAACGCCAGCTTGATCCTCTGAGCAGTATTATGTTCCACGCTTTAGCCTCTCCGCCTTCTCCTGCCCCACCCTGTTCGCAGCGCGGACGGGTGAGCCTTTCCTAGCTTCTCAGATGATAGTAAGGCGGCGCTCGCCGGGTGTCAAAACCTCAGCGAACGCCGCCTTCTGACTGTGCCCCGCTTTTGTTGCGGGGTGGCGCGTGTTTACTTGTTGTTGTCGAGTGCGGCCGCCGCCGCGCGCTTGATTCGGTCGGGGCGGAAGCCAGACCAGTGCTCCACAACATTATCGCCCATCCCGTCCTCGCCGGTGCCGGCGTGGCGGTCGCGGACAACGACGACCGGAACCTGCTGGTAGCCCAGGCTCTTCACGAAACTATAGGCGACATCATCCTCGGTCACGTCCACCTTCGCGTACGGTGCGCCCATCTTGTTCAGGAGGCGCTTGGTCGCGTCGCACTGCGGACACCTCGGCTTCGAGTAGACGGTGATCTCGTACCTATTCATGGTGGTGCTTTCCTCCAACTTCTCTCCTCTTCGTCTCTCGCGGGGCGGGCGCTGGGCCGCCCCGCCACATTATTGTTAAAATGTTAATCTAAATATCGTTGCCACACGCCACGCAACACAAGCGCGCTGGTCGGCGCTACGCAAACGCGAGGCGCACGACGGACAATCATAGCACGTCACCGGCGGTGACGCTTCTTCCACAAATACACCGGCACCGACATAGCCGGGTGCCCCGCCCCGCGCGCCGTCAACCGACCCTCACCCAACGACCGCGAATACAACCCAACACCGTCAGCGCGGCCCACGCCGCCGCCGCGCAGCTCCGGGCCGTCCACAAGAACAAGCACATCCTCATCCACCGGGATGGCCTTACCCGACCCGGTAGACCCGGCAATCAAACACATCGGCGCAGCGTTCGCCGCATACTCGCTGATCTGCACGCCCTGCGCCATCTTCTCTTTCGCGCCCGAATCATGCCACGAATACCCGATCACATGCTCCTCCTCGCCCGTCTGAGGGTTATGAGTCGTCACACCGCCCTCCACGCCCAACCCGAGCGGGATGAACGTCCACGGAATATCGTCGCCCAAAATGTGGTCCACACGCAACGGTGCCATCATCGGAAGCGGCGGCAGGCTCGTAATCGTCACCGTCCCCTCATCAGGATTCCACCCCAACGGCCGCTTCGTGTCATCGTCCAAACCAGGCTTCTCCACCCACGCCAGTTCGCGCCCGAAAGCCCCATTGAACGTGCGCAGAAAATCCTCCTCCGCATACAGGTCGAACGAGTACGCGGGCGGCAACTGAATCTTAATCTCTTTCGGCCTTAGCGGGTCACGCCACGCCAACACCTCAATACACTCGCCGTAATTCTTAAAGCCGCCGCTCTTCAACCCGAGGCGAGTGGATGACACCTCGAACATGCGCACCAGCAGCCGCTCGCGACCATCCACAATAGCCTTCACGCTCGACACCATCAAACGATGCAACAGCGGCCCGCCAACGAGCGTGAGCGCAGCAACAGGCAGCCACATGTACAGTGCGCCAAAAACCGCGCCCAACACGGCGAAACCAGCCTGAACGAGCGGCCACAAACGCCTATACTCAATATCCAACGTTACCGGGTCTCGCGCCTCACGGCCCTTCTTCTCATCCGCCGCCCGCGCCTTCCGCACAACAACCTGACGCGTATCCTCGCTGCGCGCGAACCGAATGTACGGCTTCCACACGTCACTCTTTTTCGGCGGCGGCACCTCGCCCTTCGTTGGCTTGGTTTTTTCGATCTTACGCTTCACAAACAGCCGATAATGAGCAGCAGACCACAAGGTGGGCACACACGACACCGCAAACCCACACAAAAGAGCGCACAACACGCCCACAACAATACGCGTCACCACAAGCAAAACCCCTTCAACAAGTCCACAGGAAACAGCGCGGCACTACTGCCACGACAACTCCGACAACACCGACTCCACAGCCCGCCCATCCGCGCCGGACACGACAACCATCATCCCATCAGACAATAGACCAACACCCACATGCAACACGCCACCATCATCGGCGCCGCCAGGAACATCCAGCAAGAACACGTCCAACACGCGAGCGTCAGCAAACGAAGACGAAACGACGCCCACACGCGTGTTCTGGGCGGCAACAAACAAGTCACCCTCCAAACCGCCGCGCACCACACTCACCGTCACAGAGCCATCAGCACTCACAGCCACGGGACACAGAGTGCTCGCACCGTCAGCCAGCGCGCACTCCTGCACGCTACGCCAACCAGACCCCGGCAACACAAGCCAACGCGGCCACCCATCCACGCCCACACGCACGCCGTCACCGTCCAGCCACGCGCGCACACTGCGCCCATCCATGCGCGTGTCGCGCTCCCACATGCCTTGACTCTCATGGTCCACGCCATTGTCCCCGGACGGCGTGTCGCCCGCCTGCGGATGCCGGTCACGCACCAGCCCATAAAACCCCAACAAGCCGCCATCATTTACCGCCACCCGATTACCGCCACTGGCGGCAATCGACTGCCCAGACTGCGCCTCCTGCACGCTAGGACGCCCACCCCACAAGACGAACGCGAACGCCAACACGACAGCAACCACCGCCACCGGGGCGGCGAGAAACAGCCACGCCGGAACCCCGCGACCACCACCGCGCTCACGCTCAGAACCGCCCGTGGGCGTACGCGAAACACTCCCGCTCTCAGACTTGTCGCCGCGAACAGGCTTCCACTTCACTCGATTAGACACAATGAAACCCTCTCTACAAGCTCTATCATCGGGGCTGCGGCCATGACAACGGGACAGTTACGCCGTCGGGGACAGCGGGCGCGGACGGCTCCACGCCCACATCCGCGCTCAACTCCGCAGGCTTCGCTATCTCACGTTCGCACTGCGCCCTCGTCTTCACCACGCGCGCGGGCGACGGGGATGGGGAAGGAGCGGGGCGAGCAGAACCAGACGGTGACGGGGATGGGGAAGGAGCGGGGCGAGCAGAACCAGACGGTGACGGGGAAGGAGACGCGGGCGGAGCGCTGCCAGCCGCGCACGCAGACACGGCGGCCTCCCACCTCGCTGACGCCGCCTCACGCGCAGCCACCCTGTCACGCCACGCATCATGCGCCGACACGTACGACACCCACACAGGATAAAACGCGGCGCGCCCATCAGCGAGCGCACGCCTGGCCGCATCCACCTCGCTAACACGCTTATTGTACTCGCCCGCGCCAGCCACAGCCTGAGCGGACGACACCATACGCCAACGTGCGGCACTACGATCACGATACAAAGCAGACGCGGCCACGTCAGCCTCGCCCTGAGCAGAAGACACAAGACGGGAGCGCTCGCCCGCCAACGCGTCAGCATCCACGTCGGGCGCGGCCTGACCAAACCACCGCCACCCACACCCCGGGCCGTCCTCGTCCGGCACCCGGTAAGACACCGTGCGCCACGCCGACGAGAAATCAACCAGGCCAGCCTCATCAGACACCACTACTTGCGGGCGCTGCGGAAGCTGCGGGAACCCAGCAGGAAGCGGCCCCTCCGGTTCGCCAACAGACGCAGACGCGAGCGCGGGCACAGTCAGCCGCACGCTACTAGAACCAGGGTCCACGACAGATGGGCCAACGCTCTGGGACTCTATAAGCCCCGTGAACCCATCCTTATCGTAATACGGCGAGCGCGCCGCGTCAGAAGCCGACTCCGACAAAGACACGCAACCGCCAGCCACAAGCGCAGACTCCGCCCGGGCGCGCACGCTACGCCAATCCGTAGCGCCAGAGGCGCCCACAACCACGCTACCAGACTGGAACAGGGCGTACTGGCCACCAGACCATACGCTCGACGCGCCCGCGCCAGACTCGCCCCCGCCCAGGCACGAAGAAACAGCGTCGGAAAGCGCGTCGAAAGCAGACGCGGCGTAGCCGGGAGGAAAAACGAACGCACTCACATACGCTGAGCCGCTACGCGAGGACGCGTACAACATGGGACGCACACCAAGCTTACCCACGGTCGGGGCGCACGACACACCATCCAACACGGGTGGGTAGCCGCCCGCGTCACCGACTTGCCAGCCATCAGCCCCGTCAGGGGACGCGGCGAAACCTGTCAGCCAATCGCTCGCAGCAGAGCTTCCTTGCACGCTCTCGTACGGGGATTCGGACTGCGCTTCCCCTCCCGACGCGTCCTCCCCGAAACGACTCAGCGTGCGAACGCTCGCCGAGGTTTGCCACGCGAGCAGCGAGGCCATGAGCAGCCCCAACATGGCGGCCGCCGTTTTCGCCGCGCGAGACCCGCCCGCATGTTCTCCGCTTACAGGCACAATAAAGCTCCCTCGTCCACTGTCTCTCGTAACCGCTCGCGAGCCAGTAGCGCGGCGCTCGTCAGCCCCTCAACAGTTGTTCGCCGAGTGGCGCGTCCGCGCGCCCTAGCGTCGGGCGGTTTCCGTCTAGTAGACAGGATACGACGCGCCCGTCGCGCTTGTCCAATCGCCGCCAGAGAGGGGTGTAGGCGACCACGCGCGGCGGGCGCTAACGGATGGATAGGCGAGAAATGCGTGCCGCCCATTTACGCGGCGGCACGCACCGCCTTATCCCAGAAGCGCGCGCCGCGCTCCACCAGGTAGTATGTGTACCCATGCGTGCTATGGACGGCAATGAAAACAGCGGACACGGTGTCGGCGACGCTGTGCTCGCGCTCATACTCGGGGCCAAGGAGGGCGCGAACCGTGTCCCGAGCGTCCGCAAGCGAATAGACCGGGAGAGCGGCGTCCAGGCTGCGTCCGAGAGCCGCTTCCGCCTCGGCCTCCGTGTTAAAGATTCGCATGATCGTTTTCCTTCCTGGCATTGGGTGGGGCGCCCCGTTGGTGACCGTCGCGTCCACCCGCTTTATCATCGTTGACGAGAACTAGTATAACACGCCTGCAAGCGGACACGCAACAGCATACAAGCTGAACACTGGAAACCGTTTTAACAGCCCCAAACACTCCCGTACGAGTCAACACCCACGCCGGGACGCAAAACCCCCGCATGGGCCCATACAGAGGCCCACGCGGGGGTGTTTTGCTCGCGCGGCGGACAAGCGCATGTTAGGCGGGCGCGCCGCCGCCCCCGGCGGCCAACACGCACCACGACAACACTAAATCGTCGCTCACCGCACAGCCGCCAATGCGCTCAGCCACCGGAACATACGCGCCCACAAGAAGCTCACACGCCCCCAAAAAATCGCCCGCATTGAAGCGCTCCTCCAACAACCCAACATCCAACGGCTCACCACGCACCTCCACCGGCAACAACAAGGGCGACGGCAGAAGATCACCGCCCTCACGGGCGCGACGCCGGTTCTCCTCCCACAACCTGCGACGCAACCCCACCGCCGGAGCGAGCCTACGCGCAAAATCGACCACAAACCAGTCAGCAAACGACACAGGGGGAACATCACCCCACTCCACAGACTCACTCACCGCTTACCCTCACTCTCCGACTCATCCCGATTGTCGCCGTCACCTTCCGGGGACTCACCCCCGCCAGTGTCTTCCGTGTCGCCGTCACTCTCACCCTTCTTCCGCGTTTTCTCCCGAAGCTTATTCGACCGCGCGAAATCACTCAAACCATGATCCCTGCTGCGCGCCAACGCGGCATCCTCCAACAACATCTCACTACTCGACGAGCCAGTCACAGGCAAACCCGCCCGGTAGTCGCGGCCAGTACGCGCCGAATAATAAGCGATAACAGCGTCAGCGACAAGCTCACGCGCAGCCTCATACTCGCCCTGAGAAGCCAACACGTCCAACGCCGCCCGATCCGCGTAAGCCTCAACCTCCGCAGGCAGCCGGAAGGTGCCAGCCCGCTTAAAGTCGCCGCCCCAATGCACCGCGCGCTCCATGTGAGCGCGCTCCTCGCACTCAAACGCTGTCATCAACAACGACAATGCGCTGCGCATGTCCGCGTCCGACATCGCCGCCCGGTGATGCCCCACAGCCTCAACCTTGCGGATAACCTCCGCAACACCATCGGAATCCATCACAGACGAGCCGTCCCCCATGAGGCGCTTATCCTCCTCATACACGAGGTTCTGTACTTCATCACGGCGCGCCTGCTCATACTTCTCATCCGCCGCCTGGTTAAACCGGATCGTCACCGCCATCGCCGGGTCGGACTCGTCAAACAAGCTACTCTCATAACACGTGCGGCAAATGTACGCGCCGGACGCGAGACGGCCCCCCGTAAACACGCCCACACCATCCTCAGCCTCACTGTCCACCAGCGGCCCGCCGCACGACGCGCACGAACGCCCAGCGAACTTCGCCAACCCGTCACGCCTGGCAGCCCTGTCCTCATACACGCCCACAGCGGTCTCCAAACCGGGACGCGTGTACACGAACAGCTTCCCCTGCTCGCGCACACCATCCCAAAAACCACTCTTCGCGCTCCGCCCGTACGAGCGGGCCGTCACAGCCCCAGCAGCCCCGGCAGCCACCACGTTACCCGCGCTACGGCCCACACCCAACGCGCTACCGCCAACGCGGCGCATACTACCCGCCAGGCCAGACAATACGGCGCTCTCAGTCGCTCCACCCCACGACAAGGCAGACAACAGCACGTTATACAAGCGGCGGCGGCCAAGCCACACAGCCAACCCCACAACGACGAGGAACACCATCGTCGTCCACCAGCCCAACTCGCCCAACATGTTCAACAACGAGCCGGTAAACAGCAGGTCCACAATCAGAAGCAGGCCAGCGCCCAGCTTGAACGCGAACACCTTCACCAGTAGACGCCACCACTGACCCAAAGCGCGCCACCCGGGTCCGCTCCACAACCCAAACAGCAGGAACAAAGGCAACAAGCACATGACCATGACGAGACCAAGACCAAACACGACACTCGACAAGGCGAGGATGAGAGGCGCACACAGGGCCACAGACGCGACCACCAGAGACGAAAACACCGTACCCAAACGCCCCAACATGTCGCGGCCAATCCACGCGCGCCAATACGGGGACGGCGCATTATCCTTCGGAGCAGTATACGTCACAGCGGCGCTCGCACCAGACGGCGTTTCGCTCCTCTGCTCCTCCTCATAATTCGACAACGCGTCCACCACGCGATACCAGTCCGTCTGCACCGCCAAACTCGGCAACGGATCCACCCCATCCTTACCGACAAGAGCGTGCGCCCGCGTCTGCGCGCTCACCTGGAACAACGCCCAATTGTGCGTGAACTCGCCGCCACCCAACGGCACGGGAGCATCCCCCACCATTGAATCATTCACATTCCCCAACTCACCCACGCTCTTACCCTCAGCGTCCACAGCATTCTCGGGAGCGTACCCATTCGCCCACAGGTGGTTGTAGTCCACCCCGTACTGGGCGACACTCCACGGGCGCAAGAGAAGCTGCTCCCACAGTTGGCAGCCCACCGCGTTCGACGCGTCCACGCCCGCCCGTGTCAGCGCAGCCTCCACGCTCTCCCCATCGCTCACACCGCCGACGCTGGTTTTCGTAGCCCCGCACATCGTAGATTGAGACTCAAACCGCCCAGACACGCCAGACAACACGACGCCATGAACCAGGGACGCAACCCTCGACGGCGCAGACACCACCACGGCAGGAGCAGCCGACAGTGCGCCCGCAACAAACAAAATCACGAACGGGCGGACAGCCAGCCGCGCGGCGGCGCGCACGCTCCCCGACTTCACAAACACCCACAACGCCACCATGAGACTCAAAACAACAGCCAACACCGACAGCGGCGTAAACACGCCCTCCATGAGACGCGTAAACAAGCCGCCATCACCGTCAACCACACTCGACAAACCAAACGCAGACGCCGGGTCAGCGAACGACAAACCCACGAGAGCAATCGTCGCGCCCACGACGATCTTCGCCAACAAGAACACGAAATTAGCGGCCCCGTTAGCGAAACCAACGCCCCACTTGTACACGGTAGACGCGTCATACGCCTGAGAGCGCACATCCTTGGACGCAGACAACGCGCTATACGTGGTTTTCGGCTCCAAACGCCCAGGGTAGAACACGCTACCCTTCAAATCCTTCGGGTCCTCGCCCTTACACGCGTCAAACTCGTAGTACTTCCACTCCCCGTAGTAGGCGCTCAACTTCAACCCGGACACGCCGAAACGCTCATACGGCGTCACCCGCTCGCCGCCATTAAACGACAGAGCCTCCGCGTCCGCCGCCCTCGGGGACGCGGACACGTTGTAGCCGACGATGCGGCTGTTCACCTCAGCGAAATCGCGCCCAGAATAAGCGATCATACTGTTAATCCCAGCGTCCACGCGGTCCAGGGACGCGGCGGCGCTCTTCGACAACAGCTCGTACGGCACCACGTCAGTGCTGACCAGGTTATAGATAATGTTGCCGCCGGGGACCAAGTTACACATCGCCCAACCGACCACGCCCAAACTATCCTGCTTATCGTCGTCAGCCAATGCGCGCGGGGACGCCCCCTGCCCGAACACCACCAAGCACGCCAACGCCACGGTCAACAACGCGCTCACGGCCGCGCCCACCATCACGCGCACGCGCGGGCGGCGCGCACACTGGGCGCGCGCGCCGCCAACACTAACAGTAGCCATCAGTCATCACCCTCATTATCGTCACCGTAATCGCCGTGCCGCCTGCCGCGCTCGTAATCGCCGTCGTCACCGCGATGCCGCTTACGGGCGCGCCAATCATCCAACTGGCTGCCAGCGTCGTCCGGGCGCAGGTCGCCGTCACGCCACTTCCCGTGCTGCCTGTGCCCCTTCGCTTCCCTCTCCTCGGCGCGAGCCTGACGCTGCGCGTCACGCTCCAACAAGCGGTCCTGCTCAGCATCCAGGCGCGCAATATCTGCGCGAGACTGCTCTAGAACCTCGCGGATGCGCGCCTTCGACAAGCGCCCACCTCCGTCCAGCGCCTCATTGTGGGCGCGCATAGCCGCAGCAGTGGACGCAACCGCGTCCACATCCACCAGGATCGTGTCGCGGTTCTTGTCCAGCTTCGAGCGCACCGCGTCCACACCCGCGTTCTGGGACTCCACGTAGCTGCGGCGGTCTTTCGCCGCCAACATCACCGTGCGGCGCACGCTCCGGTCGGCGAGCACATCCGAGCGCTTCGGCGGCTCCGGCCTGTAGCGGCGCTCCCCGTCAACCAGCTTGTACTGGCCGTCACCGTCAGCGAGCACGCGCCCCGACAGCTCATTCCACGCGTCCAGCAGTTGCTCATACTCCCGGTATTCGCGTGTTTTCCTGTACTGGTCGCCCACAATATGCTGCACATGCTTGTCCTGCATGGCGTCCTCACGGTACTTGGCGCCCACGCTCGACGACACCTGCTCGGCGGTCTGCAAGGCCGCGAAGCCACGGCGGCGCTGACGGAAGAACAGTTGCTTACCTTCGCGGCTCATAGCGCTCCCGGCTTCGCGTAGCCCTTCACGCACGTCGCCGCGAGCGCTCACCGTGCCAGCAACGAAACCGCCCGCAGCGGACACTACGGCGACGCGCGCCTGCTGCGCCTTGTTGGCGATAAACCCGGTGCCCGTGGAGCGCACCTGGAACGGGTCGCGCACCAGCCCAGCTCCGACGCCGCCCACGCCGCCCAAACCGGCTGCCAGCTCACCCGTCACATTCAGGATAGTGCGTCGCTCCATCATGAACAGGACGCACACGATGAGCGCGAACAGCATGCTCGCTCCGCCGCCCACGCCACTGTTCCCGGCTGTCACGAGGATACGCAGCATCACCGCGAGCATCATACCCAGGATGACGCGCTGAATCATCAGACCCGCGACGTTACCCGCGTACATAGTGAACTTACGCCACCCGACGGTGGGATGCAACGCAACCAGCAGCATGAACGGCAACAGCAGCAGCATGAGAGCAGCCGTAAACGTCACCGTGATCTTCGCGACACTATAAGCGACGACCGTCACGCTGCCCGCGATAGCGACCACGGGAGCGAACACGCCACTCCACGACAGTGAGCCGCCGCTCTTCCACGCCGCGAAATGACGCGAATCGTAGCCGGACCCCAGCAAGCCAGCCTGCGCGTCCACCACCCTGTACAGGTCAGGGTTCACGGCGCGGCCGCTAGTGGACGCGGCCTCGTGGGACGCTGTGCCGGACCCCATAGCATCCACCTGGAACAACGCCCAGTTACGCTCGGTGACGCCGCCGCCCATGTTCACAGCCGCGTCCCCCACCAGGGCGGTGTTCGTGTTCGACAGGCTCTCGCCGCCGTCGGGCGCGTAACCGTACGCGTACAACTCATCGTAGGACGCGCCCCACTGGGCTTGCACGTACGGGCCGAAATAGAACGCCCGCCAATTCTCACACATGAGCGTGCGCACAGCCGTAGAAGCCTGCCAGTCCCCGCCCAAACTGTTGACGCTGCTGTCGGCAGCGTGGGAGGCGTTACCGTTCGACGCGGTACACAAATTATTGTCCACGCTGTTGCCGGTAGACAGAATAACGCTCGTGATAGCGGCGTCAGCTTTCGCCGGATAATAGTCCACCACGCGCACCAGGGCGGCAGGAGCCACCAACAGGGTAGCACCGAACACGGCGGCAAGAAGCGTCACGAGCGCCATTTTCACCACGCTGACAGCGCCCGTCACCAGGCCACGGAACAGGGCGTAGCACAAGGCAACGAGAGCAGACAGTACGAGGAGCGGGAAATACAAGCCATCCCTAATGATCTCCACGGTTTTCACGATCACGCCGCTCACGTTCAACGAATCCAAAATAGGCGAGTAGGCGAGGCCGATAGCAGCGTTCGACACGCGCGTCACCAAACCGGACGCGGCCAGCCCCGTGTTAGCCATTGCGTTAGCTGCGGTCGGCAACCCAAACAGGACACCAACCACGTCGTCAGGCGACATGAGGCGCGAATCAGCCACCGGCTGGGCCTGGGACGGCAGGTATCCGTTACCGAACAAGCCGTTCTGGATGGGGGAGCGCACGCCGTGCCCACACTGCGGGTTCACCGTCCCGTCGCTCTTATACACGTTCACGGTGCGCCCGTCAGCATCCAACACGTCGCGCCCGTCAGCGTCCGTGCACACGAAACGATTCCACGGCGCATTATAGTTCGCGTCCGGGTTCTCGGCCGCCGCTTTCTTCACAGCCGAGGCGAGCAGGCCGCTCACGAACCTGTTATTGTTCTCGCCCTGCGCGCCAGCCAAGTACGTGGTGTTCGCCTGCTGCCACTTATCCGCCCACCCGGCCTGCATGTTCTTGATAGTGTCGGCGCGCTTGGATTCGTCAGCGTCGTACGGGATACTGATACCGTACTTTTCGGCCGTCTTGAATAGGCTACCGTTGCGTGCGCGCCAGTCGGCGAGGGTTTCCTTCTTCCCGTTGCCGTCCGCGCTCCACTTCGCTTTCTTGTTACGGTCAACGTTCTTCTGCTCAGCCTTACACGCCGCCTCCGTCGGGCCGGGAGCCACGTCAGAGTGCAGACGCTCCTCCACGCTACCGTCAGTTTTCGTGACCATGCACAATGCGATATCGTCGGCGGGCATGGCAGGCAGGTCACGGATAGCCATGAGATCATCCGGCGTTTTCGCCGCGTCAGGGCGGCCACCATTGATAGCGTCGATCAGCATTTGCTGGCCGCGCGCACCGATCTCCTCCGTCGTCAACTCACGCCCGCCGTACAAGGTAGCCCCGTAGCCGACGCGATACCACGCGTACAAGTCCAGCGTGTTCTGGTCACTCGCATCCAACAGCGTGTTCGCGCTCGCGCCAGCCCCACCAGAAAACAAGCCCGTGTAGAACGACGCGATACCGCCGATCAGGTCCCCCTTACTGAACGCTTTCGCCGCGTTACTGGTGGCCGTGGACACTGCGCCCGTCACGCCGTTAATGACAGCGGTCACACCCAGGTTGATCTTGTCCATCCACCCATAGTTACTGAGACTACGCGCCGCCGTCAGCACTTTAATGTGGTCCCACTCGCCCACGTAGCTCGTGTACCGTAGGTTGTAGCCGTACAATTCCAGGGCAGTGTACTTCGCCTGACGCTCACCGGGGTTGGCGGGAGCGCCGCCGCCCGGAAGGTCACTCGGCAACCCCAGGGACGGGAAACTCAGCGTATTCGACGCCGTTTCGCCGCCGATAATACCGGACGGCGCAAAAAACGAGAAAGCGTCCTGTAGCGCCTCACCCGCAATATTGGGTACGTCACAGTTATGGTAGGTGAGCGTCCCATTCCGCGCGTCCCCAGCATCACAGTTCACGTCATGCGGGTTCTTCGCCGACAGCGGGGTCGCGTTCATGTAACGCGGCGACAGGAGCCTGGCCAGAGCGTAGCCGATACTGTTACTGTCCGTGTCGGCGCGCATCTTCTCCAGCGTCGCACGCTGATCCACCTCACCACCAGACTGTACCGCGTAATCGTTCCACTGCTGTTGCAGTGCGCTGCGCTCCTCACTGCCCGACTGGGAGTCGTTGTCAGCCCACGCGGGAAGCGCCGCGCGCGGCAGGAGGAGCGGCACGGCGACGGCGAAGACGGCCACAAGGGACCACAACGCGGCGAACGCGCGACGAACCACGCGACCGCCCCCAACGTTAGACACAAACACCATCACACACTCCAACAATTAAGCCAACAACACTGCGCCCACGCTCGCAGGACACACCCTTACCGGACCCGTTGCAAACTACTTTGATGTAGCTTGCAGGGCGCCCTTACGGTCGCCCGCTCCAAGACTCACACGGCTTCCGCCGCTGCTTGGTTCACACTTCACAGAAACTAGCGTTGCACGACCAGTCTGGTCACTCCGTCTTACTGTCTCTCCATGCGCGTTTAACGTCTCCGGGGCACTCCCGGCGACACAAATGTTTATTGCCGCGTTCAGATCACGGTCCAAAACAAGACCGCAACTGTCACAACGGTATGTTCGCTCGGACAGGGAGAGTTTGGCTTTCACACTCCCACACCGCGAACACGTCTTACTACTTGCGTACCAGCGGTCCACGACATGCAGTCGCACGCCGGTCCTGGCGGCCTTGTATTCCAACTGTCGGCGCAACTCGCCGAACGACGCGTCACTCACGGCCTTAGCGAGGTGACGGTTCTTCACCATCCCGGCCACATTCAAGTCCTCAATACTAATGCCCGAGTACTTGCGGGTGAGCCGGGTCGTGAGCTTGTGCATTGTGTCGCTGCGCTGGTTTGCCACACGCGCGTGGAGGCGCGCCACCCTAGCTTTTGCCTTGGCGCGCCGGTTCGAGCCTTTGGTTTTCCGGCTCAATGCCTGCTGCGCTTTCTTCAACTTCTTCTCGCTGGCCGCGAGATGACGAGGGTTAGAAATGACGGTGCCATCCGAAAGCGTAGCGAGGACTTTCACACCCAAATCAACGCCAACGGCCCCGCCCCTCGGCGTTTCACGCACCTCCGGTTCCTCCCGTTCGACCGTGAGGGAAGCGTACCAGCGGCCTGCGCGCTGCGAAACTGTCATGCGCTTAACTTTCGCGTCGCCAACGCGGGCCGCAACATCCTCCATACAATGAACCCGGCCGATACGAGGCAACTTCAACGCCTTCGGGTCGCCTTTGACGAGGCCAAAACAGCCAGTCCCATAAGCGAACCTAGGAGTAGCACTCCCCTTCGCCTTGAACTTCGGGAAGCCGACCTTGCGGCCTTTCCTGTCGCCTCGGCGGCTTTTCGACCAGTTAGACAAGCCTTTCGCAAGAGCTTCCAGGGCGCGATAGTAAGATTCCGCCGAGTTCTCCTGCCACCATGTCTCGCCGTCCGCATCAACGGCCAGTTCATTTTTGTTCGCGTTCCACCAGTTCGCTAACGAAAAGAAATGCCACTCAGGCTTCATGCCCGCGTCAATGGCCTCCTTGACATGGGCGAGACCCGCGTTGTACGCAAATCGAGCTGCGCCAGCGTGAGACGCAAGACGACGCTCTTGCGACGGGGTAGGGTCCAGCGCAACCTTGACCGACTCAAACATCACGCTCGCCCCTTCTCCTTTGCTCCAAGCTCCAGTAAATTACAATACACAATAGCATACACGGTAAACAGAAACTACAACAGGCTACAACAGGAACACAAACACGCACCCCCTACCGCACGTAATACTCCTCACCATTCTCGCCCGGAGCAGACTCCCACTCGTCAATATTGACGCCCAAAGCCGCGAAATACTCGCCAACCGACATGCCCGCAGGCCGCTGCGGCCACCGCAAATGAGACGGACGCAACCCCTCAGCATAAGCCAAATCACGCAGACGACCCAACGTGCGAGCCGTCACAGGCACATCCCACGACGCATCCCCCCACACGCGCGCATTGCGCAAACACTGCAACCCAGAATCAACCCGCAACCTATACGAATGAGACAACGCATACGAATCAGGAGGAAACACCTCATCAGGGTCCGCGCCCTCCGGCACCCTCGCCCCGTTGAAATACTTACGACCCTCCTGCTTGGTAGCAATAGGCGACGCAGACACGTTAAACATGCCACCAAACAAGCGTACGCGCCCATGATTCACCAAGTCCGCGCCGATCTCCTCACCATACAAGCGCACAACAGCGCGCACAATACTCTTATCAATACCGGAACGCTTCGTAATCGCGGCAATAATCTCTTCCTCGTTACGTGCAGGCTTACGCGCATACAACTCCGCGTCACTGCCGTTTTGCTGCGGCAACTCCACGTGCGCGGGAATACTCTCCCGCTTCACCCTCTTCGACGGCACAAACACACCCCACTAACAACACCGACAAGCACCCGCCTCAAGCGCGCGTTCGCGCACACAAGACAAGATCACATGACCGATTCATGGAACGACTTCACCTGATAAAACACGGCAGTAGCGCTCACCCGACGCACATAATCCAGCAACGCAGTAGGCGCGTCCCCCAAACGCACGCCCCTGCCCTCACGATCACCGCACAGCCCCCACCTATTAGCGCGACCGTGCATCACATGAATATTCCCCTGCTCCACGCTCAAATCCTCCCACCGGGACGGCAACCCGACAACCAGACTGCACGCGTCCTCGTCAGCGTCCGCGCCCGAATCCACCAGAACGCCAGCCCCACCATCATCCACGTTCACGAACACCTCACGCAGACGCGACCACACGATAGCATCATGATAACGCTCCACCAAAGCCACATCAGACGGCCGCAAAGCGCCCAGCTTCGCCTGAGCGTCCGCCAACCCAGCGCCGAAACCCTCACGCACAGCATCCGACACGCTCCCGCCCCACGGGACGCGCACCACCTGAGAAAACCTCTTACCAGCCACCCCTCAAACAGCTCCTCTCAAACAAGCACCGGCCAGAAACGACACCGAGAACGGGCATCCAAGCGCGCTCACCAGACGTTCGCCGCGCTCGCGGCCAGTGAACGCCAGGGAGCAACACAAGGCGACCCGCGCCACCCTCGCTCTCGCTTTTCTTACACTTAGCAGCAACTATAGCCTGCCAGCGCCGCCAGCGCCAAAACCTCACGCGCACCCGGAACCCCGAGGGCAGGGGAGAAAAGAATATGGCGGGGCCGCCCACGCCGAACAGGGCACCCCCACCACACTCAAGAGACGCAAGCAACCGCCTACGCGTCACTCACCCTCGTTGCCAGCCACACGATCACGCAGACTCTTACACGGCCTCGCCTTCACGCGCCGCCTCTCCCCCAACTCCTTCAACTCCCCACTAGGCAACCGCTGAACACGCGGAGGGAGCGTCACCGGCTCAAACTTCACAAACCCCAACGTCACATCCTCGCCACGCATCACAGCCTCACCAACAACCATGTCAATACCAGCCAACACAGCCCGCACATCACGAGGGGTCATCGTCACCTGAGCCGCAACAGCGTTCACCACATCCTGCTTACGCACAAAAACACTCCCGAAAAGAATCATCCAACAAAACAAGAAAAGAACGGCAACAAACGGACACAAACCGCCGTCAACCACCATAAAATAGCGCAAAAAGGAGTATAACACGCGTAAATGGCAGCAAACACGTAACAGTCGGAAGAAGCAACACGGGCGAATGGAAAGAAACACAGACGGCGGCCCAACGCGCACGAGGCGACGCAACAAGAAAACACAAAAAGAGAGGGGCGGCGCACGTCCCGGCAAACAACCGGACACAAGCACGCCACCCCTCACGGCAGAACAGATCACGAAACGCCGTAGTTCACATCTCCACAATCGCGTCAGCGACATCCAACACGACAGGAGAATGAGCGACCATCACAACCTGACCCGCCGACAACGACTTAACAGCCTGCAACATCAACTCAGCACGAGCCGCATCCTGAGACACTAGCACCTCATCCAACACCATCATGCCGCCGCCGCCAGCAACCTCAGCCAACCCCATACGCAACGCCATAGCCGCCGCACTCAACTCGCCGCCAGACAACACGCCACACTCGCGCACCACGCCGTCAGCCGTCGTCACAGAAACGTTGTACTTCTCGTCCAACGACAAGCCAGTAAACGCCCCATCCGTGCACGCTGCAAGGAAACGAGACGCAGCCTCAGCCACAAGCGGAACACCCGTCCTAATGCGCTCAGCACGGTACTCCTCAACAACGGCGAGCGCCCCCGACGCGACCTCGATAGCCTCCAACGCCTCACTGTAACGAGCCATGCGCGCCCGCACGCCAGCAAGCTCACTCTCACGCACACTCAGAGCGCCAGACGCGTTCGCCTCATCCACACGCAACTGCGCCAGCAAACCCTCATACTCGCTCAATGTCGCCTGACACGACAACATGCGCTCGCGAGCATTATCCACCGTCTCGCCGCTCACCATGCGCTCACCCTTCGGCAACGCCGCCAGCTCAGCATCAGCCTCACCAATAGAGGACAACAGGGAACGAATCTCACCAGACACGCGATCCAACTGTGCGCGCACGCCCTGGAACTGGGCGGCGGACGACAACACCATGTCCGCAGCCTCCACGCCCACGCTCGCAGCGCGCACCGAGTCCACAGCGTCGGCGAGAGCATTCTCACGCTCGGCCAACAGGCCAGCCACAGGCGCACACTCGCCCACAGTCGCCAGTCGAGCGCGCACCGCAACAAGCCGCGCCTGGACAGCGTTCAGAGCGTCACGCACACGCGCACCCTCGGCCTCTAGCTGTTCCGACTTCTCGTTCGCTTCCTGCGCCTGCAACGTCAGCGAGTCGGCGAGCGCTTTCGCGTCCTCCACATCCTGCTGGCACGTCGGGCACACGTGCGCGTCCCCACTATTGCCGCGCAGCATGTCCGACGCCTTCAACAACCTGTCACGGTCGGCGCGCACAGCGACACACTGGTCGCGCAGAGTATCGAACTCGCGCTGTAGCTTTTCCACGTCCGCCGACAGCGACGCTGCTGTTTCCGCAAGCGCCACCTCGGTCAGCGCCTCCCCGTCGCCTCCGGTGAGCGCATCCTGTAGACGCTCCCCTGCCGACCTGGCTTCTTCCACGAGAGCGGACGCGGCGCGCTCACGGTCTCGCGCAGCATCCAGAGCGTCGCGGGCACTAGCGAGACTGTTTTTCGCGTCCTCCACGCTCACGCCCCCTGTGTGCGCGCCGACGCGCCCCATCAGCTCCCGTTTCTCCCCCTCCAACGCGCTGATGCGGGCTTTCGCGCCCTCGATGCGCTCAGTGAGAGCAGCCTTGCGGGCGCGCCTCTCCTGCCCGGCAGTGTATGCCGCGCTTTTCTCCTCAAACGCCGTGCGCGCCTTCTCGTACTTGTCGCGCGCGTCACCCGTTTTCGCCTCGCCCTTAGCGACACGTGAGCGCAGCTTCTCCACGTCCGCTTTCGCGTCTTTCGCTGCTTTCTCCGCGTCCTTCACGGCCCGCTTATCCACATGCAGGTCGCGGCTCGAACGTTTCAGCGCGTTCACTTCCTCGCGCGCCTTATCGCGCGCCACCGTGAGCGCGGTGATACCCGTCTGCTGCTCGATGACCTCGCCGCGCTTACGGTCACGGATCAGGTCATCCACCTGCTTCTGCTGGACGTGGACGGCCGCGAAATACTGGCGGCTATCCATGCCGAGCGCGCGAACGATCACCGGATTAGCGTGCGACACGGCAGGACCGGCCATGTGCTCCCACCCGTCCGCGTCAGCGAGCAGCGTGCCACCATTGGTGCCGTCGTAGTCGGCGGCTGGGCGCTGCCACAGGTCCACCTCGGTCGCACCCTTGCGTGTCGTGATGCGCCTGTTAACGCGCAGCAAACGGCCATCGCCCGCAATAATCACGCACGTGACTTGCGTGCGGTCGCCAGCCTTGTAGTCAGCCTTCTCGTTAATGAGCGCGTCCGCGCGCTTCACGCCCTCCGGCTTCTCACCGTACAGGCACCACGAGACACCGGCAAGGATACTCGTCTTGCCGGTCCCGTTCTCGCCCACGATAGCGGTAATGCCGTCGATTGCGGGCGTGAACGTCTTGTCTGTAATGCCTCGAAAATACTTCAAGGACGCAGTAATCAGCTTCATACACAACATAGTAGTCGCAGGTGACAACGATGTCAAAACACCACAATTGAATACAGAAACACCCCGCCAACGTGGCAGGAGGTAGGCGCGCAGTCCCATCTGGCGGCAGCCATCCTCGCTCCAAAGCGTCCACGTGGCGGGGTGCCCTGGAAAACGATTCTCGACCGGAAAACCGGGTGGTGTGAGAACCGCTTTCAGGTTATTTTTCCTTCTTGAATAAGAAAACCACTCGAGAACGACAATAGCACGGTAAGCGCAAACAACGCAACAGTGGAACCCAAAACGCTGCGAAAGAGACCAAGGTCACACGTTCTCGCCCCGGGCAAAGAGGCATCGCACCCCCATTACGGCCATAGCCAGAGATGCAAAAAGCAGTGCGCTCACCCCACGTAACCGCGAGAGCGAGCGCACCGCCACCGGGCAAGCCGAAACGACCCTATTCGAGCTTACTTCACCTTGGGGATACCCAGCGTAGCCATGAACGCGTCCATCGCCTCACCCCACGCCCGGTTAATGTTCTCGCCGTCAACCTCATAGCCGGTCTCATACACGGTCTTACCATTCACGGCGACCACGTACTTGCTCACATCAACAGTGCCGTCGCCGTTATCACGGTACTCGCCGGTCAGCAGGAACCAGTCCGCGTCATCGCCGTCCGCCATACGGAACAGTGCGCCATGCTCGTTGAAACCGAACACGGGATTCGGGTTACCCTGCTCGCGCATGCTACGACGCACACCATCCATGAACTCCACACACTCGTCAGGGATACTGGCGGTCACCTCATCCGACGCTTCCTCGAATACGATACGCGGCGGCTGATACTCGAACACGTCATCAACAGTAGTCATCCCATTAACAGTGGCCATAACAAAACCCATCCTTCACACTTGCGGGGAACCTCTCGCCCCTGTTCGGGGCCTTCACTGACACATATTAAAAGCCCCACCCGCAAAACCGCAGAAACCCCGGAATCACGCGGAAAACACAAGGCGCGGCGGCAAGCCCCAAGGAAACAAAAAGGGGGGCTTGCCGCCGCGCGCGACCAGACGGCGCAAGACACGTCAGGCCGCCAAACCCAAGCGCTCCATCACCTCCGCGTTCTTACGCTCAATCGCCTTCGCATTATCACGCACCGTCACCTGCACCTTACGAGCATGGAACACGCGCTGAATATCCGCCTCCGACCAGCCAGCCTTACGCGCACGCTCCTCGCTGGGAACGCGCTTCGTCGCCGTCAACACCTCACGCAACACGTCACCCGGAAGCTCACGACGCAGCGTGTCCGCGCGCTTACGGTTACGCCGATTCGACACGAGCACGCCGCTACCACGCTCCTTACCCGGAATGAACAGTGCGCCCGTGTGACCGCGAACATCCAACGCGCCAGCAAGATTCTTCGCCTTATCTTTGAGCACGTCCTCACGGTCCTTCGCGCGCTTCTTCGTCCCCAACAGGCGCCCCTTCACCTCGCCGGTCTCCTCATCCACAATCGCCTCACCAAACAACTGAGCCTGCGACCGCTGACGGAAAGACGCCATACCAGCAAGAACATTACTCGCGTTCTCGGTGAGCTTCGCCTTATTGCCCGCGAACGAACTAGAAATCAGCGCGTCACTCTGACCAACCTCCGTAGGCTGACCGATCACGCTCTCCACCACATACGTGTCACCCGTGTACACGAGATCACGCAGCTCAGGCCGCTCCTCAATCAGCTTATCGAGCTTATCGTAGTCAATGGTCGCCTCCTCCACCTCACAGGCGGCGCGCATCTCCTCACTCATACTCGCGTACGCGCCCTCGTGGAACTGGTTGGGCACCACTTTAGCGCTCACTGTCACCGTGCCGTCAAGGCTCGTGAACTTGTCGCTCCAATCGTTCGGGAACTCCTTGTAAGCGGCCAGCGTATTCAACACGTTCTGCGCGTGCTCGCGGTTCTTCTCCTCATGAATACGCAACATAGCGGCATCCACGATCTCGCCCGCGTCCACGACCTCACCCGTCTGCTTATTCACGACCGTTGAAGCGGGCAGCATTTCCGCGTGCTTCAACTTCTGCAGCTGGTACTTGTTGTTGCGGTTCGCAGCAGACGCCATCGCCGCAATATGCGACTTAGCGGCCCTCTCCGGGTCGAACGTAGACAACGGCGCGCCATCAACACCCTCAACGTCCAGCGTCAACGGCTCATCGCAACGAGCGGTAGCGAACTGCACGTCACGATCAGTGAAGCCCGTGTCAGCGGCCGACAAGCCGTAAGCGGCCAACGCGTCGTTCGTCGTTTTCAAGTCCGGCCGGTGACGACGGTTCCTCCGGTACGCTTCCTTCGTCATATACCGGCGGGTACTATCATGGTACTTCTCCATGTACTTGTTCGCCGCATCCTGGTCCACAAAGTGAACGCTCGGCAAACCCTGCCGCAACGCCACCACGTTAATCGGACACGACGACGCCGTTTTCGCCACACACTTCAATGGTTTACCGTACAGCACGTTAAAATGCGTTTTATGTACGACAGCCATAACCACACCAACCCCTTCAAGAAAGTCACACCGCCCACAAAAAGAGGAGCGGCGCCAGGAAACCCTAACGCCACCCAATAGCGCGCAAGAAACCACTCCACCCGACAGTAGACGTACCCGCTGTCACGGGCACCAGCGCCTACACGCCGAGCACGCCCTTAATGTCCGGCGGGAAAAACCCAGGCCCTTTCATTAACTTACCAACGGGCGCAGGCGACCCGTCAGACCTGAGCATCGTCCCATCAGAAATAATGGGCTTGCCGTCCTCGCCGAGCTTACTCATGTTAGAGGCGTGAACCTCCCTGAACACGTCCATCAGCGGGATACCGGCCTCCAAGGCGAACCCCCACACCAGGTACATGATGTCAGCCAACGCGTCCGCCACCTCAACCGTATCCACACTTCGAGCCTCATACCCGTTCTCACTACGCACGCGCTCCAACGCGCCACGCAACACGTTACCAGCCTCCACGCCGTAAGTCGCGTCCACCAACTCGATGAACTCCTCACCAATCAAATCGGTGCGCAATGCCACGCGGCCTGCACCCATGCGATCAACGCTCGCCGTCTCACCAGCAGGGGCAACAAACTCATCCTGCTCGAAACGGTGGTAAAACTCGCGCACCATCCCCTGCATGTCATAATTCTTGTCAACAACAAACGAACCCAACAGCCCACACTCCAATTCTCTCAACAGTAAAACCCGATCACAAATAGCCACCTACTTCTACGACATGGTCACTTAATGACAGTGTCGCTCAACGCTGATGCCCGCCATCCGCATAATCTTCTCAGAAACCGGACGCAAACCATCATCCGTTACAAACTATCTTACTGTAGCTTGCAGGGTGCCCTTACGGCCACCCGCTCCAAGTCTCACAGCACTTTCGCGCACGCTTGGTTCGCACTTCACAGAGACTCGCGTTGCACGGCCGATCTGGCCGCCCCGTCTTACTGTCTCTCCATGCGCGTTTAGAGTCTCCGGGGCACTCCCGGCGACCAGAATATTGATAGCCGCGTTCAAGTCACGGTCCATTGTGAGGCCGCAATTGTCGCATTTATATGTTCGCTCGGACAGGGAGAGCTTGGCTTTCACACTCCCACACTTCGAGCATGTTTTGCTACTACGGTACCAGCGGTCCACCACGTGCAGCGCCGCGCCGCTGCGTGCAGTCTTGTATTCCAGCTGTCGGCGAAACTCACCGAAAGCGGCATCCGACACGGCCTTTGCGAGGTGATGGTTTTTCACCATACCCGCCACGTGTAGGTCCTCGATACTGATCTCCGAGTACTTGCACGCGAGCCACGTGGTGAGCTTGTGCAATGCGTCGCTACGCTGGTTCGCCACATGAGCGTGGAGATTCGCAACCTTCTCACGAGCCTTGTCGCGACGCTTCGAGCCTTTGGCTTTCCGGCTCAACGCCTGCTGCGCTTTCTTTAGCTTCCGCTCCGACTTTTTCAGGTAACGCGGGTTTTCAACAACGGTGCCATCCGACAGGGTAGCGAGACGCTTCACACCCAAATCAACGCCGACCGCCCCGCCCTTCGGCGGATTCGCTACCGGCTTATCCTCGCGCTCCACGGCAAGCGACGCGTACCAACGCCCCGCCCGCTGCGAAATGGTCATACGCAAAACCTTCGCGCCACCCACTCGCTTTGCGACATCCTCCATGCAGTGAACCCTGCCAATACGCGGCAGCTTTAACGCCTTCGGGTCACCGTCAATCAGACCAAAACCGCCAGCCGTGTACGCAAACCTCGGCGTAGCTTTGTCTTTCGCCTTAAACTTCGGGAACCCCACCCGGCGGCCTTTGCGGTCACCCCGGCGACTCTTCGACCAGTTGGACAACCCCTTCGCCAGAGACTCCAACCCATAGCTGTACGCTTCCTTGGAGTTCTCAGCCCACCAGATCACACCATCCTCACCGACAGCGATAGTGTCCTTGTTGGCGTTCCACCACTTACGCAACGAGTAGAAAGACCGCTCCGGCTTCTCACCAGCATCAAGCGCAGCCTTCACGTGCGCGAGACCCGCGTTATACGCAAACCGTGCGCCGCCAGCGTGCGATAGGAGCAGCCGCTCCTGCGCGGGAGTAGGGTCAAGCGCGATCTTGACGGCCTCAAACACCACACTCGCCCCCTTCTTCCCTACAACAACAAAATATCAAACCAAAGCAAACCAAAACTACAACAACTCACGCGCCCGCATACTGTTCCACGGTAATATTTGCGTGAGTAAAAATATCGTCCGCCGCAGCCCTCAACCCATCATCCCACACGTGCTCGTACACGACACGCTTTATCCCCACCTGGGCGAGGATACGCGCACATTTGTTGCACGGGTAGTGCGTCACGTACACGGTCGCACCCTCCATGTCACGCATTACGCCCCTGTAGTTCAGCACCGCGTTCTCCTCAGCGTGAACCACATACGGGTACTTCGTGTCCAACTCGCCGCGCTCGCTCTCGCGCGCCCACGGCATATCGTAGCCCGTGAACCCCCTCGGCTCCCCATTATAGCCAGCCGACAACTGACGATGGTCGGCTCCTGCGATCACCGCACCGACCTGCGTGCCAGGGTCTTTACTCCGCTCGGCGTACACGCGCGCCAACTGCATGAAAGTCTCATTCCACGACGGCGGCACACGAGCCACCACCACGCCAGTGTTCTCCACGGTCACAGTCGGTCCATGCACGCGAACGACACACCCAAATCATACGCCACCTGACGCACCGCCATAGCGTGCGCGTACTCGCCGCCAAGGTCCGCGTGCAGCATCATCGGGTGACACTCCACCAATGCGAGCGTGCGCCCCGCCTTCGACCGAACCTCGAACACCCCAGCACCTTCTACGACGGTAGGCTCCAAGTCGGCGGGCAAACGCTCAGCGATCATAGTAGCCGCCAGCCTGCCCTTCGCCTCAGCGGAATCAACGTTTTCGCCGCTGGTCTGAGCGTCGCCGGGCAGCGCTTCTTTCTTCTCATTCTTCACGGTAGCCACAATCAGCCACACCCTCTCTTGCTTCTCTTGCGAGACAAGCGCGCTTTCGTGCGCCGGTCATCGCTGTTAACGTCTCTTGACATGACGAACACTAACACCGCCCTTGCCTGGCGCGCAAAACCTCACAAAACCAGACAACTCAATCAACAAAGAGAGGGGCGGGCGGCACACGAGTCGCCACCCGCCCCATATTGTCCCGTTTCCTCTCACAGTGACGCGAGCGCGCCCAACACGAAACCACGATACTCGCGGTCAGCCGACGACGGCGCGCCCTCACGGTCATCCTCGCCGGACAAGTCGCCAGTGTTCCCGTAGAACACGTGCTCCACGCCCACGCTCATCACCTCGAACGCGTAAGGGTGTGGCGTGTCGTAAATGCGGCCACTATAAGCCCTCGGGAAAGAATCAGCATACCCTTCCGGCGCTCCCTCCCCCACGTAAACGGCAGACAGCGGGGCACAGTCAGCACCCCGTGCGCGGTACCGCAAAAACGCCTGCTCCGCGCCCACCAGGCCGGGAACCGTGCGCTCCATCCGGTGCATCATCTCATGACACACTCTAAGCTCCGTATCTTCCTCGCCTACCCCCGCGACGACTTGTAGGCGCGCACCGACCGACCCGTCACTATACAACATGTCCCGATGCTGATAAAACCCGTACTCGCCAAGCGTCACGCCCATCGCATCCTTCACCAGCGCGACTTTCACCCGATTATTCGCAGGGTCACTAAACGCACGGTTCCAGTCTGTCGGGTACAGGCGAGACACAGCCTGTACGATCTTCTTACCGGCGACACTACTCCTCGGCGCAAACGCCGTTTTCGCGTCAAAACCGCCGCCCACGGGCCGCACCTGGGCGAGCAGGCGCGTGTACGATTCCTGGCGGGCTTTCGACACGTCGGTCATAGCCGCGGCCTCCTCACGCGCCGCTTCCCACCACCGGCCGCGCAAGCGCTCACGCTCAGCTTTCAGCTCCTCCATCTGAGAGAACAGCTCGCTGCGCTTCCCCCACTCCCTGTTGTCGCGCGCCAGGTCGCTTTGCTCACTCAGGTCAGCGATCTTGTCGGACAGTCGCTTGAGTTCCGCGCCGGTAGCCTCTTCTCGCATTTTGGCGTCGGCAAGCTGTTCGCGCGCACGCGCAAGGTCAGCATCCTTGTCCGCCTCAGCGGCCAAAGCGCACCCTACCTCGACAGCTACGGCGGCGCGCACCGCGTCACGTCGCGTCACACCATCCAAACCCCGCAGACTCTCACCCGACAGCATGGCACTCATCATGTCCGGGTATGCGGCTACGAGCGCGTCACCAGCCGCGCCCTCTAGTTCCTCGTCAGTCAGAGAGTTCACCGTGTCGATAACGCTCTTGGCTGCGTCAGCGTCCCACCCTGCGCGCAGCTTCTCGAACGACTCGCGGACAGGCATACCCTCGGGGAACGCTCCCGACGGCGCGTCGCTCACGTTGCGCGCACCAATGGTAGGCGTGTCTCCCAACTCCACGGCCGCTTTCCTGGCCTTGTATTTGGCGCTCCTACGCGCACTCGACTGACACGGGCACAACCGCCCGCCGTCCGCCTTACTCCTACACATGCCGTCGTCACTCCCCTTCCTCTGTCAACGTATCACTGTCGTCTACGATTACACCGTCCGCGAAAACGCCACCCGTAAACATGCCGCCGACAGGCTCCCACCCGTCAGGGATACCAAGCCCAACGCCAGTACCCACGGTTACGCCATCTTCCCGCTCGCGGCTTTCCGCCGTGGGTGGCGTATGGAAAAACGGGTAGACGCGCTCGGGGCAGGCAACAACCCGTAGCCTACCGGGACTGTACGACCAGATGGCGGCAAGCGCCCCCAGCATCGTGCCGTCACATTCCACGAGGCCGCACGGAGCCTCCACGACAGCGCCCCGCTTCACCATACGGCGCACATACGCGCACACTTCCTTGTCACCCTGGAACACGCCGTCACACCACGCGATCTTCTCACCATTCACCCACGCCGCCAACAACGGCCCAGTCGGATTCGTCATACACGGTCACCTCTCCTATTTCCCGCCAATGCTTTTATCGTTATAGTGGTGGCGCAAGCGAATGTTACGCGCCGACACTAACTCACACGACCTGAATAGCTTCGCCGCTCACACATTTTTGCTTCCCTCTTGACGGGCGTGCGCTGTTCGTGATATTGTTTCACTGTGGTTCGCCGCCAGGATACAAACTGGCGGATAACGGCCCACAAAACGCGCGCTCCGTCAGGCCTTACAACTGGCGAAGCGCGCACTACGCCGGTAGCTTAATTGGTAGAGTCGCGGTCTCCAAAACCGTTGGATGCGAGTTCGAGTCCCGCCCGGCGTGCCACACGCGAAGCCCCGCACGGAAACAATGGCGCACACGCGCCCACCGTGCGGGGCTTCAACGTTACTCCCACGCTCGCGTTATGCTACAATGACGTGTAGACAGAAAGAAACACCACGCGCAGCAGCGCATCCACAGGCAAAAAGGAGAAACACAATGACCAACAACACAAACCTCCTCAACGACATGCTGAATAATGACCTGGTTCGCGTCAAAGAGTCCGGCGTGCCTGGCGTCGTCGCGTGCAACTTCACGCGCAAAGCGTTCTACAAGGGCGCGTGGGACGAGCAGACAATCCGCGCTCGCGGCCTGTTCCTCGACAAGAACACGGGTGCTGTCGTGGCGCGCGGCTACGACAAGTTCTTCAACGTCGGACAGGACGGAGGCCCCGCGTCTATCCGAGACCTCGCAGAAGCGGCCGTCGAAGCAGCGCCCACGTCAGATAACCCGCACGTGACACTGCGACACAAGCTCAATGGCTTCCTCGCTATCGTCTCGTGCATTAACGGGAACCTGACGGTCCTGTCCAAGAGTGGCGTCACCGCCTACTCGATGGAGGCTGAGCGCATCCTGCGCGCACAGATCGGCGACGCTGGCTGCGAGCGCCTGCGCCGCGTCCTCGCCGACAACAACATGTCGGCAACCTTTGAGTGCATCAGTAAGCGCGACCCGCACATGGTTCACTACAGCGACGAAAAGATGGTGTTCCTCGACTTCATCATCAACGGCTCAGACTACACGCCCGTACCGTTCGACGCGGCGTTCACGACCATCCGCGCCGTGGACCCGTCCATGCCGGTCGCACGGTCAACCACCTTCACATACGGGTGGAACTGGGAGACCGCCGACGAGCTTGAATACCTTATCCAGCGCAGCGCCCGCAACGCGTCACGCGACCTCATGGAAGGCTACGTCGTCGCCTACGGCGACGGGCGTATGGCAAAGATCAAGAGTGACTGGTACGTGCGTGCTAAGCGCCTGCGCCCGGTCGTGAAGAACGCTATCCTGCGCGGCGACATGGAGCCTATGCGCCGCGAAACCAAGAAAATCACAAAGATGAGGACCATCCTCGCTGACAGTGGTATCCTTGACCGCGAGTGGGCGCAGAGTGCGGGCCTCATCATCCAGGACGTGACCGGCGCTCCCACGCTCGACTACCCGGAGTGGCTGTACTTCGCTGGTCCGCTGTTGAACGCGTGCGGCTACTGGGACGGGCTTATTGTCGGCAACTAACCGTCAAGAACCCGGACGTAAACGCCGCCTGGCGGACTCGCCCCTCGCGTGATACCGTGTGGGGGCGAGTCTGCAACCGCCTACGCGTCAACCGTCGGCAAGGAAATACGCGAGAGAAAGAAAGAGAAACAGTAATGACCGCAACCGCCATCACAGACGGCGACATTCAGGCTTTCGTGCGCGAGTGCCGCAAAACAGGCGAGCGCATGAGGCACGACCCCTCCCACCTTATCGGCGCATTTGAGCAGTCCCACGCGACAAGCCGCGAATGGGGCGACGTAGCGAACATCGCCCACGAGGCAGAGACGTTCCTGAGCCTCGTGGAAGAATACGGCTACCGTGTCTCATACTCGCCTTACGGCCAGTGCATCGACGTAGACACGCTGCAAGAGGACGGCACCATTTGCGAGGGCGACGACGCGGGAATCAGCATCAGCGTCAAACCCGACGCGAGGGAACAAGACCTCCTGAGCGTGCGCGCGGGCGAATCACCCCTGGATATTGTCAGGCGTTTCAGCAACCCGCAAAGGTACACTATCTGCAACATTGGTGACGCGGTGATGTTTGACCGCGTGGTCGCCATGTGGCTCATCTACCAGGCCGACCAGATGCGCCCCGGCCTCCTCGACCAGATCGAACAGATCGACACCGAGAACTAAACCGGCGGCGCTCGCGGAGTTGCGCTAGTAAACGCCGCTCCTGCCGCAGCTATTAAAGTGTGGCGCGCGGCACGCGTCGTTAGAGTTGACAGGCGAACGATAACGCCATATACTAGAAGCACTGGACAAAACACCTCTAGGGGGAGACGCTGGCAACAAGCCGACTCAAACCCTAGAGTCACCCCCCTTGTGGCGAAATGGCATACGCAGCGCACTCAAAATGCGCCGCCCGAACGGGCATGTGAGTTCGAGTCTCACCGAGGGGACAGATAGCGACAGTAACCAAGTCGGCATCGTGGGGACGCGCTTCCTCGCGCCTGGTAGTTCGGGCAAAGACCTTGTACATACGTCAACGGCAGACCAGCGGGCGTTGCCTGATGCGGCCCCGGTTCGACTCCGGGATACAAGGTTAAAAACATTCCCAGATAGTATAATGGCAGTACGGCAGGTTCTGACCCCGCTAATCTAGGTTCGAATCCTAGTCTGGGAGCGCTTTTCGGTGAGTGTCGAAAGATAGTGTAAAGCGTCTCGACCAAGACGCCCTCACCGAACGGTTGGGTCACCCTGGTCAGGTGGCAAGCTGCTTAGTTTAACTGGTCAAGAACGGGGTGTTGGTCGCCAAGGAGCAGGTTCGAGTCCTGTAGCAGCACAAGAAAACAGTCGCGAGACAAGGGGGGACGTTCACATGCCTGTTGCTCTCCTCGTAGCCGTCGCAGCTACTACCGTACTGTTAGCCGTTTGCGCACCCCGCGTGTTCCAGCGCGTGCGCGGCAAGGTAGCGGCCCGTATTCAGTTGCGTGACGGCCTCGCGTGGAGAGGCGACATGCCACCTGGCGCACACGCTAACATGTTGCCGCCGGGCGTGTGGCGCGTCACCGACGCGCCCACATGGGATGAAAATGTGGGCGCGTGGACAATGGGCGGCGTGCCCGTGTCGCGCGGAGGCAAAAACGACCCCGTGACGGTCGTATGGCAGGCCATGATTGTTGTCGATCAGGCGGGCGGCGTCGCCATGTTGGGCGTGCCCGTGAAGCCGGGCGACGCGTCCTACGGTCTAGTGGCCGAGCGGGTAGCGCGTAGCCTCGCAGACAGCGTCGGCATCACCTGGAAGAACCAGTAGCCCACGCGAGCGCACACCCGATAAGTGGCGCGGCAAGCGACAGGTCAAAACGTGCGCGTCGTGTGACGTAACGCACGAACAAGAACGTTGACTCACGCTCGCCCAACATGCTATACTATCCAGGTTGCAGAAAAACGTACAAGAAGAAGATGACGAGGAGAGAAGAAGAATGACGATCATCAAGAACAAGCAGAACGATGTCGCCTTCATCGGCGACTACAAACAGGCAACGCACTTCGAGCGTGCGGCGCGAGGTCTCGGAGTCACCGCCGACGACAAGACGCTCGCCAAGGCCGCACAGAAGTTCGAGAACGGCCGACTCACCCAGGCGGAAGCACAGCGCCTCGGACTGACCATCACCACACGCTAAACGCTGGGCGGGAGTAAGCACCCCAACAGGGGCGCACAAACAAGAAGCGCCCCACGGCAAGCTCACACAAGAGCAAAAGCCGTGGGGCGTTTTCTCATAACCGGTACAGTGGCGCGTGTTCGTTTCACGCCATCAAACAGTGCCGCGAGCGCCACAGCCGCGCCTACGCGTCCACGGTGGGCGGCACGGGGGCGCGCATCCACTCGTCCAACACGACAACCTCACCCACACTCAGGGAGCCGTCACGCCTGCCAGCGAGCGTCGCCTGCACGTCCACGACACGCTGATTACGCGACCCCATGAACGGCAGATTAAGGTCACGCTCGCCCAGAATAAACGGCCCGTCCACTAACACGTCCAACATGGGTAGCAACATGCGCGCGTGCTCACGCTCTAGCAGCTCGTCGAACGTGTACCCGGTCCACGCCCAAATAGTGCGCTCACCATCCCACCCGAAACGGTTTCGCACGAGCGCACACAACGCGGTCGCGTCAGCCGCGTTCAACGGGTGAAACGGGTCACCGCCCAACAGGCTCAAACCAGCGACCTCGGGGCGCTCCAAATATGCGACGATCTCACGCCGCTTGGTGGCCGTCATGTCGTGGCCTATCCTCGGGTTCCACGTTTGCGGCGACCAACACCCCTCACAGCGCAGCTCACACCCACTGTAGTAGATGGCGGCGCGCACACCCGGACCATCCGACGTGTCACCCAACATCACACTCATGTATTTTGCCACAACAACACCCCTCGCGTTCTCTTTTCTCCACCAGTCAACGGGATTATGCCACAAGCGCCGCCTGTTGACAACGGAGAAGAAAATAGCCGCGCCGCCCACCCCATTCTTCACCCGGGGCGAGCGGCGCATAGACAGGGCGCGCGGTCAGTCATCAGACGAAAACACCGTCTTATCGGTGCTCCACGCCACAACCGGGCCGCCAGTGCCCGCACCCTGTTCCAGGTTCACGATACCCGGCATGGACAGGATGGGGCGCTCCTCGCCTCCCAGGTCCGTGTCACGGTTACGGTGACCGTGAACGATCACGCACGCGCCATTATCACTGAGCATCGGGTCAGCATCGAAATACATGCTGCGACCGTAATACGTCGTATCACGGTCCCCGGTGCCGTAGATGAGCTGGTGGGCGTGAACGTTCTGAACGATACCGCCCTCAACAAACATGTCGCCGATAGTGCGGTTCACGCCGCCGTGGCACGCGAACACGGGGGCGCGCCCCTCACGCTCCACCACCACGCCAAGCGCCATGCGGTCCACCGTGCGGGCGCGCAACATCTTCTCATCCCACCCCACAGCCTTGAAAGCCTCAATGGTCTCCCTGGTCTGCGGGAACGAGTTAGCAAGTTCCTTCTCATCCGCGTACAGGCGACGCAGGTTGAAATCGTGGTTGCCCTCGACAAGAATGAGGTCACGGAAGAACCCATGCTTGTCAAATGAGCGGAGGAGGTCTTTTGTCCCAACCGGGTCGGGGCCGCGATCAAACAGGTCACCCAACAGGACAACCGTCGCATTACCCTCCCCGTAACGGTCCAGAATCTTCTGAAACACGGTGTTCAGCCTGTCCGCGTCACTGTGAACGTCACCGACGAACACGACCGGGTGGTCGTCAGTGACGGTCAGGCGCACGATACCGTTGTTCGCGCGCTTGTCGCGCACGATGCGCGCCATCTCACTAGTATTCGTCACAATCGGGGCAGCGCCCGCGTTGTTGTAACGCCACTGCGCGGTCAGGTAGGTGCCGCCGCGACGCTCCACAATGTCCTTGATATTGCCGGTGCCCTCACGCACCGCCTCCCACATGGCCGCAACCGTCGCACGGTCCACATAGGACGGGTGGTAGCGTCGAAGCTCCTGCATGTCCAGCACCGCATCCAGAGGCGCGTCCCCCTGCATATCGATAACCGTCAGCTCGTAGCCGAGCTTCACGCAGTACGCGACCTCGCGGGCAACCTTGTCCCACGTGATACCACACGTGTCAAGGAAGATATCACTTCCCTGGCGGGCGCGCTGACGCACGCACTCGTGCAGGAAGTCCCACACAAGCTTACCGTCGCGGCCGCCGAAGCCACGCGAGCACGCGCCCGAACCGTCGCCAGCCATGACGGTGGCGGCAAGCATCTGACGAACAGCGTCAGACGAAACGATCAGGTTTTCCTGGTCTGCGCCAACCGCGCGCAGGAAGCGGCTCTTACCCGTACCCGGAGCGCCGCGCATAACAAACAAATTCCTCATGTGATTTATTGTAGCATGAGCGTGTGGCGGGGCGCAAACGAGAGTGGGGATTTGGGGTGCGGCTGCGCCCGCGTGCGGTGGCGCTGTTCGACCGCTTTTGGCACACAGACAGTTGACAGGTCACGCAACTGTCAAGCATATTCTCCACGTGTACCCGCCCGTGAGAGCATGATACGTTTTCGTTGAAATAACAACACTCCGCGAAATCGCTTGTCATCGGTGGAGTGGGTGACTGTCAAACAAGAAACGCGAGCAACAAGCAACAAAACACCCATCGGCACACCGCGGGTTACAGCTTCACTGCGCGTCCTCAAACGTTTTCACAACACGCACATTCCCATCCGCCGTGCGCTCGCGACGCTCACCCACCATACGCAACCGCATGTTACGCGGCAACAAGCACTCGTCCTCATCAGCGTGAGTAGACACGGCACTCATGTGCAAGCCTCGTGGAGTACGAATCTCCATCACCGTCAACTCGCCACCATCACTGTCACTGAAATCGTCAGCAACAGCAAGACTTGTGGACGTAGACAAATACTCGGGGAACTCCACCACGTCACCCATGGACGCGGCCGCAACCTTCCCCCCCGTCGAATGAACGCCACTGTAGTTCACGCGCGCCTGCACACCACGATACAAGGGGCGGTCAGCGTCCGCGCGCTCCGGCGCACTACTGAAAGCCTCGTCCATGAGCGCAATTAACCTGCCCGCTTTCTGGACGGTCAACCCGCCTGCGTCAATTTCTTCACGCAAACTCGCCGGCTCACCGCTATCGTAGTCGCCGAAAAGACCACTGTCATCGAAGTTGCCGAAGTCCGGGTCGCCGAAAACATCGTCGTCGTTGAAGCCACCAAAATCGGGATCACCAGCCAGGTCAGCCATCATGCCCCCAAACGCGCCATCGTTTTCATCAAACAAGACACCACCGTCAGGCTGTTTCAGGTACTTGTTCACATCCAGTGCGGCGCTCGACGAATACGCCTCCAACGCGTCCCTCATAGGGGCTGTGAGGGCGCGCATCTGACGGGCAGACAACTCGCGGGCGGCAGGATACTCGCGCGTGCGCTCGAACCCGCCGACGGCGCGGACAGTGAACCCGCCACGCGACGCAGCATCACGCTCAGCAAGGAACGCCTCGCCCTCCGCCAACGAACCAAAATGCGGGGTCGGCGCACCATCCGCACCCATGAGCTTACACGTACCAGCTTTCGCGCTACACCGAACCACGCGACCAGCAGCCTTACCACGAACGCCAACATGAAAACCAGTCACAACCAAACACCGCCCCTCAACGAACACGACCACAAGCGCCACACGCAGCCCACAAGAGGGCACGAACCGAACGCGCAAGAAACCCAACGCCACACCAATAGCCGCGCCACGCAAGCAACAGCAAAAGCCGCGCCACCCCAACCCACACAAGAGGGCACAGAGGCAGCGCAGCGGCAGGCAACACCGATTTACACGGCAGCAAAGCGGCTACATAAACACGCCAACCCCCACAACCAGAACAGCCGACACAAGGGCGCACACGCCACCACACGCGACAGACGCGCGCACAGAATCAGCGCGCCCCTCCGCCACACCCGGAACCGCCATCATCCTACGCCACGCGTAACACGTGAACGCGGACATCACGAACACGCCAACAGCCGCCCACAAGGCACCAACCAGCGCCCACTCGGGAACCATGCCCAACATAACGGGAGACATCACCATCACGCACCACTCACTTTCTTCCCAAAACAAACGTTCTACCAGTCGCAGCCAAAAGACGCCCATTCTTGATAATCTTTATCCTCGCACGCGTCGCATCTATCGCCGTCAACATCCACAGGAGCGCCACAGTCATAGCAGACAGTAGATGACAATATGCGCGCCGTCCACCCGTTATCGAACACGAGGTCAGGGTCGCCGTCATCGGGACGTTGATACCATACGTCACCGTCCACGAAAAACACGCGCGACGCGCTCTTGGGGACACACACCCTCTCACCAGTCGCCTCATTCACGAGAGACACGCCGCGCCCGTCAACAATCGTGGATAGTGGCACGCCATCGGGGTTGTAGACCTCAACGTTTCGCCCATTCAGCGACAACACCATGTCAGGACGGGCAAACTGGTTCCTCGTAGGCGCAGAATCAACCAACGCCACCGACTTACCGGAACCCGCGCTACCAGCCACGAGAAGATTCAACCCATCAGATAAAACACTACCGCGATTACCCTCACCAGACTGCGAGGCCGTATTACCGTCGCCAAAAAGCACGTCCTTCACACGAGAACGAACATCAGCCGACACGCGCAACACAAGCCTCAACTCAGCCCAATCACACACGTCGCCTCGCAGAAACCATCAGCGAACCCCTCAGCAAACAACTCGCTCACGAAATCGGAGCGAACCGCCTCACCCTCACGATCACCGCAGGGAGTTGACACGAGCGCAATACCGAGCAGGAGAGCAACAGCGCGCCCCTTCACCTCGGGGTCAAGGGCTGCATAGACAAAAATGTCAAACGGGCGAGAGTTACGACCTTAAACAAGCACGCCATCTCGCGTGAGACCGCTATCCCCTAAATGTGCCCTACCAAGCGGATGTCGCCCACACGACCATGCGTGAACGTTAATGCTACGCGCCAACTTTTGAGGCCAGGAACGCGGGTCACGTTCGCGAGCCGCCTTCCCGACGCGAGCACCGCACTGGTACGGGTTGCGGTTCAGTTGCTCGCGTGTTAAATCGCCAGTAAGCTCATGGAAATCACCCACAGGTGATGCTCCCCTTCCCGCTGCGTGGAGTATCTACAGTCGATGCGGGTTGCTCGTTTGCGCACCCGCTTTTCGCATCCCCGCCAGGACTCGAACCTGGATTAGTAGAGCCAAAATCTACCGTCTTGCCAAAATTAGACGACGGGGATAAAAAGCGGCACTACGCCGCCTTAGAGACCCCGGCCGGACTCGAACCGGCGTGCGCGGATTTGCAGTCCGCTCCCTCAACCACTCGGGCACAGCGCCACATACATGCAACAATAGCATGGGGAAACGTCGCTGTCAACACCACGCGCACCGCATACCTTGCAGACGTGCTGGCGGCCGAATCGCCCCGGAAACAATGGCAGGAATCGAACAGGCATACACGGAGTTGCAGTCTATGTGACCAGTTGAGCGTTTCGTTGATATTGGCTATATAGCTGGTATAGAGTGTATTTTGGGAGGGCGCGTTGGCTAAAAACCAGACGTACAAGGCTTTTGTCGCGCTCCCCTCTCACGTCCTAGACCTGAACGGCGAGTTACTAGATAGTGCGTCTGTTTTGGCTGGACTTGCGTCTGAGGTGCGTGACATCTCGGCTTACGCCACCTACGTGGTTCGCAACGATGAGGCTTTGGGTGGCGAGCTGGCGCTGGTTACTGTTACCCAACCTGCTGATGCGGGACGCAGGGCTGGCGTTAATATGCCTGACTTTCTGGCAGTGGGAAAGAGCGGTAGGTCGCGTAAAGAGCGGTTGATGCAGTACAACGTTGTCGCATCTTACCGCTCCCATCAGGAGCGAGTTAAAGCCGCGAACGGGGAAAGTTCCAAGTACGTTTCGCAGGGCTGGAAGCGTACCGTAGATGCTTCCCCGCCCTCGTATGGCGAGGACTATGTGAACCTCGGCGCTGTGGACTGTAGCTATGCTCGGATTGAGAATGACCCGTTTGCCGATGGCGAGATTGTGCTCAGGATGGTTATTCAAGGCACGTGGCACCGTCTGATCTTCGACTTCGACAACGAGAGGTTCACTGAGGGTAAAGTCACCCTACCGACCATCAAGGTTCAAGACGGCCAGCCTGTGTTCATTTTTACGGTTGTGACGGATAATCCGGTTGTCCAGTTTTCGGGCGACTATGTTATCGGCGTGGACATGGGAATCAACGCTTACGCTACCGTCGTAGTGCGCAGTGTGAGACGGGTCGTGTAGTGCATGAGACGACGCTCTCTCAGCGGGTTCATTCACTGTGGAACAGTGTGCGAGCGTCAGAGCGGCAAGTCAGGTATTTGCGAAAGAAATCTGCGGCGATGCTCGGCGACCGTCAGGGGCGCATGTCCGTGTTAGATGAGGCTCAGCTTCATCGCGAGGCGGCATCCCGTAAAAAGAGGGAGCTGGCGATTCTTGCTGCGCAAGAGATAGCCTTTTTGTCGCACGCGTGGGGAAACGCCGTCGTCGCGGTAGAGGACCTAAGCTGGATTGTGAACACCATGCAGAACGGGCGTTGGAATCGTGGGGCGCTCGTCCAGTGGCTCACCCACTACGTGTCACAGAACGGCGGGTGGGTCGTCGCCGTGAACCCCGCGTACACGTCGCAACGGTGCTATAAATGCGGCTCCAAGGTTACGCATCCCACGCACAAGCTGTCCACCTGCCCTGAGCACGGGGTAATGGACCGGGATGTGAACGCTGCGACAAACATCGCCGCTAGAGCCGTCCCGCGCGTCACCAAAGCGCGGGTAACACGGGCGAAAAACCGCAAACTCCGGCCACAACTGCCGCTCAAAACGCCCGTGGCTAGAAAATCCTTAAAGTATCCAGGTCGGGACAGGACGAAGAGCGCGCCTACGCCGAAAAGGAAGAACCACCGTCTAGTGTCTAGGGAGGTGATTCTTCCTTTATGCCCCGCTAGGGCACAAACACGGTGTTTGGAGGCCGGGGTACTAGCGGACGGAGGCACGCACCGTGTCGCCGGGACCAGTCAGGCGGCACTTAAACAAGGAAACACGGCCTACAAAAGTAGGTTACGTTACCTTGCTTGATACTCCTCCTCTCTGTTATGGAGTACGACGAGGAAAACTATCTCACGCTCAACGTGTACGGCGAAAAAGACGACATCGAAGAGTTTAAGCGGCGACTATCGCACGAGTGCTACGTCCGAAGGCTCGCATACAGGCTCACGAAAGCGCCTAAAGACGAGTGGAGCGACCCGCGCCAAGAGTACATTGTCGGCTACTTCAACGGCATGGCCGCCAACGAGCCAAACACGCCCGACATCACGGACATGGGAAGCGTCGGCATGTACGACGGTTACATGGACATCAACGACCCAGAAAACCGCGACTACGGGCGCTGACGATCAACCGCCACACAATCAATGGCCTTAAAAACGGTATTGCTTTTAGTTGCGAGCGACAACACTGCACACGGATAGCTGTCATTCTTTCTGCGCTGGTGCCACCGCAACAGTCGCCCCAGCAATGTGGAGGAATCGGGGAAGCGTGACACACCACCGCAATCTTATCTACACGTGTGGACAGGGTTGCGGTGTTTGTGCTGTAATAAAACACGTCAACAAGAGAACAACATCAACACGGAAAGAGGAAACCAACCATGATGAAGAAGCAGCCCACCGCCACCCAGCAGAAGCTCATTGACAGCGGAGCCGCCGCCCGCACTCTCACCATCCGCTACGAGACATCCCGCTACGGCTCAGCGGCGCGCCGTGAGACCGTCAAGGCCACCATGCCCGACCTCGGCGACGGACACGCGGTTTTCCAGGCAGGGCGCGACACCTATATGATCGCCAACAACGCGATCTACCGTGCGCAGACCCACAATCTTAACGAGTCGCACTGGGGCCGCCAGCCCGGCGAGCTGCACGAAACGTTCTACATGGGAACCTATCAGGGTAAGGCTGATGCGGTCAGCGAAGCATACGACAACACGTACAGCGACTCCGTTGTTGTTAACGGTCGTGTTGCTCTTCCCGTCAACAAGGTACTGTACGCTCACCTGCTGGACGGCCGCATGTATGTGGTTGACGGCCTTGACACGGTTGGCGACTACAGCGGCAGCGAGTACGTGCGCGTGAACAGCCAGAAGATCGGCTCGTGGCGCGTCCCCCTCATCCACGCGGCCAAGCTCCGTGACGCGTACCGTCAGCGCATGAACGGCTACGGTGCCGATGGCGATCTGTACGACGACGAAACGGCCAACATTCCGTTTACTGATGAAGCCGTGGCGGCGGCGCTCGCAGCAAACGCGGAAAGCGCACAGTGGGGCATTGACACTGGCGTGTACGTGCCCACCACGGAGGAGATGGACGCGGCGGACGCTCTGGGCGGAGCGTTCAGGGGCGTTGAGGACGGCTACGGTAAGGTGAACTCGATTGCCACGGCGCGCCGCATCGCCGAAGCTCTCGCAACCTACGATGCCGCGCGAAAGAACGTGACCATTCTCTGACGCGAAACACGCTGTAAGCCCGCCCGCCGTGAACGCGAAGAACACGGCGGGCGGGCTTACGTGTATTGCGGGGCTAGTCTACACTCGCCTACCCCTGTTATCCCGCTGAACCTCCGAAAGATTCAACGCACGTGGCGGATGGGCCGTCAACGGGTCCGCACCACATGGCGCCGCGCCTCTCCCCCGCCCTGTCACTCCTACTAGCTGCGTTCACCATGCGCATATCGCCCCTACCCTTGCACTCCTCGGCAATCGACACGGCGAGCAGCTGCCTCACGCCTTCGTCTGTCTCCTCCATCGTGAAAGCGCCGGACTGGACGAAACGAGCGGTGTCCATGAGGGCACGCGCCTGCACTTTCACACCCTCGCAGCCGATCAGACACAGCGCGTCATGGACGGACGCGACGCGGTTGGAAGCGACAATGTAGCGCCATCCGTTAGGCGCGTCACCGTCCTTAATGGATACGGTGGACGCGACTTTGAGGCGCGACAAGAACGCGAGGATCGACTCGCGCAACTCATTATCGCCATCTACGAGCGCGGCCACATGCGACATGGGGTTTTCTTCACCAAGAATGAGAGCACGGCGTAGCAGGTAATCAGACCTGCCCTCTAGCAGTGTCAGCCGCGTCACGACACTGAGGTCAACGAGATCGTATGCGTGGATGGCCTGCAACACAGCGTTCACGTCGCTGGCGGTTTTTGCGTGCTTAAAATAGTCACCCAACACGACCAGTTGCCGGGCACGTCCCGCACGCAACATCAGCTCGCACGCCTTATCAACATTGCGGCTGAACTTCTCATAGTCGTTACCGACGGTCATGTACGTGACTTTGCCATCCTTGTTGTGGATGGCCTTGTCCACGCACCGCGAGCTGAAAAGGCTAGTCTTAATTGCGTCCGACACGCCAGCGATGGCCTCCGCCGTCTCAGCGTCTAACGCATAGTCGTAATCGTAGTAGCGGTGAACGACACGCCCGCCACTACGGTACTTGGCGAGGATCGCATCTACACCCTTACGCACCTGCGCGGCGCGTCGCTTCACCTCAAAAACGTAGGCACCATACCTGTCTTGCGGAGCTTTCCGGTGAGAGCCGAAAGCAATGTCGCCATACCCTACCAGATCATGCAAGGTCACCATGTACCCGCACGCGACCGCCACGCGCACAATCGCGTCAATGGTTTCGCGGCATTTCTTGTCCACTTCGTCGGGGACATGCGCGCCAATGGCCGGGTACTCAACGGCAATGTCACCGCCATTCGCGGCGCGCACCCGCACCGCCGAGAGCATGTAATCGAGGGCCGCACCAATCTCGCCCTCGTCATAGTCGTGGATAACGTACCCGACGCCAGACCATCCCACTGAATCGTAGAACGTCCCACGCATCCGATCAATAACAGCATCAACGCCAAGAAACCCGCCCCCAATTGGCGTTTCCTTGACCGCGTACTTCGCCATCTTCGGCGACGGTGTACAAATAATGTGCAGATTACGCATAGCGCACCCACCCTCTCATATTCAAGCAGCCCAAAGCTCCCTTGTGGCCGCGCCTGTTGCCTGAGTGTCCGCGACTGTCGCGGCAGGCAACAACCAATATACGATGGGTGAGCCGGATGCGACAAACGCTCACAGACGCCAGCAACCACGGACGCATACAAGCCGAACGCTGGAAACGCGTTTTAACAGCCTCAAACGTACTCGGCGGCATCAATGCGTGCACAAGCGACGAAAGCACGCCAGAGGCGCGCACAGACGCCCTGGTGGGCATCGTAACGGTTAAGCGTGCGGGTGCTAAACACTGCTGGCGGTGTCAGTCTCGCCCCGTTAGCGGCCTAGCCGCTCCCTCAGCTTGCGCGCATCGCTCTTTGTCCACTCCGACGACGCGCCACCCGCGTACTCAGGCTCATCCGCGCATTCCGTCCACCACTCGCGCGGCTCACACAGGAACACAAGAACCTCCTCATCGGTCACCGCGCCGCAAATCACCCCATCCAGGATGTGATGAGGGACATCATGCGCATCAGAAAAGCCTTCCGGGCGGTCAAGGATGAGCTTCCGCGCAATCTCGTTCGCATAACGCGGGTTGCACGCGCCAAGTTCCGGCAAACCACTGCCGTCGCCACCGAAACACCCATCCAGTTCACAGAATAGGTCATGCGGAATCGCGGGGTTGTCGCACAGATTAGTGATAATTTCATTTACGTAGGACCAGCTACGGTTGGCATTGCCGCAGCACACATCGGCAATGTCGCGCAGAACGTCGGCGGGAATACACTCCATCTCTGCGAACCCACGCCATGCGTAATGAAACCGCGCCCACCAGTCGCAGGTACCACGGGCGCGCACATGCCAGTAGGATCGCCGCGTCAACCCCGCCATCGAACCGCCGCCCTCAACCATTACGGATACGCCCCACAGAAACTCTGCGACCTCCATGTCAACGCCGTCAATATCACGCGCCATTCCCTGCAATATGTCGCGGAGCTTTTCGCGTTCACGCTCGTCCACTGTCATTCTTCCGCCTCCGCTCAACTCTAGTCACCGTGAAGCACGCAACGTTCAGCGCACGCGCCACTAGAACCAGTATAACACGAGAAAGCGCGAGGGGCGCACCCCACCCAGCAGCCAACGGCCACGACAAGCAGGATGCGCCCCAACGCGCCAACAAGCACCTACCAGATGTTAGACGCGGCCCAGCCACCTACCGGACCCATCAAACACGTGAACGACATCATCGACGAGCGCTCGGCCCGTCACCATCACACCATGCTCATCCATGTAATACCAGGAGCCGCCCACCTCCTGCCAGCCGGTCGCCATGCGGCCCTTCGCGTCCAGGTAATACCAGGAGCCATCGTCCTGGAGCCAGCCGGTGCGCATGACACCCGACTCACCCAGGTAGAACCAGCCGGACCCATCATTGATCCAACCCGTGCGCATCGCGCTCGTGTTCGGGTCAAAAAAGTACCAGGAGCCGCCCGATTGCAGCCAACCTGTCGTGGCCAGGCCGCCAGCGTTCATGTAATACCAGGAGCCGTCAACCTTATGCCAGCCGCCACCAAGCACTTTGCCGCCGTCCTGCACGCGGTAGCGGCCAGCTTTATACGTGACCCACTGGGCGGACGTGGCCATACGGCCGTCGCCGCCAACCCAGTACATGCCGGGCAGATCACCCACAAGCGTGTTCGTGGCCGCGTGAGGCTCCCCGCCGAACCAGTACCAGGAGCCGCCCGCCCCCTGCACCCAACCCGCTCCACTGGGAGAGGGCTTGCCGCCGCTCATATGCCAGGCGGCAGGACCGCCGCCCGGCGTCTCTCCCGGATAGGTGACGAAACCGCTCACGTCACCGTACGCGGCGCGGCTAATAGACCCGGCGGAGAACGCGCCCTCCAACTCACCGTACCCCGCATGGCGCATGTCATTCGCGGTGAGCATGTCGTAGCGTGAGGTAACGCCGCCCCATGACAGCCACGCGGGCATCGCCTCGTCGGAGTCTTGCTGGAAGAGGAGCTGCGCGCCCGTCTCCTCAGCGACGCCAGTGGGGCCGCCCGCCTCGCGCCCACGGTTCGGAGCGCTCACCCACGTGACCTGACCCACCTGCGCAGACAAGCCACTATCGTTGTCGGTGACGCCGATACCGTCAGAGGCTTGCATGTCGCCCGTCAGGAGAACACTAGCCCCGTGGGACTCGGCTTTCACCATGTATCCGGCTCCCCCGGTCGTCTCCGGCGTCGCGTCATCGGACTTGTAGAGCGTGAACCGAATGTCGCCGACAGTAAACTGTGCGCCGCCATCAGCACCCCACACGGTTTTCGCCCCGTAGGAGCGGTTTGCTGCCAGCGCAGCGTCCGTGAGGCGACGGTACGCGGCGTCGGATCCCGCCGTCGGGTTACTGACACGGGATTCGTCGTAGCCGGGCGCCCACACGCTACCGGGCTTGAACGCGCCGATAATATCCGGGGCTGCCGCGATGACGTCGGGGTTAGCGCTCGGAGCGACGTACGCGGCGAGCTTGGTGACGCCCCTGCTGGTGAGATACTGGTAGGCGGCTTGGTCGCCGCCGACGAGTACCCACTGGCCGTTCGTCTCGAACACGACGCTGGTGCCGGTTGTGAGCAGGTGAACCTTATCATCGCCTCCTGCTGCGGCTGCCTGCGCTGGCGCTGCGGTGAGCATCGCTGCCGTGATGGCGGCGAGCGCGCCCGCCGCGATTGTCGTTGTTGTTTTCTTCACCATCATGTACTGTGTGCCTCCCATTCGTTTTTGTTTCTTCTGCTGGCTGGCTGTTTTGGTCGGTTTGATAGCGCGCGTTCCTCTTCCACGCGGCCTGGGCGCGTTTGTGGCGTTAGCTGATGAGCGCGCCGTCACCGCCGAACGCCCACTGCAAGCCGCCGTAGGTGACTGTCCCGGTGAGCATGGACCCGCCAGGACCCGCGAGCAGGTACCAGTTGTCCGCGTCCCTCACCCAGCCGGTGCGCATCACACCGTCCGCCCCCAGATAGTACCACTTTCCAGCGTCGCTCACCCAACCGACGCGCATAGCGTTCGTGTTCGTGTCCAGGTAGTACCAGGAGCCGCCGTCAAGCGCCCACCCGGACGCGGCGCGACCAGTCCCAGATAGCAGGTACCAGCTCCCAGCGTCCCTCAGCCAGCCGGTGCGCATCGCGCCGGACTCGCCCAAGTAGAACCAGCCTGACCCGTCGTTGATCCAACCGGTGCGCATTTTTGCGCTCACCGGGTCCAGGTAGTACCAGGAGCCTGCGGGGGTTTGCACCCACCCCGTGTAGGCGCGGCCGCTGCCAGCCATGAGGTACCAGTCGCCGTTAATGCGGTGCCAGCCCGCGCCGAGCATGGTTCCGTCGCCGCTCACCCAGTACCAGCCTTTCCCGTCGTTGACCCACGTGTTCGCTGTCATGTAGGAGTCACCGCCCATCCAATACCAGGAGCCACCAGAGTACACCCACTGGTTTTGAGCCGCGTACGGCTTGCCGTCAAAATAATGCCACCCGCCGTAGTGGCCTTCCCACCAGCCGCGCGTCGCCCACGGCCTACCGTCATGAATCCACCAGGTGCGCTCCGGTGCCGCTCCGCCGAACACGTGACCCATACTAACGTTGTAGTAGGGGCGCGTAATACCCTGCGGCGTGAACGTTCCAACAAGCGCGTCGTATCCGGCTTTCCTCATGCTGGCGGCCTCGAACCACTCGTAGCTGCCGCGCGTCACCCCGGCAACAGCGCCGTCGTGGGTTTGGAACTCGTATCCGGTTTGCATGATTAGTTTCGGAGACAATCGCTCCACGAACCCGTTGTTGCTAGACGACGGGAGACCGTGGTGCGGGGACTTCAACCAGTCCACATGCCCGACAATCGGGGCGACGTAGGCTTCTTGGCCGTTCGTTGTCTCCAAATCGGCGGACAGGTATGCGCTGTGCCCGTGCGCGGTCACTTTCGCCGTGTACGCGATAAGGTTAGCGTCGTACACGCCCGCACGCTTATAGTTCTCATTTGGGTCGGTGGGAATGATCTGGATGCGCATGTCACCCATCTGGATAGTGTCATTGTATCCGGGGGTGACGTGCTGGTCGAGGACCGCCCCGTACGCGGCCCCCGCCCACGCGGCGGCCCGCATCGTGTCATCGTACACTTTCTGGTTATCCCACAATCGCGTGCGGTCGAGAATGTAACTGTCGGAATACTGTGGCGTGTAAATGCGCTTCGGATGGTACTTGTAAATGATCGTGTCAGCGTTGCCGATGTGGTCGGAGTGGGCGTGCGTACCAATGTAGAAGTCCAGGTTATTGCTGTTGACTCCCAGTTTTTGTAGGTACGCGTCCACGTCACGCGTGTACCCCCACGTGGCGATGCCCGCACGCCACGGGTATCGCGGGTCACTCCCGTCCGCGTAATCGTCGTCCTCGCCACTGTCCACGATGCCGAAATGGCCGTTGGATTCCAACACGATAGCGTCAGTGTCAGGCAACGCCATGATATGAACCTTGTCATTACCGACAGTCCCGTCCGCTTGCCCGAACGTCACAGAGGCGGGGTTACTGTTTTGTCCCGTGGACGGGTTGCCGCCCGCTGTTTCGGCGTGGGCCGCGTGGGCCGTGAGAGGCGCGGCAAGTGCGAGGGCGATAGCGACGGCGGCGGAAGCGCTCGCACCGCCCACCGTTTTCTGCAACTTGTGAAATACTGTCAACTGGGTCTCCTCCGCGCGCGGCGCGGCCCGGGCAGCCAGACGCCCGCGAGAGGCGCTGAGCGGTGGCGTGCGCGCATCGCAATTCCTACAATGAAAAAGCCAACCGGACGCCAGGGACCGCCACGCCGCAAGCCGCGAAACGGGGCGCGGTAGGAGCAGCAGCCGGTGGAGTTGGCCGCCACCAAAATAGAGCGTCACGAGACCAGGAAAACCCCGCAATAACAGCGGAAACAAGAGGGGCGGGTGGAACGTGCACTTCGCCCCACCCGCCTCTTATCCGCTATCCGGCTCTCATAGTAGCGCCGCTTAGAACGACCGCACCTCACCCTTCGCCGCACGCCACGCCAGATTGAACATCGTCAACTGAGGCAACGCCTCCGGCGAATGGTTAATCTTGCACTTCCGCTTCCACTCCACGCGCCCGTCATTGTGAACCCATACGAGGCCGGAACGCTGGTCCGCGCCAACCGGCGGACGGTCAATCAACCCGGCCGGAACCGCGTACACGAAACGGTGCGCGACCATCATCCACGGCCTGATTTTCGCCCACGACTCACGCTGAGCATCCGCCACATCCACCTTCACTTCGATAGCAGTACGCATACCGTCCGGCGAGAACATGAGCGCGTCAATGCGGCGTTTCAGCGGCCCATGCTTCTCGCCCTTCTCTAGCTCACGGTACAGTTCACGCGTGTCCGTGATCGTCAGCTCGCGCACGAGCGCCGACTCTTTCCATGCTTTCTCTAAAGCGTCCAGCACGTCGCCTGCGCTCATGCGTGAGACGTTACTTGTCGGTGCTGTCACCTGCATACTCTCCTTGTCCGCGCCAGCGGCGGCGTTCACCACCGCTCTCCCCCAACCCAAAACGGCTTGCGCGCAGACCGCGCACGCGCGCCGTCTCCCGCTCGCCGGTCCAATTCAGCCTGCGCGACGCTACCACGCTTGCGGGCGACCTCCACGGCCTCACGGTCTTGCTCGCCGGTAGTGAAGCGAACGCACGCGCCAAACACCATATTGTCGCTTGATGTGCCGGGGTCCACGACAGCGCCGTACGCCAGCAGGTCAGATACCGCCAGCATAGTGTGACCAGCGCCCCTGCCAGCTTCCATTGACACGGGAGTAAACGCCAACGCGGGCGACACCTGATCGTGCATCAACCTGTTCAGGCTCTCCCTGTTTTCGTAGCTCCGCGCGGCAAGCTCAAGCGCCCTGAGCGCGACCAGCGCGCTTGTCGCCCATTCCGACAAAGGAACGAGCGCGCTCTCGCTGTTCACGTAGGAGAGGACAATATTATTCAGTTCATCGCGCGGAATAACACCGCTTGTCATATTTGCTACCATAACACGCATTGTATCACACGACAGTAGGGGTGGCGTAACGGGCGCGTGGCAGGATTTTCGCGGCGAAAACGAAGCTATTGGATAAACAGGGAAAGCGGCGGCAAAGAGAAGCGCTAGAGCCAGTTGCGTGGCCAAACCCATGCGCTGACGGGCACGCCAACAACAAGAAGAGGTGGAACAATGAGAGCACCGAAAGCGTCAATCTACCATATCGCGCAGTCCGGCAAAAACAAAGGGATGCCAGCCGTGTGCAGGGCCGCCCCGGCAAGTGCCCACTCACCACCAGCGACGGGCGGCCAGTGCCCCACTACCGAACGCGCGAAGAGGCCGCCGAGCACGCAGCCGCCGGCTTCCCAGCGTTCACGAAAGAACAACAGCAGTGGGCGCTCGAAGAAAACGCGCTGAAACACCCCATCCTAGACGGGGAGACCGTCGGCGGGTGGGCGACCACGCTACCAGAACAAACCCTCCACGCGTGGCTAGAGCAGCAGACCAAAGACGGTGCGCCCGCATCCAACCCGACGGCGGACGACATTCTCGCCTACGCGCCCGAAGGCTCCTACGCACGCCACTGCGCACTCATCGAGAAAGCAGCACAAGACGGGCTGAACGGTCGCCTCGGATTGGAGGGAGAATACGCTGACAATAGGCACCAGCTTCTCGCCTACCGTGACGGACTCGCGCGAGCCGGACACGAGAAAGCAGCGCAAGCGATACCAGCGCCCGGAGAATGGACGCGCCCCGCAAACCCCGACAAAGGGGAAGAGGACGGGACGCGCGGAACCATCGTCGGCAACAGTGCCGGGAAAACAATCATTAAGACATCATGGGGCGTCCAGCCGGGAATGATGCTACCCACCGAACATGAGGCGTACCGCGTGGACGCCGACAATGGGGACGGCACCTACACGTGTACCCCCTACTGGGCGGCGCCCCAGCCCGCACACCATCGCCCGGACGGGACGCTCACACAAGCGGGCGAGGCTAGCGTGAAGCGCCGCATGAGCGCGCCAACAATGACGCGCCCCGACCACATCACCCTACCCAATGGGGGAGAGAGCGTTCAGGCTGGGCAGCGTATCCGCGTCAAACACGGGAGGACGGGGCGGATCAGCGTCGTAGAAGTCGTAGCGGCGTCGGGCGGCGGACCGGATGTGACGGCCTCGTACGCGGACGCAGCAACGTATAAGGTAAAAACGTTGCGCAACACGCTCACCGGCGGGAAATGGAGGAGGAAGAGCGGCGGCCAGTACCTCCCGCACCACCCGGACGCCCGCGCCGGAGACATCATTAAGATCAAGAGACGAGACGGAGCAGTGTCAACGATTCTCCTCGGCGGCGAGAAAAACCGCGATGGCACGTGGAGCGACTACACGGACGTGACTCCCGCGTGGAAGAAAACGACCAACCCCATCACCTGGCAGGACGAGTGGAGAGTGAAAGCTCCGGCACATAGGAGCGGCGACATCATCACCGTGTTCAATAAGAGTGGACGAGCACAGAACGTTATCCTCACAGGGTACGATGAGGAGAACGGGACTTTCGGAACAGCGCGCCCCACCGTTGAGGACTACGACTCTCACTTGTGCGACGTGGAAACCTCCCCCGGGTACGGCCGCTGACGGGAGCGGAATGCGCGCGGTTATACGACCGCAACGCGGACGGTAAGAAAACAGCCCCGCCACCTCTCGCTTTTGGTGGCGGGGCTGTTTCACACATCCAACGGGTACCTCACTCGAACTTAGCGAGGTACTTGTTGGAAACGACCTTGAAGTTCTCTCGCGACGACATCCAGCGCGGCAGCGGCGTGTTATCGCCCTCGTCGCGCACCATGTGGTACACGATACCCTCATTCAGCCCAGAGCCGATGTGACCCTTGAGGGTGTTGACGGCTTCGATGAGCGCTTCCGGCGACTCGAAACGAGAGGGCTGCCACTCGTCACCGAGGACGGGCACGCCCATGTTTTCGAGGAAAGCGGGCCACTCGCTGCGCTGTAGCTTCACGCCATTCAGCCACACGGAGAACACGAGAACACGACGGCCCTTAATGTTCAGGCGGTTCTTCTGGATACCCTCGCCGACCAGTTCTCCCTGAACGGTGTAGCCGGGGTGAGCTTCCAGCCACGCCCACAGGCCATTCCGTTTGGCCGCGACCGCGCGCTCGTTATCTTCCCCAACCTCTAGGTTGCGGCTAAAAACTCTCATTTCGCCCGCGTCGTTGGCGACCGTCATGGACGTGCCATCAACCTTTAGCGTGGGCATCCACGTGAGCGACTGAATCTCGTCCCAGTAACGGGTGAGGTTCTGTAGACGCTCCGCGTCGGTCTTGGGAGCGAGCGAGTCATCCCACTTGCCGCGCGCCCCGTTTCCGCCATTCGTGTCGGGCTGCGCCTTGGGGGCGGGCGCGTACTTGACGACACCCAGCATGTTGGACACGTCCACGCCATCCGCGAAAGCGAGTGCGTTCATTTCCTCCGTCGTGAACACGTCTGCGACAGGGAGCAGGAAGCCCTGAGAGTACACGCCACGGATGCGCTTCGTGCGCAGGCGGTGGCCGCGAACCTTGAACACGGCCTCCGTATCCTCATCCATGAGCGTGAAGTCCTGGCACTTAATGTCCATGAGCGGCTGAAAAGCGGGACGCTCCACGGCAGTCTTTTCAGGCACAACCGCGTCCACCTCTAGGTAGACGAACAGCGCGTCTTTGTCATCCGTCTGTGCGCCCTTTGGGGTGATGACTGTCCACCCGCCAACATGGGCGGCGACGATGCGGTCAGCGCCCTCAATCGGAGCGAACCCGTCAACCGCGGTGATGCGTGCGAGCTTACGCATGTGCTTCCTCTTTTCTTTCGCGTTTTGTGTTACGATTCTGTCTCGACCCCATGTTACACAACAAGCGGCGTTCCGCGCAACCGCAACAACTCTCGCGCATGTGTAGCGGACAACGCGCGCGATGTGCTAGGATAAGGGATATGAGCGAACAACAGTCTGAAACCTCCATTACCGCATCCACCTCTATGTAGCCTTATTTGATGCGCTCGAAAATCGTGCCGAGCAGAAGGCGGAGCGAGACGCTGAGGTTGCACGCGCTCACGAGGCGGCGACCGCCAGTGAAGCCACAGCCGGTGAGGCTGGGGACGCGTGGGAGCGTGAGCTTGACGCGGCCCTCCACAAGTAACAACGCTTTTGCGGGGATGACGGTTACCACCGCGAGAAACAACGAGAACAGGAGAAACGTCATGAAGAACATGTCAGGAAAGATTGTCGCGTGACTGAACGATGTGGCGCGCGATTACGTGTACGGGCCGTGCAGGTGGTTTAACCCGCTGCGCATCGTATTTGTCGTAATGGTTGCGTTTGTGGCTTCCCTCGTGGGTAGCGCGTTCGCGCATTACATGGTTCATGCCACCGTCGATAACGGCACGTTTGAGGACGGGTACATGGCCAGGTACATGTTTGAGGTCGGCGCGGTCGCGTTCATTCTTGCGGCGATGCTCGCGCGTCGCGCGTTTCGAGCAGCGTGCGCGGCGTATGTGCGTCGTTTGGACGCGAACGGCGAGGGCGACAGCCACGGTGATGACGCTCACGAGGGCTGTGGGCGCGAATGAGCGTATCGTTGCGCGCGCCTGCGCGGCAAGGCAAGCGCGGCGCGCACAGTAGAGAGTCCATTCATGCCGCAGTCGAGTATGCTGTTCACCGAGCTTTCGAGGACGGGTTGAAAAGACAGTCGAGTCGCAGCCAATTTTCTAGGCGGATGCGTCGAGGCGGAAGCCCCGCTACCGGAGACGTTCGCCGTATCATGCTGATCGATGAGGCGCTGCGCCGACGACGCGGGCGGTAGATGAACGCAGGCCCTGCCACGCCGAGGGTGATAGTTCGCGTGGCGGGGCTTACTGTTCGCGTGGTATAATAGGCGGTGATTAAGGGATTTTACCGGGAGCAAGAGGAAAGTAAGAATGGTGATGACACCTGGTATGGCTGTTGCGTCGTTTTTCGCGGGCGGAGGGCTGTCGCTCGCGATGCGCATCATGTACGAGCTTGTGCAGCGCAAGTGGGGGCGCATGCGTGGCGCGCAGCAGTTCCTCGCGGGCGTGGCGCGGTATCTCGCGCTTATTGTTCCCGCGATTCCTGGCCTCACTTACGTGAGGGGGCACGAGGGCGCTCGTTTCATGGGCGTGGGCGTGTTCGCGTGGGAGATCGTCGCGGTTGCGGTGCCCCTTGCGTTGGGTTTCGTGTGCACGGCCTTGTTCCGTGGCGGCGAGATCATGCGCGAGATCGAGCGGGAGCTAGACGGTTGGGGCGATGGTGAATGATCGATATGATGTGGGTCGCGCAAGCGGCGCATCTGTTGACCGTGACGTGAACGCGGCCATCAACATCAAGGTCGCCGGGAGTGCCCCGGGGACATTAAACGCGCGTGGAGAGGACGTAAGACGAAACCAACATACTGTTGGGAACGCTGACCTCGGTGAAGCGCGAACCAAGCAGGCGCATAAGAGCGCCGTGAGACTTGGAGCTGGCCTTGGTAACGAGGCCATGCAACCTAGAGTAAGCTAGGCTGTAACGGAGCGTGAACTGTCGGACGCGCTCAGGAGATAAACCATAGCAGGCGCGGCGGTAGCGGCCGCGTGAGGGGCTCATGAGAGCATGCGCGTGAGATTTTGACAATACCAGTATGGCCTGTTTATGGTTGGTATTGTCAGTAAAAGCCAAGATAAGATGATGAACGAGAAGGAGAATAGCCTTGGCAGGAGAAACAGTTATCACCGTGATCGGCAACCTGACCGCCGACCCGGAACTACGTTGGACTGGGAACGGTGCGGCGGTCGCGAGCTTCACCGTCGCGTCAACACCTCGCACGTACGACCGTAACTCTGGCGAGTGGAAGGACGGCGAGTCGCTGTTTATGCGCTGTTCCGTGTGGCGCGAGGCCGCCGAGAACGTTACCGAGTCGCTGCGTAAGGGCATGCGCGTCATCGTTCAGGGCCGCCTGGTTCAGCGCTCGTTTGAGACGAAGGACGGTGATAAGCGCACCGTCATGGAACTCCTTGTCGATGAGGTTGGTCCGTCGCTGCGTCGCGCTCGCGCGCAGGTCACCCGCACCAACAACGGTGGCGGCTTTAGTCAGGGCCGCAGCGGCTACCAGCAGGCGGCCCCCGCGCAGCCGCAGGCGGCGGACATGCGTCAGGCCGCATACAATGGCGGCGCGCAGCAGGGCGGTTTCCAGCAGCAGGCTCCCGCCGCGCAGGCTGATGCTTTCACTGGCGGCGCGGCTACCCAGTATGGCGACGAGCCTCCGTTCTGACAGGTGCGCGCCCCGCTTTGGGGCGTGAGCTTGCAGGAGAGAGGATGCTAGAGGGGGAGGGGCGCGCAAGTTAGCCCATTTTCATGTGGCGCGACTGACGCGCCCCTCACCTCACCTGTTTCTACACATGTAGAGGCGATAACGCGGGCCGCGCGCGGTGAAACGCGCGTCGGCGTGGCGTGAGCGGGGCGTAATCTGCTGGAGTTTCGGTGTGCTCTAACGTGTTATTGTGTGTTATAGTTGACCGACCGAGCGCGAGAAGGAGAAAGGGGTGGGCGTGATGTTTGAGGCAGTCAAGGTTGCGCTTGACCCTACTCCCGCGCAGGAGCGGCGGCTATTGTCACACGCCGGTGGCGCAAGGTTCGCATATAATACGATGCTCGCCCACGTCAAAGGAGCAATTGCTGCGGGCGAGAAGCCGGAGTGGTCATTCTATTCCCTGCGTAAGCGGTGGAACGCCGATAAGGACACTTTAGCCGTGGACACGGAAGGTTCTCCGTGGTGGCAAGAGAACTCCAAGGAAGCCTACAGTAGCGGCATCGAGGCTTTGGCGAAAGGTTTGTCCAACTGGACGAAGAGCCGGAGGGGTGACCGGAAGGGCCGTAAGGTTGGGTTCCCGAAGTTTAAGGTGAAGGACAAGGTAACGCCTAAGTTCACATATAGGTCTGGCAGTTTTGGGCTTGTTAAAAACGACCCGAAGGCGTTGAAGTTGCCTCGCATTGGCCGGGTGCATTGTATGGAGGACGTCGCCAAACGCGTGGGCGACGCGAAGGTTCTGCGCATGACCATCTCACAGCGGTCGGGCCGCTGGTACGCGTCACTCACCGTCGAGCGCGAGGATAAGACTGTGGCGAATCCGCCAAAGGGCGGGGCGGTCGGCGTGGATTTGGGTGTTAAAACCCTGGCTACGCTCTCAGATGGCACAGTTATCAAGAATCCGCGTTACCTGCAAAAGTCGGAGCGGAAGCTAAAGCGGGCGCAGCAGGCGTTAAGCAGGAAAACCAAAGGCTCAAACAGGCGCGCCAAAGCCAAGGCCAAGGTTACTCGCATTCACGCGCATGTGGCAAACCAGCGGCAAGACGCAATACACAAACTCACCACGTGGCTCGCCAAACAGTACTCGGACATTAGCATCGAGGACCTACACGTGGCCGGGATGGTGAAAAACCATCACCTCGCTAAGTCTATTTCCGACGCTGCATTTGGTGAGTTTCGCCGCCAACTAGAATACAAGACGGCACGTACCGGCGCGAAGCTTCATGTCATTAGTCGCTGGTATCGTAGTAGCAAAACGTGCTCAGACTGTGGGAGTGTAAAAGCCAAGCTCTCCCTCGCCGAGCGAACCTACCGTTGCGACAGTTGCGGCCTCGTTTTGGACCGCGACCTAAACGCGGCAATCAACATTCAGGTCGCCGGGGGTGCCCCGGAGACTCTAAACGCGCATGGAGCGACAGTAAGACGGGGCGGCCAACGCGGTTGCGCAACGCAAGTTGCTGTGAAGTGCGAACCAAGCGTGCGCGGCGGCCGCCGTGCTGTTAGACTTGGAGCGGATGGTCGTAAGGCTGTCCTTCAAGCTAGAACAAAGTAGATTGGAACAGCAAGGATGGCGCAGAACATGAACGAAACGAACACAAACGGCGTGAACGGCACCGTTCCGCCGCTGTACGAGAACATGCGAGTGGGGGACAAGGTTTTCCCGTTTGTTACGCTCGCGGGCGACCCGTCAGCGCCGGCAGACAAGCGCGAACAGCTAGAGGTTCGCACGGGCTATGAGCGTATCAGCAAGCTAGATGTGACGAGGCCGAGGCCGGGTAGCGACGCAAACACGCGCTACAAGGCGATTTTTAAGCACGACGGCGACGACTATGATGTGTACGGCTCCGTTTTTGACGATGGCACCAATAAGATTGCCGCCGCCTTGCGCGAAGCGTACGACAATAACACGCCCATTATTTACCGTATCGAAAAGTACCGCAAGCGTAAGGCTAGGAAAGACACGAAGCCGTACACGAAGGACGGCCACATTGCGCCCGGCTTCAACGGTGGTCACGACGGCACCGAAAAAGCGCCGTTGGACATGCCGTGGGTCGATTTCGTTCGCGAGTACAACGAAGCCAGGGGCAGCATGTCGATTGGCGACGTTGAAAAGAAGTACCGCATTTTCGAGACCGCTGTCGCAGCCGTGTCGCTCGATGGTGGTAAGACGTGGATTGTAGACGATAGCGAAACGCGCTTTGTTGACGACAAGGGGAATGAGAGGGTTTTCCAGGGTAACCTCCCTAAGAGCAACATGTTCGAGGACATGATTGTTCGCCGCAACCCGGAGTTGAACCCGGAGGCGGCGCGTGCCCTCGCTAAGCGTGAATTTTCGACGGGCAGCGCGTGGGGTGCGCATGTTCCCGCTCAGGAGCAGGCACCGGCGCAGCGCCCAGCGTATGAGGCGCAGGGCGCCAGCCCGGAGCCTAAGCCGTGGTTCCCGTACACGCCCAGCGGCGACCCGAACCCCGGCAGCAGCTCGATCACGGCGGTTGCGTCCCTGTTCAATAAGCTCATGGACGCGAGCGATGGTGAGCTGACGGTGGAGGCGGCTCGCCTGGTTGCCGAGCACCTGTACATGAAGATCGGGAAAATGCAGGTGTTTGTCCAGCGCAAGGTCGGTAAGCTGAGCGTTACTAAACCGGACGCTAATGTTGCGTCCCACACGCGTATCCGCCATAGCGTTATTGATGCGCTCAATTACGGGATGGCGAGTGTGCCGGAGAACCTGGGTGAGATGGCGCTCGCAGAGGACGACGCGGAGTTGAACGAATGGTCAACGAGCGTGATGAAGGCGGCCTACGACCAGTACATGTGGGAGATTGGTGTCGCGTATCCTGAGTGGGAGCAGCAGTGACCACGTGACCGGGACGCGTGCCGCTCTCGCGTGGCGCGCACTTGTGGGGCACCCTCATTCCGAAACTTTCGGTGTGGGGGTGCCCCGCTTTACTGCATCCGGCGCTCAACAAGCGGAACACTGGAAGCCGTTTTAACGGCCTCAAACACGCTTAGATGTATCATGGTGGGTTGACGGCGTGTTCGCCCGCGAGAAGCGCGCACAGGTGCCGTATCGACGGCGATACGGCCGCACGCGCCACCGCGAGCGCCCGAATAGCATTAACGGGGCGGCGAAAGCCACCCCGCAACCGGAAGATACACGCAAGCGTCACGGTACCACATCAGCGGTGAGCTACGCGGCAACACCATTCAACGCCACGTCGCCACACGCGCCAGCAGCAAGCGCATCCGCGCCAGGCTCGCCCTTGCATCGTCCATCCAGCCCCAAAAACATAAGAACACCCAGCGGCGACATGCCCGCAAACACCGACGGAGCTACACTCTCGCGGAAACACGCCTGAACCATCCGCGCGCACACGAGCGCCACATCCGCACCATACCGCAGGTCAACCATGCCACCCTCGCCGCCGAGACCATCCCCACCGCGCAGTGCCGCGTCGTCACGAACCAGGGTGCGCCTGAACACCATGTACTTGTTTTCGGCGTTACCGCCCACGCTCACACCCAAACGCTCACACTCACCCATGAACGCCGCGTATTCTGCGCGGACGGCAATACCTCGCATTTTTGCTTCTCTCTCACCACGGGACAACCCGGCCACAACAAAACCCCTTCACATGTTAGGAACGCGCGAACACAACGCCAATAGCCGCCCCACCACACCGCACGGCGCGAAACGGCCTCCGAGAGGAAACGCCCCGCAAACAGAACGTGGGGCGCGTCCACCACCAAACCGGCAGCAAACGCGCCCCACGCCCGACCGCGCAACACCCGCACGCGCTTTACGACCAGAGCGTATGCGGCGCTTTGCGTCACCCGTTCACAAACACCACGCTCACGCCAACCGCACGCCCATCTTCAATAACACGCTTACTCTCGCTCGCGCTCGTCACCACAATCACCATCCGCGTGAACTGGCGACACTTCGCAGCCGCCACAAGCGTCTCCCCCCAATCAACCCAGCCATCCGTCACCAGAACATGAACATCCGGCAGCTCGCGACGACGCTTACCGCCAGCCGCCCACTCGCCCGCCATCCACTCATACGGGACAGACATGTCCGTGCCGCCGCCACCAAACGCTTTCAGGTCACGAACATGCGACACCATACGCGGACGCTCACTCATCTGCGTATCAACACCGTAGAAGCCGATAGCCGCACCCGACGCTGACGCGCGCAAAATACCTTCAATCTCACCCACAGCATGAGCGTAGTCATCACGTCCCATGCTACCCGACGTGTCCACCGCGACATGCACCGTCGGCTTGTTGTCCTCACGCGACGGCCAAACGAACTCGCCGCCCTGTCGGCGACGATTCGGGCGCTTGTACGTCGCATACCTGTTGCCGCGAACGCGCGACGACATGGAACGGCCAACCACGCCAGCCAGCACGCTCTGCCAGTTCACGCGCGGCGGAGCCATGCGGGCAAGTAGCCTCACCCACGAGTCTCCCGCGCCGCTACCCATGCTGTTACTGCCGTCGGCGGCTTCGCGCACCAGCGCCTCAGCGTCTTGGCGAGCGCCCTCAACGTCAGCCATTGCGCGGCCACGCACCCCGGTCTCGCCTTCGATGCGCTCGCCCTCACGATCATCCTCACTGTTACTGCGCGATCCGCACGCGTGTCCAACGTTCGCGCGCACATACTGACTGGTCCAATCGCCCTTACCGTCGCCCTCGGAACCGCTCTCACCCTGCGAGTCAGACTGTTCGCCAGAACAGTTCTTGCCCTGAGAGTCCGCGTCACCCGACTGGGAGCCGCCGCCCTTGGAGCCTTCACCGCCAGAACCTGAGGAACCAGAACCGCCACCCTGGCCGGGGTCAGCGCCCTTGTCAGCGGAACCAGCGCCGCCATGGCCGGAACCACGACCGCTACCCTGAGACCCCGACTGCGCGCCACCCTGCTTGTCGGACTCGCCGCCCTGAGAGCCTTCGCTGCCGGAACCGGACTCGTCAGAATCGCTGGACTGGCCCTCACCAGCGCCACTGCTGCCATCCTTGCCGCCGCCATAGCGATTCTGCAACTCTTCCAACATGCGAGCCAATTCCTCCAACTTATCCCAGTCCAGAGACAGGGACGCGAGGTATTCCTCCATCGTGCGCGACCGCTCATACCCCCACTTTGACGGGAACACGAACGCGTCCTCATCCTTACTATGGGCGACACCCATATCCAGAAGAAGCTCGTTGATCTCCATGTCGCCCGCAAGGTTCATCATGCGGTGCGCGTGCTCGAACGTCTTACCGCACTCGTCGGCGCGCTGAAAATGACGGTTCGCCACGTGCAGCGCCTCGTGGGCGAGAGCGAACGCCCTCAAACGGTTATCCCACTTGTAGAAGAACTGCAACCCCAACCCTACGCGGGCGCGCACGTCCGTGTACGCGGTCTCGCACGTAATGTCCACGAACGGCATGAGGAGAGCAAAGATCGGTGACAGCGGGTACAAGCCGTAACCGCCCTTATCCTTCGGGAGAAGCAAAGACTCGATGGTCTTACTCCATACGCTGCCTTCCCACGGGGACAGGCGACGATACCTGGAACCCTGCTCAGCCATGCTGCGGGCGTTCTCTTTCGCCCACGCCTCGGCTTCCTTAGCTTCCCGCGCTAGAACTTCCCTCGTAGTCGCCACAGCGAGCACTCTCCTTGTTCACATCATCCATCATATTCAACAGGACACCAGTATAGCACGATGACGGGTGAGCGCGCCACATCAACCACACGCAAAACAAGCGCGCTTCCGCGCGCACCGCCCTATCGTCAAACGCCGCTACCGCATGTCGCGGTCACGCCAGTCCTCAATCAGCAAACGCGTGAGGCGAGACGAGCGCTGTGCGCAGAGGCGTGGGGCTGCTCATCGTGTACGAGTTACCCCACGCCGCGCCCAGCTGCCAACGTCACGCGGCCCTGGATGCCGCCTTCATGTTCTTCGCGTCCGAAATATGCGGGCACGCGAGCGCGCGAGCGAGCGCGTTCACCACCATACGGCGCTTCACCCTACCCTTAGCGTCACCAGCCGTCACCTCGTAGGCGTGCTTCTGAGCCTTAGTAAACACCTTACTGACACTCTTGCCGAGTGACGCGAGGGCGCTACTATCCAGCCGACCGCCCACGCCCGGCACCTCCTCGTCACCCGACAGGACAGGCAACAGGAGCATGATGTTGCGCAGTTCCTCAGCGGTCACGTGTGTTTCCTCCACGTCATCGACCGCGAGGCGACCAGCTTCCCTAGCGACCGCGAGACGGTTGTCTGCGCCGTCCTCGCCGACAATACGCGGCCACTCGCTCAGCGCGTCAGGGTTAGCGACCGGCTCCCCGTCGTCGCCAATGGTGAACGCGTCGTTGATGAACTGGCGCGCGTCAAGCGTTTTCTCCGCTTCGCGGCGGCGCGTAAGGAACTCACGGAACGCGAAAGCGGCCTTGAAGCCGATCATGCCGCCCGCATACACGTGTTCCAGCTCAGTGTCAGGGCTGCCATCTTCCAGGGGGGACGTGTGGGCGAGCTTGGTGGCGAGGCGGTCCCACGAACGGTATGACGGGAACGCGTGCGCGGCAACCATGTCGTTAGCCGGGTCCGACGCGAACCCAAACTGCGCCGCGTTAACGGTTTCACCCATCGGGTCGTGAGGCGCGTTCGCAAACCCGGGGTTTTCGTCCACAAAGTCGGCGATAGCTCGGCGCATCCACTGTTCGCGCTCGCCGACGTTCTTGCCCCACGCGCGGCGCACACCATCCAGCCACGCGCCCAGCGGCATGTGATAGCCGACGAGGCACAGTCGGTTCGAGAGCGCCGGAGCCATATCGTGATACTCGCTACCAGTATCACGATCATTCATTGCGCCCAGGATGACTGTTTCCTCGGGCATGGTCTCCCCGTTCGGGAAGCGCCGGTCAGCGAGAATCGTGAGGAGGGAGGACACGACATCCGGCGGAGCGGTGTTCAGCTCATCCAGGAACACGACAACGCGCTTGCGCTCCATGACGATACGCTGCCACTTTTCGACCGCGTACTCCACCTGGCGCACCTCATCCACGGTGCCGTCCGGGCGTGTCACCGTGAAATTAACGAGGGTAGGAAGCCCAGTAATGTCGGTGCGGTCCTTCTGCGAACCGACAATCGTAATGACTTCGTAGTCGTGTTCGGCGGCGAGCGCGTACACGACCGCCGTCTTACCCTGGCCAGGCTGAGAGATGAGGACAACCGGCGTGCCCGTCGGGTCATTAAACTGACCCCTCACAGCGCGGTAGGACACGCTCTTGTCCATACCCTTGGGCAGGAACGGGGTATTCTTTCCCTCAGTGGCGGCACCCTTGTTCTGTTCGGCGGTCATCTCTCGTATCTCCTCTTGGTTGGTGGCATCTTTTTGCAACAAAACACATCATAGCACACGCTCACGCTTGACGCGCGGCCAACACGGAAACATGGTACCATAACGTGTCAGGAAAGTTGGGGGCGCGTCACGTGCGCGCTTCCGACAGGTGGGTAGCGAGACGAAAAACGCGAGGGTAGAAGAGGAGCGCAGAGAAAATGAGGTACGCAAAAGCTGTCACCGACGAGCGTGAGAAATACCGGAGAGAACAAAAAGCCATCTGCAATGGGCGCATAACCGCACGCTCAGCAGACGGCGCACTCATGAACCCTACGCAAGCGTTCGAGGACGCGCAAGCGCGTTACGTGGACGCGTGCGCGCCAATCATCGCGCAAGCCTACCATGACGGGAACTACGACGGTTTCTGGCAGGCACTATCCAACGCCACTCACACCGACGACTTCCTCTACTACAAAAACGATGCCTTCTAAATTATCGAACAAACCATCATACTGACCGGGCTGCTCGAACACGATATTAGCGACGGTGCTCTACAAGAAGCGTCATTCGCGCGCGCCGTCGCCCGCGACACCATTAAAAACAGCGACGATCACCCGAACGGCGTGCATCGCCTGCTTGGTCGCCTTTATGCCTGGGGAGACTTTAACGCGCTAAAAACGAGCAACCCCAGCTTCACGGCTGCACGTAACACTGTGGCGCTCGGCAACCGCATCATGGAAGAACTCGCCAATACCGTCACCAACGACGAAGAACTGCTAAACAACGCCCTGAAATTATGCACCCCAACCGGACTCGCCGAGCACGCGTACCTGGCAGGCGCAGACAACAGTGACGACAATATCCTCTCCCGCATAGGCCGCAAGAACTTTCACGAAACAACCAGCAACTTTATGGTAACTTCGGCGAGCTACGGTATCGTTTACGCGCTATGCGGTGACGTGCAGGGCGCGGCCGCCAGGTGGCGCTCCATCATCAGCGACGCAGAAACAAACCGGGATGAGGCTCGCGAGATCGAAGCGAGGTGCGCCCACATGAAACTCTGTGGCGCGCTCATGGAACGTGGCGCTCTACCAGCAGACGACCTCGCTACACTCATTGACACATTTGAGGCGACAAGCCTCATGCAAGTGAAAACACGACTTTTCGGCGGCAGCACGGAGCCGCGCAACATGCGCATCCGCGACAGGAGCGCGAGCGGCACCAACGTCCGCGACATTTACACGGACATCATCAAAGTGGAGGAGCTAATCGACTACGCGGCCTCGCGCATGAGCGTCAGCTAACCTCCTGCCGCCGTGTTATAATAGGAAAGAGAGACAGCAAACAGAGAGAACGGCAAGCCAATGACCACGCAATACGCAAGCGCCTTTACGTCCGCCCCGGAGAAGCTAGTGCGCGACACCTTTTTCTCCATTAACGACACCTACCAGGAGGCGCGTAAAGCATACGACGCGTGGACGCAGACATCGCTCACGGTCGAACGCGACTGCCCCACAGACCAGTACGGACGTTACGACCAGACGCACCCCACATACAAGGAAAACGCACGAGCAGCTAAGCGACTCAACGATGCGAAACGACGCCACCAGCAGGCGTGCGTAAACACGGTCAACAACGCCATCCAGCAAGGTGACGCGCAGGCGCTCTGGCGCGCCATCATGTACGTCCTCTCCTACAATCTCATGACCACTAACGGCGACACCAACACAAGCACACTCATCGACTGCGCCGACTGGGACGCTATGGTCCTCATGGGGACAGCCTCTACAACTGTGACGCGTTCCGCAGCGCAGCATCCGCGTTAGCTGACAACGCGATCTACGACCCGAGCACAACACTCCACGGCCTCATCAAGCAACTCAGCGAAGAAAGCGAAAAGCTCACAGAGAACGCCATCGCCAGGCGCGAGACAATGACAACCATTATGCGCGGCATCATCGAGAACGCGGCGCGCGTCATCCTCGAAAACATGAGCAAAGTGAGCAAACCGCACTCGCTTATCCCCACGGAACACAGCCTGTTCACTAACACGTGCGCCTGCGAATACTTCATGTTCGCGGACAGTAGTGCGGCGGCGCTGGGCCGCCTCATCATCTGGAAAGACACCAAGGGACTCATGCTGCGCTCACTCACGGCAGGAGCATACCAGCTCGACACGCGCAGCACCGGCGCGCTCACCGTAGCAGCCGAGCGATGGTGCGACATCATTAACAGCACGGACGTGGACGCGCCCGAGCGCCGTGAAGCTCGGTACGCCCACACGGCCATCGCTGCAACACTCTTCGCCCTCCGGGGCACAATCGCAACAAGCGACCTGTCGGCGCTTATTGACATGTTCAACGAGCAGGAGCAGGCGCGCGAGGCTGGTAAGGGTGCCCACACCCTCACACTCACCTTTTGTGACCCACGGTGCCCTCACGAGTCCGTCAACAGCGTGGAAAGTCTCATCGACTACGTTGCTCAGCGAATGAGCATGGCAGAACACCCGCAATAACACGGCACAACAATACCGCACGTGGCACAATTAGGTGTCTCCGCGCGCACGCGAGTAAGCGCGCGTAAAAGAGGGAAGGTGGAACAGTAATGGGTAACGAGTACGCGGACCACGTTAAGAAGCTACGCGACCAATACAGCGATTTGTACTACAACTTTGAGCCAGGAGACGACACCGACGCGAGCGCGGACACGTTCAACGAGGAATCGGGTGCCCTCATCAAAAAATGCGCCGCAACCGTCAACCGCGCCTACCGCAACGGCCACTACGCGCACATGTGGGAAGCGTTCGCCGAGGCAATCCGCGACCGTGGCGATGACCCCAGCGACATCATTCACGACATCAAGCATGAGACCATCCACATGTTAGGTTGGGACCGTGGCCCCATTCACCCTGACGCGTTCAATAACCTCATGTTTGAGCGCATGGTAAAAGAAGCCTGGGGAAATTACCACCACAACCCACTGTCTGCGCTCCTCTGCCAACTCACTGAATACACTGACGATGAAACCAACCTATCGCGCGACAACAACCTGGCCGTCATCGAACAGGTCGCGCACGCGCTCCTCGCCATCAACCCACACATCCACATGGAAGTGCTGAATGTGCTCGACAGTCACCTGCCATACGCGCGCCACTACTACATTGACCAGTACGTCTTGGGCGCTCCACGAGGAGGAGCGAACACTGCGCTCACAAGCGTCGGCGAGCAAGCTCTACGAGCGGAAACGCTACCCAGCCACATCATTAAATACGCTCGCCATTTCGCCCCCACACCAAACGTCACGCGGGAAATGCGTGACGCGGCCGCATGGTGGCGCGAGGAAATTGCGCGCGCAGAGCAGCGTGGCGACACGCCGGCTGCGGCTGTCGCCATGTACGCGCACGCACACGCAGCTCTCACGCTCATGCACGGTAGTTCTCTCCCAGTAGCCGACCTCGCAACGCTCATTGATACGATGCAGGTAGCGGAAGAAACCAGCGGGAGCGAAGAACCTATCCTCGCTCACGCGTGCGACTGGGGTCCATTCTGCACATGGGACTATACTCTCAACATGGAAGCGCTCATTGACGAAGCGGCAGGGCGCATGGAAACACGATAGTAGCATCGCCTGGCTACATGGGCGCGCGTATGCTACGATAAGAACGGAAAAGACAAGACCCGCCCGCATAGGGGAAGAAAAGAACTGGAGAGCCGCCGTGAACAATAACACGATGGACCAGATTGACGCGGAAGCACACGCCGAGCGCCTAGCAGCCACGCTCACCAACGACGGTGCCAACGCGTTTTGGCGTGAACTCGCTGACATGCTCGCCACGCGCACCGATAACGGGAAGAACGCGTGTGCCGCGCCACTCACCAACACCGTCGGCAGCCGAGCAGCACGCAAGCTCACCGACACGGAGCTGTTCGACTGTGACGGGTTCCGTGAACTCGCCACCGCGAGCGCATCCAACATGGGCGACATGACGCGCACGCCCCTCGAATACATCTTTCAGTACGCGACAGACGATAACGCTGTGGACCGGCTTGCTCGCGGCGTACTCCACTACGCGGCAGACACTATCCGACGCGGCGCGAGCAACATGACAGTGTTCGCGGCCGCCAACCCCGCCACGGCAACGCGGCTCGCCGGACACTACATCACAGAAGCAACCAACACCGACCGTGAGGATAGAGACGAGGCGTTGGTGTTCAGCGGCGAAATGCTCGCCCTCACGCGCCGTCAACGCCCAACCGCGCACGGCCGCGCCTACGGACTGGCCGCGCACGACACCGAGGAACTTACCCGCGTCGCCCACCACTGGGGGTACTTGGCTGAACAGCGCGAGGACGAGGGCGACAAGAACGGTGCCGCGCAAGCCAGGACAGCTCACGCCATCACATGCTCCATCCTGTTGGAGCGGGATGCACTCACCCCCGATATGTTGAGTATCCTCATTGAAACCGTGACGCTCGGCAGCGAACAGGGAGCTTGGTACGACGGCGAGGATGCTCTACCCATTGCCCTGCATGTGCGCGACAACACCAACAGCGCACTCGGCGAATTGCTGAGCACCGGGGAACAGGTCATCGACTACGCGGCACGCAACATGGGCGGACAATGACGCGCGCCGCGCCCCACTTTTAGCGCACTAGCGACAGTGTGGCGCTCTGCCGTATTTATACAACAAGCGAGAGCAAGAGGGAAGGGGCGTTAGCGTGAACTCTATCAAGTGGGACTACGAGCAGACCGTCGGCATCATCCGAGACGAATACACGACAGCCCAACTAGAGCTGCGTTCTCTGTCGCCAAACGCAAGCGAATACAGCGAGTTGTCCGCGCGCGTTGACGGTCTACGTGACGCGCTCATTGCCCGTAGTGTCGCGTTCATTTGCGAGGCGAGCCGCATGGACCCGCCGTTCACGTGGAGCGCCTTCCACCTGTCCATGCTGGACGCCACCAAAAACGAGCACAACAGATGGGGAGACGCAATCGGCGACACCATCATGCGCTACATGGTGCGCGCGTTCGCGTGGGACCGCAAGCCAATCGACGCCGACAATACCCTATTCACCTGCAATGACTTCCACAAGTACATCAACCTGTCCTCCCACCTTGACGCGCGACGAACGTTCACGCCCGGACTGCACACAATCGTGAAACTCCTCAAAATGCGAGGCGGGATGGCCGCGCGGAACGCCGATACTATCATCCGGCACACAGTAACAGCGGCGACACAAACGGGCGACGACCCAAACATGTGTCACTATCTGAAACTATCCGGGCATTTCTCATGGCATCAACATATCGAAGAATACATTTTCTCAAATCCAAGCGAGCAGGCAAATATTCAGGCGCTCCTCGCCCGCATATACCTACGATCAGTCGCAGCCATTTCAACCAGCCTATGCCCCGCCATTGGAGACGCCAGCACCAGTAGCCTCATTGAAGCCGCCAGGCGTTGGCGAAACGAAATCACCGCACGCGCATTGGACGGAAACACACTGTGGGAATCGGACGCGCGGATAGCGCACGCCCTCGTATGCTGCGAACTCGCGGGCAGAAACCACATCACCGAGAGCGACCTCGCAGAACTCATCGAAACAATGAGCGGAAAGCACACGTTCCACGACCTCACATTAAACACGCCACACGGACGGCAACACGTCTACGACACAGAAACCCTCATTGACGCGGCGTGCCCACAAATGACACGATAAAAAATGGGGAGAAACAGTGAACCAATACAAAGAACACATCAAGCGTCTACGCGACGACTACAACGCCGCAGTTTGGGCAAGTTCGCCGTTTTACGACGAGCCAGAGGACTACCGCTCATGGGAGCTTGATTACGAAGCTCACGCGGACGCGTGCGCCCACATCGTCGCGGACGCGTACCGTAACGGCGACTACGCGCACATGTGGGAAGCTCTCAACGAAGCGTTAAAGGCGCGAGACGACGACTGCGACGAGATAATCGGCGCTATTCTCCCCGAAACCATCAGCAAACTACAATGGAACACGCAACCAATCAACCAGACTGTGTTCGACAACGCCGCGTTCACTAGGATGGTTCTCGACTCTCTAGCGCCCCTCACCGCCGGATACGAGGCGATGACACTCGAACTCGTTATCGAAGCCCTGGGCGAAGGCGACGACACGGAACGCGCGAACTCGCTAACGATCATGAAGCACGCGGCGCGCATCATTCTTGCCAGGACACCGCCCATCGGCAAGCGCGACACGCAACGCGTCACGCGCGACCTCCCATTCCTGCACCATCAAAGCGTCGCCGACCACATCATGCGAGCGCCAGGCGAGCAGGAAACCGCCCTCGCCAGGCTGGGAGACAAGATACTGCGCGGCGAAGCCGCCGCAGGAGCGGCCATCGAGGACGGCGTAATCTTTTTCATAAACGCCGAAACAAACAGCGTGTGCGAAGCGGCGAGGCGGTGGCGAGACACCATCACGCGGGCGGAAGAACACGGCGACAGTGAAACCGAAATGGCGGCGAGGCGCGCGCGCTTACCTCTGTCTCGCGCTTCTGAACAGGCGCGCTCTCCCTCACAGGGAACTAGCCGCACTCATCGAAACGATACAGACGCCCGTAACTGGCGTGGAAACGCTCACAATTGTCACGGACGCGTCGGTGTGGAGAAAACCGATCACCACCATTGAACAACTCATCGACTATGCCGCCGCGCGCATGAGCGCAGAACTCTAACGGCAACCGTGCGCACGGCGACGCGACAAACCACGCGAGAGACATGGGGCAACCATCACGCGCGGACGACGCGGCGCGGGCAAATAGGAACGAGGGCACCCCACGAGAGTAAACGCGAGTTAACGCGCACTCTCGTGGGGTGCCTTCCCTGTTTCCGCACCGTCAGCGACGACCAGTCTCGCCTCGCTTGTTCACGCCGCCACGGTAATCGCAATGAGATTACCCCGACAGCATTAGGGATACAAAGCACGCGAGACGAACAGCGACCTCCCTTTCGCGTGGCAGAGTCGTTCACACGGACGGAGACACCCCGTCAGTACCACCGTCCGCGTCCGGCGCGTCACCCACGCGCAAGTGCTTCACGCGGGCAACAATCTCCTTCCGCTTCCCCTCCACCACGGGCCGGTCAGCAAAAGACCCCAAATAGCCACACACCCTACGCACCACGCTGATCTTCTCCTCGTCACGCTCACCACAATCCGGACAATAGAAACCACGCACGTCGGCCGCGAACTCGCCCGAATAACCGCACTCGAAGCACTGGCTCACCGGCTGATTCACACCAAAATACCTGACGCCCGCAGCGACCGCAGCGTCCACGATAGACTCCAACGCGTCCGGGTTCTTCAACAGCGTTTCCGTCTCCACGTAATCAATCGCGCCGCCCGTCGTGTACGGCAAATACTGGGCCTCCACACGCCACTTCTCGAACGGACTCATGTTCTTACGCACGTCCACGTGAAAACTGTTCTGATAGTAGCCCTTCGCCGTGATGTTCTCCACGTCACCGAACAGGCGGGTGTCCAGGCGGGCGAAACGGTCACACAGGCTCTCGCTCGGCGTGCCATACACGCCATAGCCGCGACCGCTCTCGGCCTTCCACGAGCGCGCCAACTCATCCAACCTGCGCACAATGCTCACGCTGAACTCGACCGCTTCACGGTTACCGTACCAGTCGCCCCCATAGAACCTTGCCACGGCCTCGTACACGCCGATGTAGCCCATGCTCGCGGTCGCGTAACCGCCCTCCACGAGATCACCCACCTTATCGGACGGCGACATGGCGACACCCGCAGCGCCCGTCACATAGTGGATAGGGGACTGGCTGGCGGTCGCCTCGCGTACCTGGTCGAAACGCCAATCCAGCGCCTCGCGAACAATGCCGGCGCGAGCGTCCAGCAAGCGCATGAACTCGCCCGTGTTCTCGGTTTGCATGGCGATACGCGGCAGATTCAACGTCACCACACCCACGTTAAAGCGCCCGTACTCCACCGGCTCCCCGGTTTCCGGGTTCTCATAGTACGACAGGAAAGAGCGGCAGTTGTGGGACACGACACCGTTTAGGTCAAAGTAGTCCGTGTCGGTCGTGAGATCGTAAGAGGGGCCGTCGTGTGCGCATCCAGTGACGGACGTGACACGCAGCGTTTCCCCAGACGCGGACGTGAGACGGTCGCCCGGCACGAGACTACCCGCATACAAGCGACCCTTACCTTGCACGGGTAGCGGGTGATCGTCTGTGAGCGTGAGAATAATCTTGCGCTCGCTCATGTTCGACTCGGTTTCCGGCACCGCCTTGACGCGCACCCACACGTTGCTGTAGTTCTTTACCAGCCGCAACACGCGAGCGCCCTGCTCAGCGCCGGTATGCGAGTCGGCCACATCGAGGTCGCCAGAGGGGACGTCCACGTACTCGTCCACGCCGTTAGTCTGCTTCTGGGCACCGTACTGGCTTGCCGCCCACTCCCATAGCTTCTCACCCGTCCACGTCGTGTATCCGCCGTCACCACCCATACGTGCGCGCACAGTGTGGTCGCCAGCGAAACACCCCATACTGGTGGGGTTGAAACCGAGGTCGCGCACCGTGTTATCTACCGACTGGAAATCAGGGTAGATGCGCTTGGACGCGCAATACAGGGCGAGGCGCTTCACGTCATAGTTCGGGTCACCAGCACGCATGTTCACGCCTTCTTTCAGCATGTACACGAGCTTGGGGAACACGGGCGTCTTACTGCGCGCGCCGTACCCGTTGATGCGCACTTTCAGGATAGCTTTCTGGACGACGCGGCCAGCCCACGACGTAGACAGGCCGAAACTGACAGTGACGAACGGTGTCTGCCCGTTTCCCTGCACAGTGTTGAGCGCATACTCTACGCCTTCCATACTGTCGTACACGATGCTTTCTGTGCGCTTCTTGGCCTCGGCGACGCTCATGTCCCACAGTTTCTGGTTGACGCCCACGGCCATGCGGTCGCGCTCACCGGACGCGACCATGAGAGCGACACTCTTGTCCAATGGTTCCACGCCCGGGGCGCCCATCTCTGCTGCGACGCGTGTCGCGTTTTCGAGGGCGCGCGCCAACTCGCGACGGTACGTGTACATGACGTAAGGCTCCAACACCTCATCAAGCTTACTGTAGGTCTGCCCACCGTACTGGCCGACACTGACCTGCGCGGCAATCTGCGGAATCAGGTCTGTCGCGGTTTCGACGCTGCGCACGCGGTTGACGCGCGTGTTCCCGATAGGAAAGTCCTCGCGCGAGAGAATGAAAGGCAGGTCCACGAGCATACAGTTGAACATGCCTCCCGGCACCGTGTAATCAAGATCGTGGAAGTGAATGTCGCCGCTCACGTGCGCTCCGCTCACCCGCTCAGGGAGCTGCTTGAGCGCGTAATAGCGGCTGACCTCACCGGCTTCCAGGTCGCGGAACGTGGAGAACAACCTTGCGTCCTTGTTCGCGTTCTCTTTCGTTTTCGTCTCATCCCCGCCGAACAGGCCACCGAGGCGCTGTTCAATCGTCTCCACGCCAGCGTTGCCGCCAGCATTGTCGCCGGTAGGGGTAATGAGCGGGGCGGGCAAACTGTTTTCGTTGCCGCTGACCGTGTTCTCGTTAACCGCCGCATCGCCAGCGTTTACGGTCGCCGCGCTCACCGTTTCAACCGCTGCGCCGCCAGCCGGTGCGCCCACTACGGCTTCTCCACCGGCTGCTTCAGCGTTGACGTTAACCATCTTTTCCATTGTTCCCTCCCGAACAAACAAGGCAGCCCCCACAACCAAAACGGACTGCGGGAGCCGCACACCTCAAATTGACACTACGGCGGGTGCAAGCTGCACGACCCGCGCCCACAAACCCCAAAATAGCGCCCCTAGTCCAGGGACCAAAGGCCCGAAAACACGCCGCCGGACACCAAACAGAGAAACGCGAGGCGTCAGCGCGCAAACACACGCACTCCCCTCCCACTACTTTTGAAGCCGGGCGCGCCCCAAGAACCCATCCCTGGCAACAAGCCACAACGACTCAGGGAACCAGCGGACAAGCTCGCGCCTCACCTCCGGAGGAGTATTCCGATGCGCCGCCACATCACGCAACAACCACTTCCACGCGGGCGAGCGAGCCAGCGCGAAGTCAGCGACTCGGACCAGCGTGCCCTGCGACGCGCACGCAACAAAAACGGCATAATACGCAAGCCCGGCGTCAAGGAGCCGACGCGCATGACGACCAGACAGCCACGCGGCATCAAAAACGCGCTCAGTCTTCACGAAAACATAGTTGTCGCTCAGCGCCAGCAGCCGACCGGAACGAGCGAGCGCGTCCGCCCACACCCACTCCGGGCAAGCCGGTGACCCCATGACGCTAGCCAGCAGCCGCAACGTATGATCGACCATCGTATAAGCCTTCTCAACCGTGCTGCTCCATACCCTCGGGTGACGCAACGCCAGCCGCAGCGTATGCTCATGAGCGAAGTCAGTGTCGCCGCGAACAATACCGTCCACCACGCCACTCGCGTAGTAGTCAACCATCTGCCCGTCAGCGTTCGACCAGCCGCTAAAAACACGCGAATCCAGCCCCTCGCTCCGAGTGTGGGCGCACTCGCCCGTCAGGTAACGCCACAGTTCTCCTCGCGGGCACAGGGGACTCGACAGCGCCTCAGCGTGCGCACGCTCATCTCCACCATTCAGCCACGAGAGCACGACATCTTCCGGCATGGACGCGTTCACGCACCCGTGCCCGGCGATCTCCCCCTCACTCATCCCCAAGCCGCGCGCCTTGCCCACACACTCGCGTAGAACCTGGCCGTCGAGCGCACTATTCGACAATAGTTTACCGACAACGTAACGCGACATCGACCTGCGAAGAACGTCAATAGTCTCGCCGCTCACGCTCGGGTTCCCGGCCAAAGCCTCACGCACCAGATGGCTACCACCCCGCAACGCAACCGCCTCTAACCGCTCGGTGACGTTACAGTGAGCGGCAATATCCGCGCGCATATTATTGTCCAGCCACTCGGCCGCAAACAACAGTTCGAGCGCGGCCCCCGGCGTGCGCTGGTCCCGCAGGTACCGCGTGTACTGGGTGCGCTTACCGCGATCCGGGCGCTCCCCCAAGAAGCGGTCGCGCGTCATGTCACCCACCTGCCGCAGCGCTCGCCCGTACGCGGCCTCGTCGCCCTCTTCGACGCTTGTCACCGCACGCCATAGGCTGTCGCTGACACCCCAAGGCTCACCCAACGCGCCCCGTAAAACACTACTGTAGGAAGAAACAGTCACAGCCTCATTATAAGGCGCGGACGCGCGCCGACGCAAACGGGGGCGACGCCGCCCCTACGCTAGGCGGAATGTTATGCGCGCCCCAGAAAACCGTCCCTGGCGACAGCCCACAATGACGTTTTTAACCACGGGGCGACCTCGCGCCTAACCTCCGGCGGGAAATTTCCGTGCGTAATCACGCGGCTTAGAACGTTCCTGCGCGACTGCTTATCCTTCGCCTCCGCGACGAGCGGTTCCACCGCCTCCACCAGCACGTCACTGGGGGCGTTCAGGCAAGCCACTGCGTCCCACCAGCGCCCTTTGTCGGCGAGGGCGCGCGCAAAACCGGGTGGAACATTGGAACACCCTGTGGCCGCAACATGAATAAGCCGTTCGTCACCGCGCGCCAGCACGTCCCACCGCACCCAATCGGGGCACGACGGTGAACGCAGAATGCTCTCCACTATCTCGTTACCGTATTTCCCGTCACCGCAGAGCACGTACGCGCGCTCCAACGTGCTACCCCACGCCCTCGGATGAGACAAAGCAGGCACAATACCGCCCTTGTAGCGCAGGCGAGGCAAGACTCCCGTACGCCTAAACCACGCGTTCACGTACCAGTCAATCAACACTCCGTCAGCGTTCGACTGCGACTCGAAAGCGAACCTGGCGGCCTGATCGACGCTGCCGTCTACCCCTTCTATGAGCAGTCGCGCCAACTCATCCCTTGGGAGTACGGGACTGCCCAGCACGCACGGGCGCAGCGTGTCGTCGCCAGAAGCCCACTCTAACACTACGTCCACCGGCATTGACGGGTTCTTACACCCGTCGGATGCAATAATGTACTCGCCCATGCCAATACGCCTCGCGTACTCCACAAGGCCGCGCAGAGTCTCACCGTCAACCCCACCGTTCGACAATAGGTAGCCAATAACCTCTTCCGACTTCGACTTGCGCAACACGCCCACGGCGTCGCCGCTAATCGCCGGGTTCCCGGCCAAAGCCACGCGCACGAGGCTACTTCGGCTGCGCGCAGCGTCGCGCGCCAGCGTTTCGGTGATGTTCTGGTGGGCGGCGAGCGCCGCACGGAACTTATTGTGCACCCGCCCGGCAGAAAACAGCGTTTCGAGAGCGCCGCCCGGCAGCAGAGAGTCGCCTACCATCCTGTTAGCCCAACGGCACGAAACCGTTTCATAATACCTGTCCTCGAAGTCGCGCCACGACAGTCGGTCTATTGTGAGCAGAGCCTCGCCGTACGCGCGCTCATCGCCAGCTTCGACGCTCGTCACCGCCCGCCACAGCTCGTCACCGACGGTATTTCCACCCAGCTTATCGCGTAGTAGCGTATCGTAAGAAACAGTCATACGTCCATTATAGCACACTGTTCACGCCCAAGCGCCGACCGTGCGCGCCGTCAGTAGACAGGCCCCGACGGTATGCTCCATAATCAGCAAACGGGCAACCCGCCACCCCATTACAGGAGGCACGCTAGACGCCGTTTTACGCGCGCCCCAAAAACCCGTCACGTGCGACAGCCCACAACACCTCTGGGAGCCACCGGGCGCACTCGCGCCTCACGTCCACCGGCATGTTATCGTGTGACAATGGGACAATCACATCGTTCGCCGTAAAACGAGGGGCACTATTCGAGCCGTCACCCTTCGCTTCTACCGCCTTCCGCAATTTCGCCCTCAAAACCTCGGCCAATAGGTCACCGGGAGCGTTCTCACAACCTGCGACAACCGTCAAATACCCGCACTCGTAGAGCGCTCGCACGCTCTCAGGCGACGCGCACGGATAACCCGTTCTCATCATGAGCGCGCCATCTTCGACCGCGAGCTTACGCGCCGCATCCTGGCGCACCCAGTCAGGGCATGACGGCGCTTTCTCCACCGTTGAACGTAGCCACCAGCTGATAGCCCCGTAGCGCGCATACAAGCGTTCCAGAGTTGTGGCCCGCGCGCGAGGATGAGACAAAGCGGCTTCCGCCACCCACCGCCGCCGCGTTGCCCTGTGTAGTTCATCGCGCGCCTGTTTCTCCCACCGGGAGAGAAACCAGTCAATCATGTCACCGTCAGCGTTAGATTCGTAGGCGAAAATGTTGTACCCAGCAGACGAGTCCTCAGCAAAGTTCACATCTTGCGTGAGGCGTTCCCACAGTATGTTGCGCGGCGCGGACGAGCTTTCCAGCGCATCAAGGCGCACCTGCTCATCCGAACAAGTGAGCCACGATTCCACAACATCGACGGGCATGGACGCGTTTCTTCTACCGTCCCACACAATTTCACCCATTCTCATGCCGATACTGTGCGCCCGCAACTCCGCCCTCCGCAGCACATCTTCGCTGAGAGACGAATTTCCCAGGAGCGCACCAATGACTCGGTGTACCCTTGATTTGAGCAGCCGTTCCACCGCCTCGTCACTCACGCCGTGGCTTCCCGCTAGAAACTCATTGAGTTTTGCACGCCTTTTCCGCCGACAATATTGTTCCACGTTCGCGGTCACATTCGGGTGCCCAGCGATAAGCAGAGGCAAGTGGTCATCCGCAGAAAAACGATCAATCAGCGTATCCAGCACTACACCGGGCGCACGCTGATCTCTAACAGCGGCCTCCACGCAGTAACGACCGTATGATCGACCAATCGCCGCGAGAGCATCCGTGTACGCATCCTCATCGCCTTCGCTGACGCTCGTGACAATGCCCCGCAGGGCACTACTGACAGTCGGCTCCCCGATCACGCGACGCAACAATCCCTTGTAGTCATCACTCATACTGACCATTATAGCAGAAACGGGAGCATCGTCGCGCGCCTGCGATACTTCACCCGCACAGCGGATAGAGCGAGGAAACGTCAACGCCATCACCGCCGGACTTAGCCGCTTTCTTCTCGTGTCGTCCGCGATACGCGTCGTCAGCAACAAGCGGCCACAGGCTACGATCCTCCCACGGCAAATGAGACCGCACATCTGCCGGACAGTTACGGTGAAAGATGACATTCATGCCCGTCGAGTAGCCGGTTGAGAGCCGCCTGTCCGCATAAAAGCCAGCCACGTCACGCACCAGATCGGACGGCGCGTTCCTAAAATTGATCGCCGTGCTCGCGCCGAACACGCGGTACACGTCCCACACGAGGCCGGGCGGAAAACCAGGATTACGCCCGGCCTCTTGCAACAATTGCAGCTTGTCATTACTGCCAGTGAACAGTAGCGTCTCGAACGCCGCGCGCGTCGCCACGGGATTACCGGCAATTTCCTCCCACCCAAGTTTGCACTCACTGTCGCACGCGCCAGCTTCCAACATGGCGTGGTGTGCGCTCTCATTAGAGAACACGTATGTGAGACCGTCACCAAGTCCGCGACGCTGCCTCATTTCACTCCACAACGCCTCACTTGACAGGACTGGGTTCATGAGCGCCCTATCGTGCCACGGGTTATCCGAGCTGTAAACGATTCTGAGAATATCGTCCTCGCTCACGTTTGTGGCGTATGCGGCCGCGTGAGGCGCATACAGATCGCGGCTCAGCCATTCGTCCACCAGACTGTCGGGAGCGCTACCACCGCGCATGGCGGGTTCCACAAAATCACGTCCCAGCCCCATGTACGAGCGATTCTCACTGCGCGACCCCCACAATGCTTGCACGTCGTCCCCGGTGAGTGCGCCTCCCATCAACATGCTGTACACGATGAAATCGGGGAGGAGGTTCGCCACGCTCAGGGCAGCGTCTATCGCTTCGCGCGTGAGAGACGGGTTATCGAACACATTGGAGAGTTCCATTCGGGGGTCGCGCTGCGAACCTCCGACCTTAATCGCCGATACGATGACGCGCGCCGCTTCGGTAATGCGTTTTTCGCCGAGACCTGGCTGCGACAACACGGCCCTGTGTGCGTCAGTGTGTGGGAGATTGTCGTACACCCATTGCGCGGCGGCGTCCGGCACGCGACGCTCTTCAAGGAAACGACGAATAGCCCGCGTGTCGTCGTCTTGCCACGCCCCAGGGTCTTGCCACAAGCCAATAAGAACGCGCGCGTACTCATCCTCGTCGCCGGGCGCAATGCCTGTCACATCGCTAAAAAGGATAGTCACCGATGCCGCCTTTCTGTTCCGTCTCTTTACTCAACCGTTATTCAACGGGAACGCTTCTTTTAGTCGCGAACCTCTGGCTGACGAACGATACGGAAAGCGTCTCCTTCGAGAACGCCCCTATGATACCAGTAGAGCACCTGGTACACGTTTGCCTGGTTGCCGTCGTCAATGTTATCCCACCATCCGTCCAGCGGCCCATACTCGTACTTGTTTCGGTACGCGTACATGGAGTCGCCGCACATGACGACTGTGCCATTGACGAGAAGATCACCGTATTCGACTCGCCTCTCAACACCATCCTCGCCAACGATAGTAACCTCAACGTCACAGATCGCGTTAGTCAACTCGTAATACTTGTCAGTGATCGCCTGCATGTCCATCGCTTCCTCCTTTCGTCAGCCAACCGCGAGATACCAGATACCAGCGAACGCGCACGCGCCAACCATTGCGCTGCACAACAGCATGATCGCAGACAAACCATCGCCTAGCTTTCCGCTGAACGCCGTGTAAACTCCGCCACCGCACACCAGCGTCGCGAGAATGGTGAGAACAACAACAGCACCCATAACCAACTTGCCTCTTTCTGTTTTCGTTTTCTACGATCAACAGTCATTATACCACAACACGTGTGGCAATGTACAGATAGAGTCCGAGAAACGCGCAAGCACCAAGCAAGCCGAAGCACACGGCAAGCATCGCAAACGCAACCCCGCGCCTCGCGCTAACAGGAACGCACATCGCCAACATGTACACCAGAACTGCAAGAACAGCGGGAACAACCGCAAGGACCACGACAGCCTCCTCTTCATGTTACGTTTTAACGTGTCGCCACCTATAATACCACGCGTGTTCGTCGTGTTGCCGTTTTTAGCGGACAGCAATGAACACATTGACCAACGTCAGTATCACAATGGCAACGACCACAGCGACCTTAGCGACATCGCTCATGACTTTACCTCCTTCCGCTTCCCTTTTCGCGATCATCCCTCATGGTATCACGCATCGACGCACCGCGCGCGGTTGGTGATCTTTTGCCCCACACGTGGACATGTGCTTATACTGTACCATGTAGGCACAAAAACCATATGCGCCCACAAAGAAAATACGCCCGTTTCACACAGTCGCAGGGTGCGACGCGCGGGCATGGGTGCGCGACAAGAACAGGAGAACACAACAAGTGGCTCGACCAAGGAAAACACAGGCCGCACCAGAGGCGGCGAACGCTGGACTGTCAGCGAAGCAGCAGGCGCTCAACGCCGCGCTCGCGCAGATCGACAAGCAGTTCGGTAAGGGTTCCGTCATGCGCCTGGGCGACGATAACCGCCCGCCCATCCAGGTAATCCCCACCGGCAGTCTCGCCCTTGATGTGGCGCTCGGCGTGGGCGGACTCCCCAAGGGCCGCGTCATTGAGATTTACGGCCCCGAGTCGTCCGGTAAGACCACTGTCGCCCTGCACGCGGTTGCGAGCGCTCAGAGGGCGGGCGGCACGGCGGCGTTCATTGACGCTGAGCACGCCCTAGACCCCGTGTACGCGAAGGCGCTGGGCGTTGACACAGAATCCCTCCTAATCTCCCAGCCTGACACGGGCGAGCAGGCGCTAGAAATCGCGGACATGCTGATTCGTTCGGGCGGCGTTGACATTATCGTCATCGACTCCGTTGCAGCCCTCGTCCCGCGCGCCGAAATTGAGGGCGAAATGGGCGACTCTCACGTGGGCTTGCAGGCACGCCTCATGAGCCAGGCACTCCGCAAGATCACAGGAGCGCTCAACGGCACCGGCACGACAGCGATTTTCATTAACCAGTTGCGTGAAAAGATCGGCGTTTTCTTCGGCTCCCCGGAAACCACGACGGGCGGTAAGGCGTTGAAGTTCTACGCGTCCGTGCGTATCGACATTCGCCGTATCGAAACCCTGAAAGAGGCAGGTGCCCCCGTTGGTAACAGGACGCGCGCGAAGATCGTCAAGAACAAGGTAGCGCCCCCATTCAAGCAGGCCGAGTTCGACATCATCTACGGTAAGGGCATCTCCCGCGAAGGTTCAATCATCGACATGGGCGTGGAGCACGGTATCGTCCGCAAGTCCGGCTCCTGGTTCACCTACGGGGACGACCAGCTCGGCCAGGGCAAGGAGAACGTGCGCCAGTATCTCGCAGACAACCCTGAGCTGGCTAACGAGATCGAGAACAAGATTCTCACCACCCTTGGCATCACGGGCGACACTGTTGACCCGGTGACGGGTGAGGTCGCGGACGACTACGATCCGATGGAGGATGCGGGCTTCTAAACGCCGACGACATCACAGCCCCGCCACACGTGCAAAGTTAGGTGCGTGTGGCGGGGTTGTTTTATGACGCTGGGAGCCGTGGCACCGGGTGCTGTTCTACTATGCCGTGCGGGGATGATACCTGCGCCAACATGCAGTATTGAGGTCATTTTGTGCGCGCGAGAATCAACATGCCGCCTACTGCCCGGTCAGTCGGATAGTGGCGAGTCTCGTCTAACCCCGGTGCGAAACAACACTCAACACCCTCACTCAATGCCCACTTTTCCGCATGATAGCAACAGAAAACCCCGAACCTGACCAAGCGGTCCAGGTTCGGGGTTTCCCTACCCTACTATTCACCACTCATGAAGAGGCGGGGTGCTTGACGGGGCTTGAACCCGCGACCTCCTGAGCCACAGTCAGGCGTTCCACCAACTGAACTACAAGCACCATCGTGAACGCGCACGCTCACGGCGCGCCCACAAAATACAATATACCACGCCCACCTTCTACGCGTCAACACGACACGCATACGCCGCTCACATGCGGCGGCGAATAAGGTTCGCAATCGCCTCACGGCGAACAACATTATCCTCATCCAACACGAGCGGAACCAACGTATCCATCGTCGCCCTTGGATTAGCTGCGCACGTGCGGCGCGCCACCACGTCATCCGAGAAAGATGCAATGCGACGCAACCCGGAATACAAGCCGTTACCCTCGTTGCCCGCCAGAATACGGCGCGCCTCCAAGCTCCCGCTATCGCCGATCATACTAGCCGTGTAAACGTCCACATTCTCATTGCCCGCGACAACGATAGCGGCAGCATCATCCACCACCTTGTCACCCTTCTCCCTCCCGAGAGCAGCCTCAGCCATATCGCTTTTCGCCGTCGAAACGTTAGCGAGCGCACCTTCACGAACATGTTTCCGACTATCTTTCGTGAGCTGACTCAACAAGGTACCGGACAAGCCAGGATTACGAGCGGCAGCACCCTCCACCTCTTTAATGCCGCACGAGAGAAGAGCCTCAGCCAAGTCTGACGGCAACAGCGGATTACGGGCGGCGGCCGCCTGCACCATCCTGGACTGGTCCTCGAACAGTGCCCTCACCACCAGGCGAGCGAACCCATACTCACGTGCTGCCGCCACAGCGGCAGCACGCACCATGTAATTCTCGTCACCCATCAGCATCACGCGCATATCAAACGGAATGTCATCACGATCAGCAACCGCGCCGCGAACATGGTAATGCTCGTCGCGCGCCAAATCAAACAAAATGCCGCCGTCGGTGACCTTCCTATTCCTCGCCATAGTGGCGCGCACAGTATAGTCGCAATCGCGTGCGCACATCGACAGCACCACGGGGTCGGACGACTGGGTGGCAACCCTGATACGATACCACTCGTTATCGCTACCAAGCAGGTCAATCTCTTTCGCACGCGACAACACGCCAGCAAAAGCAGCAACATCGCCGTCATCTTCGCAGCAGCCAATCGCCTCACTGTACTTTTGCACCACATCCAGATTCCCTGGACTCTCCGTCGCAAACATGCCGCGCAGCTTCTCTGACAATTTCACGGTCAACAACTCCCATCCCACGCGCGGACACTCGCCACACGATTACGACGGGTAATAGCCGTATCGCCACGTGGACGCAACCACAGGACGCGCAAGAGGGCACTCTACCCAGGAAAGACGCGGGAACCAGGACAAGAAAACGCAGGACGACAGGACGGACACAGCGAATACGCGAGAACGGACGCCTCTCACCCACCCAACAGTGAGCGCACCTGCGCAACCATCGGCCCAGTCAAACCCGCATCCTCACTGGTTCCCACCGTCACAATACCGCCATGCTCCACGAAACCCGGCACATGCAGGTCATCCACCCACACCACGCGCTCACCAGCGGCCGCACACTCGCGCAAATAGGTGAGCGCTTCCGCCAGCTTCACATCCTGATTGACAGCGCCGACCGTGCGACCCTCAAACACGTTCACAACACTATCGGGCACCATCAGCCCCGCCTGGCGAGCGGCCTCCACAGCGGCCGCACCCCACGACGACACCAACACCAGACGCACACCCGGCAACCCGATAACCGCGTTCACGTCGGCGATCATCGACGGGGACACCCACACAGGCTCACTCACCCGCATCTCCCACACGTCACGCAAACGCGGAACCTTCACACGCACCCTACGCCTATCCACATACTCGCCCGCCACACCGGCAGGCTCAGGAGACAAGAACAGCACGCCGTCCAAGTCAAGAGCCAACACGCCGCCCGCACGCGCAAGCGCGGAACCGCCCTCACTTACCATTACCGCACACCTTTCATATCGTGCTTTCGCAGCCACTCCCCGGCATCCCAGCTTACGACCCTCAATGCTAGAGTATCAAGTAAGTCTACAATAACATACAGTTGTAGGTTATGTAAACTTGTTTGAGCGCCGCCTGAACGGTCCCAGTGGCACGGTGCGTGCCGCCGTCCGCTAGTACCCTGGCCTCCAAGCAATGCGCTTGTGCCCTAGCGGGGCATACAGGAAGAATCACCCCCTTAGAAGCTCGGTAGCGATTCTTCCTTTTCGGCGTAGGCTTATTTTTCGTCCGGTCTCTGCCGGGGTATTTCAGCGAAGCCCTAGCAGGCGGCGTCCTGAGCGGCGCTTGTGGCCGTAGCTCCCGGTTTTTCGCCCGTGTCACCCGTGCTTTAGTAACGCTGGGTATGGCGCGTGCGGCGATGTTGGCCGCAGCGTTCACATCCCGGCCCATCACCCCGTGCTCAGGGCAGACAGACACCTCGTGCGTGGGGTGCGTCACCTTGGAGCCGCATTTATAGCACAATTGCGACGTGTGTGCAGAGTTCACCGCAACAACCCATCCGCCGTTCTGTGACAGGTAGTGAGTGAGCCACCGCATAAGCTCGCCACGATTCCACCTACCGTTCTGCATGGTGTTCACAATCCAGCTCAAATCTTCCACGGCGACGACGGCGTTACCCCACACGTGGGAGAGATAGGCTATCTCTTGCGCGGCGAGAATCGCAAGCTCACGTTTCTTCCGGGATGCGGCTTCACGGTGGAGCTGAGCCTCGTCCAACGCCGCCATGCGCTCCTGCCGCTGGGAGAGAAGCCCATCGGCTTTCTTTTTCAGAGCACGCACCTGACGCTCGGACGCGCGCACGCTGTTCCAGAGTGAGTGTACCCTCTGCGAGAGTGTCGTCTCATACACTATCCGCCCAGTCGCAACCTCGCGCACCACGACGGTAGCGTAATCGTTGATCCCCACGTCCACGCCAATAACATAGTCGCTCGAAAACTGCACAACAGGGTTATCGGTCACGACCGCGAAGATAAAAACAGGGCGGCCGTCTTGAACCTTGATGGTCGGTAGGGTGACTTTACCCTCGGTGAACCGCTCATTATCAAAGTCAAAGATTAGCCGGTACCACGCGCCTTGAATAACTATCCGCAACACAATTTCACCGTCGGTAAACGGGTTATTCTCGATTACGGCATAAGCCCGGTCCACGGCACCCAGGTTCACGTAATCCTCACCATACGACGGAGCGGAATCATCCACAGTGCGCTTCCATCCCTGAGAAACATACTTGGAACTCTCACCGTTCGCAGCCTTGACGCGCTCCCGATAGGAGCGATGCTCGGCGACCACGCGATGCTGAACAAGTTTCTCTTTCCGCGACCTACCAGTGCGGCCAGACGCGAGAAAATCGGGCATGGTGACACCCGCCTGGCGGCCAGCCTCAGCGGGAGCCGTCGCAGTAACAAGCGCCAACTCGTTACCCAAAGTCCCATCGTTGCGAACCACGTAGGTGGCGTAGGTCGAGATGTCGTGAACCTCAGACGCGAGAGACGCCAAAACAGGCGCACCATCTAGCAGCTCACCGTCCAAGCCTAGAACATAAGAAGGACGCGCGATGAAAGCTTTGTACGTCTGGTTTTTAGCCAACGCACCCTCCCAAAATGCACTCTATACCAGCTATATAGCCAATATCAACGAAACCCTCAACTGTCACACAGACACTCATCATCGTTCGCATACGGCAAGCCAAAGCGAGTGTATGCCAGCACTTGCGCATAAACTGACTGACTATAGTGAACGAGCTTGTGGATAGTCGCCGCCTTACTCGCGTCGCGCACGATCACTTCATCAAACACGCGCGCTGGCATGTTATCGTTGCAGATCGCCACCTCACGCACGCACTCCTCATCATCGTGGGCGAGCTTCACGAGGACATCCCTCGGCGTATTCACATGATGGGCGACGCTACAGCGGATACCCCAATCAGGGTCGTCGGCAAGAACTCGCAGCACGCGGCCCGTCGCAGATGGGTTATCCGACACCGTCTCGTAGCCCGGACGCTTGCCCTCCACGAGCCACAGCATCGCGCGCTCAGGCAGGTTCGGGTTAACGATCAGGCGCTTCACCGATAGCGACACTGCACGCTTCTGACGCTCGCACTCTCCGACAGCGCGGACAATACAATCCCCCACAAAATGCGCGGGCAACGCCGGATTACTCGCCGCTTTCTCGCTCAAACATCCGCCAGACGCGCCGAACAGGATGGCAGACACGTACCCGGCCAGGTCGCACACGGGGGTTTTCGGGTTCTCGCACGCCGCATTACGCACGTAGACGACGCCATCTTGGGAGAGGCGGCTCAGGTCGGCGGCGGGCGTTAACGGGCTACGCGCGGCCGCTTCACGCTGTTTGCCGTTCGACGAGCGCGCGTACTCGACGGCAACGTCAGCGGTTTCAGCAAACCACTTGTGCTTGCCGTATTCGTCATTGTAAGCAACCATAGCTGTACGCCCCCTTTTTCCTGTCTCGCCGCACGCAACCCGTTTAGTGGGTGGCGCGCGGGCGTCCGATACGCTTGAACGCTTCTAGGATACCACACGTCAGCGTGCGACGCGCAAGGGACGACACGTCGGAACACAGGATACGTGGGGCGGACGTGCGGGCCAAGTCGCATGTGGACGCGCGAAGCAGACACCACCGAGTCAAAGAAAGACGGGCGGCGCAGCCCCACAAAAGCCACAACCGCCCGCCCCCAAAAGCGCAACACCCCACTGGTAGCCCACGCCTTCCGCGCAGTTTCACCCGCCGACGGGGCCGTGAACAGCGTCCCTCATCCTCATCACTCCCCTGCGCAACGCGCGACGCGCCGCCACCTTCACCTTCCCACTATCAGCACCCTCGCCGAGCTTTTCCAACTCGCGGCTGTACGCCCGGTTCATGCGACCGATCTCACGATTCAGTCGCTTCGTCTGCTCAGGCGTGTACTCCTCATACCCCGCGTAAGCCCTGAACTCGCGGATACGCGCCAAACACCGGGCTTTCTCCTCCCTGTCCGGGATACGCCCGGTGACGAGCACCCACTCTTCCAGGTTTTGGTTGCCGCGCGCCCGGTTACACGCCACGCACGCGAGCGCCATGTTCCCGTACCGGGTTGCGCCGCGCACCGTACTACCGCCCCTGGGGTTCACCGGCGTGATATGTTCCGCTGTCGCCTGACCGTCCGCAGGCTCACCGCGATGCAGCGGACGGTTGCAATAGCAGCACCTACCGCCGAACGCGAGAACACTCATCACGTAGCGACTCTTGTTCATGTCGTTATCGAACGCGGTGAGCGCGTGACGTGACAGTTTCGTGTCCCGGCTTTTCACGGGGACCGGCGCGGTCATTTGACCAATGTTGAACGCGAGAATGTCAGCAACATCACTTGTTTTCACGTCGTCACCCAAATAGGCGCGCAACCGCCTCCCGTCCTCCGTGTCCGCATCCAACTCGGCGAGGAACAAGCCGCGAGCCTTCTCACCCGCGCGCTCCCACAAGGCGCGACTGTCAGCCGCCGCAGCCTCGTCACCGTCAGCGATAGCGAGATTCACGCGCTCCCACAAACCGCGAATACTACCCCACGTCTCCTCATCCAAAGACGCGGCAACACGACCAGCCTGCTCGGACAGCTCTTTCGCCGTCAGCGGATGGGACGCACACGAATTATGGAACACGCCAGGACTAGGCTTCGGCACGCCGCCAGGGCGGGGAACACGCACGCCACCTACGCGCCCAGCGCCAGGACGCGCGCCAACAACACGGGCACCGTCGCCCGCACCATTAGCGGTGAACCCGGAAAGCTCGCCACCGTGACGCTTAGCCATAAAAGCCTCACCCTCCGCCAGCGACGCGAAATGTGGTACCGGCACACCATCCACACCCGTGAGCCTGCACGTCCCCTCCCTCGCGATACACCGCACAACTCGACCAGCCGACTTGCCCCGCACACCAATATGAAACCCCGTCACCCAACACACCTCTCAACAAACACAATCGTCAACGCGCCACATGACCCACATGCGGACACCGCCGTTGCAACCTAGTTTACACTAGGTCGCATGGCCTCGTTACCAAGGCCAGCTCCAAGTCTCACGGCGCTCTTATGCGCCCGCTTGGTTCGCGCTTCACCGAGGTCAGCGTTACCAACAGTATGTTGGTTTCGTCTTACATCCCCTCCACGCGCGTTTAACGTCTCCGGGGCACTCCCGGCGACATGAATATTAACAGCCGCGTTCAGATCACGGTCTATGGATAGACCGCACGCGTCACAGTTAAACGTTCGCTCAGATAGGGATAGCTTGGCTTTCACTACCCCACAATTCGAGCATGTTTTACTGGACGGATACCACCTGTCAACCACACGCAGCGCGGCCCCAGTACGTGCGGTCTTGTATTCGAGCTGGCGACGAAACTCACCCAAAGCCGCGTCGCTCACGCTGCGGGCGAGATGATGGTTTTTCACCATGCCCGCAACGTTCAAGTCCTCAATGCACACAGCGTTGTACGACCTGACAATCATGGTTGTAGCCTTGTTAATCGCATCAGCCCGCACATCCGCCACACGGGCGTTCAATCGGGCGACACGCCCTTTAGCTTTCTCACGCCGGGCGCTCCCCACGGTTTTGCGGCTCAGTACCCTTTGCGCCTTACGCAGCGCTTTTAGCCTTGTTCCCAGAGCGCGCGGGTTAGGGATAACCGTCCCATCCGAGAGAGTAGCAAGATTTTTCACACCAAGATCAACACCTACTGCGCCACCTTTCGGCGTTGCAGTAACGGCCGGGTCGCGCTCCACGGTCAAGCTCGCATACCAGTTGCCCGCCCGTCGTGACACACTCACGCGGATAAGGCGCGCACCGGCCATGCGCCTATGCACATTCTCCATACAATGCACGCGGCCAATACGGGGGAGCTTCAACCCATAAGGGTCACCAGCCGTGGGCGCGGTAAACCCGGTGGAATACGCGAAACGCATCGTGGTGTTCTTGGATTTGAACTTAGGGAACCCAACCCGCCCGCCTTTGCGCTGTCCTTTACGGGATTTCGACCAGTTCGAGAAACCCTGAGCCAGGCTACGCAAACCCATGCTATAGGCTTCCTTGCTGTTCTGACCCCACCACACAACGCCCGTATCCCGGTTGACAGCAAGCTCATCCTTATTCGCGTTCCACCAACGGAGCAACCCATAATGCGACCACTCGGGCGACTCACCGTTTTCTATGGCTTCTTTCACGTGGGCGAGACCCGCGTTATAAGCGAAACGAGCAGCCCCGGCATGACTCACCATCAGCCGCTCCTGCCTCGGAGTAGGATCAAGACGAACCTTCACAGCCTCATAAGAACCCATCTGGCAAAATCACCCCCAAACCTTCCCGATCACTTATTGGTATGACGCTTATCATAACACAATATCAGTAAAGAAATCAACCCAAAACACACCCATATCCACACCGGAACACGACACCGCCCGCAAACACCCCGCCAGACGCGCTGTACGGCCCGTAGGCGGCCTCGCAGGCGCGAAACGTGTACTCGGATGGTCTGGCGCGTGAAAGCCCGTCAGAAGCGCATACAATGAAGTGGCGCGTCCGCCTACTCCACAAGAGAGAAAAGGCGAGTACGCCGCCACAAAATAGCGACACGCGGGAGGCTACGACACGAACTCCGGCCAGCCCTCGGACTCGCCCACAGTACGCTCGCGCTCCAACAGAGACGCGACAGCCGCCGAAGCCTGCCGAGGAACCACGCCGTTACCAAGCGCCCGAAGCGCCGCACTACGGGACAACCCAATCTCCGGCGCAGTCACCCACCCCTCGGGAAGCCCCATCATCCACTCCACGAAAACCGCAGACAAGCGCGGCCTACCGCCAGCGCGAGCAGCAGGCTCAGTCGGACTCGTCGCGCGCCTGCCCGTCACCCGCTCCCACCGGGCGATAGCCTCCGCGTACACGCCATAATCCGTGTACGCCAACCTAGTCGCCAAATGCGCGCTCTTCTCTGGCGGCCGCCCGCTCGTGCGCGGCAAACCATACTCGCCGTCGCTCGCTTTTGGTGTCGGCATCAGCGTCACCGCCACCTCATTCAAGTTCGGACCATAACCCTGCGACGAATAGGTGGATACTGTCGCCTGCGGTGTCGGCAACAAGTCCACGCCACGAGGCGACAGCAACCCGCGAGCTACATGTGCTCGATCTGGTCCGCCAATGTCGGCCCGTGACCTCCCGCCCTCCGCTTCTCCGGCGGCTGACTCCCGCCGTTGGACCCAAGGTTGGCCGTGGGGGTGAGCAACAAGGAAGATTCTGGCTCGCTTGTGGGGAGCGCCAACGGCGGAAGCCGGTAGGACACCCCACGCCGCATCATACCAGATTGAGGCCAAGTCTCCGAGTACACGCCCGAGTGCTCGGAGAACAGGTCCACCGTCCTCCGCTCCCACGCGTCCCTCTCGCTGTTCCAGTAAGCTAAAGGCTCTCGCACTTGTTGCACCTAGCACATTCTCCCACACCACGAGGTGCGGGCGTAGTTCCTGAACGCCTCGGAACATGGACTCCCACAGTCCCGAACGCGTGTCCTTCGTCATGCCGGCTCTCGCGCCAGCGGTGGACAGGTCCGTGCATGGCGAACCGCCACACAACACGTCAACTCGCGGCACATCCCGCCAATCCACGCGGGTAATGTCACCAATGTTGGGCGCATCTGGGAACCTGTGGGCGAGAATAGCGCACGGCCCCTTCTCCACGTCACTGACAAACAGCGTGTCTCCGCCCGGTCCGAGCGCGCCCGTAACGCCAAGGTCAAGACCGCCGTAGCCGGAGAACAGGCTACCAACCGTGTACGCCGCCACTACGCGATGCCGCCATCATCACCGGAAATGAGCCGGTGCAGCGCCTCGCGGTACCGCTCCCTACGAGACGCGACAGCCTCTACGTCAGCACCGTCACCCAGACGAGACTCATCCAGGTTATGCTCCAAATCACTGATCTTCACCAAGCAAGCAGCCTCATTACCGCGAGCGCGCTCAACGTAATCAAAATACGGCTCCCCATCCCTGCGGGTGAGCGCATCCACAGCCTCCACCACGCTCTCAGGAAACACGACCGCCAGCGCATCCAGCGTAAACCTCGTGTCCTCCACCACATCATGTAGCCACGCCGCCGCGACAGCCACTCTACCGCCCCCGCACCACGCCACACGATCAGCGACAAAAGCAGGATGCTCAATATACGGGGCACCACCCTTATCCACCTGGCCAGCGTGAGCAGCCGTAGCGACCAGACGCGCAGCCTCCACCAACAGTCCACCCGGCTCAATTGTACGATACTCGCCATACTCGACCGCGTCCTCAATCCCAAAATACGGGACAAGCGACACGTACTCGCGGCCAAGAGAGCCATCCTCAACGTTCACGGTGATCGCCCCATAATGGTCCACGCCCACGTCGCCACCAACCGGAACCGCAACGCGCTCCACACCGCCATCAGTGAGCGTGTAGCCGCGCTCGCTCCACAGGATACGCAGACCCTCGCCTGCGCCGTCAACAACCTTTTCCACCATGTACAACCTTCTTTCCGCGCCCCCTCCACCAAAAACATCATGTGGTGTGCGGGAGAGGGACCAACTGACACCAACAATACCACACGAACGCGTCTCGCGTCTACCGGCGCGCCGTCAACACGTCAACAGGCATCTCCAAGCTTTGACACCCCCATAGCTTCCACTACGAGATTCCTGCGAACTAGGCTTGCTTAAACCCCGGCACTAGGCTAAAGTTCAGCGGCTTCCCATATTGAGCAGGCTATCCCCGATTGTCGGTCGGTTCAGCTTTACACTATTACGCAACTTGGCTGAGACGCAGCGCCTCGTCCAAAATATTCAATGCGGCGTTCACATCCCGATCATGCGACGCGCCACAATTCTCACACACCCACTCGCGCTCCGACAGCCTCAACCCAGCGTATTTGTAACCGCAGCCGTGGCAGAGACGCGAACTCGGATAAAACCTATCCACCTGGACGAGCGTGCGCCCGTACCACTGCGACTTATAGGCGAGCTTTTCCACGAAACCACTCCACCCGTTTCGCAGGATACTACGGTTCATCACGCGCTTACGCGACTGACCATTGCGAGCGTACCCTCCGTTCGCGTCCAGTCTCTTCTTTGCCTTCCGTGTCATATTCCCCACCGCCAGCGTCTCCATGCCAATGAATTGGTTATCTTCTATCAGCCTATGAGACACCTGGTGCTGGAAGTTATCACGGAAGTGACGAACCTTAGCGTAAGCCTTAGCTACGATGGCCCTCTGCTTGCGGTAGTTGCTCGAACCCTTCACCCTGCGGGACAGCTTGCGCTGCTCCCACCTAACTCGCTCCTCTAATTGATGCAGCCGGTCAGGGTAGTTAATCTTCTCACCCGTGGACAAGGTAAGGAAGTCTTTGACACCCACGTCGATACCAACCTCACCACTGGCCAGCGGCTTGGGCTGAACATCCACATTGAACAAGAGTACCAGATAATACACGCCATTCTCGCGCTTCACCGTCCAACTAGACAACGATTCCAGAGGGTAGCGGATTCTGTCTCTCCTACGTATGCGAACCGAACCCAGCTTCTTGGACAGTGGATACCGATTACCGTCCATGTGTCGCATCGGAAAGCCGTTGCGGAACGACTGAACACTGTCATTCTTGGACACAAAACATGGGCGATTCTTCCCATACTCGGCTTTGCGGAAGTATGCCGCCTGCGCCCGGCGGAAGTCCATAATCGCATTACTCAACGCATTCGACGGAACGGGGCTATCCCTCAGCCACTCATTCTCGGCCTTCATATCACTTGTGCTCGGATACTTGGGGCGAGTATTGGTTTCCTTGTCATACGTGTTGAACGCCTCAACCTGCTTGTTGTATGCGAAACGCCTAGCACCAAAACACTGCTCCAACAGCGCCGCCTGCGTCTTGGACGGCGTAAACGGGATACGCTGCGCCACCTTACGAACCACCATTATACACCGCCTTCACCAGCTGAACATGGAAACACGGCCGATTACCGTCAGCCGCCACACACCACAATAGCAGCACCGCAAAAACCGCGCAACACCGCACGATCACCGTAGCGCCCAAACACCCACGAGAAACACGCTGTACGCGCCTCTCGCGGGCTTGCGCGCCGCAAGCGACCCAATGCGCGCACCGGACTCTCAAAGCCTCTTAGAGCGCCGCACAGCAAGCCATGAACGCACATGGGCACAGACGCGTTAACGCAAGAGGACACAACAGTGTGCAAGAAAAATGAGGGCCAACCGCGCCTCCCCTTGAACACACTGACGTGAACAATACCAAAGGAAACACGGCGACCCCCAACAAAGTGCCCCCGGCAGGACTCGAACCTACGGCCACCCGATTAAGAGTCGGATGCTCTAACCACCTGAGCTACAGAGGCTTATCTTCACCCGGGCCTTTAGCACACGCTCCGCGCAATAAACGCAAGCGGTGGAACAATCCGTGCGGCTGTATGTGAGGGGATACAGCGCCCCGCGTGTCTCCAATACCACCCGCGCTCCCCATCGACGCGACCGGCGAGCCATGTCAGACTCGCCCGCCAGGCGCGCCAGCAAACAAGAGCGCGGACGGTGCAGCCACGTGTTACCGTGGACGACAACGCACTGTGGGCCGTGCAAGACTTGCACTTGCGGTGTGGACTGGTTACCTGTGCCTGATTTACAGTCAGGTGCCTTCGCTGCTCGGCCAACGACCCATGAGACACGAGAAAGACCGGAGTCAGGAGATGAGTGTAGGACCAGTCTCCCTCGTGTCAGCTCCGACGGCAGGACTCGAACCTACAACCTTGCGATTAACAATCGCTTGCGCTACCTATTGCGCCACGCCGGAATGATGAAAACACTATGTAGTTCTCGCAGCGTCCGCCCGGCGGGAATCGAACCCACATCACCCGCTTAGGAGGCGGATGCTCTGTCCGTTGAGCTACAGGCGGCTCAACTGGCCGCACCACTCCTGGCGGCGCGACCGCTTATGAGAGTAATTGTATCATGTTATCCACTCGCACGCAACAGCACACATTTTCGCGCCGCCAGTCGAACACGCGCGAGCGGTTACATTGGATTACCCAACACCAATAGCGTAACACCACATAACCAGCCCCGTCAACCCCGACATGAGTGAACCACACCACACAATCGATGTTCTACGCCAGGCGTCGCCAACACAAAACCCTGACACGACAAGCAAAGTAACAGCGCCCACGCAACAGTCGGAAAAGAGAGAGCCCGCCCCGCGAGAGCCATAACAGCTTACTCACGGGGCGGGCTTACTCGCCCTAGCAGGCTATCGCCTCAGCTAACAACGAGCGTCAGCGACGGCGACGACGAGCGGCAACGAGAGCCGCGACACCACCGGCCAGCGCGGCCGCAGAGGCACCCAGGACACCAGCGTCGGCACCCGTCTTAGGCAGCTGACCGGCAGCGGCCGGGGCAGACGGCGCGGGAGCGGGAGTAGAGGGCTTCGGCTGCTCCGGTGTCGGCGTAGCCGACGGCGCAGGCTTAGGCTCCTCACCCTTCGGGGTCTCCGGGGTGACCGGCTTATCCGGAGTTGGCTTCGGCTCATCCGGGGTGACCGGCT